>JACCED010429248.1_pt1 | contig 29686 bp, 15 predicted proteins | sample 7455021 | NCBI WGS metagenome assembly JACCED01 (sample SAMN15323456, study PRJNA562643) | freshwater metagenome | isolation source: river surface water | place: USA:Blue River Watershed | collected 2017-08-19 | reverse complement strand
GACCTACTGGGATGACGGGGCCAACCGGACCTGATGGACCTACTGGACCAACTGGGGTAAGTGGTCCAACTGGACCAATAGGACATACTGGACCGGATGGTCCAACGGGACAAACCGGTATTTATGGCAATATCGGACACACAGGAGAAACTGGGCCTACTGGGCCTACTGGACCCACAGGTCCTACTGGGCCTACTGGACCTACTGGTGCGACTGGGCCTACTGGGCCTACTGGACCTACTGGGCCTACTGGACCTACTGGGCCTACTGGACCAACTGGACCTACTGGACCCGCGGGAAATGATGGACATACTGGACCTACTGGACCTACAGGACCCGCCGGAAATGATGGACATACTGGATCGACTGGACCTACCGGAATCGCAGGAAATCAAGGAACTACTGGACCAACTGGGCCAACTGGAATCGCCGGAAATCAAGGAACTACTGGGCCAACTGGACCTACTGGTCCTACTGGACCTACTGGACCGACTGGTCCAAATGGACAGACTGGACTGAATGGAAGCAATGGAAATACTGGTCCAGTAGGAATTGTTGGAGCAACTGGCGTTAGTATTATAACTTCTTCACAAGTTTCAAATATTTCACAAACTTATTCAATGACAACACTACAAAAAAGTGCGGTTGTATATACAAGTAATAAAAAAGTAAGTTCATCAAATATAGTAGCCCGTCTGAATAGTAGCTTGAATTCTCAACAAGTTTATACATTTGGTAATAGTGTCCCAAATAGATGGATAGCTGGTGGAAATGGAACAAATAATATGGCATATTCAAATAATGGAATTAGTTGGACCGGATTAGCATCAAATATATTTAATTCAATTATAAATAGTATTTATTATAATGGAACCATATGGGTAGCGCTTAGTCAAGGAACACATACAATTGGATATTCATATAATGGATTAAATTGGACAGGAATTGGAGCAACTATTTTTACTACATTGGGAAGATCAGTTTCATATAATGGAAATATTTGGGTTGCTTGTGGTCAAGGAACCAATGCATTGGCATATTCATATGATGGAATTAATTGGGTTGGACTTGGATTAACTATTTTTACTGCGACATGTATTAATGTTGCTTGGAACGGAACTATGTGGGTTGCTGTTGGATGCTATAGTAATAGTTTTGCTTATTCTTATAATGGAGTTAATTGGACTGGTATTGGTCAATTAATATTTGGTGGTCCTTATGGAGCTGGACATGGAATTGCTTGGAATGGAACTATGTGGATCGCTGGTGGGTATGCTGGACTTGGAGGATTCAATACACTTGGATATTCTTACGATGGATTAACTTGGAACGCATTAGGAACAACTATTTTTAGCACATATTGTTATAATATTGCTTGGAATGGAACAGTATGGGTCGCTGTTGGACAAGGAACAAATACAATTGCTTATTCATATAATGGTCTCAGTTGGACAGGGATTGGAACAACTGTTTTTAATACAAATGGATCTAATATTGCTTGGAATGGAAATATGTGGGTTGCTGTTGGAGATGCAAATAATACAATAGCATATTCATATAATGGAATTAATTGGACAAATATTGGAACAAGCACAAACATATTTTCAAGTTCAGGACTTGGAATAACTTTTAATAATCGTCGTCCAAACACACTTACATTCCCACGTAGAATGACAATCGCAGGTGGTTCAGGAACAAATACACTCGCATATTCATATGATGACGGACTAACTTGGACTGGTCTCGGAACAAGCGCGAACTTTTTTAGTGGTTATGGAAATAATATTGCTTGGAATGGAACTATGTGGGTAGCTGTTGGAGAAGGAACAAATTCAATTGCATATTCATACAATGGAATATCATGGACAGGTCTTGGAACAAATATTTTTTCTATTGTTGGAAACGGAATTGCTTGGAATGGAACAACTTGGGTCGCTGTTGGTTCAGGAACGAATACAATTGCGTATTCATCAAATGGAATTGTTTGGACTGGAATACCAACCAGTCAATCGATTACAACTTTTACTAATTTCACTGGAACAGAACCAATTATAGATATATATAGTGCGACTGATGTAAATTTTGTTGCTCCGTCAAATTTAACAATTACTGGATTAACTGTTACCGCATCAGGTGCTGTAAATAATGGAGGATATATTCGGATTGAAGTCGTAATTTCTCCGATTGGTTATGTATATGTTGGAATACCATCTGCTACAACAAGTATACAAAATAATGTAATTAATATAAATTTATGGTCAAGTCGCTCAATGTTAGCAGGGCAGAATCTTAATATACGTTGGACAACATTGGAGTCTTTCCGATATTTTAAATGTTATCAAATAACTGGAAATAAACTTCCAATAACATTAAATTATACAACTGATTTTTATAAAGATGTATGTTGGAATGGAACATTATTTGTAGCAATTGGTCAAGGAACAAATTCAATTGCGTATTCAAGCAATGGAACATCATGGACAAATATTTCTACTGGAACAAGTATATTTAGCACTGGTGGAAATGGAATTGCTTGGAATGGAACAATATGGATATCTGTTGGGTCCGGAACAAATACGATTGCTTATTCATACAATGGAATAAGTTGGATTGGTTTGGGAGCAACCATTTTTACAACCGCAGGATATGATATATCTTGGAATGGAAATCAATGGGTAGCAGTTGGGTCTGGAACAAATACGATTGCTTATTCAACAACCGGATTAATTTGGACCGGTATTGGAGCAACAATTTTTTCATCGAGTGGTTATGGTATAACTTGGAATGGAACGCGATGGGTTGCGGATGGAACAGGAACAAACACAATCGCGTATTCATCAAATGGAATTAATTGGACTGGGTCAGGAGGAAGTATTTTTACTGGGAATGGTTCATGTGTTAATTCAAATTTTAATTCACCTGCAACGGTATATATTCAACAACCAATAATTGCTCTCGGAAATGGAATAAATAGTATTGCTTATTCAACTGATGGAATTCTATGGACGGGATTGGGAACAAATATATTTTCAACATACGGTAATGACTGTGCTTGGAATGGAACTATGTATGTCGCAGGAGGTGTAGGAACAAATACACTTGCATATTCATATGATGGTCTTACATGGACTGGATTAGGATCAACAATTATTACTACTTCTGGTGATTGTATATCATGGAATGGTTCTCAATGGATTGCAGGTGGACAAGGAACAAATACAATTGCTTATTCAACAAATGGTATTAATTGGACTGGATTAGGTTCAACTATTTTTAATACTGGTGTATATGGAGTTGCTTGGAATGGAACAATATGGGTTGCGGTTGGTGCAGGAACAAGCACAATTGCATATTCATCAAATGGAATTTCTTGGACTGGATTAGGAGCAACTATTTTTAGTGGTGCAGGATATCAAATTGCTTATAATGGCAGAAGATTTGTAGCAGTTGGAACCGGAACAAATACAATTGCTTATTCTGATAATGGACTAACTTGGACTGGAATAGCACCTTTTTTTACGTATGGATATGGTATTGCTTGGAATAATGAACGTTGGGTAGCAGTTGGTAGTGGAGTATCGCCTATTGCGTATTCAACCGATGGAATTTCATGGACAAGTATTTCCACCAGCACAAGTATATTTAATAATAGTGGAGGATTTGATATTAGTTGGGATGGAAAAAGATGGATAGCAGCTGGTACTGGACGAAATTCAATTGCAACATCTAATGATGGTATAACGTGGTATGGAGTCGCAACAAGCACAAGTTTATTTTTTAGTTCTGGAAATGGTATTTCATCAAACTACAACGCATCTTCGAATCAATTAGTTGTTAGCAATACAACGGGTCAAACTGTATCAAACCGTTTAGAAATAGTCGCAGAATCCTACTATAATCAAGGTCCAACAGAGATGACTGTTTCAATTACCGCAAACAATTTGTAATTTTATTTTAATCGAAAAAAACGAATCATTTTTTTCTGAATTGATTATATAAATGAGTAAAAAAAAGATAAATAATAAAGAAATTGGTCAAATTGGACCGACTGGTTCAAATGGATTAAGAGGACCAACTGGAAATAATGGGTTAATTGGACCAACTGGGCCAGAAGGTTGTAGTGTATCTCCATTTTCGATTCTTCCACAAAGCAAAGGAACACGTGCAATTAATGAACTTGTTGGATACCTTGGAAATACCGGACCAATTGGACAAAATGGAGCGACCGGTAAAAAAGGAAGAACTGGGCAACAGGGACCACAAGGAGAAGCAGGAGGAGCAACTGGGGCGACTGGTCCAGCAGGAAAAAATGGTAGAATTGGAGAAACTGGGCCAGAAGGTCATACCGGTCCAAAAGGATTGACTGGCGCAACTGGACCACAAGGAAACACTGGACAAACCGGAAGAAATGGCCCAACTGGACCAATTGGAAATACAGGTAAAAAAGGAGGAACTGGACCAAAAGGAAATACTGGATTAGTTGGAATTATTGGGCCAACTGGACCAAATGGAAGAGCCGGACCCACTGGTCCAGTTGGTCCAACCGGCCAAAATATATTTGGAGCGCGTGGAGAAACTGGTCCTGATGGCGAAACTGGCGCAACTGGTTTTGGATCTACTGGTAGCACTGGTTTAAGAGGAGATACTGGCGCGACTGGACCAACCGGAGCAACCGGAAGAAGAGGAGGTGTTGGACGCGCTGGTTTATCTGGTGATTTTGGAAATACTGGTCGAACTGGACCGAGGGGTCTTGGAGCAACTGGTCCAACCGGAGCGACTGGACCAATAGGAAGGTTTGGTTTAACTGGACCAACTGGTATTGGTCCAACTGGGCCTACTGGTGCAACTGGACCTACCGGCGCAACCGGACCCACCGGATTAGGACCGAGTGGTCCCACTGGCGCAACTGGCGCAACTGGACCTATAGGAGCAACTGGACCACGTGGTCCAACTGGGGAAGATGGGCCAACTGGAAGAAAAGGTCCGACTGGTTCAACTGGCGCAACCGGAGCAACTGGCGCAACTGGAACATATAGTGGTCATACTGGAAGGAGAGGACCCACTGGCGAAACTGGTTCTGGACACACTGGTGCATTCGGAAATACTGGTAGAACTGGACCAAATGGACCAATTGGACACACTGGGCGACAAGGTTCACGGGGATATCAGGGAGCAAGTGGTCCAACTGGACCCACTGGCGCAACTGGTGCGACTGGACATACCGGCGCAACTGGACCTACCGGCGCAACTGGGCAAATCGGTGCAACTGGACCTACTGGTTTAGGAATTATTGGTCCAACTGGAAATCGAGGAGATACTGGCCCCACTGGCGCAACTGGAAAAACTGGCGCAACCGGACAAGTCGGACCAACTGGAATTAGAGGACACACTGGACAGCATGGAAATACTGGTCCGACTGGTCTTGGATTAACTGGACCAAATGGTCCAACCGGAAACCGAGGAGATACTGGTCCAACCGGATCAACTGGACATACTGGAATAATTGGTCCAAGTGGAAATCAAGGACCTACCGGAACAACTGGTCCTACTGGACCACGAGGAAACACTGGAACCGCTGGTTTAACTGGACGAATTGGACCAACTGGTGCAACTGGACCTACCGGAAAACTTGGTCCGACTGGCGCAACTGGTTCTACTGGAAAAACTGGGCCAACTGGAATAACTGGTATTCGAGGATATACTGGACCGCGAGGCAAGACTGGAATTACTGGTGGTCGTGGAGGAACTGGCCCAACTGGCTCAACTGGACATACTGGACCACATGGCCCAACTGGAAAAAGAGGCGATTTATATAAAACGACATCAACGGATACAATAAATTTAGCATCACTTTCGGTTGGAAATTATAGAGTATATACAGTTGGAACACTGTTATCATATACTACTGGACAAAATGTTATTTTTAGTCATAACATATTTAACTCTCTTGAAGGAAAAATAGATACTTATAACCAAATTACTGGAAGTTTAAGAATATATATAACAAATATAACTGGAACAATTAGCGCAAATTTATGGTATGTCAATTTAGATGGGACAACTGGTCTTCAAGGAAATATTGGAAAAACTGGACCAAATGGTCAAACTGGACCTACCGGAGAAACCGGACCCACTGGTATTCAAGGTAATACTGGACCTACCGGAATAACTGGGTCAACTGGCTCAACCGGACCTACTGGTCAAATGGGACCCACTGGTCAAATGGGACCCACCGGACCGACTGGTCCTACCGGACCTACCGGTATAACTGGCGCAACCGGACCCACCGGAACAACCGGACCCACCGGAACAACCGGCGCAACTGGGCCTACTGGAACAACTGGACCTACCGGAGAAACTGGAACAACTGGTCCTACCGGAACTACTGGCGCAACCGGACCAACTGGAACAACTGGCGCAACTGGGCCTACTGGAACAACTGGAACAACTGGCGCGACCGGAACAACCGGAACAACCGGACCAACTGGACCTACCGGACCAACTGGAACAACTGGAACAACTGGACCTACCGGAACCACTGGATCTAGTGGTCCTACTGGACCCACTGGAATGATTGGACAAACTGGACCAACTGGAACAACTGGTGCAACTGGCGCGACCGGACCTACTGGACCTACCGGACAGACTGGACCTACCGGACAGACTGGACCTACCGGACCGACTGGCGCTACTGGACCAACCGGCGCAACTGGTGCAACTGGTATAACCGGTGCAACCGGACCTATTGGCTCAACTGGACCCACCGGTGCAACTGGACCAACTGGACCTACCGGCGCAACCGGACCAACTGGACCTACCGGCGCGACCGGACCTACCGGCTCTACTGGGCCTACCGGTGCGACTGGACCAACTGGACCTACCGGCGCAACTGGACCTACCGGTATAACTGGACCTACCGGACCTACCGGCGCGACCGGACCTACCGGTATTACTGGACCAACCGGACCTACCGGCGCTACTGGACCCACCGGTATTACTGGACCAACCGGACCTACCGGCGCAACCGGACCCACCGGTATAACCGGACCTACCGGACCAACCGGCGCGACTGGACCTACCGGTATAACCGGACCTACTGGACCAACTGGCGCAACCGGACCCACCGGTATAACTGGACCAACTGGACCTACCGGCTCTACCGGACCAATTGGACAAACCGGACCAACTGGACCTACTGGTGCAACCGGACCCACTGGTATTACCGGACCAACTGGACCTACTGGCGCAACCGGACCCACTGGTATTACCGGACCTACTGGGCCTACTGGCGCAACTGGACCCACCGGTATAACCGGACCTACTGGGCCTACCGGTGCGACTGGACCAACTGGTATTACCGGACCAACTGGACCTACCGGTGCAACTGGACCCACCGGTATAACCGGACCTACTGGACCAACCGGTGCGACTGGACCCACCGGTATAACCGGACCTACTGGACCAACCGGTGCGACTGGACCAACTGGTATAACTGGACCTACTGGACCAACCGGTGCGACTGGACCAACTGGTATTACAGGGCCAACTGGACCTACTGGCTCTACTGGACCCACCGGTATAACCGGACCAACTGGACCTACTGGTGCGACTGGACCTACCGGTATAACTGGACCTACTGGACCTACCGGTGCGACTGGTCCTACCGGTATGACAGGACCTACTGGTATTACTGGACCTACCGGACCTACTGGTATAACTGGTCCTACTGGACCAACCGGTGCAACTGGGCCAACCGGTATAACTGGACCTACTGGACCAACTGGTGCTACCGGACCAACCGGTATAACTGGACCTACCGGACCAACCGGCGCAACTGGACCCACCGGTATAACTGGACCTACCGGACCAACTGGCGCGACTGGACCCACCGGTATAACGGGACCTACTGGACCAACCGGCGCGACTGGACCAACTGGTATAACTGGACCAACTGGGCCAACTGGCGCGACTGGACCTACCGGTATAACTGGACCTACTGGACCTACCGGTGCGACTGGTCCTACCGGTATGACTGGACCTACTGGATCAACCGGTGCTACTGGACATACCGGACCAACTGGACCTACCGGACAAACTGGCGCAACTGGACAGACTGGTATGTTTGGTCCAACTGGCCCTACTGGAACAACTGGATATTATGGAAATAATGGACATACCGGAGAAACTGGACAACAAGGAACAACAGGAGCATTTGGTTCTTCTTATCAATCTGGTATTAATTGGACAAGTAGAACAAGCGCAGTGGATAATGAATGGTATTCTGTTGCTTATGGTAATGGATTATGGGTTGCTGTTAGTTATTCTGGTTCAGGAAATAGGGTAATGACAAGTCCAGATGGTATTAATTGGACAATTAGAACTAGTGCGGCTGATAATCGTTGGTATTCAGTAGCTTATGGTGATGGATTATGGGTTGCTGTTTCTATTGATGGTGTAGGAAATCAAATAATGACAAGTCCCGATGGTATTAATTGGACTACTCGAACCAGTGTTGCCAGTAATCAGTGGCGTTCAGTTGCGTATGGTAATGGATTATGGGTTACTGTTTCTACAACTGGTACCGCTAATAAGGTAATGACAAGTTCCGATGGTATTACTTGGATAAGTAGAACTACACCATCTAGCCCAAATGATAATGCTTGGAACTCAGTTGCTTATGGTAATGGATTATGGGTCGCTGTTTCTGCGAATGGTACAGGAAATAAGGTAATGACAAGTCCGGATGGTATTACTTGGATAAATAGAACTACGCCATCTAGCCCAAATGATAATCCTTGGGTCTCAGTTGCTTATGGTAATGGATTATGGGTTGCTGTTTCTGATGCTGGTTCAGGAAATAGAGTAATGACAAGTCCGAATGGTATTACTTGGACAAGTAGAACTAGTGCTGCTGATAATGCTTGGAACTCAGTTTCTTACGGAGATGATGGATTATGGATTGCTGTTAGTTATACAGGTACAGGAAATAGGGTAATGACTAGTCCAGATGGTATTACTTGGACAAGTAGAACTAGTGCTGCGGATAATTTGTGGAGATCAGTAGCTTACGGCAATGGATTATCCGTTGCGGTTTCTAGTTCTGGTACAAATAATAGAGTAATGACTTCTGGATTTTTTGATACAACTGGGCCAACTGGACCCACTGGACCCACTGGACCAACTGGACCAGCCGGATTTCGTGGAATAACCGGCCCTACTGGACCTACTGGTTCTACTGGACCTACTGGTACGACGGGACCTACCGGCGCGACTGGACCAACTGGTATTACGGGTCCTACTGGACCTACTGGTATGACGGGGCCTACTGGACCAACTGGCCCAACTGGTATAACTGGTCCTACTGGACCTACCGGTATAACGGGTCCTACTGGACCTACGGGAATGACTGGTCCTACTGGGCCAACTGGTGCGACTGGACCCACCGGTATAACTGGACCAACTGGACCAACAGGAGCGACTGGACCTACTGGTCCCACTGGACCAACTGGACCAACAGGGGCGACTGGACAAACTGGGCCTACTGGACCAACTGGTCCCACTGGCGCCACTGGACCCACAGGCCCAACTGGACCTACTGGTATGACGGGGCCTACTGGACCAACTGGCCCAACTGGACCAACCGGTCTTGTGGGAAATACTGGACCAACTGGACAAATTGGAACTACTGGCCCAACTGGAATATCACAACAAGTTGTGAATATTGGACAAACATATTCAACATTAACACAACAATTAACACCAGTTATTTATAATACATCGACACGCGTAAGTTCTTCTAATATTATCGCTCAATTAGATAGTAGCGTGAATTCTCCGCAAGTATATACATTCGGTAATAGCGTCCCAAATAGATGGGTCGCATTTGGAAGAGATATTAATTCAATCGCATATTCAGATAATGGACTTACTTGGATTGGACTTGGACAAACAATTATATCAACCGCAAATGATGTTTTCTGGAATGGAACGATGTGGGTAGGTGTTGGAAACGGAATGAATACAATAGCATATTCATATAATGGAATTAATTGGACTGGTCTTGGACAAACTATTTTTGATAATACTGGACAGGGTGTTTCTTGGAATGGAATAATGTGGCTTGCTGGTGGTCAAGTAATAAACTCGATTGCTTATTCATATAATGGAATAAATTGGGTTGGTATATCAACAAGTACAACATTATTTAGTAATTGTTATGATTTTGCTTGGGATGGTAATATGTGGGTTGCTTCTGGACAAGGAACAAATACACTTGCTTATTCATATAATGGACTTAATTGGACTGGAATTGGAGCGACCATTTTTTCTAGTCAGTCTCAGGGAATTGCTTGGAATGGAATTATGTGGGTCGCTGTTGGCGGAGGAACAAATACAATCGCATATTCATATAATGGAATTACATGGACTGGTATTGGATTAACTATTTTTAATAATGGTATTGGTATTGGTTGGAATGGGACTATGTGGGTCGCGGTTGGAGGAGGAACAAACACAATAGCATATTCATATAATGGGATTAATTGGACTGGTATTGGAGCAACCATTTTTAATAATTCCGCGCATGATGTTTATTGGAATGGAACAATGTGGGTTTCCGTTGGGTTCGGTTCTTCTAATACAATAGCTTATTCATACAATGGAATCAGCTGGACTGGATTAGGAACGTCGGTTATTTCATATTTAGGAAATGGAGTCTCTTTCAACAACCTGCGCCCGAACACACTTACATTCCCGAGGCAATTAAATGTGGCAGTTAGTGAAGGTAGTTCTCCAATTGGATATTCTTATGATGGAATAACATGGGTTTCTATATCTACAGGCACAAGCATATTTTCATTAACTGGAAGTTATATTGCTTATAATGGAAATATGTGGGTTGCAGGTGGAAATGGACCAAACTCAATCGCTTACTCATATAATGGTATAGATTGGACTGGTCTTGGAACAAATATATTTTCTTCTAGTTTTCAAGGATTAGCATGGAATGGAAATATGTGGGTTGCAGGTGGAAAAGGAGGAAATACACTTGCGTATTCTTATAATGGAATCGTATGGACTGGATTAGGAACTACTATTTTTACAGTTCAGGGAGGTGGAGTTGCTTGGAATGGTTCAATGTGGGTTACTACTGGTCAGGGAGGAAATACAATTGCGTATTCTTATAATGGTATTAATTGGACTGGAATATCAACAAGCACAAATATTTTTGCAACAAAAGGAATTGGAATTGATTGGAATGGGATAATGTGGGTTGCTACTGGTCAAGGAGGAAATACAATTGCTTATTCTTATAATGGTATTAATTGGAATGGTTTGGGAACATCTATTTTTACAACGAGTGGTCAGGGACTTGCTTGGAATGGAACATTATGGGTATCGGCTGGGCAAGGAACAAATGCACTTGCATATTCTTATAATGGTATCAATTGGACTGGATTGGGACTTGCTATTTTTAGTCTAGGAGGATGGGATATATCTTGGAATGGAAGATTATGGAATTCAACTGGTGCTGGTGGAAATTCAATTGCTTATTCTTATAATGGAATAAACTGGACTGGGTTAGGAATTACATTATTTAGTGTTAATTGTGTAGGTATCACATCAAACTACAACTCCCCTGCAACAGTATATATTCAACAACCAACAATCGCGCTCGGAGAAGGAACAAATACAATGGCTTACACAACTGATGGAATTTTATGGACTGGGTTAGGAAAAAATATTTTTTCAACCTCTGGATTTGATTGCGCTTGGAATGGAACAATGTATATAGCGGGTGGAAACGGAACAACAAATACATTAGCATATTCATATGATGGATTGACATGGACTGGTCTTGGGAAAACTATTTTTACGACTAATGCATTTGGTATTTCTTGGAATGGAACAATGTGGGTTGCTGTTGGAGACGGAACAAATACAATTGCTTATTCATATAATGGAATTAATTGGACTGGTATTGGTATAAGTGTTTTTAGTAGTACTGGATATGGAATTGCTTGGAATGGAACAATATGGGTTGCGGTTGGAGTATCAACAAATACGATCGCTTATTCATCTAATGGAATTAATTGGACTGGACTTGGAACAAGCACTAACTTTTTTACTAATGCAGGATATGATATTGCTTATAATGGACGACGTTTTGTTGCAGTTGGATCAGGAACAAATACAATTGCATATTCGGATAATGGTATAACATGGACAGGACTTGGAACAAGCACGAACTTTTTTACTTCATACGGACGTGGTATTGCTTGGAATAATGAACGATGGGTCGCAGTTGGTAATGGAGGAAATCAGATGATTTCTTATTCAACTGATGGAATTTCTTGGACTGGTATTACAACAAGTCCTAGCATTTTTTCTACTACCGGACAATCTGTTAATTGGGATGGAAAACGTTGGATAAGTGTTGGTAATGGAGGAATACCAAATACAGTCGCAACATCGAATGATGGTATAACATGGTATGGAGTCGCAACCAGCACAAATCTTTTTACGATTGGATATGGTGTTTCATCAAACTACAACGCATATTCGAGCCAGTTATTAGTTAGCAACACGAGTGGACCAACTTTATCGAACCAGCTTGATATTGTAGCGGACGCATATTATAATCAAGGTCCAACTGAACTCGCATTAAGAATTGCAACTTCTCAATAAATACTTTTGAATAAATAATATTATTATTATTCAAAATCAACTCAAATCAAATCAAAAACTCAAATTTTACTCACACGATTCAATTATATCTTCAATCTTTGTAAAGAAATTCAATTCTTTCATTATTCTTTCCTTTTCTTTTCTTATTACATCAATTCTTGCAGACCACCAGTCTTCCTCAATCGCTTTTTTTACAATGGCGATACTTCCTTCAACATCATTTAAATCAAGTCTTACAAAAGTCATTGGATTTAAAAATTCTTCTAAGTTGGGACATCCCCAATAAAAGCATAAACATTCACACATTATTGGTTCATATATTTTCTCGGTCGCGTAATTATCTTCTGCGTTATTTTCAGCACAAAAAGCGTATTTATATTTGGAATATCCGTTATATGTTTTATCATCTTCTAACTGACCAACATAAGAGGAAAAGTTGTGATAATTTTCTCTACCGAATACATTAATTATTTTATCACCTATTTTACAATCATTAATTTTATCTTTCCAATATTCCACTGATATAATATCTCTATTTGGCGCATTATAGATTAAATTATTATTTTCCAATAAATCAACCATTTCTTTTACAGAACTGACATATTCCATGTTAGTTGTAAAAAGTTGTTTATATGTTTCAGGAACATTCGCGATTGGAATTGTATTTAAACCGATTGCTTCCCAATGACGATAACACTCTGCCCTATCTCCTGCGGGAGAAAGAATAAATTCTGATTGAGATAATTTTTCATAATATTCATCCACATTATCTTTTGGAACATCTGGAAGAATATTTCTTTCTGGATTATTCTTTTTTGTAACAAATAGATTCACGATTTTCTTATTTTTTACGCAACTATTATTCTTTAATAAAGCATCGTAATAATTTGGTAAAAACTGTTGAAATATTCCATAAGGAATTCCCTCATATTTTGGATGCTCAAATATCGGATTCTGTGAAAACCACTTAATCAAATATGGATTATCTAAAACAGTAGATGTTAATTCTGATGGAAATATTTGAGGATTATGAAATTGACCGGTTATCAATATAAATTTCTTATCAATTGTAGGTAGGACATTTAAACAAAAATATTGAAAATAATTAACTTGAACGTATAAAATATCATTTTCCTTAATTTTAAATATTTGATTCTTTAAAATATCATGTGCGTTTGGTATGATACTCGGAACTTCTTTCCAGTCATTCCCTATAAACAAATCACAAATATAATATCCCATTAATGGATTAACAATATATTTTACTAAGTTATTACTATCATTATTACATTGTTTTAACATGTTTACAAAATAATTTGGTTCACAACACATTTCCACTTCCATTCTTCTTATAAAATTATTTCTTAAAATATGTCCAGTATCCTGATTTTTGCGACTACAAATAGAAATAATCTTATTTATTTTATTCTGTTTAATATTCGCACTTTGAGAATTCACAAATAAATTTTTTTCTTTATAAACTTTTAAAAATTTGGACTCATCCGGTCGCGCCCATTCTCCCCACGTTTTAACACCCCAATTTTTACTTTCATCATAAACCCATGGCTCCATTTGAAAAACAATTGTTTTATCGGCCTCGTAATGTTCATTATTAATTGGATGATTAATTATAACATAATAGTCCGGATTTTTTGAATCAAATACGATTCCATTTTGAGTGTTATATTTATTCCATTCATCACATACACTCTCTGAATCACCCCAATTACATAATAATTTTACTTTTTTAACATTTTTAACATTTTTAACATTCGGTATTTCACCCAAATATATAGCTAATGATTCTATTGTTAAACCATAATTATTATCAGTCTCATTTTCAATAATTTTATCTAAATTTATGGATCCGATATCAATTGAATTATAATCAATAATATGTGTCATATTTTCAAATGCTTTGTTGAGGAAATAATGTAATGGAGTATTCAATTTTGAAACTGATTCATATGCTTTATAAACGGAATTGACTAACACAATGAAAGGTTGATATTCTCGTATTAAATTTTTATAATTATCATATGGTTTATCCAAAAATTCCATATAACAATTATTCCAATTTACTGGATAAACTGTATCTAATCCATTAAATATTTCATAATTACTAAAATAATCTGTGGTCTCATATTTATTCTGTAAATATTTATTTCCTATCTCTTCCCATTCAATGTTATCATTTTTCGTATCAAGAATATTTTTAATATCTTCTTTCCACGATTTCATCAAGGTAGTATTTGGTTTCGTTCCAAAAATCCCATTCCATATAACTTCATTATTCTGTTTAATAAAAAACCCATCCTTTTTTTCGAATATATCAAATAATGAATCCAAACTGTCCATTAAAATAGTATCACTATCGAGCCAAATACCACCAAATTCGCATAATACATTCACTCGAAGATAATCCGCTTGATGAGCAGGTTGTAATTTTCTAAAATAATGAGGAACATCTATATAATCGTATATGTTCTTTTCATTAATCAATATCAAATTATATCCAGCACCCTTCGTAGAATTTAGTTCCATTATTCTGCGCAATATCTTTATCAATTTATACTCATGTCCAACCCAATATATGAATATATTTCTCAGCGTTGTAGTTTTGAATCTATTACTTTCATTCGAATAACATACACACGCGGGACCACTGTAATACAATCTATATTTTTCAAATATCTCACTAAATCTGACCTCCAAATCCTCTTTTGTTATATATCCGCATTTTTTGTTATTATTGTTATTCCATACGATACTCTCAATCGTAAAATCTTTCATATCATCAATCATCACAACATGGTCCTTATTATTATATTTCTTTATTGCGTCCAATTCTAATTGAATCGGTGATACATAATCACTCGCACAAGCAGTATCTAAACTGGAATAATGACCATCCAACCAAAATGTAACGCCACAATCAATTTTCTCCAATATTTTCGGAAGTAAAACACCAGAATCTCCATGATGAACATGAACATTCGGATAGTTTTTAAATTTTTCACGACATATATTGTAATACTTTTCTGCTAATTCGATACTATGAATTTCTTTAAACCCTAATCTTAGGGCACACTCAATACCACCTCCAACAAATGCTCCACTTTCAATAAAAACTTCATTCATAATATTTGCGTCCTGTTCATATATTTTTTCAATTGTATGCTTCTCGAATGTCCGTTTAATATAAATCCCATCATTCGATGAAAAATAGGGCGATGTCGTTAATTTGGAAATATCGATATTATTCTTGAAAAATCCGAGTGTGTTGAAACCGGCACAATTATTATCATTATGCGCAATCTCCATCATTTCATCTAATGATTTTCGATTATAGTATAAATCATTTCCAATTTGGTCCTGATTTCTAATAAAATCAAAATAATTACTTATATCCTCATTTAAATTGATTGAATCATTATTATTTTGAATATCAGTATCAATCGTTTTTCCATTTTCATTCCATTCAGCAAAAGCTAAATGAGGACGCGACTCATAACAATCTAAATTCGATATCTTCATAAGATAATCTATACCATGTTTTATCCCATTCATAGCAATATATTCTAATATTTTTATGGCCCCCCTACGATTTATTGAATAACAGTGTGTCGCCCCAATATAAAGATTTTTGTTCAATTTTTCAATGGCCGTATGTTCTGATTCAATATTGTATATATTTCTTACCTTATCCCTTTCATTTTCAAACATATGATATCCAAAAAATATCAATTCATATTCTTCTAATTTAATCTTGTTCATTTTCTCTTGAAAATTTTCGCATAACTCGAAATCATCCTCCATAATTATATAATATTCCGCAGTATCACTAATTAACTGTTTCCATAAATTATAATGACTTAAAGCACATCCTATAACTCCTCTCCTGTTTCCAAAATCATTCCCAGTAAATAATTTTCTTATTTCTCGCGTTGTCGTTAATTTTTTTCCATCGACTGCTTCAATAAATTCATAATTTGTTATATTCGCACTCTTAAATTTATGAATGACATTGTCTCGTCGGTCAGTTCGCCTGAGAAGATTGATTACTTTTATTTTATTCGCTCGACCAGCCTCTTTTAAATCGGTCTTCACAAATTGGCTCTCGTCATTCATCGTATACGCATTCACGCCTGTCTTATCTGACGTGAGTTTCCCAATATGTTCGCAAGTTATCCTGTTGAAAAAAGCAGACCGAAATCCAGATCCATACCAACGGTCGGCATAATCTTTCTCGAAGAACTGATTAGCGGAATCATAATTCCCGAGTTCGAGAATAGCGTCCACCTTTATAATTGACGGCCGGAAACTGTAATCAGTCCAATAATGACAGTTCGGATAGTTGAATGACCCGCTCTTGTGGTCGTGTAGAACGATTTCCTGCGTTTCGCCAAATGAGGCGTGTCCCGAAATGGAATAATCCTTTATTTGCTCACCGTAATTCCGATTGAACAGGACCTGCTTTATATTACCTTCCAAATAGTTGATTCCGGTCTTGATGTAATCCATTTTGCGATGGAATCGGAAATCATCCTCCATATGAATCCAATATGTTGGACGGAGTTCATTCAACTTGTCCCAAATAATATTCATACTCTTGCGATGACCCTTCTCCTCTGGCCCTTTCATGTAATAATCAATCCAATTATATTTCCGCTTCATCTGATTGCGGTCTTCCTGCGATGAATTATCATCCACACAAAACCAATAGTCAATCATATCAATATCTTTCCATGTATTAGTGATTGAATTAACAGTCTGTTGAAATAGGTCGAAGCGCTTACAAGTTGTCATTGTTAGAATAATAGTGGGTGATTTTGTTGGCTTCTTATTCTTGATTGGGCTATACTTCGTCAGTTGCTCCTTATTTATTAACTTATTCCAGACCTCAAATGCACTCTGAGGAATTGAATGTCCCGCACGAGATAGCGAACAAATCAACTCATCAACCCTTTCAAAAAGTGTAGCGTCCGGTTTCACATCATAGAATTGAATATTTCCGAATGTTGATATAATCGAGTGTGGAGACGCATTCTCATCCATTAATATTTTCCGACAACACTCCATACCCATCTCTTTTTTATTACAGTAATATGCGCTAATCGAAGTATTGTATTCAATAATAGAATCATACTTCGTAATATCAATAAACAATTTATCCTTCGGCCTTTTCTGGTATCCCCGATATTTTTTATAAAGGGCGCAAACGAATAAATTCATTCCCGATTCGCGAAGTAGATGGACAGCCTCTGCAATTCCCTCCATCCTCTCACTATCATACTCGGCAGTCTTCAACCAATATTTGAGGGCCTCCATATTATCGCCTTTTTGTTTATACAAATTCCCAATCATCAGACAACTATAATATTTCTCTTGATACCAATTATTAAGAGTTATGCACTTCTTATACCACTGAATCGCATTATCGGGCTCTCCGGCGTCTTTCCAACTTTGCGCGCAGTAAAAAGCATACCTGTCCGTCAAAGAAGTATCCTTCTCCGTTTGACACGCTATCTCTAATACTTTCGCGTCCTTCTCGTATTTCTTGGGGTCCTGACTGCGGTTTCCAGTTCTTCCAGATTCCACGTGATAATTCCCATCAATTGTCGCGCCGGTCGTATTCTGCTCACAACAAGATAAAAATTCGTGTAAGACACCGACGAACTTCCAGCGACGGCGGTTATTAACGAGTAGAGGCCGGACATACTCAAATCCCTCTCCAAACTTCAGATTATATGAATCTTTATCGAGGACAGCTGGAAGCTTAAAGTCCCCGTGAAAACTGTCGTCTGCGTCAAAAATGAGGAGATAGTCAGTTTTATTATAGGCACTTTCAAGGGCTTTCGTTCGGTTATATCCAAAATCTTTCCACGCGTGTTCAACGAGTTCGCCATCTATATTCTTTTCTTTCCAATAGCTCTTAATTAGCTCAATTGTGTTATCAGTTGAACCTGTATCTGAAATTACCCAGTAAGTTATGGGGACATATTTTAGAATATTGTCAAATGTCTTACAAATGATATGAGCTTCATTTTTAACAATCATGTTCAAACATATTGAAACCATGAAATATATAATTTAAATCTCTTTAAGTTATATGTCGGACCTAAAAAATTATTTTAATGATATTATAAAATTAAATCCATCGTTCGGTTCATTTTTAGGATATCGAAAATATGATAGAGACTATGAGAACACATTATCCTCCGAATATCGCAAAAAATATAAGGCACTTCTCCAAAAATATAAAAACACAAAAGATAAAGTGTTGCGATATGAAGTTAAAATGGGGCTAGAAAGTTTTAAATATAAATTATACCTCATACCATTCGTATCCCATAATAATGAAATTATCAACTTTACTTTTTTCAATCAGACGTTTTACCCTCTTAAAACCGCACGGGACTACGAAAATTTGGTGCGCCGACACGAAAAATTTATGGAATGTATCGAGAGTGGAATTGAGAATATGCGCGAGGGAATGAAATGCGGGATGGTCCTACCCAAAATTATATGCGAGAAAATGATTGAGGGGGTCGATTCTTTTTATAAAAAGAAAGGGTATTTAATAAAGGTTCCTAAAAAATATGAACGCGTGTTTGAAGCTTATGGGTCTAAAATTAAAGAGCTCATTGATTTTTTGAAGGGGGAGTATCTCAAAAAATGTATGGCTGGTGTCGGGGTTTGCGATTTACCAAACGGTAAGAAAATATATCGCTATTTAGTCAGGTCGCAAACCACGACCAATCGGACCCCAGAAGATATTTACTCGTTCGGACTAAAAGAGGTTTCTCGAATAAAGGGTGAACTCGAAAAATTAAAGGGGAAAATGGGTTTCAAATGCTCCCTCTTGGAATTCTACAAGAGAATGAAATCGGACCCAAAGAACTACTGCGCTACGAAAGATGGAGTCGTTCAAGAATACGCGAGAGTCGGAAAGGAAATCAGGGAAACTGTAATGCGCAAGTATTTCTGGGATGAAGTCACCCCATACGAATTGAAGAAAGTTCCGAAGGATATGGAGGAAGGAAATGCAGGAGCCTTTTACTACCCCGGAAATAAAAAGCGTGTGGGGACATTTTACATCAATACTCGGGATATTCGGGAAAACCCCAAATATAGTATGATGGCTCTCACACTTCATGAGGGAATTCCGGGGCATCACTACCAATACCGCTACATGATTGAAAAGAAAATACCCTTTTATAAAATATACGGGATTGAAGGAAACGCTTACGCAGAAGGTTGGGGCCTATATGCGGAGTCTCTCGGAGAATATGACGATTATTCCTATTTTGGGCGGTTGAGCTACGAAATTTTCAGGGCGCTTCGATTGGTTGTTGATACAGGTATTCACTACTACGGCTGGACCTATAAACGGGCTGTGGATTATATGATGAAGTATATATCATTTGAGCGGTCAGAGATTGATAGCGAAATAGAGCGGTATATTTGTATTCCAGCACAGGCGCTCTGTTATAAGATTGGGGAGACCGTTATAAAAGGATTACGCGATAATTATATGCGGGGGGAGGGGGCCGATATCAGGGATTTCCATCGGAAAATACTTGAAAATGGGGTCCTACCACTGGATATATTGAAGGAAAACTTCAGTAAAAACTGATTAAAATTGGGATTGAAATTTATGGTCTGATATAGAGAGAAAATGTTGAACAATTTATCATTTTATTTACTGGTTATATTCGAGATATTTATGGGAACGTGTTATTTGACGCACGGAAGCCTGAAAATAGAAGATTTTCGTTGGACAAAAACAGAATGTTTCCCTTCTTATGGACGATGGACAAATCCATATAATGACGCTGTATTTGAAGATTTTGTGGTTTCTCCATATTATCCGGAAGTTCCTTGTTGGGTCCGATGCGACAAAATTCGCTTCTTGACACCGTTTTTTGATACGGTTGTCATTATTGAAATATACGTGATTCTTCTTCTGTTCAGAATAGTTGCGAAAAGAATTTAAAGCTTTATTGATATAATATATATATCAATAACCAAACATGAACATAGGTAAAATATATGTAAGACCAACAAACTTTATAACATATCGCACAATGGGCTCTGAATACTATGCTCAAATGCGTAAAAAGATGATTGAGCGTTATAATAATAAGCGGGGACGCGTATTTGTTCAAAAGGAGCCCAAAATTAATTTCGTAGTCGGATACGGAAGCTTTCAGAATATGGATAAAATAAAATGGTCTCCTGCATCTTATGTCGAAGAGAAAGCGCTTGTTATAGTAAAAAAAGCAGTTGAAATGAAAGCGATTGTTGTTGTAAAAAAGGATTCTTCTTCGGATGATGAGTGGGTTGATATAAAAAAGTCATTGTAATTCATCGAGGTTTCTCATTTCCATGTTATTGGTCATTCTACTTCGGATGAAACTCTCGATACTTGAAACGCGCCGGAGAGCGTTATTACCGATTTCTTTCATTTCATTGACGACATGAATGCGCAAAAAATAGTAAGCGGATATCATTATAAAAATGTGCCAGAGTGTATGAGTTATCCAATATGGAAGCGTATCAATGTAATAATTTATGTGGAAGCAACCAATTCCACTGACGGCGAATATTGTTCCTTTTATTAGATTATGTTTCTTGAATTCGGGACATCTCTTTCGGAAAATGAAGATTCCGAATACCATGAAAAAACAGACTCCTGCGATAATGAGTTCTACTTTAATTGCGAAATCATCATAGAAAATCATAAAAAGACTGAACGTTCCGAGAATATTGAGCGGGATTCCTTTGTATTTTTCGGGGACTTTCGCCGTCATAATAGACAGAGTTATCATAACCATAATCGCACAATAGAAGTCGATGAATTGGAAAGTTGAATAAAGCTTAGGATGGCTCTCTTTATGGGAGTCGAGCGCGTGGTAGGTCATCGAGGAGACCATTGATTGAAATAGGACCCATCCTTCAATAAGATATTGCTCTTTTATTGAGACGTGGATTGGTAAAAGCATAAATAGGTTTGATAATATAAGAAGTAAGTCGGTCCATTCCATTATATATAAAAGGTTGATGCTTTTATATATTAAATTTATTTTTTGGAAGACTTCTTTTTTCTTGAACCACCAGTTTTTTGCGGTCCATTTTGTCCATTTTGTCTTGTTATATTTGGCGTAGCTGGATTTTGCTGTCCATTTTGTCTTGTTAAATTTTGTTTTTGAAGAACTGGTTCAGTAATTTGATTTATTGATGATAAACTCTTACTTCTTGGTCTTGAATAAACTGCGCTATTTATTGCATTTTTTGCTAATCCAACACCAATACCTGTTGCAATGCTTTGTAATGGACTTGTAGATGAAAAACTTAAATTAGTTGGACTTGAAGAAAATAATGAGTTTGATTTATATGATGATCCAGATAAACTTCTTGGCCCAAGTTCAGAACGTCTTTTTCTAAAAAATAAACTTGACCTAGATGTTCCTGAACTTGTTCGATTTCTTTGAAATGAATTTGATGCTTTGGATAATCCAGACGAAACACCAGAAGCAACCGCTTTCGCACCGGAAGCAATACCTGATGCAGTGCTTTTAACTGTTCCAAAAAATTATGATACATCACTTCCCATTTTATATAATACTACATTAGATTTATTTTACGAATCAAAATAAAATATCAGTATAAAATAAATAATGACCATTCCAGCAATTGTTGAAAGCTATGAAAACATTTTACATAACGGAGTCTACTTAATTCAAATATTCTCTTACACGATTTCATTCATTATCATCAGCATTAGTATTATTACATCGACATACATTTATTTTCACAAATTTAATTCTCAGCGCGACGCATATAATGAAACAAAATTGAATTTAGGGCGCTCAATTGCTCTGGCGCTTTCATTCATTTTGGGCGTTGAAATACTCAAACTGTTTTACATAAAAACGTATCAACAGCTGGTTGTTGTAGCAACGCTCGTCGCGATTAAACTGCTGGTTAGTTATTTTTTATCGAAAGAAATAAATGATATGGATAATAAAACTGAATAATTTTCTTTGTATATGTATAAATGGTTAGAGAAAGGAAGACGCTCTCTTTTAGCAACAACAAACCAGCTCAGTTGCAGTCGCAAGGATATTCAAGAAATACATACAAAAGTTTCAGCGAGATTCCGGCTGGCCAGAATCCAGCTAATTTTGTTCTTATAAATGGCCGATATTTCTTCAATGATTACGACACAACCGGAAACTACTTGCGGTCTCTTTTTTCTAAATAATATTATTTTATAAAATATAATGAATTTGATTATCGGAGATTCTCATATTCTTTGTTTAGAGAAATATAATAATAACATTCATGAATTTTCAGCTTCATCAATACGTGGTCTTGTAAATAAAAACTCAAAATTATTAGCAAGAGAAAAAATACTCAATTTATTAGAAAAAAATAAATATGAAAAACTATTTATTATGTTTGGAAAAGTAGATGTTGAATGGGTTTTTCCATATAAATGTAAAGATAATAATATAAATTTTAATGATTTTGTAAATGAAACGTTAATTAAATATGTGGAATTTATAAAAGAAATATCGAAGTATTTTAAAAAAATATATGTTATGGGGATACATCTTCCATCTCTTGAAGAACCAGAAATGTTAAAATGTATAAATACTTATAAATCAATCCAGAATGTTTCGTCTAACGCAATGATTGAAGTAAATGCGTCTTCAATTAAAAATATTGGTTCATTGAAGTTTCGAACTGAACAAATATGTATTTTCAATAAAATATTGGAAGAAAAGATACATAATATGGATAAATGTAATTATATTGATATTACTGATGAACTAATGGATAAAAAAACGAATACATGTAAGAAAGAATTTATTGCGAATATGGACCATCATTTAATTCGAAGAAAAACAGGTGCGATTTGGTTTGAAAAACATTTGAAAAATCTATTTTAGAATTCATCTCGATTATGTAAAATAAATTGTTTTACATATTATGGCAATTACAAAAAATTTAATAAAAGAGCAACAGGCACGGTTTGATAAACTAAATCTCATTCATCCTAAAAAAATGAAACTGAATGAAAAATACGAGTTCAATTTGCTATTAGGTAAAAAATACTTGTATTTGAGCACACGCGCAAAATATACGCAGAACCAGAAGAAATTTTATAAGGACCAAGGAGAATATTTTTTGAAATATGTGGAAAATATTCGGAAACGACATAATTTGAAGGTAATTTCGTAAAATTATATTATTTATAAATAGTATAAATAAGAATCCGAATAATCAGAATAATCAGAATAAAAATAAAAAATTATTATTTGGTAATTTATCAAATTTAGAAAGATAATTATATGATGAAATTAGTCGACTCATTGATATTCTAGATGTTATGCGTATTTTAGATTCAAGTCATTTTTTTGTGAAAGAATATTTACAACAAGAATTCAAACAATCGTCTCGATTTAAGATTGATAAAATACATCGTGAAAAAGGTGTTCCATTAAAAGAATCGCATGAAAAAAGATTAAGAAAAAATGAAAAAACTTCTGTAAAATTTATTCCATACTTTAATCCATATGGAGAAAATCAAAATAAGAAATCACAATAATTACAATTATCTAATTTTGAAGAACAAAAACCAAAGTTGAGATATTTTACGATTTGGTTCAAAACAACCGGAATCTACTTGCGGTCAGTTTTTTTGAAATAAAACTACTTTGTAATATTTTCAAAACATTGCAATTTATCATTATTTTTTCCAAAATTATGTAGTATAAAACTATCATTATCACAATTGTATGTGTTTTTTATTATATCATTATATAATATTGTTGTATATTTTATATATTTCTCATAAATTAATTTGTTCATTATACCTTGTTCATAGCATAAACAAGCATAAACACCATTTAATTTTTTATCACTTTTTACACAATTTATTTTATCCCATTCATTTATACAATCGTCTATAAATTTTTTTCCTATTTTTGAATTTTTAATAATAAATACTCCCGCACATAAAATATTATTATTTTCTTTTATAGATTCATTATTTGGATCATTACTAATAAAAATATCACTTGTATATGAACTTAAAAGTTTTTGTATGGATAAATTATTTTTTACAAATATTGCGTCGGTATCTATCCACATAATATAATCATACTTTGAACTTTTTAATTTTTCTTGAATTAAATATAATTTACACCAATATACATTTTCATTACATTTATTTGTAAAAAAATAGTCTACATTTTTCCATTTTTTACAATATTTTTTTATATTTTCTTTATGAAATTTTAGATATTTTAATTCTGATTCACTTCTATTATCAAAACTAACAATTAAAACTTTGATATTATTGTAATTTTTATTACTATTATTTATTATATTATTATTATATTTAACTTTATATTTAATTCCATATTTAATACCATGAATAATATCTTTCAAATAAATTTTTAAAATATAAAAATTATTTGGAATAAATATTAAACTTATAATTATGATAATTAAAGAAATAATTATATTTTTAATCATATTATATTTTATATAATATTATATTTATCCAAAATTTTAACTAATATTCATCTCTATTATGTAAAATAAATTATTTTACATATTATGGCGATTACAAAAAATTTAACAAAAGAGCAACAGGCGCGGTTTGATAAACTAAATCTCATTCATCCTAAAAAAATGAAACTGAATGAAAAATACGAGTTCAATTTGCTATTAGGTAAAAAATACTTGTATTTGAGCACACTCGCAAAATATACGCAGAACCAGAAGAAATTTTATAAGGACCAAGGAAAATATTTTGTGAAATTTGCGGAAAATATTCGGAAGCGACATAACTTGAAGGTAATTTTGTAAACTACTCCTTCGCATCTCCTCCAACGCCCGCACCGGAATCAGTCTTCTCCGGTTCAACAGCAACCGGAACCGCAACTCCATTAAATGAACTCATCAGTTTATTTGATAAAGATAACGGCCCATTCGCTTCATTATGCGCAACCGCCGGAGCAAAACTGACAGCCCTACTCAACTTCCTCTCCGTTCTTGGAAGACTGTCCGATTTGTCCAACTCTTGTAAGACGCGCTCCATATTTGATTTTTCTTTGATGGCGACCTGCGCGACTGATGATTCAGGAACCATTCGGATACCTTGCTTCCCGATTTCTATTCTTTCAAAAACTCCAGCATTAGGTGGTAAATGAACATGGACTTCAGATTTATCGACATTTTCCTTCAAACTATTCACAATTTCCGGTGGAATTGGTGGGCTCTGTTCGACCAGCTTCTCATACTCCATTTTGGCGTATTTCATAAAATCGACAACGTCCTCGCGGTCCTCAGGTTCTTTTTGAAGTTCGGTTTTCACGTTATGGTAATACTTCCCCCAAGCTACACTGGCGACGCGGTGGCCCTCCAACGATTCCGACACTTTGAGGAACGTCTGAATGGTAGCAATAATACCGGCGATAATGTTGAAGAATCCGACTGTTATTGCGTAATAGCCTTGATACTCAGCCGGAACACGTTCTTGCGCAAAGTTGGCGGCGCCGGTCAGTGTGGAAAGAATAATGACGGGAACCTGAAATTGGATGTTCCTTTTCCAGAATTTGACGCGGGATTGTTCGTGCATCCATCGGAAGGATTTTCCATGGTCGGCCCATTCTTCAAGGAGGTTTTCGTCAGTTTTCTTCCAGTATTTTTGGCGGGGTGATTGGACTTCGGTTATTGACATAATTATAAATAGGCGTTTTTCTTTAAGTTGGATTATTGTTTTATTTTAATGATATTTTAAATTTGGAATTTTCATCAATATATTTTGTATGTTATAGTATCATGAAAGTTAACCTAGCTATCTTTGCGCTATTATTTTTGTCGATTGGAATACCACCATCTTCCGTATCTGAGGGAGCCAAAATTTGTCGTTCCACATCTATACCGTTTCATACTTGGGTCCAAATGGACTATTCTTGCGCCCAAGCCGGAAATTGTGGAATTCGAACTCCTTTTACACAATGGAACGATATTGGATATGAAAATGGTAATGGAGGAATATTAAGAGACGAATCAAAAAATCCAGGCGGAGTATATAAATGTTCGTCATGGTTTATTGGTGAATTACAAGGTAAAGTAGCGGGCGCAGCGACTGCTCAACAGGAACGCTCAGCAATTTCAGCATTGGTAGGCGCAGGATGGAACACGGCCCAGTATGGTCTAATAGCAGGAGGACTAACATCAATTACTTGCGATCCAACCACATGGTCATGGACTCCTAGAAGTGGAAGGAACAATGTGTGCTGGACTTTCACTTGCGCTTATTCATCATATCTATACCGCGCTCTTGGAATTCGCCCGAGAGAACATGGAACCGAATTAAGTTTGAAAAATCGGCCAGAAATACCGACTGGATGGACGTGTAAACCTGAACAGTATGGGTCCGGTGATGGTTGTCAGTGTAATTGTGGTGTTTTTGACCCAGATTGTAATCCATTTGAGGCGGTTTCTATAAATTGTCCAAATAATGACGACATCTGTATTCCGGGACCGTTGAATCAACCGATTTGTGCTTTGCGCCACGAAGTCCTCAGTGATAGAAAGCTCATACAAATTCAATCCGGAGTAGCAGTTCATCATCCGCAATTCTATTTCTCGAATGAAACTGATATTGATGGCGCGCCTTGGGGAAATTATACGAAGACTTACACTCGCGCGGATGTTCCAGCAACATGGACATGTAATCCTCTTTTTTATGGATCCAAAGATGGATGCGATTGCGAATGTGGAGCGTGGGACCCAGATTGTGAGACGACCCCGTATTCCCAAAAAGTTTTCAATTGCGATACGACAAATAATGAAGTTCGTTGTGCGATGTCGAGAACTACGCCGTCTAAACCGGTTTGTTTGTATGACCGAATGGCTACATTGGCGGCTGTTGATGCTGGATATCCTGCTCCGGATAGCTCAACGCCGACATTATCAACTTCAACTATTATCGCTGTATCTGTTGGGACAACTCTTGGTGTTGTAGTTCTTATAGGTATCATAACTTTTTTCATTATTAAACGCAGACAAATCCCACAACGCAGGCAGAGTGTTCAATTGATAGAACTCATGCAATTTAATTCTTGAATATATGTTTCTTGAAAAAAGTTGAATCCTGAGAAAAATAATGCGTAAATATATTGTATAAAAGAGAAGAAATAATTACAACCTTTTTTCCCGAGAGATTTTATAAATTTTATTTCTTCCAAAAAATGTTGTAGTTTGTTATTTTTTCGAATTATCTTTTTACATACTTTAATGAAATCATCATTTTTCTCTTTTGGGAATGAGTTATTCTCAGTAAATTCAATAATATTTTCTAATTTTATTGTTTTCTCTTTTATTTTTGCGAGGACTATTGATAAATCGCGACTTTTATTTTCTGGAAGAAAACCGTATTTCATATAATATGTTTGTCCGTAAAATAAAATCATGTAAGTGTAAAGTGGAAATTTGTTTATTCCGCAATTTATAGTTGAATTATCAACTAACTTTATGACATTTACATTTTTATAATTTTCTTTTATTAGTCGAATTGTGGTTTCCATTAGATGACGAGTTCCATCTTTTCTTGGAAAATTACCTGAGATTGAGCAATTAGTAAAATAAGAAAAATTGTTTATTATTGCTTCTTTGCGGTCTTCATCTATAAATACATCAACACAGTGAGGTTTATATCCCAAAAAGAACCCATTTCTGTTTTCGAATGTATCGAAGTGATATTTGTATTTATTATTACCGACTTCTTTTGAACCTCCAAATTGATTTATAATATATTTTTTATAAAAATCTTTTTGGAAATTGTTAAATGATGACGCAAGTAAATATGGATGTTCATAGTATTTTATCATATGTTTATAATATCGATTTTTTTATTACATAAATGTTTATCTATGTTTTTCAATTTATATTTCTTTTTACAAGATAAACAATGACAGATATGCTCCTTTATAAAATCATTACATGATATAATTTCTTTCTTTAATTTTTGTAATGTTGTAAAACATAATGTATCAGAAGCAATTTTCTTCAAATGTATTCTCATTTTTGTTTTTACACAGCTTTCAAGCTGTTTTCCATCTAAGACAATTGGAATGTAGCTAATCAATTTATGTTTATAATGTCCAACCTTATAAACTTTTATTCTTTTGTGAATATCCTTACAATAAAATAATTAAAGACAATTCAAAGGGAAACAAGTTAGCAATACAATTTGATGATTTCTAACAATTCTGTATTTTCATTATTTTCAATTCTTAAAATACAATTTTCAATAGTTTCAATCAATTTATCTATTTTATCATCAATATCGGTTTTACTTATATTATTATCCGGATTAAAACGAATAAATATCCATTTTCCACTATGAATCATATATAAATCATCATAACGGATTTCTTCATCTTTTTGATCATATTTTCTATGTCCAAATTCGTCGGTTTCAACTGCTAAAATAGTATTACCTATTAATTTTCGATGATCTATACGACGACGATGGGAGCAATCACAATCACCAGTATATAATGGTCTATCATGGACAAATCCTTCAAAATTTGTATTGATCGCATTTCTAACCATTATTTCTTTTGTATGAGTGTATATAACCTTACTACGTTCATCATTTGGGAATACTCGTTTAAAACAAGTTGCGCAATATCCATCATATTTTAAACATCCAACTCTTGAATCGGGCCAATCTTTACAATTCTGACATCGTTTTCCGCCTCCATGTGCGACACATTTATCGGATTTTCCTTTTGCACTTGCTTTACAATCCGGTTCGATACAACGTTTTCCGCCTCCATGTGCGACACATTTATCGGATTTACCTATTGCACTTGCTTTACAATCCGGTTCATTACAACGTTTTCCGCCTCCATGTGCTACACATTTATCTGTTTTGCCTTGTGCACTTGCTTTACAATCCGGT
>JACCED012377869.1_pt1 | contig 29706 bp, 29 predicted proteins | sample 7455021 | NCBI WGS metagenome assembly JACCED01 (sample SAMN15323456, study PRJNA562643) | freshwater metagenome | isolation source: river surface water | place: USA:Blue River Watershed | collected 2017-08-19 | reverse complement strand
AGCGGCTGCCGAGGGCGCGCGTCGCCGCGACCTTGGCGAGATGCATGCAGAGATCCGAGGTGCCGCCGATACCGACGCCGACGATCGTCGGCGGGCAGACCTTGCCGCCGGCCTGGATCACGCGGTCCACGACAAAGCGCTTCACCGCGGCAAGCCCATCGGCCGGGATCAGCATTTGCAGGAAGGATCCGTTTTCCGAACCCGATCCCTTCGGGATCATCTCCAACCGCAATTCGCGATCCGCATCGGTGAAATCAATATTGATCACGGGTACGCGTTCGCCGCAGGAGGTATGCTCATTCTTGCGCGTAATCGGATGCACCACGGAAGACCGCAACGGATGTTCGCGCGTGGCGCGCGCCGTGCCGCGGGCAATGGCTTCCTTCAGCGCAAAGCCATCCACCGCGACATTGCGCCCGATCAGCAAATTGAAGATCGGAATACCGGTATCCTGGCACAACAGATTATCCATCCGCTCCGCCACGCCGATATTTTCAATCATGGTGGCCAGGATGGTCTTGGCGGTGGCGTCGGTTTCCGAGGCATCAAGCCGCGTGAAACCCGCCTTGATGTCATCGGGCAGAATCTTGCAGGCGCGGATATAAAGCAGCTTGGCCGCTTCCTCGATCGCCGCAGGCTCCACAACCAGTGGCGCGATTTCGGTTTTTGACATCAGGCTCATGCAATCATCCCCCTGTTACCTGAGTTTCCCATAAGCGCCCGCGGGATGAAAGCGTTTCAAATCACCAGCGAAAGGCCCGATAGAAACAGCAGCCCCAAAAGCACCAGGCGGAACCCCTCGGCCGGGATCACGCGATAGGCGCGCATGCCAAGAAAAGTGCCAAGGGCCAAGGCCGGCAGGGCCATCAAGAGGGTTTTGACTGTCTCCAGCGTGAAAAACCCCGTCATGGCGAGCCCCGCCGCGGCGATGATCTGCATGACCACAATGAAGGGCTGGAAAATCGCGCGGGCCTCATCCTTGCGAAGGCCCTTAAGGTCCGTCCACATGGAAGGTAGCGCACCGGAAAATCCACCAATGCCGCCCAGGGCACCGGCCAGAAACCCGACCACCGCATCGGCACGCGCCCCAGCGGCGAGTTGGGGGGGCGCCAGGCGCAGCGCAATCCGCGCCAGCATGAAGCCCGCATAGCCCACCAGCAAAGCCCCGATGCCGCCCACGATTACGCGTGCTTCCACCACACTCAGCGCCCAAACCCCGAAAGGCGTGCCCAAGGTACCGGCAAAAACATAAGGCTTCAGCACCGGCCAACGAATGGCCGGCCAAACCACGCGCAAGGTCACGCTTTGGATCAGGAGCGATCCCATGATGAGAACAGGCGCGATCTCCTGCGGGGTCACCCAGTGATACAGGATGCCCGCCGCCACCAGATTGAAGGCAAAGCCCGCAAGGCCCGAGCAAAAGGCCGCGATGAAGCAGCCGCCGAGCAGCGCCAGAAGATCAAAAGACATTGAACAGGAAAACCAATCCCACCAGCAGGGCAAGCCCGAAGGAGGCCGCCACCAGATCCTTCTGCGCCCGCCCCCAGCCCAGAAACTCCAGCGCCAGGACGCGCAAACCACCCGCCAGATGCGCGGCCAGCAGGATCACCAAACCTGTCTCAGCCAGTTTGACCAGAGGGTTTTCTGTCCAGCGGAGAAACCCCTCCAGCCGCGCTTCCCCCTGAATGGCGCTGCCAAGCGCCCAGAAATGCAGCGGCAAAAACAACGCCAGCAAAAGGCCCGAAACCCGATGCACGGCAAAGCCGATCCAACTTGGGTGGGAACGCGCACGGAAGTCCATCAAGCGTAAAGCCCCCAGGCGGCGCGGATACCAAAAGCCGCTGTCAGCAGCCCAAGCGCAAGCCAGCAGAAATCAAGGCCCCGCCCGCGCCAGCCAAGCGTTTCGCCCGCAATATTGCGCAGCCCAATCGCGCCATGCAGCCCGGCCGCCAGCGCAAACACCACATAAAAGCCAAGCCAGGCTTCGGAACCCTGGGTGCGCGCCAGAATCTCCCGCGCCGAAAGCCCGCCGCGTATAGCGAGCAAAATCGTCACCAGATGCACCAGCACCGCAAGCGCCAGGATCATGGCGGTGATGCGCTGCACCACCCAAAGATGCGCCTGCCCGCGTGCGGCCCTGTCAGCCATGGCGCTTGCCGCCGAACAGGCTCTCCCAGAACAAGGTCCGCTTCAGCCCGGCAATGGCGCCTGATGGGTCAATCTGCTTCGGGCAGCGTTCCGTGCAGGAACGCGTGGAATGGCAGGAATGGCAGCCGGCATCGCCCGCCACCGCATTCAGCCTTTCATCGCGCGCGCCATCCCGCGCGTCATTCACCAAAGTCCAGGCGCGGTTGAGCGCCGCCGGCCCCAGATAATCGCCATTCCAGGCGACAACATCGCAGGAAGCGTAGCAAACGGCGCAGCCAATGCATTCAATCCCGGCATCGGCTTCGCGCCTAGCCTTGCTGCCGGGGGCGACGACGGCGAATTCATCCGGCACGGCGCCATCCGGCGCGTCCTTTGGTTGGAAAAACCCTTGCGCGCGTTGCCATTTGTCGAAGAAGGGCGCCAGATCAGCCGCCAGGTCGCGGATCACCGGCAGATTGGCCAAGGGGCGCAATTCCAACGCGCCATCAGCACCGACCACTTTCCGCACATGCGTCCGGCAAGTCCAGCGCGCGCGGCCATTCACCGTCATGGCACAAGACCCGCACATGCCAACGCGGCAGGCGAAGCGATAGGCAAGGCTTGGGTCCATTTCGCGCTGAATATGCGTGACGACATCAAGCACGGTCTGATTGTCACGCGCCGGCACATCATAGCGCGCGAAACCGCCCGCTTCTTCACCCCGCCAGACACTGACCTTGAGCTGTTCCATGGGCGTCAGACTAAGCCGACTGGACAGCCTGTCCAGCCCATGGCCTGCTGCAAGTAACAGGAGGAAGCAGGCATGGAACTACGCGGGGCGGATATTCTGGTGGCGGCGCTGAAGCAGGCCGGCGTCAGCCGCATTTTCACGCTTTCAGGCAATCATATCATGACGATTTTCGATGCTCTGATCGGCAGCGGGATCGAGATTGTGCATACCCGCCAGGAAGCCGCCGCGGTGCATATGGCCGATGCCTGGGCAAGGCTGACCGGGGAAGTTGGCGTGGCGATGGTGACCGGCGGGCAAGGCCATACCAATGCCATCGCCGCCATGCCGACCGCCATGGCAGGTGAGGTGCCGGTGCTGCTGTTATCCGGCCATGCCCCCTTGCGCGAATTGGGCATGGGCAGTTTCCAGGAAATGCGCCAGGCAGATATCGCCGAACCGCTGACAAAACTTTCCTTCACCGCATCCAGCACGGCGGGCATTGCTGATGATGTGGCCCGCGCCTTTCGCGTCGCACGATCAGGCCGGCCTGGCCCGGTGCATCTCAGCCTGCCGACGGATTTGATGGATGCGCGCATCGCGGCCCCAACCTTGCCCGATGCGGCGGCCTTCGGCGCCGAGGCCATGCCGCTTGGCGAGGGCACCGCACAGGCGATTGCGGGGATGATCGCCGCAGCAGCGCGCCCAATCATTCTTGCCCCCCCTGCCCTGTGCAGCCCGCGTGGCAAGCCGTTGCTGGCCGCCCTTGGTGCCGCTGCTGGCCTGCCCGTGATCCCAATGGAAAGCCCGCGCGGGTTGAATGACCCATCGCTCGGCGCCTTTGCGCAAATCCTGGCGGAGGCCGATCTGGTCGTGCTGCTGGGCAAGGCCTTGGATTTCTCGCTCCGCTTCGGCCGCGCACCGGGCATTTCGGCCGAAGCACGCTTTATCCAGATTGACCCCGATGCCAACCTCATCGCCCGCGGCGCGCGAGCCTTGCCGGGGCGGATTGCGCTGGCGGCTGTTGCCAGCGCTGCGGAGGCGGCGGAGGCACTCACCCGCGCCATGAAGCCCCATGCCAATCAGGCCTGGGCGGCACGCATCAGCACTGCAATTGGTTTCCGTCCCCCGGCCTGGGCAATGCTTGCGGGCGCAACGGGTGGGCCGATCCATCCCGCCACCTTGTTCCAGGCGGCCAAGCCCTTTTTGGATGAAGCCGAAGACCCCGTGCTGATCAGCGATGGCGGGGAAATCGGCCAATGGGCGCAAGCAATCCTTGCCGCGCCGACGCGCATCATCAATGGCCTGGCGGGCGCCATCGGCCCTTCCATTCCCTTCGCCATGGCCGCACGCGCCGCCAAGCCCGAAGCGCGCATTCTGGCGGTTTTGGGCGATGGCACTTTCGGCTTTCACATGGCGGAATTTGATACCGCCTGCCGTCACCAACTGCCCTTTGTCGCGATTGTCGGCAATGATTCCCGCTGGAATGCCGAATATGAAATCCAGAAGCGCGATTACGGCGCCAATCGCACCCATGGCTGCGAATTGGCCCCGGGCACGCGCTATGACCTGGTGGCGGCAGCACTCGGGGGCCACGGCGAATACGTCACCAAGGCGGAGGAGATCGGCCCCGCCCTGGCCCGCGCCTTCGCCTCCGGCAAGCCGGCCTGCGTGAATGTGGTGATTGAAGGCCAGCCTGCCCCCAATACCCGCATGAGCTAAAGCGCGGGCCGCTTTTGGCGGGATTGTGGAAAAACGGGGTGGGCGCAAGCCCATCCCCACCGCTAAACCCCCAAGAAGACAAGTTTTTCTGTCGCAAATATTGCGTTTATATTTGCCCCATTTCAGCCTCATTCCCTGTGGACAACCCTTTGTAACAAAGGCTTTTGGCGCGGATTTGACGCTGCCGCGCCTTTTCTTGTAGACGAATATTCATGACGACCGCGAAGGTATCGTCGGCACCCCCGGGCCGGCGAAATGGCGCGGTACTCCAGCGCATCTTGCCGTGGAGTGCCCGCCCCCAAGGGTTCCGTTCTTCCGGGCATTCGGCCGCTTCGGCCTTCAGCTTAAAGCTTCGCAAGGCACGGCAGGTGTCGTCCGTGTTCGCTGTGTTGCTGTTCGGTCTGCTCGGCGCCGCTTGCGCGGAAATGCCGGCGCCGGTCACGCAAACCGTCGACACCAGCGGGCGGGACATCACATCGCCACGCACCGCCTGCCTGGTGGCGGCGCGGCAGGCGGAAATCAACCATCAATTACCGGAAGGCCTGCTGACCGCGATTGCGTTGAATGAAAGCGGCCTGCACGCCTATGCCTTGAATCTGCGTGGCCGGGCCTATTTCCCCGCCACCCAACAGGAAGCGCGCCGTTTGCTTCTTGCGGCGGGTGGGCGCGGTATGGCGGGCTGCTTTCAGATCAATGCCGGTGTGCATGCAGCACGCGGCGAGGATTGGCCGCTGGACCCGGTGCGCGCGGCGGATTGGGCTGCGCGTTACATGGTGCAGCATTACCAGAATTATGGTGATTGGAGCCTAGCGGTGGTGCGTTGGCATGGTGCTTCCCCGCGCCGGGCCAATAACCTTATTTGCCGCTTGCACAGTAAGCTGGAAGTCACCGCCCCCGGGTCGCAGCTTTTCTCTGATCGCTGCAAGCCCGGTGCGCCGCAATGGGCGCGGGTGCGCCAGAATGGCGCCACCCTTTTGGAAGTGGCCGAAGCCGGCGAATAAATCGTCAACGCGCCTGGGCGGCCGTGACGTTACCGCGCCGCCCGTACGCCCATCGCCAGCGTTCTTTCATCCATCCGCGGTTCATGGGTCAGCCCCTTTCTGAGGCCCCAGGTATTCACATATTGAATAAGCTGAATGAGCGGTTCCTCATCGGCGAAACGGGCAATAGCTTCATGCCAGATCTTCTCCCGCGCCGCGTCATCCAGCGTGGCAGAACCGCGCGCGGCCAATTCATCAAAAACCGCCCCGGAATAGCGCGCATTATTATTCGCGCCGGTCAGTTTCTGGCGGTCATGCGTCGCCAGCGTATTCACCAGGAAGTTCGAAGCCTCCCCCGTTGAACTGCCCCAGGCGCCAATCTGCATGGCATATTCCACCCGGGCCCGGCGCGGCACAAAGGCGGTCCAGGGTGAGGCATCAATCTGCGTGCGAATGCCAACCCGCGTCCACATCTGCGCTACCGCCTGCGCGAGCCGCGCATCATTCGGCCAACGATCATTGGGGGTGTGCAGCGTGATGCGGAAACCATCCGGGTAGCCCGCTTCCGCCAAAAGCCGCTTGGCGCCATCGGGATCAAACCGCCTGGGCTTCACCGCCGGGTTATAGCCAAAAGTGCCTTCCGGCAGCCATTGCGCGGTGGCCGTGGCTGAGCCTTCCATCACGCGTTCCACCAGCGCATCGCGATTGATCGCCATGGAAAGCGCGCGCCTGACGCGTACATCCTTCCAGGGGTTCACCGGCAAGGGCGTGCCATTATTATCTGTGATCAGGGGTGTGCCGCCGTTGCGGGAATAATCCGGCGCCATGTAAACCGTGCGGAGGCTTGGGATTTCCGTCACCGTCACGCGCGGATCACGCTTGAGCCGCGCCAGATCGCTGGTTGGGATTTGTTCAATGATATCCACATCCCCCGCGAGCAAGGCGGCCGTGCGGGAGGCATCATTCAACAGGAAGCGCTGATTGGACCGCGCCCAGGGTTCCTTTTCACCCCAATAGCCATCGAAACGCGCGAGTTCCACCCGATCCCCGGAACGGTAAGACAGCAGGCGATACGGCCCGGTGCCGATCGCGGCCTTCCCTGTATTGAAATCCTCACTGCTTGCGCCTTCCGCCGCGTGGCGCGCGATGATGCAGACAGAAGCAAGATCCAGCGGCAGCAGCGGGTGTGGCGCGCTTGTGTGGATGATCAAGGTATGCGGGTCGGGCGTTTCAACCTTGGTGATGGCGCGGAGAAACCCACCAAAACCACCCGGGCTATTCGGAATGCCGGCCTGAACGCGGGCGAAGGTGAATACGACATCATCGGCGGTAAAGGGCTTGCCATCATGCCAGGTGGCGTCTCGGCGCAGCTTGAATTCCCAGGATGTTTCCGTCAGCACACGCCAGGATTCCGCCAGTTGTGGCGATGGACGCGATTGCCCATCACGGTCCACAAGACGATCAAAAATATGGTTGGTCAGCGCATTATTGGGGCCAACATTGTGAAAATGCGGGTCGATCGTCGTTACCGGGGCACCCAGGCCAACGGTCAGGGTTTGCGCCCTTGGGGCGGCAAATGCGTAAGGCAGCGCCAATAGCGCGGCCAATAGGGTCTTGGTGGAAATTTTCATCGACGCCTCCCGGATCATTCTTCGGGAAAGGCTAACGCAGCATCGCTGCCGCGCAAAAGGGGGTAAAAAAGAAAAAGCCGCGCTGCCCGAGGACAGCACGGCTTTACTCAGGGACGCGGCGCCTTAGCCCTGGCGTTCCACCATCAGCTTCTTGATTTCACCAATCGCTTCGGCGGGGTTCAAGCCCTTGGGGCAAGTGCGCGTGCAATTCATGATGGTGTGGCAGCGATACAGCCGGAAGGGGTCTTCCAGATTATCCAAGCGCTCACCGGTCGCTTCATCGCGCGAATCAGCAATCCAGCGATAGGCCTGCAACAGTACCGCCGGGCCCAGATAGCGATCGCCATTCCACCAATAGGACGGGCAGGAGGTTGAGCAGCAGAAGCACAGAATGCATTCCCAAAGCCCATCCAGCTTCGCGCGTTCTTCCTTGGATTGCAGACGCTCTGCATCGGGCGGCGGAGGCGTGTCTGATTTCAGCCAGGGCTCCACGCTGCGGAGCTGCGCGTAAATCTGCGAGAGATCCGGCACCAGATCCTTCACCACCGGCATATGCGGCAGCGGGTTGATGCGCACATCGCCCTTCACCTCATCAATGGGCTTGAGGCAGGCAAGCGTATTCAGCCCATCGATATTCATGGAGCAGGAGCCGCAAATCCCCTCACGGCAGGAACGCCGGAAGGTGAGCGTGCTGTCCACCTCATTCTTGATCTTGATCAGCGCGTCCAGCACCATCGGGCCGCATTGCTCAAGGTCGATTTCATAGGTGTCGTTGCGCGGATTTTCGCCGGAATCCGGATCCCAGCGATAGATCTTGAAATTCTTGACCTTCTTCGCCCCGGCCGGCGCCTTATGCGTCTTGCCAGTGCCGACGGTCGAATTCTTGGGCAGGGTGAAAGTGGCCATCTTGCCGGCTCCTAGTAAACGCGTGCCTTGGGGGGGAAGACCTGCACTTCATTGGTCAGCGTGCGCATCTTCACATCGCGATAATCGAGTTTGACTTCGCGCTTGTCATTCACCCAGGCCAGCGTGTGCTTCATCCAATTATCATCGTCACGGTCAGGGAAATCCTCATGCGCATGGGCGCCGCGGCTTTCCTTGCGCGCTTCGGCGCCAACAACCGTGGTCAGCGCATTGCCGATCAGGTTATCAAGCTCAAGCGCTTCCACCAGATCGCTGTTCCAGATCAGGCTGCGATCAGCGATCTTGATATCACCATAGCTGCCCGCGACTTGGGCCATTTTCGCGACCCCTTCCTTGAGCAGGTCGGAAGTGCGGAACACCGCCGCATGGGTCTGCATGGTGCGCTGCATGGCAAGGCGAAGCTCGGCCACATTGGTGCCGCCCTTGGCGTGGCGCACGCGATCGAAGCGATCCAGGCTCGCCTCACCCGCCTTGGCCGGCAGCGGCGGCTGGGTCGCGCCCGGCTTGATGGTTTCCGCCGCACGATGCGCCGCAGCACGGCCAAACACCACCAGATCGAGCAGCGAATTCGTGCCCAGGCGATTAGCGCCATGGACGGAAACGCAAGCCGCTTCACCCACCGCCATCAGGCCAGGCACCACACGGTCCTGGTCCTTCGCGGTCGGGTTCAGCACTTCGGTGTGGATGTTCGTTGGGATGCCGCCCATATTGTAATGCACGGTCGGCAGGATGGGGATCGGTTCCTTCGTCACATCCACGCCCGAGAAGATCTTCGCTGTTTCCGAAATCCCCGGCAGGCGTTCATGCAGGATTTCGGCGCCCAGATGTTCCAGATGCAAATGGATATGATCGCGATCGGGCCCGACACCGCGACCTTCGCGGATTTCCATGGACATGGCGCGGGAGACAACGTCGCGGCTCGCCAGATCCTTGGCTGTCGGCGCATAGCGTTCCATGAAACGCTCGCCTTCTGAATTGGTCAGATAACCACCTTCACCGCGTGCACCTTCGGTGATCAGGCAGCCCGCGCCGTAAATGCCGGTTGGGTGGAATTGCACGAATTCCTGATCCTGCAAGGGCAGGCCCGCGCGCAGCACCATCCCGCCACCATCACCCGTGCAGGTATGGGCGGATGTGCAGGAGAAATAGGCGCGGCCATAGCCACCGGTTGCCAGCACCACGCTTTGCGCGCGGAAGCGATGGATGGACCCATCTTCCAGGCACCAGGCGGTGACGCCGCGGCAGGCGCCCTCATCATCCATGATCAGGTCAAGCGCGATATATTCAACGAAGAATTCGCAGCCATGCTTCAAGGATTGCTGATAGAGCGTGTGCAGAATGGCGTGCCCCGTGCGGTCGGCGGCGGCGCAGGCGCGCATCGCGGGGGTCTTGCCGTAATCCTGCATATGGCCGCCAAAGGGGCGCTGATAGATGCGGCCATCTTCGGTGCGGCTGAAGGGCACGCCGTAATGTTCAAGTTCGATCACGGCCGGGATGGCTTCGCGGCACATATATTCAATGGCGTCCTGGTCGCCCAGCCAGTCAGACCCCTTCACGGTGTCATACATGTGCCAGCGCCAATCATCTTCGCCCATATTGCCAAGCGCGGCGCCAATGCCGCCCTGTGCCGCAACCGTGTGGCTGCGCGTTGGGAAGACCTTGGTGATGCAGGCGGTCTTCAGCCCCGCCGCCCCCATGCCGAAAGTGGCGCGTAGCCCGGCGCCACCGGCACCCACCACCACCACGTCATAAGTATGGTCCACAATCCGATAGGCGCCATTGGAAGGCTTGCTGATCGCATTCATTGCTTCATCTCATCCTGCCAGGCGGCGGGGAATGCGCCCCTGTCCCGCTTCAATCCTCAACCAAATCTCAAAGCGCGATGCGCAGAACGCTCAGGCTCGCGGCCAGCCACAGCAGAATGGCAAGCCCATTCACCGCGCAAATCGCTGCAAAGCGCTTCAATTCATCACGCACGTAATCCTCAATCACCACCTGCAAGCCGGCAGCGGCGTGATGAAACGCCGCGGTCAGGAAGGCGAGCAGCAGCACCGCATTGAAGGTATTGCCGATCCACTCCAGAGCAGCGGCGTAATCAGCCCCGGCCAAGCGCGCCAGGGAGATGATCAACCAGACCGAAAGCGGCAAAAGCGCGATGGAGGTCAGGCGCTGCATCCACCAATGATGCGTGCCGCCCTTGGCGGAACCCATGCCCCGCACGCGCCCAAGCGGGCTGCGGAGCGAACGGATAGAGGCGTTTTCGTCAGCCATGATATGCCCCCTCAGATCAGGATCAGCAGCCAGGTGATGACGCTCAGCACCGCTGTGCCAATCACCACCATGCGCCCGGAACGATAGGCATCTTCCATGGCAAAGCCCTTACCCGCATCCCAGAACAAATGCCGGATGCCGGCGCAGGTGTGATACCAGGCCGCGATCGTCAGGCCGAACAGCACCACCCAACCGAAGAAGGACCCCAAAAACCATTGCGCGGCCGCGAAGGCGCCCTGCCCCGTGCCGGCCGCCACAAGCCACCACACGAGCAACAAAAGCCCGCCGCACCAAGCCACACCGGTAATGCGGTGCAGAATGGACAGCAGGCTCGTCATTTGCATCATGTCATAGACTTGCAAATGCGGCGACAAAGGCCGGCGCGTCAGCGTACCATCGGAACGACGACCCACCATGGCCGCCTCCCGCGCATCTCTAATCCTTGCCATCAACCTCAACTCCAGCGTTTCGACTCCGCGCAGTGACCGCGCCGGCGAACTTCTAAGGCGCCTTTGTATGGTGCGGCGCGGCGCAGCGTCAAATCCGCCCTGCCGATGCACCTTTGGTCAGCAAAGATTGACGAAACCAGCGCCCAGGCGCAGCCTACCTAGCCCATTTTGCAGGCTTCGGCAGGTTCATGAGCGCTTCCCCCTCCCCCTCCATCAGCACCGGTCGGGATGCACGCATCATTGCCCTGATCGGCACCGGCCATTTCCTGTCCCATTTCTACATGCTCTGTCTGCCGCCGTTGTTTTTGGTCTGGCGAGAGGAATTCGGCGCCTCCTACGCCGAACTCGGCCTGACAGTGGCCTTGATGAGCGGCACCACGGCCCTGCTGCAAACCCCGGTTGGCTTCGCGGTGGATAAATACGGCGCCCGCCCCTTCCTGGTGGGGGGCACGCTGATCATGGCGCTCGCGATTTCCGCCATGGCCTTCGCGCCGGGGGTCTGGGCGCTGTGGCTGCTCGCCATTCTGTCCGGCGTCGGCAATAGCGTTATCCATCCGGCCGATTACGCCATTCTGGCCGGCAGCGTGAACAAGGACCGCATGGGCCGCGCCTTCGCCATGCATACCTTTACCGGTAATCTGGGCTTTGCCCTGGCGCCGCCCGTGGTCGCCCTGGTCATGACCATGCTCGGCTGGCGTGAGACCTTGCTGGTGCTTGGGCTGCTCGGCGTGCCGGTGGTGGGCGCCATCCTGCTGCAAAGCCGCATCCTGCAGGATCAGGCCAAGCCGAAAGCGGCGGCGGCCGATGGTCCTTCGGGGCGGGAATTGCTGCTCTCGCGTCCCATGTTGCTGTTTTTTGCCTTTTTCCTGCTCTCCGCCTCGGCGGGTTCGGGCATTCAGGCCTTTGTCATCACGGTGCTTGGCAAGCTTTGGGGCACGCCGATTGCCACCGCTTCCATGGTGCTGACCGGCTATATGGTTGGCGCCACGGGTGGCACGCTGGTTGGCGGTTGGGTGGTGGATCGGACCAAGAGCGGCGGGCTGATGGGCTTTGTCACCATCCTCACCCTGTTCACCATGGCCATGTTTCTGGTGCTTGGGCTGGTCGCCATGCCGGAAGTGGCCTTACCGGGCATCGGCCTGCTCGCCGGGCTTGCCATGGGGGCATCGCGCACCCCGCGCGATGTCATGCTGAAGGATGCCTGCCCGCCGGGTCAGATCGGCAAGGTCTTCGGGTTTGTATCCTCAGGCCTGCCATTGGGTGGGGCGATCACGCCGGTCCCGCTCGGTTATCTGATCGACCTTGGCTACCCCATTCTGGTCTTGCCCGTGGTGGCGGGGCTTTTGGGCCTTTCGCTGCTCTGCGCGGGGGGTGCGCGTGCCAGCAGCCAGAATGCGCGATCCACCGCACTGCCCGCGGAATGATGCCAAGCACCCTGGGCCCAGACACGCGCGAGACACCATGACGCCCTTTGAAGGCTTGCTGGCGCTGCTGACATGGCTCGCGGTCGCGGCGAATGCCACGGCGGGCGCGCTTACGGCTTCACGCAAGCAATTGGATCCGGTGGGTTTCATTCTGATTGCCTGCGTCACGGCTTTTGGTGGCGGCACAGCGCGGGATTTGATTCTGGGGGTGCCGGTTTTCTGGCTGAAGGCGCCGGGCATGGTGTTGCTCGCCGCCGGTCTTGCGATTGCGCTGTTTTTCACCGCGCATCTGGTGGAACGGCGCTATATCCTGCTCCTTTGGGCGGATGCTGTCGGGCTTGGGCTTTTCGCGGTGCTCGGCACGGATGCGGCACAGCGTTGGGGGGCGGATCCCTGGGTGGCGGTGCTGATGGGCACGATCACCGCGACCTTTGGCGGCGTATTGCGTGATATCATCTGCGCTGAATTGCCCCTGATCCTGCGCCGAGAAATCTACGCCACCGCCGCGGCCTTTGGCGCCCCGGTTTTTGTGTTGCTGATTGAAGCCGATATGGCGCGCAATATCGCGGTCGCCATTGCCGGGATGGCGGGCTTTGCCGTGCGCGGCGCGGCCATTCTGCTTGGCTGGTCCATGCCGACCTATCGCGCCCGCCCCGGCCGCGATTACCCGGATGCGCGCTAATTCATGTCCGTGAATGCCATCGCGATCCTTTTTACGCTGGCAAGCACGGCGCTTTATGCATTTGGCTATGCCCTGGCCAAACTACTGGCGGAAACACTGCATCCTTTTGAAATCACCTTCCTCCGTTCGGCCCTGGTTCTGGGTTCCGTACTGGCCATGAATTTGGCGAAGCCCGCCCCTTTGGCCTTGCTGGAACGCCTCGCCCAGCCCGTGCGGCCCTGGGCACAGCGCGCCACGGGCGCGATGCTGATTTTTTCAACAACGCTTGGTGTCATTGGCTATTGGTTGGTGCCGATCACCGAAGCGGCTGCTTTGGGCTTTACCGCGCCGGTCATTCTGGCCGCGCTTGGTGCTGTTTGGCTCAAGGAAAAAGTCACTGCGCGCCGCTGGATCGCGGTGCTGCTTGGCTTCGCTGGCATGTTGGTGGTGGTGCGCCCGGGGGGCGAATTATTCACCTGGTATGCGGCCATCCCAGTCGCCTCCGCGCTGGCTTACGCCACCTATCAGGTGCTCGCGCGGCGCATTCGTGATGTTGCCTCGGCGGAAGATATCACCACGCAAGGTGCGCTGATGGGCGTGGTGCTACTGGCGCCCCCCATGCTGATCCTGTGGCGAAGCCCGGATCTTCTCACCTGGGGTTTGGTGATCATTTACACCCTGCTGCAAACTGCGGCCCTGCTTTTCCTCGCCGGCGCGGTGCGCCGTGCGGAGGTTTCCGCCCTGGCGCCATGGCATTATGCCCGCATCGGCTTTGCACTCGCCTTGGACGCGGTTTTGTTTGGGCGCTGGCCTGGGCTTTGGGCCCTGGCCGGTTGCCTATTGATTGCTGCGGGCGGCCTGGTTTTGGCCTGGCCCACCCGCAAGCCCTAACCCCGCAACAGGCTGTAGAAGCTCGGCGTGCGGCTGCCCGGGGCGTCACCCGCTGCGAAAACCGCGAAGCAATCATTGAAAAAACCGAGATAGACATCGGCATGCGCACTGCCCGCGCCGCGCCAGGTTTGCACCATGCCCCAGGGATCGGCCGCATTGTCTGACCGCGCCCGCAAGGATCCAGCATTATAGGCAATCGCCACCAAGGGGGGGTCGTAATGCGTGGGCAGGTTGCGGCGCATCGCCTGCCGCTGGATCAATGCTGCCCCAGCACGAATGGACGAGCCCGGTTCCAATAGCCGCCCGCGATCCAGGCTGGCATCCCCCAGCACCTCTCGTGCTGTAGCCAGCAGGGTTTGCATCAGGCCGGGTGAAACCCGCCCAGGGGTTGCTGCATCACTGATGAAGCCAGGTTCTTCCCGTACCAGGTCGGGCTGCCCGCCTGTTTCGGTGCATGCCGTGGCAATCAGCAATTCCACCGGAACACCATAGGCCGCCGCGCAGCTTTCAAAGCCAGTCCGGTATTCTGCCCAGCAGCGTGTGACGCTGGCCGGGCGGCCGGGGCTGCGCATCGGGGCCGCGAAGCCTTCCACCAGCACACCCGCTTCCGTCATGCGCCAATGGCGGCTGCCCTGCCCAATGGGTGGCCTGCTGCCCGCCATGAGTCGCGCCAGATAGGGCCGCAGCATCGGGCGCCAATCCATATCCACCCCAATGGGCGCTTCAACCTGCGGCGCACCCGGCAAGGCGGCTGGGGCGGCGGTGGGAAACAGCGCCGCCCAGCTTTGCCGACCAATGATGCCATCAATGACCATATTGGGGCTGGTTTCGTGCAAGCGTCGCTGAAAGCGCAGCACCGCCTGATGCGTCGCCGGGCCGAAAACGCCATCGGCGGCGCCACTCATCATGCCCGCCCTGATCAAGGCCTGCTGCACGGCGCGCACATCATCGCCGCGTTGCAGCGGCAGGCGGAAGGAAAGTTCACGGGCCAATGCCATGGAAGCCTCCTGATCAGGAACAATTGGCGATGCGGGCGGCACGCGCCGTGGCATCATCACGTAATCGCCGTAACGCCGGATGGTTGGGCTGCAGCGTCAGGCCCTGGCTGGCTTCGGCCTGCGCCCCACGCGCTGCGGCACATCGCGCGGCGTTACTGCCAGCGCCCGGGCGCGCCGCCACAAGCGCAGCGCGGCCACGCAGCAAGGCGCCATGATCATCCGGCAAGGGGCTGAGTTCCTGCACCAAGCTCAGCGCCTCTGGCGCCGCCATGGCGGGCGGCAGGTTTTCAATGGCGCAAAGCCGCGCCTGCCCGCGGATCATGCGCCATGCTGGTTGGAACTCTCCCGCTGCTTTTTCCGCCGCCTGAGCGGCATCGGCAGCACAAGCCAATAGGCCCGCTTCACGCGCCCCCGGCGCTGGGCAGGCAAGGCCGGGTGCGCGCGCCGCGAAGGCCAAGGCCAGGCAGGCTTCCGCCTTCAAGCCATGCAGGCGCGCGCAGGCTTCGCCCGTACCAGGGCTGCAAGCGGCCACCACCGGCTCGGCCGCGATGGCCATGAAATCCTGCTGCGCATGCTGCTTCTGCCAGCGTTCCAATTGCGCGAGCGGCGCATCCAGCACGGCACAAGCGGCGAGGGTCATCACGAAGGGAAGGATGGATCGGCGTTTCATGGGGCAAGCTCCGCCACCAGCGTAACCGGATCGATGTTTTTCTCCCGTAAATGGCCAACCAGCATGACCAGCGCTTCAAATGCCGCGCGGCTTTCCGGGGTGGTTGCATCAGCCTTGCCCAGCGCATCAACCAGACGATTAACCTCCTCAGGGGATGGCAGGGCGGCGCCGGGCGGCAATTGCCCGCGCCCCGCGAGCGGCGCCAGGGAGGCCGCGATTTTCTCCGCCGTCACATCGCGCGCGGCGATATCGGCCAGCAGGGCCGCGCGAAATTCATCGAGCCCCGCAGCCAATTCTGCCCGCCCTCCCGGAAAGCGCGCCGGATCGGCGCCATGGGCGGCCCATAACCGATCCAGCGCATCATCGCGGCGCACCATATCCAGCAATGCCGCCATGAAAGCCGGTTCTGTCTTCAATTGCGCAAAGGCACGGCTGAAAATCGGGCAGGTTTCCAAGCGGAGTTCCGCGCCGCTTGGCGTGATCAATCCCATATCGAATAGCTGCGGCGCGAAGGGGGCGGCCAGAACCCGCGCACGCCAGCGCTGATATTCCTGCGCGCCGAAATGCCAGCCAAGGCCAAGCACCGCCGCCACGGCCCCAATCGGCCCCAGCGCCGTGCCGGCGGGCAGCAAGCTGGCGGCGCTGCGGATCAGGGGCAGCAAGGGCTGCGCCCCCAGCAAACGCGCCAGGGCCTGGGCGGCTTCGTTCAATTGTCCTTCGCTGACCGTGCCCATCTTGGCACCTTGCAGCGCCACAACCGCCTTGCGCGCTTCAGCCAAGGCCGCGGGCGCCGCATCAGGAATAAGCCCCTTGGGCAGGACCGGCCCCAAGGCCGTCAGCACCATTTCCGCCGCTTCAATATGGCGGGCAAGGCGCGTTTCCGTTTCCGCAACGCGCAATGGCCGCGCGGCATCCGCCACCTGGCGCTCAACCCCCTGCTTCAGGGATTGATTTTCCGTCTCAAGCTGGAAGGCGGCGCGGTCGCGGGCGGTGAGTTGATCCTGCGCGCGGCGCGCCATTTGTGCATCAGCGCCACCGCCGCGCATGCCGAAGTAAAAGCCAAAGACCCCGGTGACGATGCCATTCACATAGCCGGCGATGGCATCCGACAGGCCCAGGGTCTTGGAAAACAGCAGCAGCGGCAGGCCAATGACGCCGACAATCAGCGCGAGCAAGGCGCGGACCGTGCCTTCCGGCAGGGCCAGCGGCAGATCCCGCATGCCGGCCAGCCTTTCCTGCGCGATGGCGGGATTGGTCAGCAAGGCGAAGCTTTGCGCCGCGAGCCACCAGAGAAAACCGGCAAAACCAAGCCCTACCAGAAAGATCATGGCGCCGATCCAGGCGATGGGTGACGCACCCTCCACCACCCCCAGCATCGACCCCGTGAGGCCGAGCTGGCTGGCCACCGCAAAGACCGCGAGCAGCGCCGCCCCAAAACAGAAGACCTGCAACGGCCAGCGCAAGAGATCGAGCAGCAGAAGCCCCAAGGGCCCTGCCCCCGCCGTGCCGGCATCGCGTGTTTCGTGATTGGGGGGGGAGCTTTCCAGCATGGCGGCACCTTGGCTCGGGGGGAAGGCTTTAATCCGTCTTTTTTCCTATTTTGTCAAGTCTTTTTTCCTATAGTGAAGTCGGTAGGCGACCGAGGGGCGTATCACCAGAACCGCGCCAGAAAGGCGCGCCTGCGCATTTTTTAAAAATGATTTCGGTCAAGATTTACACGCGGCCCAGCGCGCTTCGGCATGTGCTTTGATCCAGATCAAATGACCAAAAAAATTCCAAGAAAATTTTCGGCGAACCCGCAGAAAACCGCGTAAAATTTCGCGATGACATGCAGATTCCAGAAAGGCATTTCATGAAATCTCAACGCATCGCTCAGAAAATCGGCAGGCCACAACACGGAGTGAGGCTATGTCGTATTCGTCGCAGGATTCTGCCATTCAATCCCGCCTGCGCTATCAGCAGGTGACTGAAGAAGTCCGCGCCAATTTGCGCAAATTCTGGAAGGTCGTGGAACCGAACCTGCCGCAAATTCTCGATAAATTCTACCAACATGCTTTGACCGAACCGGAATTGGCCGCCCTTGTCGGAACCCAGGCGGCGCGTTTGAAAACAGCACAATCAAGCCATTGGGGCCGCCTGTTCAGCGGCGAATTCGACGCGACCTATTTCGAAGGTGTCCGGCGCATTGGTGCGGCGCATTGTCGGATCGGTATGGAACCACGCTGGTATATCGGCGGTTATAATCTGGTCTTGAACGAACTCATTCGCGTCGCGCAGGCGCACTATAAATGGCAACCCAAGACCTTTGCCGATATCGTCGCAGCCACCACCACTGCGGTCATGCTGGATATGGATATCGCCATCTCGGTCTATCAGGATGCGGTACTCGCCGAACGTCAGCAGCGCCAGGACAAGATCTCTGCCTCGATCGCCAATTTCAGCACCAAGGTTACCGCGACCTTGCAGGAACTCACGGATGCTTCCGGTAGCCTGGCCGGCGTTGCCAATTCGCTCAACCGGAATTCTGAAATCACCTCAACCCAATTGGCCGCCATCGCTGCCGCTTCGGAACAGGCATCCACCAATGTCGAAGGTGTTGCCACCGCAACCGAGGAAATGTCCGTCACGGTTGCGGAAATCACGCGCCGTTTCGCCGAATCGACCAGAAAAACTCGTGAAGCGGTGGAACAGGCCAATCACGCCAGCCGCATCATGGGCACCTTGCAGGAGGTCGCGAATAACATCGGCACTGTCGCCGGCATGATCACCACCATTTCGGAACAGACCAATCTGCTTGCGCTCAACGCCACCATCGAAGCGGCAAGGGCGGGTGATGCCGGCAAGGGTTTCAGCGTTGTTGCCTCGGAAGTGAAAAACCTGGCGAATAAGGCAGCCTCTGCAACCAGCGAAATCTGCCAGAAGATCCAGGAAATCCAGAACACGACACTCAATTCCGTGCATATCATCACCGCTGTCGGCAGCAGCATCAGTGAAGCCAATGAAGCCGCCACCGCCATCGCCAGCGCCATCGAAGAACAGGACGCCGCCACGAAGGAGATTTCCCGCAATATCGCCGAAGCGGCATCCGGTACGGTGGAAGTCTCTCGCAATGTTTCGGATGTGAGTTCTGTCTCAGCGGAGACCCGCGACACGGCGCGGCAGGTGCTGCAAGCCTCTGAAGGGCTCAGTTCACACGCGGCCAATCTACGCGAGGAAGTCGACCACTTCTTTGCGCAGATCAAGGCGGCATGAGGCGTATCTTGCAGCGCCTTGTGGCGCTGGCGGAACTGCCATGCGGGGCGTCCTACCCCGCATGGATCAGCTTCTAGCCCGCTTTGACGAACAGCATTTCGGCAATCTGCACGGCATTGAGTGCGGCGCCCAGCCGCACATCATCACCAACCAACCAAAGCGATAGCCCCTGCGGCAAGGTCGCATCACGCCGGATGCGGGATACATAGACCGCATCCTCACCGACAATTTCCGCCGGGCTCGCATAGCCGCCATCATCACGGCGATCGAGCACTGTCATGCCCGGCGTATTGCGCAGCACATCGCGCGCTTCACGTTCACTGATGGGGCGTTCAAAAGCGATATTGAGCGCCATGCCAAGCCCAAGCATCACCGGCACGCGCACGCAGGTCGCGCTGACTTGAATGTCCGGATCAAGGATTTTGCGTAATTCGACCCCCATGGCCCATTCCTCACGCGTGGCGCCATCGGTCATGAAGCGATCAACATGGGGAATGACATTGAAGGCGATCTGCTTGGTGAATTGCTCCGCTTCCGGATTGTCATTCACGAAAATGCCGCGCGTCTGCGTCCAAAGCTCATCCATGCCAGGCTTGCCGAGGCCTGAAACCGGCTGATAGGTCGCGGCCACCACGCGACGCACGCGTGCCAGCGCATGCAAGGGTTGCAACACCATCGCGAGCAACAAACTGGCCGGCGTTGGGCAAGCGATGATGTTGCGCTTGCGTGGGCGGGATAGCGCCTTGGCATTCACCGCCGCCGCCACCAGCGGCACGTCAGCTTCAAGATGAAACTGACCGGAAAGATCAATGGCAAGGCAGCCCGCAGCGGCCGCGCGCGGCACTTCCACTGCCGCCAGCGCGGCATCACAGGAAAATATTGCCAGATCCGTTCCCTTGAAATCGTAACGCGCAACGTCCCGTGTGGTCAGTACGCCCTTCTCCCCCCAGGAAAGCTCGGCCCCCGCGCCACGGCCCGGCGCCAGCGCGATTACCTCGGTCGGGCGCAAGCTGCTTTCCGACAAGCAGCGGAGGATTTCGCGCCCCACCAAGGAAGGCGCGCCAATAACCGCAATACGAAGACCCATAGCCAATTTCCTTCACGCTGGCCCGACCATGTAGCGGCAAATCGACTTCATCGCATCGGCCTTAACCGGGTCGTAGCGAAATCGCGGGCAGAATAGGCATCAAGACCACCGGATACGTCATGAGTTTGATGCGCTGCCTGCTGCCTGCCCTTGTTTTAACGGCTTTCTACGCGCCGGCTGCGCAAGCAGCGGGCTTGGTCGATATGGCCCAAGATCTGCTGCCGGGCTTTCTGGCGGGCGTAATCCTGGGCGCGCTGGGGGCTCGCCGCCTGCCCATTTGGACACCTGGGCGCGTCGCTCATGCCGGGCAGCATCAGCCAGTCCCCCCAAGGGATCAGGCTGCCGCCATGCCCAGAGCCCCCGTGGCGCTGCCGGCCCCGCTGGCCAGTCCTGACAGCGCGGAGCAGATCCTGCATGAGATGGCAGAGCTGATTGAGGTGCAAACCGGCGCCGCCATGGCGGATCTCGATCGTCGCATGGCAGTGCTGCGGCAAAATTGCGCGGAAATGACCGAGGCCGCAGAAAGCGCCGCCCGCGCGGCAGAAGAATCCGCCACAGCCGCCGCCACCGGGCGGAGCAGCGCGCAAGAGGCCTCACGCGGGGCCGATGAATTGGCCGGCGCGGCCGGGGAGATTGCGCATCAAATGGCGCGCGCTGGGGATGCGACCCGTGGCGTGATGACCCGCACCGATGAAGCCCGGCGGCTTTTCACGGAATTGACCAGTTCAATTGGCCAGATCGACCAGGTTTCCCGGCTGATTGCCGATATCGCCGGCCAGACCAACCTGCTGGCCTTGAACGCGACCATCGAAGCCGCGCGGGCCGGTCAGGCGGGCAAGGGTTTCGCCGTAGTGGCTGGGGAGGTGAAGGGCCTTGCCCAGCGCACCGCCGATAGCACCGGGGAGATCGCCGGGCGGATCGCCGCCATGCAGGCCGCAGCCGGGCGTGCCCTGGCCGCCATTGATGGTATCGGCGCGGCGGTGAGCGAACTTGAAGCCGTGGCTTCCTCAGTGGCGGCGGCGGTGGAGGAACAATCCGCCACCACAGCGGAAATATCACGCGCCATCGCCGGTTCGGCGGAAAACGCCGCCCATGTCGCGCAGCGTATGGAAGCCCTGACCCAGGATTCGGGCCGTACCGGGGAAACCGCCTGGGCCTTGCAGGCTGGCGCAGATGAGGTCGCTGAGGCCATCGCCGCTTTCCGGCACCATTTGGGGGCAGCCATACGCAGCCGCTTGGCCCCGGGGGAAGCGGGACGTCACGCGCAGGCCAAAAATGGCACCGAAGCGGCCTGAGTCATTTTCAGGGCTTGCGGGCTTGCCAGAAGGTCCCATTTGCGGGATGCCGGGATTCAATGCCTCAGCGTCAAACCGCCGGGCACTTACCGAGAGCCGAGTGGGAGTTTAAATTTCATGCGTCGTTTGATCCTTTCTGCCGCCATGCTGGCGGGTTTCGCCTGGACCGCACCGGCCACCGCGCAGGATGCGGATGCCGGCCAGCGCGTCTTCAACCAATGCCGCGCCTGCCACACGATCGATAAGGGTGGGCGCAATGGCGTCGGCCCCAATCTTTGGGGCATTGTCGGCCGCAAGGCGGCTTCGATCGAAGGGTTCCGCTATTCAGCGAATATGCGCACGCTTGCCGATGGCGGCCTTACCTGGAACGAGGAACGCCTGACGGCCTATCTCACCAACCCGAAATCCGTGGTGCCGCAAGGCTCCATGTCCTTCCCGGGGCTGCGCAATGAACAGCAGCTCAAGGATTTGCTGGCTTATCTCGCCAAGCAAAAGGACTGATTGGCACCGGGCGCAGCCCGCGATACGGAAACGCCGCCGAGGCTAGCCTCGGCGGCGTTTTCATTTAAGCGCCGATAATCCGCGCATTGCCGACAATGGCGCGCATGCGATCATTGGAAGTCGCCCCGCCTTCCACGGCGGCAATGGCACGCGCTTCTGCCGCGCGCACCGCGGCGAGTTTTTCCAAGACAGCTTCCGCCATGCCGAGCGGCACAACCACCACCCCATCCGCATCGCCCACGATGATATCGCCCGGACAGACATGCTGCCCGCCCAAGGTCACCGGTGCGCCCACCACTGCCGGGCCATTGGCCGCCGGGGACGCTGGCATGATGCCCGCCGCAAACAGCGGCAAGCGAGAGGCGATGATCCCTGCCCGATCCCGCGCCAGACCATCGGTCACAAAAGCCGCCACGCCCTTGTTTTTCATCATCCCGGCGACCAGGTCGCCGATCACTGCGGTTGCGGTATAGGCATCATTGGCGACCACAATCACATCACCCGCCTGGGCTTCCATCAGGGCGCCATAAACCCCGACCACATCCGCCGGATAGGCCAAGGCCGTCAGCGCCGGGCCAACGAAAACGGCATTATCGGGGTCCATGGGCTTGATCCGGTAATCAAGCGCGCCACGCCCTTCCATGGCATCCGCCAAATGAGAGGTCTGCGCCCCCCGGAAGGCTTCGATCAATGCAGGGTCAGGCCGACGATGACCACGATGAATGGTCAATAGCGGGGGGTTATCGAGCATGGCATTCCTCCTCATGAAGCGTGCCATGCTTGCGCCCTGCGCGCGGCGCGTAAAGCGTCAAGCCTGGGAGAGCAGGGAAAGCGTGTGCCGGGCGATCATCGCTTCTTCATCGGTACGGCGCACCAGCACGCGCACCGGGCAGCCCGCTTGGCCGATTTCCGGCTGATGCGCTGCATTGCGCACCGGATCCAGCCGGATGCCCAAAAATTCCAACCCCGCACAAATGCGCGCGCGCAAGGCAGCCGCGTTTTCGCCAATGCCGGCGGTGAAAACCAGGGCATCGATCCCGCCAATGGAAGCGGCCAGGGCGCCGATTTCGCGCCGGACACGAAAAGCGAAGTGATCCAGGGCGGCCTCTGCGGCGGGCGTGCCGGCGGCTTCAATATCGCGCACATCCTGCGAAATGCCCGACATCCCCTTCAGGCCGCAATCATGATAGAGAAGATCAGCGATTTCGGCTGATGTCATGCCAAGATGATCCATCATGTGCAGCACAACACCGGGATCCAATTGCCCGGAGCGTGTGCCCATGGGTACCCCATCCAGCGCGGTGAATCCCATGGTGGTGGCGCGGCTTTGCCCGCCCTGAATGGCGCAAAGCGATGCGCCATTGCCGAGATGCGCAACCACAAGCCGCGCCTGCCCCAGCGCGGGATCTTCGGCGGCCAGATGGCGCGCGATATATTCATAAGACAGGCCATGAAAGCCGTAGCGCAGTATGCCCTGATCGAAAAACCGGGGCGGCAGCGCGAAGCTGGCCGCGGCGTGGTTTTGCGTGCGGTGAAACGCCGTATCGAAACAGGCAATCTGCGGCACGCCGGGAAAATGCCGCGCGGCGGCTTCAATGCCGGCGAGATTATGCGGCTGATGCAAGGGCGCCAGTGGCACCAGCGCGTGGAGCTTCGCCATGATGGTATCCGTGATCATCACCGGCACGCTCAAATCACGCCCGCCATGCACCACGCGATGGCCAATGGCGCGAATGGAAGCGCCATCCAGCAAGGGTGCGAGTGCGGTCAAAATCACCCCAAGCGCGCCCTCATGCCCCTTGGGTGCTTCCGCGGCCGTGACGCGATGTTCCTTCAGCGTCGCCCGCTTGGCGTCGCGCAGGATGAAATGCGGCGCGGCACCTATGCCTTCCATCTGGCCATCATAGCGCTGCGTCAAAGCCTGCCCCTGCACGGCAAAAACCGCGAATTTCAGGGAGGATGATCCCGCATTCAGCACCAGAAGTGCCGCGGTTTTCGTATCAGGCGACATTATGCAGCCCCGCATCGACATAGATCGTGTCGCCCGTCATGCCCGAAGAAGCGCCACTCACCAGAAAGGCCACCACCCGGCCGACTTCGGCAATATCCACCAGGCGCTGTGCCGGCGCGCGCGCCTTGGCATCGGCCACCAATTCATCGAAATGCGCAATGCCGCTGGCTGCTCTCGTCACCAACGGACCGGGCGAGACGGCAAAAACCCTGATGCCGTGCGGCCCCAGCTCTGCCGCCGCATAACGGACCGAAGCTTCAAGCGCGGCCTTCACCGGGCCCATGATGTTGTAATTTGAAACCACCTTATCGGCGCCGTAGTAGCTCATGGTCACCAATACGCCGCCCGCAGCCATCAGGGGCTCCGCCAGTTTTGCCATGCGGAGAAAAGACCAACAGGAAACCTGCATGGCCTGCGCGAAGCCTTCTGCCGAACAATCAATCACGCGGCCATGCAAATCGGCACGCGGGGCGAAGGCGATGGAATGGATCACAAAATCAAGCCGCCCCCAGTCGCGCGCCAAGCGGTCGAACACCGCTTCCATTTCACCGGGCGCTTCGACATCCAGCTTCATGGTGATTTCCGCGCCAAGCTGTTCGGCCAAGGGGCGGACATGCGGCGCTGCCTTGTCATTCAGCCAGGTCACGGCAAGGTCTGCACCAAAAGCACGCAGCTTGGCAGCCGCCCCAAAGGCAATGGAATCGGCATTGGCAATGCCCACTACCAGGCCGCGCTTGCCCTTCAGCATATCGCCAATGCGCTGATCCGGGTTCCAGATGGTGGGCAGCGGATCGGAAGGCTGGTTTGTCATGCAATGCTCCGTTTCTATCCGCATGCGTAACCGCTTGGGCGGCAGGCTGCCTTGCGCCGGATCATGCCGATGGGGGGGATTTCAACAGGGCGCGAAGCGGATGCGGTCAATGCGCGCATCCAGCCGTGCATTGGTGTCATCCACATCGGTGCCGATCATGATTTCAAGAACTGGCGGCACCGCCGAGCCCTTGAAGGCCGCGCGCCAATCGCGGTTCAGCTCAATCTTTTCGTCAAACCATTGCTGGCGCGGGGCATTGGCCGCGCGCAGCACATAAACCTTGCCGAGCCCAGCCACATAGGGATTGGCAAAGGGGCGCGGTTCCTGGCCCGTGCCGCCCCAGACATAGACCAGCATGCTGCGCGGCAATCGGTGATCCCCAGCCAAGGTCTGGGCCATGGTGTGCTGCGCTTTCTGCAAGAAGCTGGCTTCGGGCGGCCAGCCGTCAAAACCGACGGTGAGCGCAATCGCCCGATCATCGCCACCCTTGCGATCCAGGGGGGTGGGCGGCGGCCCCTGATCCACGCGCCAACGCCAGAATAAGCAAGCATCCGCCCTGGAGACGGGGCGCCAGACGAAGCTACCCTGTCCCTGGCCAGTGATGCGCAACCCGCCTTCCGGCAGGGCTTCGAACTGCGCGGGCCTGATCCCAGACCACCCCCCCTTCTGCCAGCCGGCGTCGCGCAAGGCATCGGGCGTCGGCAGGCGTTCGGCTGGCGCGCCCAGCAGGGGCGCGAGCAGTAGGACGCAAAGGGCACGGGCAAGTGGCGGCATGGGCGCCATATGGGGCTACCCAGACGCTTGGTAAATGCTTCTTCCTGTGAGGCTAGGCCTTCAGCGCCGCCTTGGCCCGGCCCACCACACGGTCAATGAAGACATTGACGCTGCCCAAATAGCTCGCCGGGTCGGTCATGGCCTCAACCGCCGCCGCATCCAACCGCGCCGCAATGGCCGGGATGCGTGACAAGGCAGCAGCTAGCGTAATGCCTTCTGCGCGGACCGCATCGCAGGCGTCATTCACCTTATGATGCGCCTCTCCCCGGCCCAGAATGGGGGCGAGCCGCATCATCACGGCTTCACCCATGATCATGCCCTGCGTCGCATCCAGATTGGCGCGCATGCGCGCAGCATCCACTTGCAGCCCTTCAGCCAGGAAACGCGCCTGCGCCACCGCGCCATGGGTCAACAGAAAGGCTTGCGGCAAAGCCAAAGCCTCTGCCTGCCAAGGCCCGGTGCCGCGTTCCAGATCATGCGCCATGGCGGCCAGCATTTGCGGCACCAGCGCATGCACGCCGCGCGATTGCGCCAGAATATATTCGCAAGCGATCGGGTTGCGCTTTTGCGGCATGGTGGAAGACCCGCCGCGCTTTGGCACATGCGGTTCAGCCACTTCGGCCAATTCCGTTTGCATCATCAGCATGACATCCGTGCCGATCTTGGACAGGCTGCCGCAGAGCACGCCAAGCCAGCAGGCCACTTCCGCGACACCATCGCGCGCCACATGCCAGGGAATATCGGCTTCGATCAGATCAAGCTCACGCGCCAATTCCCGCGCCACGGGCAAGCCTTGATCACCCAGGGACGCAAGCGTGCCCGAAGCGCCACCAAAGCCAAGGCGCAGCACACGCGGGCGCAGCTGCTGCAAGCGTTCCAAAGCCGTGATCAAGGGATTGACCCAGACCGCCACCTTATAACCGAAGGTGACCGGCAGCGCGTGTTGTAGATGCGTCCGCCCGGCCATCACCGTGGCGCGATGCTGTTCCGCCATGGCCGCGAAGCCGGCAATGGTTGCGCGCAAATCCGCTTCAATCAGCGCCAAGCCATCGCGGATTTGCAGCACAAGGGCGCTATCCATGATGTCTTGCGTGGTCGCCCCCCAATGGGTCCAGCGCCCGGCTTCTTCCCCGGCCAATTTGGAAAGCTGATTGACCAGCCCCACCACGGGGTAGCCCGTATTGCGGGTGGCGGCGGCCAAAGCAGGACGGTCCAGCGCCTCGGCCCGCGCGACACGGGTGATGGTGCTGGCCGCGTCCTTTGGGATGATGCCAAGCACAGCCTGCGCACGCGCCAGGGCCGCTTCCACATCCAGCATTTTTTGCAAATACGCGTCTTCGCCAAAAGCGGCGCGCATGGCATCCGTGCCATAAAGCGCGCCGAGCACGGCGCCATCAGCGGGGTTTACGGGCATGGCTTACTCTCCATGATCCGGCGCTGCCACCGCGAAGGCGCCCTGCACCGGGCGATCAAATAATGAGGTTTGAAAGCGGCCTCAGGCCGCTTCAGGCGCCGGTGCTGGCTTGGCCGGGGCAACCACTTCGGCCCCGCTTTCATTCAGATCGGGCGTGATGGTCTGGGCTTCGCCGCGATATTCCGGCTGCTCACCACCCTCACCGCCTTCCGGCCCTTCCTGGCCTTCCTGCTGCGAATAGCGGCGCTGCTGATATTGCTGCTGATGCTGCATCGCGGCCTGGTTCATGGCGTTCAGGATGCGGAAATAATGCTCCGCATGCTGGAAATAGCCTTCCGCCATGACGCGATCCCCACCGCTGGTCGCATCGCGCCCAAGCTGGAGGTATTTTTCGAAAAGCTGCTGCGCCGTGCCGCGCAGGCGCAGATCCGGCCCGTTCGAATCAAACACGTGGTTGCGATTGAGCGGCTGCCCGCCACCCTGGCTGCTGCCCCCGCCGCTATGGCGAAACTGGCCGCCCCCACCATGACGATGACCGCCCCGGCCGCGCATGCGCTTCATGTTCATCTGTATCGCGTTTCGCTATTCCGCATTCGGCATCTTCGGGGCGCAAGGGGCCAAGGCCCTGGGTTACGTCCTGAAATCCGAGTCTGTTGCATCCAAACGGTGCCGAAACGACCGGGCAAATCACCCTTGAGGCTTTTCGGGATCAGGGAGGGGAATCGAACTTCCTCGCCTCACCGCCAGGGACTTGTAGCGCCTAAGCCCCGCCCCGCCAAGGGCAAATTCACGCGCCGCGCAGCACCAGCGCGCGCGCCACCCCGCCCAGATCGGCCCGGCAGGTTTCGGGCCCAAGGCCCGCTGCCCGGGCAAGGGCCTCGACCGCCGCCTGCTGGCCCGCCCCCAATTCCAGCACCGCCACACCGCTTGGCGCCAAAAGCCGCGGCAGATCCGCGATGATACGCCGATAGGCCGCAAGCCCATCCGCCCCACCATCCAGCGCCGAGGCCGGTTCATGCTGGGCCACTTCCGGCATCAGTTCAGCGATGGTGGCGCTTTCGATATAGGGGGGATTGCTCAGCACCAGATCAAACGGGCCGATCAGCGCCGATGCCCAATCCCCAGCCAGGAAGCGCGCCCGATCCTTGAGCCCCAGCCGCGCCGCATTGCGCGTCGCCAAAGCGGCAGCTTCCGGTTTCAAGTCAATGCCAAGCCCGCTGGCGGCGGGAAACTCAGTCAGCACCGCCAGCAGCAAGGCCCCGGTCCCGGTGCCAAGATCAAGCACGCGTAACGCCGCGCCCTTATCCGGGCAGGCTTCCAGTGCCGCTTCCACCAGGGTTTCGCTATCGGCGCGTGGAATGAGCGTGGCGGGGGCTACTTCAAGCTCAAGCGTCCAGAAGCCAACCCGCCCGGTCAGATAGGCGAAGGGTTCATGCGCCAGGCGCCGCGCAAGCAAGGCGGCGAAGTGCTGGGCCTTATCGGCCGGCACCGCCGCGCGCGGGTCTCGCAGCAGCGCTTCTTCCGTGGTGCCAAGCACATGCGCGAGCAAGCGACGCGCTTCCAGGCGCGGGACTTCAATCGCCGCACCACGCAGCCTTTGCCCAGCCTGACAGAGAAAAAAGCCAACCGTGCCGACGGGATCGGCGCAGGGCGCGTCCTTCACGCCGCTTCCGCCGCCAGCCGCGCCGCCTGGTCTTCCGCGATCAGCGCATCAAACACATCATCGAATTCGCCGAGCATCACGCGGTCAATCTTATGCAGCGTGAGGCCGATGCGGTGATCCGTCACGCGCCCTTGCGGGAAATTATAGGTGCGGATGCGTTCAGACCGATCACCGGTGCCTACCTGGCTGCGGCGGTCCGCCGCACGCGCCTGATCAACGGCATTGCGCTGCTGTTCGTAAAGCCGGGCGCGCAGCACCTTCATCGCCTTGGCGCGGTTCTTGTGCTGGCTTTTTTCTTCCTGCATCGCAACCACGATACCGCTTGGCATATGGGTGATGCGCACCGCGCTATCGGTCTTGTTCACATGCTGCCCACCGGCGCCCGAAGCGCGATAGGTATCAATGCGCAAATCCTTGTCTTCGATCTGCACATCCACCTCCTCTGCCTCCGGCAGCACAGCGACCGTCACGGTGGAGGTATGGATGCGCCCTTGGGTTTCCGTGGTTGGCACGCGCTGGACGCGATGCACGCCGCTTTCGTATTTGAGCCGCGCGAAAACCCCGCGCCCGGCGATTTCGGCGGTGGCACCCTTGATGCCGCCCAATTCGTTTTCGTCGTAATCCAGCACTTCAAAGCGCCAGCCCCGCCCATCCGCATAGCGCTGATAGGCGCGGAATAATTCGGCGGCGAATAGCCCCGCCTCATCACCACCCGCGGCCGGGCGGATTTCCAGAATGGCGCTGCGTTCATCCGCCGCATCGCGGGGCAGCAGCATGATGCGGATTTCATGTTCCAACGCAGGCACGCGTTCCTTTTGCGTGAGCCATTCGGCTTCCGCCAATTCGCGCATTTCCGGGTCGGTCAGCATGGCCTCTGCCTCATCCCGCGCGCGTTCGGCGGCGCGGTATTCAGCGTATTTTTCGACCAGCGGCTCAAGCTCCGCCAATTCCTTGGAGAGCGCACCAATATCCGCCCCCGGCGCGGTGGAGAGCATGTGGCGCAGCTCCTCCGCGCGGGAGAGCAGGCGATCAAGGCGGGAGGGTAGGCTCATTTCAACCGGGCGGGGATATCCGCGAGTGCGACGCTTTCCTGCGTGCCGGCATCAAGATCACGCAATTGCGCAACCCCGGCGGCGAGTTCGGCTTCGCCCAGAATGACGGCAGCGCGTGCGTTGATGCGATTGGCGCGTTCCATCCGGCGCTTGAGATTGCCGCGATAGGCGATCTCGGCCGCGATGCCGGCGCGGTGCAAGGCACCCAGCATATCCAGCGCGGGGCCTTCCGCGTCATCACCAACCGGGATCACCGCCACGGGGCGCGGCGCGGCGGGGCTTTGCGGCAGCAGCATCGCAAGCCGTTCAATGCCAGCCGCCCAGCCGACGGAAGGGGTGCGCGGGCCACCCATCTCCTCAACGAGCCCGTT
>JACCED012333493.1_pt1 | contig 29708 bp, 24 predicted proteins | sample 7455021 | NCBI WGS metagenome assembly JACCED01 (sample SAMN15323456, study PRJNA562643) | freshwater metagenome | isolation source: river surface water | place: USA:Blue River Watershed | collected 2017-08-19 | reverse complement strand
TCGCGATGCTGCTTCAAGAATCTCTCATCAACCGAATAGATTTCTTGATTGGCGGCCTTTCGCTTTATTTAGCTCTTCTCTTCAGTTGGCTTGCGACGGAGGAGAAAGGTGAAGCTTTCGTCTCAGCTTTCATCGCCGGAATCCTTCTCGACCTCTCACCATCACTCGATACTCCGGTCGGACTCTGGACCTTCGTGCTTCTAGTTTCGGCGTATTTGGTCTCAACATATAGAGAGAGTCTCGGCGATCTAGCAGAGCGACCTATGACAGCTGCGCTCTACCTTCTTCTCGCAACATCAGGTTCGATCCTTCTCTATGTGATCTTGGCTCGAGTCCTTGGTAATTCGATTCCACCGCTTCCCACCATCTTTCAAGAGGTCCTCGGAAATGCCATCTGGACCTTGCTCTTCTCGCCGATCTATTTCCCATTGGTCGCTCGATTGAAAGAGAGATTCTTTGAGAGTCGGAGCGCGCTATGACCGATCGCTCTCGACTCAACATGATCGTTGTGCAGGCGCTGATTGCCTCCATCATGCTCGCGCTTCTAGGTCGACTCTTCTACATCCAAGTACTCGATGGTGAGCGATATCGAGAGGCGGCACTCAATGTCCAAAGCCGAGATATCGTCACTCCGGCCAATCGCGGACTGATTGTCGATAACACGGGATTGCCGATCGCGATCAATCGAGCTGGATTAGAGATCACTGTTGATCGAAGCATCATCGACAAGTTGCCGGATAAGGGAGACGCGGTTCTTCGTAAAGTTGCAACGATCCTTAAGTTGGATTTTCAAGATGTCTTCAATCGAACCAGACTTTGCCCAGAACTCGAAGTGGGGCAGCGAGCAGGATGTTGGAATGGAACCCGTTATCAACCGATACCAGTGACGAAATCGGCAACTGAAGATCAGGCGCTCTCCATCATCGAACGATCGGATCAATTCCCTGGGGTCGATGCTTCGCCGGTCTCGATTCGCTACTACCCCTCGATCGCTGGGGAGAATGCAGCGCACATCCTGGGATATGTCGGACCTGTCACTGAAGCAGACCTCAATAATGATGATGGTGAAATCTTCTATAGGAACGAACTCATCGGGAAATCCGGATTGGAATTGCAGTACGACAAGAATCTTCGAGGTGTTCCTGGTGTTCGCACCGTCATCGTCGATCGACGCGAATCCGTAACGAGAGAGTCCCGGGATCGAGAACAAAAACCAGGACAGAACTTGGTCCTCAATATCAATGCGAAGATTCAAGCGGCGACAGAGAAAGAGTTAGCAGCATCGATTCAACGCGGTAAGTCACTCGGTCGTCGCGCGGATTCCGGTGCTGCAATCGTGATGGATATGCAAGGACGAATCGTCGCTCTTGCCTCCTATCCGACCTACGATCCGAATATTTGGGAGAACGGGATCACCGTGGCGCAGGCTAAGCGCCTCTATAGCGAGGCCGCTGCTGTTCCGGCACTCTCTAGGGCCACTCAAGGTGCATACGCTCCCGCTTCGACATTCAAAGTTGTCTCAACTGCGGCAGCGGTTCGTGCCGGATATCGGCTCAATCAAAGATTCGATTGTCCTTCTAAAGTCCAGATTGGAACTCGAACCTTTAGGAACTTCGATAGTAAAGCGTTGGGCGTCATTGGTTTCGAGCGATCACTCGCTCTCTCTTGCGACTCGATGTGGTATCAGATCGCATACGATGAATGGGTCCGAGATGGTGGACTATCCCCTGAGGAGAATCCCAACGATCACTTCTTCAACGCTGCGAAACTCTTCGGATTCGGCAAGAAGACTGGAATCGACCTCCCGTCAGAATCTGCCGGCAGACTTCCAGATCGAGAATGGAAGAAGTCTTGGTATGAGCAAAATAAGGATTTCTATTGCAACTATCGAGAGCGCGCGAAGAAGTCTCAATTGACTCAGCTTCTTCTTGATATCGCTCGTGAAAACTGCCTCGATGGCGACAAGGTGCGCGCAGGAGATGCGGTCAACTTCTCCATTGGGCAAGGAGATCTCTTGGCTACTCCATTGCAGATGGCGATGATGTACAACGCGATCGCAAACGGCGGAACCCTCTATCGACCGCAGATTGCTCGTGCAATCATCAATCCAGATGGCAAAGTGATCAAAGAGTTCAAGCCAGAGGCAATTGGCAAGCTTCCTGTGAACAAGCAGACATTGAGAGTGATCAAGAATGGACTTCGCCAGGTGGTCACAGGAGGAACTGCAACAGGTGCATTCGCTGGACTCAAAGTAGAGGTGAGTGGCAAGACTGGCACCGGCCAGGTCTTTGGTCGCAATCTTGATGGCAGCGCAAAGGATGACACTTCGTGGTTTGCTTCCTATGCACCTTCTAAAGATCCGGTTTACACCGTCGTGATGATGGTCAGCCAAGGCGGATTCGGTTCCAGCACATCGGGAATCGGCGTTCGAAAGATCTACGAACACATCTTTGGTGAGGGTGGCAAGAAACCGACTGCTCCACGAGGAGTTCCAACCGGCCTGCCAAGGATCGATGTGACGACTTCGTTGAAGCAATCGACTAAGGTCTCCAATCAACCTTCAGAGAGTGAGGAATCGAATGGCAACTGATTTCACGCTCCGTAGGTCCACAAAACGTTCGACCCTGCGTGATTGGGACCTCTTACTTACCTTTGCCGTTGCGACGCTTTTGATCATGGGCGTGCTCTTGGTCTACGCCGCAACGCGCGATTGGTTCGCAGCGAATGGATTGGATCCTGAGTATTACCTCAAGCGACATGCGATCAATATCTTGATCGGCGGCCTCTTGGCGTGGGCGACGACATTGATCGATTACCGAATGATTCGCGCCTTCGCTCCAGTGGTTTGGGGCCTTGGTGTCTTGGGCCTTGTCATGGTTTTGATCCCGGGAATCGGAGCAACGGTCAATGGTGCACGGGCATGGATTGCACTTCCTGGTGGATTTCAGATACAGCCAGCCGAGTTGGCGAAGATCTCGATCATCATTGGAATGGCGCTGATCCTCTCTGAGCTCCAAGGAAACCAACGGTATCCAGAGAATTCGGATGTCCTCAAAGCCTTAGGTGTTGCAGCGTTACCGGTCTTGCTCATCATCGCGCAACCAGATCTCGGAACCGTGTTAATCATCTCCGCATCAGTTGTGACAATCCTCGCGGTCTCTGGGGCAGCATCAAGGTGGATCCTTGGACTCATCACTCTTGCGATCGTAGGTGGATTCCTTGCAGTCCAAACCGGAGTGGTCAGCGAATACCAAGTAAAACGCCTCGAATCATTTATCGATCCCAATGCGGACCCGCTCTTTAGTGGTTATCAATTGCGTCAAGCTCGTATCACGATCGGCTCGGGTGGATTGACTGGTACCGGACTCTTCGACGGTCCTCAGACCAATGGTCGATTCGTCCCTGAGCAACAAACCGACTTCATCTTTACCGTCGCAGGTGAACAACTTGGATTTCTCGGTTCCGGTTTGATCATCTTGCTCTACGCCATCATTCTCTTCCGCGCATTCTCCATCGCGCGCAGAACCGAAGATATGTTCGGGCGATTAGTCTGCATAGGAGTGATCGCATGGTTCGCATTCCAAACTTTTGAAAATATCGGAATGACGATGGGCTTGATGCCGATGACCGGAGTTCCATTGCCATTCTTGTCCTATGGTGGCTCGAGCATGTTCGCCTGCCTCATCGGCTTTGGCCTGTTGCAAAACGTCCACCTTCGATCTAGTCGATAACACGCCTAAATTTGCAGTGAATTGGGCATCGCAGGCCATCTCTGCCATACTTTGCCAAGCGCTGATGCGCACAGGTTTCTAGATTTCCTTCTAGACGAAGCTGGTACCGCTCATAATCGTGCGGTCGCTTCAAGTTTGTGCCAATCGCGCTAGATGACAGAGGTCATCAGAGTGAACTGTTAAAGATTTGAGGTTTTTTGATTATGGCTAAAGAGCCAGAAGAGAAGAAAGTTCGCGTGCGCCGAAAGAAGAGCGCTGCGAGTGAAGAGACATCACCAACCCCTAAGAAAGCTGCGGCTGCGGAACCAGCCGAGAGTAAGCCGAAGAAATCTGCTGCTAAGGCGATTCCAGTTCCCATGTTCCAAGCTCCCGCAGTTACGAAGTCGAGCGCAACCGATGATGGTGAGCGTAAGAGCCCCTCTCGTCGCCCTGCCACCAAGAAGAGCGCTCCAGTTGAAGTCGAATCAGATGAAGGAAGCAAGGATCCGAGACGTCGACGCAGAAGGAGAGGCGGTCGAAATCGCCATCGCGACAATGATGGATCCAGCAGCGCTTCAATGAGCGACGATTCAGGTGAGAATGAATCTGAGAGTTCGGATTCCAACGAACCTGCGATTCGTAAGCGCCGTAAACGTGTCCGCCCTGGATCTGACCCAGTCGTTCCAGGCGAAGTCGTAGATGAAGATGGCGTTGTAACAGTCGTTAAGGTCAGAGAGAAGCGAGAGGCAAAGAGCACCCCTTCGCGTAATCGCGAGAAGCGTGATCGTGACGATTTCCGTCGACGACCTGCTAGGTCGAATCGTGGATTTAGAGATGGTTATCGCGAGCCGTATCGTGAGAATCGTCGTCGCGGAGTCATCCTTACCGAGGGAGAGTTCCTCGCTCGCCGCGAATCAGTCGAACGCGAGATGATCGTGCGTCAAAAGGGAGACCGCACCCAGATCGCAGTACTAGAAGACAAGATTTTGGTCGAGCATTACGTCAATCGAAATAGCAACATCTCCTACGTTGGAAACGTCTATCTCGGCAAAGTGCAGAATGTCTTGCCTTCGATGGAAGCTGCATTCGTTGACATCGGTAAAGGTAGAAATGCAGTCCTCTACGCGGGTGAAGTCAATTGGGATGAAGCCGGTCTTGCCGAGAATAAAGATAAGAAGATCGAGCATGTCCTTAAAACCGGACAGATGGTGATGGTTCAAGTCACCAAGGATCCGATCGGGCAGAAGGGCGCTCGCCTTACGTCGCAAGTTTCAATTCCCGGTCGTTACGTCGTCTTTGTCCCAGGTGGCGAGATGAGTGGCATCAGCCGCAAACTTCCAGAGAACGAGCGTGCTCGCCTGAAGACCATCCTTGGAAATCTCATCTCTGAAGATGAGGGAGTAATTGTTCGTACCGCAGCTGAAGGTGCGAGTGAAGAAGAACTGACCCGAGATGTCGCGCGCTTAAAAGCGCAATGGGAAGATATCAAGAAGAAGTCAGAGAAGAAGGAGATCACGACTCCTACTCAACTCTACGGTGAACCAGACCTCACCGTCCGTGTTATACGAGATATCTTCAACGCTGATTTCAACAAACTTCTCATCCAAGGCGATAGCGCATTTGAAGATATCAATAACTATCTTGGACATGTCGCGCCAGAATTGATGGAGCGCGTTGAGAAGTACACCGGAACCTCTGACATCTTCGCTGAGTACAACATCGATGAGCAACTTTCCAAAGCGCTTGATCGCAAGGTATACCTCCCATCTGGTGGCTCCTTGGTGATCGATCGAACCGAAGCGATGGTCGTGATCGATGTCAACACTGGAAAGTTCATCGGTAAGGGTGGAAACCTCGAAGAGACAGTCACTAAGAACAACTTGGAAGCTGCTGAGGAGATCGCTCGCCAACTTCGCCTTCGCGATCTTGGTGGCATCGTTGTCATCGACTTCATCGATATGGTCTTGGAGTCGAATCGAGAGCAAGTCTTGCGACGATTGGTCGAATGTTTGGGTCGTGATCGAACCAAGCATCAGGTCGCTGAAGTGACTTCGCTGGGTCTGGTTCAGATGACTCGAAAGCGTGTTGGCCAGGGTCTGATCGAAGCGTTTTCGACGACCTGCGATAGTTGTGGTGGTCGTGGAATTCATATCCACGCCGATCCAGTCAACAAGCGCACCGTCGATCGCGAGGTAGGCAATCAGCCTGCGGAGCGTTCGGAGGAGAAGTCGGCAGCCGCGGCGCCGGTCGAGGAGTCGAAAGAATCCTCGGAACGTGAATCCGACGATTCTGAGCAGAAGCCCTTCGGTCGCCGCCGACGCAGGGGAGTAAGCACTGGGGTCATAACGGCCGAATAGGCCAGTTTGACCCTCTCCGCCGAATCTCCGTATCCTTGCCCGTCGGTCGTTCGGATGGGGATCCAGACCAGAGTTAATAAAACTACCCGGAAGCAACCAAGGAGTGAACGTGTACGCAATCGTGAAAGCTGGCGGACGCCAAGAGAAGGTGGCCGTAGGCGACACCATCATCGTTGATCGTATCGATCAGAGTGCGGGCGCGACTGTTTCATTTCCAGCACTCCTCGTTGTGGATGGCGAAAAGGTCACCTCTGAAGCCGCAGCATTGGCATCAGTGAAGGTAACCGGCGAAGTTATCGACGAAGTGAAGGGTCCAAAGATCCACATCCTTCGTTATAAGAACAAGACCGGCTATCGCCGTCGTCAAGGTTTCCGTTCCAAGAACACTCGCGTGAAGATCACCGCGATCAACGGTGTGAAGTAAAGGGAGGCGAATAGAAAATGGCAAGTAAAAAGGGTGTCTCCTCAACACGTAACGGTCGTGATTCCAATCCGCAATACCTTGGAATCAAGCGATTCGGTGGACAGGTAGTCAATAGCGGCGAGATCCTCGTCCGTCAGCGTGGCACCAAGTTCCACCCAGGAAAGAATGTAGGAATTGGTAAGGACGACACACTCTTCGCCCTCTCTGCAGGTACCGTCGAATTCGGTCATGCTCGAGGTCGTAAGGTCGTCAACATCGTCCCGGTTTCGTAACAACGCGGATTTTTCATTAATCGGGTCCGCGATGCGGGCCCGATTTTTTATTTGAAGAGGAGGAGCTGATGGCGACATTCGTCGATCGAGTATTCCTCCATGCGGTCGCAGGAAAAGGCGGCGACGGTTGCGTCTCGGTTCATCGCGAGAAATTTGTTCCGCTCGGCGGCCCTGATGGTGGTGACGGTGGTCGCGGCGGCGACATCATCCTTGTTGTCGATCCCAACGTCACAACCCTTTTGGATTTCCATCACTCACCTCATCGCATGGCGACATCTGGTCGTCAAGGCCAAGGAAGTCATCAAAACGGTGCAACGGGTGATGATCTGATCCTCTCCGTTCCAGATGGAACTGTGGTCCATGACGAGAATGGTGAAGTTCTTGCAGATCTCGTTGGTGTTGGAACCACATTCATTGCAGCGCGCGGTGGTCGTGGTGGCTTGGGAAATGCCTCGCTTGCTTCACGAAAGAGAAAAGCGCCTGGTTTTGCACTGAAAGGTGAACCAGGTGAGAAGCGCACGCTGATCCTAGAATTGAAATCAGTTGCTGATGTGGCACTCGTTGGTTACCCATCTGCCGGTAAATCTTCATTGATCGCTGCGATCTCATCCGCCCGCCCCAAGATCGCTGATTATCCATTCACAACGCTGGTTCCGAATCTTGGCGTAGTTCAAGTCGGAGAGACTCGATTCACTGTCGCTGATGTTCCAGGACTTATCCCCGGTGCGAGTGAAGGTAAAGGGTTAGGCCTTGAATTCCTTCGCCATGTTGAGCGTTGCGCTGTTCTCGTGCATGTCCTCGACTGCGGAACTTTGGAAACAGATCGCGATCCGCTTCGCGATTTCGACGTCATCGAAGAAGAGCTCGCAAAGTACGAAGCTGAGATCCCACTCATAGAACGGCCACGCCTTGTGGCTCTTAACAAGATCGATCTTCCAGATGGCAAGGCGATGGCCGATATGGTCACTCCAGCTCTTGTTGCGCGGGGATACAAAGTCTTTCCAGTGAGCGCAGCTTCGCGCGAAGGGCTACAAGAGTTACTCAACGCGATTGCAGAGGCGATCTCTACTTTCCGAAGAGAGCAAGTCGTGGCAGAGCGAACTCGTATCGTCCTAACGCCACCTGCAATTGATGATGCAGGTTTCACGGTCAGCGCGAACAAGGATGGCTCCTTTACTGTCCTTGGAAAGAAGATCGAACGATGGGTAGCGCAAACAGACTTTTCCAATAAGGAGGCGATCGGATATCTGGCAGATCGTCTTGCTCGCGCGGGTGTTGAGAAGGAACTCTTCAAACTCGGCGCGAGAGAGGGAAGCGAAGTCCGCATCGGAGCAAGTGACGATGCTGTGGTCTTCGATTGGGAGCCAACGATCGAAGCTGGCGCGGAGTTATTGGCAGGACCGAGGGGAGAAGACCTTCGCATCCCTTGGGAGCGCGATCGATGATCGAGGGAAATCGTGTCGTCATCAAAGTCGGATCTTCCACACTAACTGGACGTGACGGCGCATATCTCGATCGGGAACAGCTCGATAAAGTCGTCGATCTTGTCGCTTTCCTCAAGGCTCAAGGGCGTGAAGTACTTCTTGTCTCCTCTGGTGCAATCGCCTCGGGACTTTCGCAATTGAATTTGAAAGAACGCCCACGAGACCTCACTATGCAACAAGCCGTCGCATCCGTAGGTCAGGGCCTGTTGATTCGAAATTACTTTGACTCTTTTGCAAGGCACTCGATTGTTGCGAGCCAAGTTCTCATTACAGCCGAGGATGTGATGCGTCGAAGCCACTATCTCAATGTGAGAGCGACCCTTCTTAAGTCACTGGAATTGGGTCTGGTACCAGTGATCAATGAGAATGACTCTGTCGCTCTTGCCGAGATCAAGTTCGGCGATAACGATCGCATCTCCGCCCTCGTTTCACACATCATCTCCGCAGACTTGTTGATCATTCTGACTGATGTTGATGCGCTTTACGATGCGCCACCGGCTACTTCTGGAGCGAAACGCATCGCTCGTGTCGACGATTTCGCAGCTCTAGAGAGTCTTAACATCACAGGATCTGATTCCAAGGTTGGTAGCGGGGGAATGATCACCAAGATCGAAGCGGCAAGGATCGCAACGAGCGCAGGCGTTACGACTTTATTGACGGATCTTGCACACGCTCAGGCCGCGCTAGAAGAGCGGGATGCAGGAACATACTTTCCGGCAGCTTCGGACCCGATTCACTCTCGAAGACTCTGGCTTGCACATGCATCGAGTGTTCGAGGAAGACTCTTCCTAGACGATGGTGCAGTGACGGCGATCGAAGAACGCGGTAGTTCTCTCCTCCCTGCCGGAGTTACAAAGATTGAGGGTGAGTTCTTTGCCGGAGATACCGTCGAACTACTCGCTCCCGATTCAAGAGTCATTGCACGAGGGCTCATTGCCTACGATGCAGAGGAGATTCCCAAACTCTTAGGTCACTCCACTAAAGATCTCAGCGAGAAGTTTGGCGAAGAGTATGGCCATGAATTGGTCCACCGGGATGAGATGGTGCTCTTATGAGCAATGATCAATTGATCGTCGATCTCGCTTCGAATGCACGCCGTGCGCAAAAGACCCTTGCCTCATCCTCTTATCAAGAGCGAAAGAAGCTGATTGAAGCCATCGCGGCGGCGATCGATGCAAACAAGGAACTCATTCTTGCTGCGAATCGAAAGGATGTGGAGCGAGAGAAGGCTGCTGGAATGAATAGCTCGCTTCTCGATCGATTAACGCTCGATTCTTTCCGAGTTGCTTCAATCGCTAATGGCGCACGGAAAGTTGCAGCTTTACCGAACGCGTTGGGTCAAGTGAAGATAGAGCGCACGTTGGAGAACGGTCTTCACCTCAGGCAAATCACCGTTCCCTTCGGGGTCGTCGGTATGGTCTACGAAGCAAGACCCAATGTCACAGTTGATGCAGCAGTGATTCTCCTCGCTTCAGGAAATGCTGCTCTTCTTCGAGGATCATCTTCGGCGAGAGAATCAAATGAAGCCTTGGTTGCAGTCATGCGTGGTGCAATTGAAGCATCTGGTTTCAACCCTGAACTTATTACCTTGATTCCAAGTGAGGATCGCGACACAGTCCGAGCCCTCCTTCACGCCAGAGGCGCTGTCGACCTTGTCATCCCACGTGGAAGTGCTTCTTTGATTCGCATGGTGGTCGATGAAGCCAAAGTGCCGACGATTGAAACTGGAGCAGGGGTTTGCCATATCTATTTCGATAAGGCTGCCGATGAAAAGAAGGCGATACCGATTATCGTCAATGCCAAGGTGCAGCGTCCGAGTGTTTGTAATGCAGCGGAGACGCTTCTGATTCATCAAGGCCGCAAGGACGATCTCTTGATTCCTGCTCTCGCTGCACTTCGAGGCGCCGGAGTTACGATCCATGGCAGCCAAGAAGTCGTTGATCTCGCAAAGAGTGCTGCGATAGAGGTCCACCTTGCAACAGAGGAGAGTTGGTCAACTGAGTACGGAACACTCGATATCAACGTCGCACTCGTTGATGGACTCGATGGCGCGATTGCGCATATCGATAGATATGGAACCCATCACACCGAAGCGATCATTACCGAGGATAGAGATGCCGCAAATCGCTTCATCGCGCTCTCTGATTCTGCAGCGATCATGGTCAATGCCTCAACTCGATTCACTGATGGCGAAGAGATGGGATTCGGCGCAGAAATCGGCATCTCTAACCAGAAACTTCATGCGCGTGGGCCCATGGGTATCGAAGCTATGACGACAACAACGTGGATCGTCGAAGGTTCAGGTCAGATCAGATCCTGACTTTCGCAAGATAGCCACTCGCTCGGTAGGCTTGCGCTCATGTCGGAGACCCCCGCAATAACGCGCAGTGATGTCGCGAATCTCGCGAAGTTGGCTCGCATCGAAATGACCGAGAGCGAACTCGATCACCTTTCGACCGAGATGGCGGTGATCTTGAACGCTGTCGCTCGCGTCAGCGAGATCACGCAAGGGGATATCGCGCCAACATCCCATCCACTTCCACTCGTCAATGTCTTTCGCGAGGATCGGATGGAACCAAGTTTGACCGCCGAAGAAGCCCTATCTGGTGCTCCTGCACAAGAAGAGGGTCGCTTCAAAGTGCCACAGATTCTCGGAGAAGATGCATGATCAGAAAGAGCGCTGCCGAGATGTCAGAGGCGCTTTCGAAGAGAGAAGTGAGCGCCGAAGAGCTAGCGGTTGCACACTATGAGCGAATCGATTCTGTTGATCCCAAGGTCAAAGCATTCCTCTATCTCGATCGCGAGGGTGCGCTAAGCGCTGCAAAGGATGTCGATGCGCGTCGCGCTAAGGGAGAGAGCCTGCCTCCTCTCGCAGGAGTACCACTGGCACTCAAAGATGTCATGACCCAGAAGGGGATTCCAACCACCTGCGGCTCCAAGATGCTTGAGGGTTGGCGTCCACCGTACGACTCGACAGTTGTAACGAACCTAAAGAAGAACGGCGTTGTGATCCTTGGCAAGACCAATATGGATGAGTTTGCAATGGGTTCATCGACCGAGAACTCTGCTTTCCACCCAACACACAATCCCTGGGATCTGACTCGTATCCCTGGTGGATCTGGCGGCGGTTCCTCTGCGGCGATCTCATCTTTCGAAGCTCCACTCGCCATCGGCACCGATACTGGTGGCTCGATCAGACAACCTGCAGCGGTAACCGGAACTGTGGGAGTTAAGCCTACTTATGGCGGGGTCTCCCGTTATGGCCTCGTTGCCTTCTCTTCCTCTCTTGATCAAGCGGGGCCATGTGCACGTACCGTCCTTGATGCCGCTTTGTTACATGAAGCGATCGCAGGACATGATCCGAAGGACTCAACATCGATCAACGCACCTGTTCCCAAAGTCGTTGAGGCGGCGAAGCGTGGCGATGTAAAAGGATTGAAGATCGGTGTCATCAAAGAACTTCAAGGTGAGGGATACCAAAAGGGAGTCCTTGAACGATTCAACGAATCGTTAGAGATCCTCAGTGGTTTAGGCGCCGAGATCGTTGAAGTTTCTTGTCCTTCCTTCGATTACGCGCTCGCTGCCTATTATTTGATTGCACCAAGTGAGTGTTCATCGAACCTCGCTCGCTTCGATGCGATGCGTTATGGACTTCGTGTTGGCGAGGGAAGCGCAGAAGAGGTGATGAATGCAACGCGAGAAGCTGGATTCGGAAAAGAGGTAAAGCGCCGCATCATTCTCGGTACCTACGCACTCTCAAGTGGTTATTACGATGCTTATTACGGAAGTGCCCAGAAAGTACGTACTTTGATCAAGAATGATTTCGAAAAGGCTTTTGAGAGGGCAGATATTTTGGTTTCACCGACTGCTCCAACCACCGCGTTTAAGATCGGTGAGAAGAGCAACGATCCTCTAGCGATGTATCTCAACGACATCGCGACAATTCCAGTCAATCTTGCTGGGATCTGTGCAATGTCACTGCCATCGGGATTAGCTACAGAAGATTCATTGCCTGCAGGTTTCCAGATCATGGCGCCAGCAATGGCAGATGATCGTCTCTACAACGCAGGTGCAGCTCTTGAGAGAGAGCTTCTTGCAAAGTGGGGTAAGCCGATTCTCGATCTCGCCCCGGAGTTGATCTGATGGCACTTTCCTACGAGCAAGTCATTTCCAAGTATGACCCGGTCCTTGGACTTGAAGTCCATGTCGAGTTGGGTACTGAATCGAAGATGTTCTGTGGCTGCGCAACGGTCTTTGGTGCCGAACCGAATACTCAAGTTTGTCCGGTTTGCCTTGGCCTTCCAGGTTCTTTGCCAGTAGTCAATGGAAAGGCAATCGAGTACACCATCGCAATCGGTCTCGCGCTCAATTGTTCTATTGCTCCCTACAGTCGCTTCGCACGTAAGAATTATTTCTATCCGGATATGCCAAAGAACTTTCAAACATCTCAATATGACGAGCCGATCTGCGTAAATGGCTATCTTGATCTTGAGGTCGAAACAGAAGATGGCATCAAAGAGTTTCGCGTCGAAATCGAACGCGTTCACATGGAAGAAGACACTGGCAAGTCACTTCACGTCGGTGGCGCTACAGGTCGAATCCATGGCGCCGATTACTCACTTCTCGATTACAACCGTGCCGGTATCCCACTCGTTGAGATTGTCACAAAGACGATTGAAGGAACCGGAAAGTATGCGCCGCTTGTGGCGAAGGCATATGTCAAAGAGCTTCGAGATATCTTGCGAGGACTGGGTGTCAGTGATGTGAAGATGGAGCAAGGCTCACTTCGTTGTGATGCCAACGTCTCTCTACGTCCTCTCGGTGAGAAGAAACTTGGAACTCGAAGCGAAACTAAGAATGTGAACTCACTTCGCTCCGTTGAACGGGCAGTTCGCGCTGAGATGATTCGCCACGCTGGAGTTCTCGATAGCGGCGGAAAGGTGACGCAAGAGACACGTCACTTCCATGAGAACACAGGGGAGACCACGCCGGGTCGCAGCAAAGAGCAGGCAGAGGATTACCGATACTTCCCCGAGCCTGATCTCGTACCCGTCGCACCATCGAAGGAGTGGATTGAAGAGATCCGCTCTCGCCAACCAGAGCGCCCATCAGAGCGACGGAAGAGATTGCAAGATGCCTGGTCTGTTCCAGATAAAGAGATGGCGGCGATGGTCAACGCTGACGTCTTAGATCTCGTGGAAGAGAGCGTAAAACTCGGAGCCGATCCGACAAAGGCTCGCGGCTGGTGGCTCGGCGAGATTGCTCGCCTTGCCAATGAGAGAGAACTCCCTGCTTCAGAGCTTTCAATTTCTCCAAAGGATGTTGCAACGATCGTAGAGCTGGTCAATAAGGGCGAACTGACAGACAAACTCGCACGCCAAGTTGTTGAAGGCGTCATCAATGGTGAAGGTTCACCGGAAGAGGTCATTGCCACTCGTGGATTCAAAGTCGTCTCAGATGATGGTGCTCTCCTTGCCGCGATCGAGAAGGCAATTGCTGGGCAACCAGATGTCGCCGAGAAGGTGCGCAATGGTCACATTCCAGCTGCGGGGGCATTGATTGGTGCAGTTATGAAAGAGACCAAGGGTCAAGCCGATGCCGCAAAGGTTCGTTCGTTACTTCTCAAGACTCTCGGACAATCTGAATAGTTGGATGAGTAGATAGGCGATAGACGATGACAACCAATCCGATGAAGCCACGCTCTTATCAAGTTACCGATGGTATGGAACGTGCGCCAGCTCGCGGAATGCTTCGTGCTGTCGGTATGAAGGATGATGATTTCAAGAAACCGCAAATTGGTATCGCCTCATCATGGAATGAGATCACGCCGTGCAACCTCTCTCTTGATCGCTTAGCAAAGGCCTCCAAGGAAGGCGTCTTCAACGCCGGTGGTTTTCCGATGCAATTTGGAACTATCTCGGTCTCTGACGGAATCTCTATGGGCCATGAAGGTATGCACTTCTCCCTTGTCTCTCGAGAGATCATCGCTGACTCTGTAGAGACAGTGATGGAGGCAGAACGCCTTGATGGAATGGTGATGTTTGCCGGTTGCGATAAATCACTTCCAGGAATGATGATGGCCGCAGCTCGCCTCGATGTGGCAAGCGTTTTCGTCTATGCCGGTTCGATCATGCCAGGAAATGTTGACGGCCGAGATGTCACGATTATCGATGCTTTTGAAGCGGTCGGTGCTTGCGCAAGAGGTTTGATTACAGAGGCAGAAGTAGAGAAGATCGAGCGAGCCATCTGCCCGGGTGAAGGCGCCTGTGGCGGTATGTACACCGCAAATACGATGGCAACCGTTGGCGAAGCAATAGGTCTCTCGCTTCCAGGCTCTGCATCACCGCCAGCTATCGATCGTCGTCGCGATAGTTACGCAATCAAGTCAGGTGAAGCAGTCGTTGAGTTGATTCGACAAGGAATCACAGCGCGCGACATCATGACCAAGAAGGCTTTCGAGAATGCGATCACCGCGGTGATGGCACTTGGTGGATCGACAAATTCCGTACTTCATCTCTTAGCCATCGCTCATGAGGCTAACGTGGATCTCACTCTAGAAGACTTCCAACGCATCAGCGCGAAGACTCCACTCCTCGGAGACTTGAAGCCTTTCGGTCGATTCGTAATGACTGATCTCGACAAAGTCGGTGGAATCCCAGTCGTTCTCAAGGCACTTCTTGATGCGGGACTGCTTCACGGTGATTGCCTCACAGTCACCGGAAAGACGATGGCAGAGAATCTTGCACACATCTCACCGCCGGACCCAGATGGCGAGATCTTGCGCGCAGCAAAGGATCCGATGTCGAAAGGTGGAGGTATCACTATCCTTCGCGGCTCGCTCGCTCCCGAGGGCGCAGTCGTAAAGAACGCAGGAATCGGCGTCGAACAATTTGAAGGTCCAGCAAAAGTCTTCGATCGCGAACAATCTGCGATGGCGGCTTTAGAAGATGGAACGATTCAAGCGGGTGATGTCGTCGTCATTCGATATGAAGGGCCCAAGGGTGGTCCTGGAATGCGCGAGATGTTGATGATTACCGGTGCAATCAAAGGAGCAGGACTTGGAAAATCAGTTCTGCTCTTGACCGACGGTCGTTTCTCAGGTGGCACAACGGGACTTTGTGTCGGACACATCTCGCCAGAGGCAGTTGATGGTGGACCGATCGCATTGGTCAAGGATGGAGACCGAGTTCGAATCGACATCCCATCTCGAACCTTGGAACTTCTGATCGATGAAGCAGAGATGGAAAAGCGCAAGGCTGAATTCAAACCACTACCGCCGCGATACACCCGAGGTGTGCTTCATAAATACGCGAAGCTGGTGGGATCTGCATCACGGGGAGCGGTCTGCGACTAGTTCATATCGTGAGACGGGCGTCTCACGGGTTGACTACATAAGTTTCGCCAGCGAGACTTAGGCCATGCATACCGCGCTCATCCACTCACACCTCTCTCGCGTTGGCGAGATTTCCGTGGTGATTTCAGTGGTGCCTTCAATTGGGATTGCGGGTCGCGCGATCTGACTAACAGAGTCGGAGTCAGCGCAACCCTCAGTGGAAACTGAGGGTTTTTTCGTTGATAGAGGTAGTCAACCAGAGGTGAGAGAGGAAGTAGCGATGAGTTCAAAGATCACAGGAGCACAGTCGCTCGTGCAATCTCTCGAGCACGCTGGCGTCGATGTGATGTTCGGTATTCCTGGTGGCGCGATCCTTCCTGCTTACGATCCGATCTTCGATTCCAAGATTCGACACATTCTGGTTCGCCATGAACAGGGTGCCGGACACGCTGCAACCGGCTACGCGCAAGCAACCGGCAAGGTAGGAGTCTGCATTGCGACCTCGGGACCAGGAGCAACAAATCTTGTGACCCCACTCGCTGATGCGCATATGGATTCTGTCCCGATAGTTGCAATCACTGGTCAAGTCCCTTCCGCTGCAATTGGAACCGACGCCTTCCAAGAAGCCGATATCCGCGGCGTCACGATGCCGGTCACAAAACACAATTACTTGATCACCAATCCTGACGACATTCCACAAGCGATCGCAGAAGCTTTCTACATCGCAGGAACTGGTCGACCAGGTCCAGTCCTTGTCGATATCGCAAAGGATGCTCTACAAGCGATGACCACCTTCGCTTGGCCCAAGCAACGTGCGCTCGCCGGTTATCGCCTCCAACTCGATGCTGAAGCTCAAGCCATTGCTGATGCCGCAAGGTTGATTGCAGAATCAAAAAAGCCTGTTCTCTATGTCGGCGGCGGAATCATCAAGTCGAATGCAGCAAAGGAACTCTTTGCCCTCGCTGAATTGACTGGTGCACCGGTTGTTACAACGTTGATGGCTCGCGGTGCTTTTCCTGACTCGCACCCGCAACATCTCGGTATGCCTGGCATGCATGGCACGGTAGCTGCTGTTACAGCGCTACAAAAGGCCGATCTCTTGATCACTTTGGGCGCTCGTTTCGACGATCGTGTTACTGGCAAGCTCTCGACTTTTGCGGTCAATGCCAAGGTGATTCACGCCGATATCGATCCTGCTGAGATTGGAAAGAATCGTTTTGCAGATGTTGCGTTAATCGGTGATCTCAAGCGAAATATCAATGCGCTACTTCCAGCTCTTAGAGCAGAGTTTGCCAAGAACAAACCAGATCTATCGCAATGGTGGAAGCAGATGGGTGGACTTCGCGCTACCTATCCACTCGGTTATGACCATCCAAGCGAAGGTCTCTCTCCACAATACGTCATTGAGAGAATTGGTGCCATCTCCGGTCCAGATTCGATCTATTGCGCCGGCGTTGGTCAACATCAGATGTGGGCTTCGCAATTCATCAAATATGAGAATCCACGTACCTGGCTCAACTCTGGCGGACTTGGCACGATGGGTTATGCCGTACCTGCTGCGATGGGTGCCAAGGTCGGAATGCCAGATACGACAGTCTGGGCGATTGATGGCGATGGCTGCTTTCAGATGACAAACCAAGAGCTAGTTACCTGCGCGATCAACAAGATTCCAATCAAAGTTGCGATCATCAATAACGAAAGCCTTGGCATGGTTCGCCAGTGGCAGACACTTTTCTATTCTTCGCGTTACTCCAATACTGATTTGCACTCCAAGCGCGTTCCAGACTTCGTCAAACTTGCTGATGCGATGGGTTGCGTCGGGCTTCGATGCGAAACTAAGGAAGATGTCGATGCGACGATCAAGGAGGCGATGTCGATCAATGATGCGCCAGTGGTGATCGATTTCTCTGTCTTCAGGGATGCAATGGTCTGGCCAATGGTCGCTGCTGGAACTTCCAATGATGACATCATGATCGCGCGCGAGATGGCGCCTGACTGGGGATCACAGGAGCTCTAAATGGCGATCCATACCCTCTCTGTCCTGGTTGAAAATAGCCCTGGTGTCCTTGCTCGCGTTGCTGCGCTCTTCTCTCGCCGTGGCTACAACATCGATTCTCTTGCAGTCGGTCCAACTGAAGATCCAAAGATCTCTCGCATGACCATCGTTTTGAACCTTGAAGGCCATGCCTTGGATCAGGTAAGTGCTCAGCTATTCAAACTCATTAACGTCATCGGCATTCAAGAGATGAAGCCAAATGAGAGTTATGAGCGTGAACTTCTCCTTGTCAAGCTCGGTAAGAGCGATGCGAACCTTGCTTCGATTGTCTCTAAGTACGGCGCGAAGATCGTCGAAGATGGTCAGACTCCGATCATCGAAGCGGTTTCAGAAAGTGAGAATCTTGAAGCGCTCCTTAAGGACCTCTCTGCCTACAACGTAATCGAACTTGTTCAGTCTGGCGTCATTGCCCTCGAAAAAGGAAAGATGACTCTCTCTGAGCGAGTACGACAAGAGACGGGACTCAGCAATCCGGAAGACCCCAATAGCAGCGATGCACTAACAGCGGATTATCAAAACTAGATAAGAAGAAATCGAAAAGAACCAGGCAAGAAGAAACCGAGAAAAAGGAGCGCGACAGTGGCAACTATCTATCACGATGAGGATGCAGACCTTTCGATCATCCAGAGTAAGAAGGTCGCAGTCATCGGTTATGGCTCACAAGGCCATGCCCATGCTCTCAATCTTCGTGACTCGGGCGTTGATGTTCGTATTGGTCTTGCTGATGGGTCGAAGTCGAAGGCAAAAGCAGAGGAAGAGGGACTTCGCGTTCTCTCGGTTGCTGATGCAGTGAAAGAAGCAGATGTCGTAATGCTCCTTGCTCCTGATCACAAGCAGCGCCACATCTACAACGAATCGATCAAACCTAATCTCAAGCCAGGCTCTGCTCTCTTCTTTGGTCATGGATTCAACATTCGCTTCGGATACATCAAGCCAGAGGCGAATATCGATGTCTGCATGGTTGCTCCGAAGGGACCAGGACACTTGGTTCGCCGCGAATATGTGGCAGGGCGCGGTGTGCCTGATCTCGTTGCCGTCGAGCAGGATGCAACCGGAAGTGCCTGGCCTTTGACTCTCTCTTACGCAAAGGCAATGGGTGGACTTCGCGCTGGAGCGATCCTGACCACCTTTACTGAAGAGACAGAGACAGATCTCTTCGGTGAGCAATCAGTTCTCTGCGGTGGCGCTTCACAGCTTGTCATGTACGGCTACGAAACCCTTATCGAGGCTGGATACCAACCAGAGGTCGCTTACTTCGAGTGCCTCCATGAATTGAAGTTGATCGTCGATCTGATGTACGAAGGTGGAATCGCAAAGCAGCGTTGGTCGGTCTCTGACACCGCCGAATATGGTGACTATGTCTCTGGTCCTCGCGTCATCGATCCGCATGTTAAAGAGAATATGAAGGCAGTTCTTGCAGATATCCAAAATGGAGCTTTCGCTGATCGCTTTATCAAGGACCAAGATGCAGGTGCACCTGAATTCAAAGCGCTCCGCGCAAAGGGTGAAGCGCATCCCATCGAAGCAGTTGGCCGAGAACTTCGAAAGATGATGGCCTGGGTCAAGTCCGGTGGTAAAGAGGATTACAAGGAAGGTTCTGCAGCGCGTGAGTAAACCTGTTGTACTTATTGCTGAAGAGTTAAGCCCGGCAACGGTCTCCGCTCTCGGTCCGGATTTTGAGATTCGACATTGCGATGGCGCGAATCGAGAAGAACTTCTTCCTGCCCTAGCCAAGGGCGTCGATGCAGTCTTGATTCGTTCTGCAACGAAGATGGATGCAGAGGCGATCGCCGCAGCAAAGGGTTTGAAGGTCATCGCTCGCGCTGGAGTTGGCCTCGACAACGTTGATATTCCTGCCGCAACAACTGCGGGCGTGATGGTCGTTAATGCACCGACATCGAACATCGTCTCCGCTGCAGAGCTTGCAATCGGATTGTTGCTTGCCTCAGCCCGATTCATCTCACCAGCACATGCCGCTTTGAAAAATGGTAAGTGGGCGCGCTCGAAGTACACCGGTGCCGAGCTCTACGAAAAGAAGCTTGGTGTCATCGGTTTTGGCCGTATCGGACAGCTCGTTGCGCAACGTATGGCGGCATTTGGCATGGAAATTCTTGCCTATGACCCATACCTACAGCCTGCTCGCGCTGCTCAACTCAACGCAAAACTTGTGACTTTAGATCAACTTCTTGCTGAGAGTGATTTCATCACGATCCATCTTCCAAAGACCAAGGAGACTGCGAATCTCATCAATGATGAAGCGCTTCGTAAGGTCAAGCCTTCGGTTCGAATCATCAATGCCGCGCGCGGTGGAGTCCTCGATGAGAAAGCGCTCTATGACGCGATTAAAGATGGTCGAGTCGCTGGAGCAGGCCTTGATGTCTTTGCAACCGAACCATGCACCGATTCACCGCTCTTTGAATTGGATAACGTCGTTGCAACTCCACACCTTGGCGCCTCGACCGATGAAGCTCAAGAGCGAGCTGGAATAGCAGTTGCAGTGTCGGTCCGCAAAGCACTCTCTGGAGAACTCGTTCCAGATGCGGTCAACGTCAAAGGTGGCGCAATCGATGAAGAGATTCGTCCCTCACTTCCACTCGTTGAGAAGCTTGCACAAGTTGCAACAGCTCTCGCTGATGAACTTCCCGTCTCGATCGACGTCAAAGTCCTCGGCGATATCTCCGTCCATGATTGCTCAGTTCTTGCAACATCGGCGCTCAAAGGTGCTTTGATCGCAACTGGTGCAGAAGATGTCACCTACGTCAACGCCCCGGGACTAGCTGCTGAGCGAGGACTCACCTCATCTGTCTCAACCGATAAGGAGAGCCCTGAATATCGCTCGATGATCTCGCTTCATGCTGCATTTAGTGATGGTCAATCAATCACCGTCAATGGAACTTTGATGGGGATCAAGATGACCGAGAAGATCATTCAGATCGATAACTTCGATCTCGATCTTCCACCTGCGAATCACCTTCTCTTCCTGAAGTATGGCGATCGCCCTGGAGTCGTTGGAATCGTGGGAAACACCCTTGGAAAAGCGGGCATCAATATCGCAGGTATGCAGGTCGCTCGCGATAAAGCCGGAGGAGAAGCCCTTATGGCGATCACTGTCGACACCGAGATCTCATCGGAGATGGTCGAGTTGGTTCAGAAAGAGACCGGATCCCACCTAGCTAGAACTGCGACTTTGGTGAACTAGATGAGCAAAGAATTCAATCTCGCCGTCATCGCAGGTGATGGAATCGGACCAGAGGTAGTAGCGGAGGGACTTCGAGTTCTCGATGCAGTTGGCCAAAAGCACGGTGCATCATTCAAGAAAACGGAATATGACCTCGGCGCAAGCTATTGGCATCGAACTGGCGAGACACTTCCGGATTCCGTCCTCGCCGAGTTAGCGAAAGCCGATGTCATCCTTCTTGGCGCAGTGGGAGATCCAACTGTTCCAAGTGGTGTTCTTGAGCGAGGGCTCCTTTTGAAGCTTCGCTTCGCCTTCGATCACTTCATCAATCTCCGTCCGGCGAGGTTATTTCCTGGAGTGAAATCTCCACTTGCAGGTGTCAAGGAGATTGACTTCGTTGTCGTGCGTGAAGGAACCGAAGGACCTTATGTTGGTGCAGGCGGAGTGCTCGCCGAAGGAACCGAAAACGAAATTGCGACAGAGGAGAGCCTCAATACTCGACGTGGCGCAGAGCGCGTCATTCGTAACGCCTTTGAGAGAGCATCGAAGCGCGATCGCAAGAAGGTGACCCTTGTCCATAAGAACAATGTCTTGACTCGAGCCGGCTCGCTCTGGACTCGAACCTTCAATCAGGTTGCGAAGGAATATCCCAACGTCACAACCGAGTACTTGCATGTCGATGCTGCTTCCATGTTCTTTGTAACGAACCCGGACCGCTTCGATGTGGTTGTTACAGACAATCTCTTTGGAGACATCCTGACCGACATCGCAGCTGCAATCTGCGGCGGAATTGGCCTTGCCGCATCAGGAAACATCAATCCGACTGGGAAATTCCCATCGATGTTCGAGCCAGTCCACGGCTCGGCTCCCGATATTGCCGGAAAGGGAATCGCAGACCCAACGGCGACAATCCTCTCCGTTGCGATGCTTTTGGATCACCTCGGACTCACCTCCGCTGCAGGAGAGATCGAAGCAGCCGTCGCGTCCGACCTACTCTCTCGAGGCAATGCAAAGCGCTTAACCAGGGAAGTTGGAGATGCAATCTTGAAGGCGCTAGAGAAGTAAAAGGGCTGAATATGAAACTCAACCGACATCTGACCGCCAACCCAACTCCCGAAAGCGTGCGGAGCGAACGCGTTGCGAATCCAGGATTCGGTAAGTACTTCACCGATCACATGGTCCTTGCAACATGGAAAGCGGATTCCGGTTGGGGAGACGGTGAACTAAAAGCCTACGGTCCACTCGTTCTCGATCCCGCCTCTCTAGTTTTCCATTATGCGCAAGAAATTTTCGAGGGAATGAAGGCCTATAGGTGGCAAGACGGGTCGGTTGCACTCTTTAGACCCTATGAAAATGCGAAGCGATTCAATCGCGGCGCAAAGCGAATGGCACTTCCAGAAATTCCTGAAGACTTCTTTGTTAACTCTGTCAAAGAGTTGGTCTCAGTCGATAAAGGTTGGGTACCAGGAAATCCTGGCGAAGCGCTCTACATCCGCCCCTTTATGTTCGCCTCTGAAGTTGCAATCGGTGTGAGGCCCACAAACGAGGCAACATTCTCGGTTATCGCAACGCCAGTAGGCGCTTATTTCGATCCCAAAAAGCCTGTGACTGTTTGGATCTCAACCGACTACATCCGCGCAGCCCCCGGCGGCACCGGCGAAGTGAAGTGCGGCGGAAATTACGCAGCATCTCTTATGGCCCAGAAAGCAGCGGCAGAGCAAGGTTGTGAGCAAGTTGTTTGGCTTGATGCGATTGAGAAAAAATGGATTGAAGAAATGGGCGGCATGAACCTCTGCTTCGTCAAGGGTTCAGGCAAGGATGCAACGATCTTCACCCCAAGACTTACTGGAACTCTTCTTCCCGGAATCACGCGCGATTCAATTCTTACTGTCGCACGCGATCTTGGTTACAAAGTTGAAGAAGGAATGATCTCAGTCGATGAATGGCGCGATGGCGTTGCATCTGGTGAAATTACCGAGGTCTTTGCCTGTGGAACAGCTGCTGTCATCTCGATAGTTGGCGGGGCGAAGAGCGCCAATGGCAATTGGACGAACGGTGATGGCAAGAGCGCTCCGATTGCTATGCAGATCCGTGAACACCTCCTTGGGATTCAACATGGCACCATTCCCGACAAGCATGGCTGGATCGTGAAGGTCGATTAATGGCTATCTCTGACGACTTCCATATCTACGACACAACGCTTCGTGATGGCGCGCAACAAGAGGGTTTAAATCTCTCCGTACACGACAAGCTCACTATCGCAAGACATCTCGATGACCTCGGCGTCGGCTTTATCGAAGGTGGTTGGCCAGGGGCGAATCCTCGAGATACTGAGTTCTTTCAACGCGCAGCAAAGGAGATCGCTTTCAAGAACGCAACCTTGGTTGCTTTTGGTGCAACGAGGAGAGCAGGAGTCAAAGCTCAAGATGATGCGCTCCTTCGCGCACTTCAAGAGTCAGGCGCACCCGCAGTAACTCTCGTTGCAAAGGCCCATGATCGTCACGTAGATCTTGCACTCAAGACGAGCCTTGATGAGAACCTTGCGATGATCAAGGATTCGATCACATTCCTCAAAGCGGGAGGGCAGCGAGTTTTCCTTGATGCCGAGCACTTCTTTGACGGATATCGCGATAATAGAGCCTACGCGCTCGAAGTAGTTAAAGCAGCCGCAGAAGCCGGCGCCGATGTGATCGCTCTTTGCGACACAAACGGCGGAATGCTCCCTGACGAAATCGCAGAGATTACCCACGACATACTTTCAAACTCTGGAGCGCGACTTGGAATTCATTGCCATAACGACACTGGTTGCGCAGTCGCCAACTCCTTGGCCGCAGTAGCTGCAGGTGCAACCCACGTCCAAGGAACCCTGAACGGCTATGGCGAGCGGACAGGGAATGCCGACCTTGTCTCGATCATCGCAAACCTTCAGCTCAAGAAAAAGCAACAAGTTCTTCCTGAGGGTCATCTTGAAGAAGCTTTCCGAATCTCGCATGCGGTTGCCGAAGTAACGAATGTGGCACCAAGCGCACGGCAGCCATATGTCGGAATCTCAGCTTTCGCCCACAAGGCAGGCCTCCACGCCAGCGCAATTAAGGTGGACCCAAATCTTTACCAACATGAAGATCCGGCATCGGTCGGAAACGACATGCGAATGCTTGTCTCCGACATGGCAGGACGTGCATCGATCGAACTCAAGTCCCAAGAACTTGGCATCGATGTCGGCTCAAACAAAGAAGCTGTCTCAAGAGTTGTCGATCGCGTTAAATCGTTGGAACTTCGCGGTTATACCTTCGAAGCTGCCGATGCATCCTTCGAACTCTTACTTCGCGAAGAGCTTGATGGAAAGCGCACCACTTTCTTCACCATCAAGCGTTGGGAAACCATTGTCGAAAAGAATGAGAATGGTGAAGTGACTTCGAAGGCCAAGGTCACTGTTGAAGCTCGAGGCCGTTCTCTTGAGGCTACCGGTAATGGCAATGGCCCCGTTAACGCTCTTGATAATGCTCTTCGCTCAGGTCTTGAGCAGATCTACCCAGAACTCAAGCGCCTCGAACTCACCGACTACAAAGTACGAATTCTCGAGGGAAATGCTGGTACTGATGCAGTAACTCGCGTTCTCATCGAAACCAGCGACGGTGAACGAGAGTGGAGCACCGTCGGCGTCCATGAAAACGTGATTGTTGCTTCGGCATTCGCTCTAGAAGATGCGATTACGTACGGACTTCTCGGGATGGGTACACGCCCCGAGTAACCTACTTCCATGTCGGAAGAGTTAGTCAAGGGTTATCGAGAGCATCTAATTCTCGATCGAAACCTCTCCGATAATTCCGTTCGGGCTTATTTAGCCGATCTCGATTCATTGCTGATCCATATCAATGCACTCGGAATTACGGAGTTCAAAGCACTCACTCTCGATCATCTACGTTCTTGGCTTGCCAATCAACAAAGCAAGGGTGCGGCGAGATCCACGGTTATCCGACGCGTTGCTTCAGTCAAGGCTTTTACATATTGGGCTCATGAAAATGGCTGGCTCGAAAAGGACATTGGCTTGCAGTTGATGGCACCTAAGCCACAACGATCTCTACCCAAAGTAATCAAGGTTAACGATATGAAAGTGGCATTTGATTCCCTCGAAAGCCTTGTTGCTGATACCGATGATGTGCTTAGCCTGAGGGATCTTGCAATGGTTGAACTCCTTTACTCATCAGGAATTCGAGTATCAGAATTGACTGGACTTGATCTCAAGGACATTGACTTTGAGCGAAACACAGTTCGTGTAGTCGGAAAGGGAAATCGCGAACGAGTTGCTCCCTTCGGAATTCCAGCTCAGAAAGCTTTGGAGAGTTGGATTACGAAGAGAGACCAAGTTGTAACAACTGGGGAGAGTGCACTATTTGTCGGACGACGAGGCAAGAGGATTGATCAGAGGACTGTGAGAGATGTGGTCTACAAAGTCACCGAGGCCATTGATCCCTCCAGGCGCCTTGGTCCGCACGCCTTACGGCATAGCGCCGCAACCCATCTTCTTGAAGGGGGAGCGGACCTTCGAACCGTTCAAGAGCTTCTTGGACATTCATCCCTTGCTACAACCCAGATTTACACACACGTTTCAGAAGAGAGATTGAAAGAAGTGTATGAACAGGCGCATCCACGGGCATGAAACGACCGGTGAACGAAGCTATTGCCGAGGCGGCGCGGCGAATTACAGACGAAACTTTCGTGAGAGCCATACTTACTGGCTCGCGAAAGTCCAAGAAGCCTGATTTCCAACGAGTCGATCTTCGCCCCGTCCTCATCAAAGGTGAATTGAAGATTCAATCGATATCTCACGATGGAAAGAAAGACTTCACAAGTAATATCCCGCCCAACATAGAGGCGCTGGTCGTACTTCTTGATTCTGGCTTTTCAAACGTCATTGTTGATTCAACAAATGAGAGTTATCAGATTCAAATCACGAAGAAGGACGAGGCAATCACAGGAATAGGAAAGACCAAGCTCGAGCGAGAACTTGATCATGATCATAAGAAACAAAGGCTCTTACCCGAGGATCATGAAGTATTTCGTGCACTTGAGATGGCTGATTCCTCTGGGAAGATCAAGGCGTCGAAGCGAGACAAGTACATTCAGATCGATCAACTCTTGCGCCTTATAGAACCGACTCTTTCAAAGTTCCAAAAAGGCGACAAAATTCAAGTAGTGGACCTTGCTTCGGGAAGTGCGGCTTTGACACTGGCTGTCCATGCCTATCTTTCGGAAAGATTCAAAGTTGCGACTACCGGGATTGAGAGAAATCAAGAACTAATAAATAAGGTACGCATTGCCTCCGACTCAGCCGGACTTGAGGGAATTGAGTTCAGATGTGCGAGCATCAAGGAAGCTAATTTAGATGCCATAGATGTGGTTCTAGCGTTACATGCCTGCGACACGGCGACTGACGACGCAATCGATGTAGTTATCGGTTCGCTCCCCACAGGGGCGCTGATAGTTCCTTGTTGCCATAAGACTCGCACGAGTACTGCGCAGGCTGAAGTAGAGAAACTTCCATTCTTTGGTAATGATGGAATTGTTGACGAGAGACTCTTAGATCTGGCTATGGACGCTTTGCGGGCTGAAAGACTTCGGGAGGCGGGTTATTCCGTTGAGATCGTGGAGTTTGTAGGAGATGAACACACGGCCCGGAATGTTCTAATTCGAGCGTCAAAACTCTAGGGATTTGAGGAGAATCACTGCGCCGATTAAACTTCGCCCAGCACATCTTCGGATGTGACTTCGCGTGTCCGCTCTTAACCAATTAAGAGAACCACCTCGGTCCGGTCGAAAGATCGGTGGGTGTCGGGCGCCAGGGAACTGACAACCGTTAGTTCGTCAACCGAGTGCACAGACTTGCTCTGTGCAGTAGAAGGAGTGTGCCGCCATGGCGGTTGTAACAATGCGTGAACTCCTCGACAGTGGTGTCCACTTCGGACATCAGACTCGTCGATGGAACCCAAAGATGAAGCGCTTCATTTTCACAGAGCGCAACGGCATCTACATCATCGATATCCAACAGTCGCTCTCCCTGATTCAAGGCGCATATGACTTCGTCAAGGACACTGTCGCAAAGGGTGGAAACATTCTTTTCGTCGGAACCAAGAAGCAAGCGCAAGAGCCAATCAAGCAACAGGCGACTCGAGTTGGAATGCCATACGTCAACGAGCGTTGGCTTGGTGGAATGCTCACCAACTTCCCAACCGTCTACAAGCGCATTCAGCGCCTCAAGGAGCTTGAAGCTCTCGAAGCGAAGAACGATGCGATGTTCACCAAGAAGGAATACCTCCTTCTCCGACGTGAGCGCGAAAAACTCACAAAGAACCTTGATGGAATTCGTAACATGACCAAGGCGCCATCGGCGATCTGGGTCGTTGATACTCAAAAGGAACACCTTGCTGTCGCAGAAGCGAAGAAGCTCGGTATTCCTGTCGTTGCAATTCTTGATTCCAACTGTGATCCAGATGTAGTCGATTACAAGATCCCAGGCAATGACGATGCCATTCGTTCCGTTGCTCTTCTTACTCGCGTCATCGCTGATGCGGTTGCAGCAGGCCTCCAAGCTCGTTCTGCTCAAGTTGCGAAGGACGATGCAGCAGCTGCAAAGGCTGGCGAAGAGAGCGTTGCCGCCGGTGAGCCTTTGGCTGACTGGGAGAAGGAATTACTTGCAAGCAATGCAGAGGCAGCTTCAACCGAAAAGGCAGGTGAGTAATAAGTGGCTTCCTACACCGCAGAGGATGTAAAGCGACTTCGTGAGCTCACCGCAGCCGGCATGGTCGATTGCAAGAAGGCACTTGATGAAGCTGGTGGCGACTTCGATAAAGCTGTCGAGATCATCCGCGTCAAGGGCTTGAAGGGTGTTACCAAGCGCGAAGGACGAACCACCTCCAACGGTCTCGTCGCAGCAAAGAGCGAAGGTGACGTCACCGTCATGCTTGAGCTCAACTGCGAGACAGACTTCGTAGCAAAGGGAGATCGTTTCCAGGAAGTTGCAAAGGAGCTCGTCGAGCACCTTCACTCGTCAAAGAGCGCTGACCTCGCTGCATTTTCTTCGAGCACTTTGCCATCTGGCAAGGTTGTTCAAGAGTTCATCGATGAAGCGAATGCAACACTTGGTGAGAAGATCGAGATCCGTCGAATCGCCCTCGTCCAAGGCGCAAGCGCGGTCTATCTCCACCAGACCAGCGCCGACCTCCCACCACAGGTAGGTGTCATCGTCGGATTCGATAAGGCTCCTGGTGAGGCCGGTCGAGATGTTGCACAACACATCGCAGCATTCGCTCCGCAGTACCTCACTCGTGATCAGGTCCCAAGTGAGACTGTTGAGAACGAGCGACGTGTTGCTGAAGAGACTGCTCGCAATGAGGGCAAACCAGATGCGGCACTTGCGAAGATCGTCGAAGGTCGCGTAACTGGATACATGAAGGAAGTCGTCCTTCTCGAGCAGCCATTTGCGAAGGACCAGAAGAAATCTGTCGAAGCGGTTCTGAAAGAGGCAGGTCTTGCTGTGTCGGCCTTCTATCGGTTCCGAGTTGGGCAGTAACCTAAAGCCCGACTTATTAACGTTATTAACGTTGTAGAAGTTGTAGACGTTATAGATAAGGAGCACTCAGTGATAGGAAGTAAGAAGAACACCTATCGCAGAGTGCTCCTTAAGCTTTCTGGTGAGGTTTTTGGTGGCGAGAAGGGGATCGGAGTAGATCCTGATGTCGTCGCTGACGTGGCGCAGCAGATCGCAGATGTAGTCAAGAGTGGCGTAGAGATCGCGATCGTTGTCGGTGGCGGAAATTACTTCCGTGGCGCAGAGTTGCAGCAACGTGGCATGGAGCGCGCTCGCGCGGATTACATGGGAATGCTCGGAACTGTGATGAATTGTCTAGCGCTTCAAGACTTCCTTGAGAAGCAGGGAATCGATACCCGCGTGCAGACTGCGATCACTATGGGACAAGTTGCAGAGCCTTACATTCCTCGCCGCTCGATTCGCCATCTTGAAAAAGGTCGCGTCGTGATCTTCGGTGCGGGTGCCGGTATGCCGTTCTTTACGACCGATACCGTCGCGGCGCAACGAGCTCTTGAGATTGGCGCAGATGCTCTTCTCCTCGCAAAGAGTGGGGTTGATGGCGTCTACTCGGCCGATCCACGCAAGGATAAGAACGCTGTGAAATTCGAGACCATTACTTACGACGAAGTCCTTTCAAAGTCTTTGGCAGTGGCGGATGCCGCGGCGTTCAGTCTCTGTCGTGAGAATAAATTGCCCATCATCGTCTTCGACTTGATGCAGAACGGCAATATCGCAAAGGCGGTCCGTGGCGAGAAGATCGGAACTCTGGTCAATTAGGTTCGAACTCTCCTGAGAGGGGATGTAACAAAATGTCAGATCTACAGTCAGTCTTGGCAGATATGACCACCAAGATGAATAAGGCAGTCGACGTTGCGAAGGAAGATTTCGCGGCGATTCGAACTGGTCGCGCCCATCCTGCGATGTTTGCGAAGATCATGGTCGACTACTACGGCACCCTCACTCCGCTCTCACAGCTTGCAACAGTTCAAGTTCCTGAGGCGCGAACCGCCCTAGTTTCTCCTTTCGATAAGGGGGCTATGGCAGGCATAGAAAAGGCGATTCGAGATTCGGATCTCGGCGTTAATCCAGGAAACGACGGCGGTGTCATTCGCGTCAATTTCCCGCAATTGACCGAAGAGCGACGTAAGGAGTACATCAAGGTCGCCCGAGGTAAAGCGGAAGATTCAAAGGTCTCGCTTCGAAACATCCGCCGCAACGCGAAAGAGGCGATGGAAAAGATGGAGAAGGATGGCCTCATCGGTAAGGATGATTTGGCTCGAGCCGAGAAGGACATGGAGAAAGTCAC
>JACCED010639899.1_pt1 | contig 29725 bp, 27 predicted proteins | sample 7455021 | NCBI WGS metagenome assembly JACCED01 (sample SAMN15323456, study PRJNA562643) | freshwater metagenome | isolation source: river surface water | place: USA:Blue River Watershed | collected 2017-08-19 | reverse complement strand
TCGCCCTCGGGCATCGCGGTGATGTGGTTGCACATGGCGCGGCACATCGAGACCACTTGGTCGTTGATGATGCGATAGTAAATTTGCACCCCCTCACGCCGGCGCCCCAGAATTTTGGCCTTGTAGAGCGTGTTGAGGTGCTGCGACATATTGGGCTGTGTGGTGGGAATTTCTTCCAGCAACTGCCCCACATTTTTTTCGCTCTGGCACAAGCTGTTGATGATGCGCAGTCGCATGGGCGCGCTCATCACCCGGAAAGTTTCCGCGGCCCGCTGAAACATCTTTTCAGCGTTCTGGGCCGAGAGGACTTTGGGTCCCAAGCCATCCGCTTTCACGCCGCGCCCGGCCCCATTGGTCGCCTTGGCCCGTGCATTGACCCGCGCAGTCACACTGGCGTTACCGTGGCTGGATTTGTTGCGAGTCGTTGCCATAGATCAATCCTATCACCTTCCCCTTTGGGAGTAGTGAGGGGCAGAATGCGAATGTCAATTCATAAACTTTGGCTTATATTTAAGCTTTTCACATGGCCCCTCAAGGCCCCACTGGAGAGAACCCATGAGTACGATGGATCACCCTGGGCTGATCGCCCAAATCAATGAATCGCTGGGCGCCCTTCGCCAGTCGCAAGCGCCGACCATGGCCGGTTTTGGACAACTCGCCAAGGCGGCCATGGCCCCTGGCGCCATCGATGCCAAAACCAAGGAACTCATCGCGCTGGCCATCGGCATCAGCCAACACTGCTCGGGCTGCATCGGTTTCCACGTCAAGGCCCTCAAGCGCTTGCAATGCACGCGCGAAGAGTTCGAGGAAATGCTCGGCGTCTGCGTCTACATGGGAGGCGGGCCGAGCCTCATGTATGCGGCAGAGGCCTTGAAAGCGTGGGAAACCTTGTGAAGCAAGTTCTGCGCAGGGCCCTTCACCTGGGCGTGTGCGCCATGGTCCTTTGGGGCGGGTGGGGGCTCGCCACACCCACCGCGCCACCCATGAGCGCGCGCGAGCTCGCCCCAGGCGTGTTCATGGTCCAGGGACTCTCGGAGCTGGGCTCCCCCGCCAACCAAAACTTCATCTCCAACGCCGGCTTTGTCATCACGCCCGAAGGGGTCGTGGTCATCGACGCCCTGGGCTCGCCCGAACTCGCGCGTCGCTTGCTGGCGGAAATTCAAAAGCGCACGTCCCTGCCCGTGAAGTGGGTGATCCTCACCCACTACCACGCCGACCACATTTATGGTCTGCAAGTCCTGAAGGAAGCGGGCGCCCAAATCCTGGCCCACGAGCGTGCACGCGAGTACCTCAACTCCGAGCCTGCTGCCTCACGCTTGCTTGCCTCGCGCCAAACCCTCAAACCCTGGATTGACGAGCACACCCGGTTGGTGAGCGCCGATCGCTGGATTCAGGGCCCTCAAACCCTCACGCTGGGCGGAATCGACATCCAAGTCCACCCCGTCGGCCCATCCCACACCGCCGAAGACTTGGTGATCTATGTGCCCTCCCGCAAGGTTTTGTTTGCCGGGGATTTGGTGTTTCGCAACCGCATCCCCTTTGTCGGACAGGCCGATAGCCGTCGCTGGGTGCTGGCGCTCGATCGCCTGCTGGCGTTCGACGCCCAAGTCATCGTGCCGGGTCATGGCCCAGAGACGCGAGACGCCAAACAAGACATCACCCTCACACGCGACTACCTGCGCTACATTCGGGAGACCATGGGCAAAGCCGCCGCCGACATGGTGCCTTTTGAGGAAGCCTATCGCCAAACCGATTGGCGTCGCTTTGAAAACCTGCCCTTGTTCAAGTCGGCAAATCGCATGAACGCCTACAACACCTACTTGCTGATGGAGCAAGAAAGCAAATGACTTTGTCGCCCCCCGCCATCGCCCGCCGCACCGCACTGGGCCTGCTCGCCCTCTGGGGCTTGGGCGCCTGGATGGGGGCGGGGGCGACGGGCCCCGCGGCGGCGTTGCCCGCACCAGAGTTGCTGGACGAAGCCCTCACGCGTGCCCTGCGCGCGGGCGAGCCGCTCATCGTCATGGTGAGTTTGCCAGGTTGCGCCTATTGCCATACGGTGCGCGAGCATCATTTGGTGCACCTGCGCGCCCAAGGGGCGCACATCGTGCAAATTGACCTGCGCGATCGACGGGTGTTTCGCGACATTGACGGCCAGACCCTGACTCAGGATGATTGGGCGCGTCAGCGCAAAGTGCGCATCGCGCCCACGGTGCTCTTTTTAGGCCCCCAAGGACGTGAGGTTGCACGCCGCTTGGTGGGCGCTTCCATCCCGGATTTCTATGGCAGTTATTTGGAAGAACAGTATCGATTGGCCAAAAAGGCGGTGAACGCTTGAGGAATTCCCCATGAAAACAGTCCTGTGCTTGCTTGTCACCCTTGGCTTCGGGGGCGCTGTGGCGCACGCCCAAACCCCCGCCATTTTCAAGGGGGCCGACCTTAAATTGGGCGAGCAACTCATTGCCGAGCACAAATGCACGGCCTGCCATATCCGCAACGTGGGGGGCAATGGCGACGACATCTACAACCCCAAGGGGCGCATCAACACGCCCGGGCTTTTGCGGGGCATGGTCGAGTACTGCAGCACCCAACTCAACCTCGGTTTTTTCCCGGAAGACTCCACGGCCGTTGCCGCTGTCTTGAACAGAGACCATTACAAGTTCAAAGAAAAGTGAAGACACGCCTTCATCGCATGCAGGATTACCCTGAAAGTCTTTCGGTCAGAAATCGTTTAAATTAGTGGTTCATAATATAATTAAATGCTGATTTAAAGGATTCCCCTGAATCAACGGCGCAACACTTTGTCATGGAGCCGCAGTGAAACAAACCGCTTCCTCCCGCACCTCAGGACGTTTGATCAAAGCGCCCGAACATTTTCTCGATGCCTCGGGCATTCGGCAAGTTTTTGCAGAAGGCAAAAAGGGCCGTCGAGACTTCATCCGCAGCGCCTTTGCCGCCGCTGCAGCTGGGGTGGCGACACCCGCCGTCTTGGCCCAAGGCAACCCGGTTCCCACTGAAGGGGGTGACCCCAATATCCTTCAACTGCCCGAGCACAGCAAGGGCTTGGGGCAGGGGGTTGCGGCGAACAATGGTTATGGAGTGCCCTCGGTGTATGAGTCCAACCTCCAGCGCCGCCAAAGTCCTGGCCTCACCCAAACCAACCAAGCCTCGGTGTCGTTCGCGCCCTTGCAATCCCTCTTTGGCATCGTCACGCCCAGTGGCTTGCATTTCGAGCGCCATCACCAGGGCTGGTGGGACATCGATCCCTCCAAGCATCGCCTCATGATCAACGGCTTGGTGAAACACCAAATGGTGTTCACCATGGACGAAATCATGCGCTTGCCCTCGGTGTCGCGGTTTCATTTCATCGAGTGCGGGGCCAACTCCGCAGTGGAGTGGGCCAACGTGGCCGTGCCCACGGTGCAGTACACCCACGGCATGATCTCCTGCAGCGAGTTCACTGGCGTGCCCCTCATCACGCTGCTCGAGCTCGCGGGCATCGATCTCAAACGCGCCAAGTTCATCTTGGCCGAAGGTGCCGATGGCTCCTCCATGACGCGCACCATTCCCATGAGCCTCATCACCTCGGGCGAGGTGCTCGTGGCCTATGGCCAAAACGGGGAAATGCTGCGCCCTGAAAACGGCTATCCCCTGCGCTTGGTGGTCCCCGGCGTGCAAGGGGTGAGCTGGGTGAAATACCTGCGCCGCATCGAAGTGGGTGACATGCCCTATGCCACCAAGGATGAAGCCATTCACTACATTGACCTCATGCCCAACGGCTTGCACCGGCAGTACACCAGCATCCAAGAATGCAAGAGTGTGGTCACCACCCCCTCGGGTGGTCAAGTCTTGCTCGACAAGGGGTTCTACAACATCACGGGCTTGGCCTGGTCGGGCCGTGGCAAGGTCAAACGCGTTGACGTCTCGGTTGACGGTGGGCGCAATTGGCGTCCCGCGCGGCTGGAGACACCGGTGCTCTCCAAGGCCCTCACGCGGTTTAACCTCGATTGGGTGTGGGACGGCAAGCCCGCCATCATCCAAAGCCGCGCGCAGGACGAGACGGGCTTCGTGCAACCCAACTACCGCCAACTCCGCGAGGTGCGCGGCACGCGCTCTATCTATCACAACAACGCCATTCAGTCTTGGTTGGTGCAGGAGAACGGGGAGGTCAAGAATGTTCAGCTCTCGTAAATCCATGGCGGTGCTGCTGGGCCTGTGCTTGACGGGCTCGCTCGCGCTTGCCCAATCGGCCAAGTACCCCAATGTGGGCCGTCTTGCCACAGCCAAAGAAATTGCCGCCTGGGACATCGACGTGCGCCCCGACTTCAAAGGCTTGCCCCCCGGTTCGGGCTCGGTGGCGCTCGGACAAGAGGTTTGGGAAGCCAAATGCGCCCAATGCCATGGCATTTTTGGCGAGTCCAACGAGGTCTTTAGCCCGCTCGTGGGCGGCACCACCGCCAAAGACATCGAAACCGGACGGGTGGCCAACCTCTCCCGCACCGATTACCCGGGGCGCACCACTCTCATGAAGGTCGCCACCGTCTCGACGCTGTGGGATTACATCAACCGGGCCATGCCCTGGACCCAGCCGAAATCGCTCAAAACCGAGGAGGTTTACGGCGTCGTGGCTTACCTGCTCAATTTGGGCAACATCGTGCCGGACAACTTCATCCTCTCCGATCAAAACATCGCCGAGGTGCAAAAGCGCATGCCCAACCGCAACGGCATGAGCACGCAGCACGCCATGTGGCCGGGCCAAGAGTTCAACGGCACGAAAAAGCCCGATAGCGCCAACACCTTGTGCATGAAAGATTGCGTGCCCGAGGTCAAGGTCAGCTCCTTCCTACCCGCCTTTGCCCGCAACGCCCATGGCAATCTGGCCGAGCAAAACCGCCTCGTGGGCCAACAAATCGGCGTAGACACCACCAAGCCCGAAGGGGCCACGCCCCCGGTGGCCAAGGCGCCTCAGGCGGCCGCACCGCCCAAAGCCGACGATGGCGGATCCCGCCAAGCGCAAGCATTACTTGGAAAGTATGCCTGCACGGCTTGCCACGCGGTCGATCGCAAGCTCGTGGGCCCGAGTTTTGCGGACATCGCCAAAAAGCACGCTGGCAAAGCAGACTACATCACTGGCAAAATCAAGGCTGGCGGTGTTGGCGTGTGGGGTCAAATCCCCATGCCAGCGCAAAACATCCCGGACGCGGATGCGCAATCCATCGCCAGCTGGATTGCGCAAGGCGCCAAAAAGTAACCTTTCTTTACTGTCATAGGAGAATTTCATGACGACTCGTCGACAAGCGTTGCAAAGCAGCGTGGCCGTCGCCGGCCTGCTCGCTGGTGCCGGGTTCCCGCAGTTCGCGCACGCCTTCAACAAAGCGGCGTTTGACGCCAAGACCGTGGCCGATGTCGCCAAGGTCGTCGGTGCCGGCGCGCCCACCGAAAGCAAAGACGTCACCATCACCGGACCCGACATCGCCGAAAACGGCGCCGTCGTGCCTTTGGGCGTCTCCACAAGCCTGCCCAACGTCAAGCACCTGCTCGTGTTGGTGGAGAAAAACCCTTCTGTGTTGGTGGCGCTCTTTAACGTCTCCCCAGAGGTCGATGCCAACTTCGCCACGCGCGCCAAGATGGGTCAGTCCTCCGATGTCTACGCCGTGGCCATCACCAACGACGGCAAAGCCCTTTTTGCCAAAAAAGAAGTCAAGGTCACCCTCGGTGGCTGCGGCGGTTAATTCGCCCCGATTGCAACAAACAGGAGAAACACCATGGCAGATCCGATGCGCATTCGCGCCCAAGCCTCTGGCGACAAAGCCACCGTCCGCGTGCTCATGAGCCACGAGATGGAGTCCGGCCAACGCAGAGATGCGGCGGGCAAACTCGTGCCCGCTTGGCACATCACCGACGTCACCGCCACCCACAACGGCAAGACCGTCATGACCGCCGAATGGGGCCCCGCCGTCTCCAAGAACCCCTTCTTGCAGTTCGCCATCAAGGGCGCCAAAGCCGGCGACAAAGTGGCCGTCACTTGGAAAGACAACAAGGGCGATACCCGTACCGACGAAGCCACCGTGAGCTGATCCCGGGCAGAAACGAACCATGAACCTGACCAAACGCGAATTCATGCAAGTACTGGGGGCTGGCAGCATGGCCGGCATGAACCTCAGCGGCTACGCCCACGCCGAAACCGGACGTGCGGCGCAAGGCCTCTACGAGGTCCCCCGCTTTGGTCAGGTTTCGTTTCTGCACATGACGGATTGCCACGCGCAACTCTTGCCCATTTACTTCCGCGAGCCCAGCGTGAACCTAGGCATCGCCGGTATGAAGGGCCAGTTGCCCCACCTGGTGGGCGAGCACTTGCTCAAAACGGCTGGGCTGCGTCCGGGCAGCGCCGAGGCCTACGGGCTGACGGCGCTCCAGTTTGAGGCAGCCGCGCGCCGCTACGGCAAGGTCGGGGGATTCGCCCATCTCGCCACCCTGGTCAAGCGCCTCAAGGCCAGTCGCCCTGGCGCGCTCCTCCTCGATGGGGGGGACACCTGGCAAGGCTCTGGCACTTGCCTGTGGACCCAGGGCCAAGACATGGTCGAGGCGTGCAAACTCCTTGGCGTCGATGTCATGACCGGCCACTGGGAGTTCACCCTGGGCATGGAGCGGGTGAAGGAAATCGTTGAAAAGGATTTCGCGGGCAAAGTGGATTTCGTGGCGCAAAACATCAAGACCAACGATTTCGGTGATCCCGTCTTCAAGCCCTATGTGATGCGCGAAATCAACGGCGTGCCCTGCGCCATCATTGGCCAAGCCTTTCCCTACACCCCCATTGCCAACCCTCGCTACATGGTGGCCGACTGGGAGTTTGGCATTCAAGACGAGAACATGCAAAAGATGGTCGACGAAGCCCGCGCCAAGGGCGCGCAAGTCGTCGTCGTCTTGAGCCACAACGGCATGGACGTGGATCTCAAAATGGCCACGCGGGTCAGTGGCATCGATGCCATCCTCGGCGGCCACACCCACGATGGCATGCCCGTGGCCACCTTGGTGAGCAACAAGGGTGGCAAAACCATCGTGACCAATGCCGGCTCCAACGGCAAGTTCCTGGGCGTGCTCGATTTCGAAGTCAAGGACCGCAAAGTCAGTGACTTTCGCTACAAGCTCCTGCCGGTGTTTGCCAACATGCTGCCCGCCGACAAAGACATGGACGCCTTGGTGCGCAAAATCCGCGCGCCCTACGAAGCCAAACTCAGTGAGAAACTCGCCGTCACGGAGGGCACCCTCTACCGCCGGGGCAATTTCAACGGCACGGGCGACCAACTCATTCTCGATGCCTTGCTCGATGTGCAAGGGGCCGAAATCGCCTTCTCACCCGGTTTCCGCTGGGGCACGTCGCTCTTGCCCGGGCAAGCCATCACGCGCGAGTGGCTGCTCGACATGACCGCCACCACGTATTCTTTCGCCACCGTCACCGACATGACCGGCGAGACCCTCAAAACCATTTTGGAAGACGTGTGCGACAACCTCTTCAACCCCGACCCCTACTATCAACAGGGCGGTGACATGGTGCGGGTGGGTGGGCTCACCTATGTGTGTCGTCCCAACGAACGCATGGGGCAGCGCATCCACGACATGCGCCTCAAGGGCAAACCCATCGAGGCGGGTAAAACCTACAAAGTGGCGGGGTGGGCTCCTGTGGCCGAAGAGGCGCGCAAGCAAAACCTGAAGCCGGTCTGGGAAGTGGTCGAGCAATGGCTCAAGGCGAGCGGCGGCAAAATCAGCCCGCGCAAAGCCAACAGCCCCCGACTCGAAGGCGTGCTGCCCAACCCGGGCTACATCGGCTAAGCCCTTACCCGCGCCGAAACACCGCGCGCTCCTGCGCGGCTTGCTCGTACTGCCGCGCAATATTGCCGCACACGATGTCGCACAGCTCATACACCGACGCATCGGCAATCGCGTAATACACACTTGTCCCCCGGCTGGCGCGCCGGATCAGTCCTTGCTGGGCGAGCTGGCTTAAATGGCGCGAGACATTCGCCGTCGAAAAGCCAACCTGTTGGGCGATCTCCCCCACGCTCATTTCCTCCGTGCGCAGCAGATTGAGAATTTTCAGACGCGTGGGCTCGGAGAGGACTTGGAAGTAGCTGGCGACCTCTTCTAAGGCTTGGTCAGTGAGGTTTTTCATGAATCGGCTCGCAAAGACAGGGTTTGCAACAAGGGCAATGACATGTTATATTATTGCACAATCAAGCAAATAAGCAAACAACAATCTATGAGCCGTTCCACCTTGCGCCTCTCCCTGCGTGACATCCGCTCCCGCCTCCTGCGCCACCTGCGTCCCGTCTGCATGGCCTTGGGGGTCCTGAGCGTGGCATCGGCCCAAACGGGCGCGCCCAGCCCCGCCACCTTGACCGTGCCTGCCCCGGGCAGTGCCCAACGTCAGACCGCACTGGACGCGGTGGTCGAATCGGTGCGCCAAGCCACGCTCTCCACCCAGGTGCCCGGAACGGTGGTGGCCATCCCCGTGAAAGCGGGAGATCGCGTGCGTGCAGGACAAGAGCTGTTGCGCATCGATGCCCGGGCTGCCCAGCAACAAGTGCTCGGCAGCGTGGCCCAACTCGAAGCCGCCCGCGCCCAATTGCGCGTAGCCCAACAGGAGTTTGAGCGCCAACAGCAGCTCTTCCAGCAGCAATACATCAGCCAGGCCGCCTTGGATCGCGCGCGTTTGCAGTGGGAGTCTGCTCAGGCCCAACTCCAGGCCACCCAAGCCCAAAGTGATGCCGCCAAAGTGCAATCGGGCTTCTTCACTGTGGTGGCGCCATTTGCCGGCGTGGTCAGTGAAATTCCCGTCACCCTGGGGGACATGGCCATGCCCGGTCGCGCCTTGGTCCTCATGCACGACCCCAGCGTCATGCGACTCTCGGCGGCCATCCCGCAAGGCTTGATGGGGGCCTTGAGCGGCAAAGCCGAGGGATTGAAATATGAAATCCCGGGTCTGGCCCCTGCGGGTGCCCAAGCCGTGACCCAGTATCAGCTCTTGCCGGCGGTCGATGCCCAGACCCACACCGCCATCGTGCGCGTCACCCTCCCGGCCCTCAGTGGTCTCGTGCCCGGCATGCACGCCCGCCTCTATGTGCCCGCAGGGGAGGGCGCCGCATCGCCCGCCATCTGGATTCCCGCCCAGGCCGTCGTGCGGCGCTTGGAGATGACCGGCGTGTACGTGGTCGACGCCCAAGGCCAGGCCCGGCTGCGCCAAGTGCGCCTGGGCCGACGCTCAGGCGAACAAGTCGAAGTGCTCACGGGCTTGGCGGGGGGCGAGACATTGCTGGCACAGCCCCATCTGGCGGGCGCGCTGCGCGACAACCCCAAGGGCGCTCAGCGCTAAGGGGAGGTCTGATGTCTAACGCACACCCCATGGGAATTTCCGGGCGCATCGCCGCGCTTTTCCTCCACGCACAAATCACGCCACTGCTGGCCTTGGTTGCGTTCTTGCTCGGTGTCTTTGCGGTGCTGGTCACGCCGCGCGAGGAAGAGCCGCAAATCAACGTCACGATGGCCAACATCCTGGTGCCCTTTCCGGGCGCGTCCGTGCGCGATGTGTCGCAAATGGTCGCCATACCCGGCGAGCAGGTGCTCTCCAAAATCGCCGGCATCGAGCATGTCTACTCGGTCTCGCAACCGGGCATGGCCGTCCTGACCGTGCAATTCAAAGTGGGCGTTCCCCGCACCGAGGCTCTGGTGCGTTTGCACGACACCGTGCGCGAGAACGCCGACTGGCTGCCCAAGGGTTTGGGCGTGGGCGAGCCCCTTATCAAACCCAAAGGCATCGATGACGTGCCCATCGTGGCGCTCACCTTGCGCGGCCGCACCCCCGAGACATCGGCCTACGATCTGGAGCGCCTCGCCGTGAGCATGGAGAGCGACATCAAGCGGGTGCCCGGCACGCGCGACGTTGTGACCCTCGGCGGACCCGGCCGAGCGATCAAGATTCACATCGATCCCCAGCGCATGGCGAGCCATCAAGTCACGGTCGACGATTTGCGCCGCATCCTGCAATCGGCCAACATGGGTTTGCCGGTGGGCAACTTGCTCGGCGGCAATCGCGCGGTCATGCTCGAGGCCGGGCCCTATCTCCAATCGGTGGACGATGTGGCTGATCTGGTCGTCGCGGCCCAAGGCGGGCGCGCCGTCTTTCTCAAAGATGTGGCGGACGTCTCGGAGGGCCCGCTGCCCTCGGCGCGCTATGTTTGGCATGGGGAAAACCAAGCCGCTGGCGCGGCCCTTTACCCCGCCGTGACCTTGAGCGTGACCAAAAAAACCGGTGAAAACGCGATCGACGTCTCTGAAGCCGTCTTGCGCCGCGTCGCGCAATTGCGCGGCACCCTCATACCCGACGACATCGTGGTGGAAGAGACCCGCAACTACGGCGAAACCGCCAACGACAAAGCCAAAAAGCTGATTCAAAAGCTGCTCTTTGCGACGGCCAGCGTCGTGGCCCTGGTCTACTTGGCCCTGGGCAAACGCGAGGCGGCCATCGTGGGAACCGCCGTGATTCTGACCCTCACCGTCACCCTCTTTGCGTCTTGGGCTTGGGGCTTCACCTTGAACCGGGTGTCGCTGTTTGCCTTGATTTTTTCCATCGGCATTTTGGTCGACGATGCCATCGTCTTGGTGGAGAACATTCACCGCCACCAGCAACTGCATCCGGACCACTCGCTCTCGCACCTTATCCCGCGCGCCGTCGATGAAGTCGGTGGCCCCACCATTTTGGCCACCCTCACGGTCATCGCGGCGCTCTTGCCCATGGCCTTTGTCTCGGGCCTCATGGGCCCCTACATGGGCCCCATCCCCATCAACGCCAGCATGGGCATGTTGCTCTCCCTCATCATCGCCTTTGTGGTCACCCCATGGCTCGCCCGACTTTGGCTCAAGGTCGACGGCCATACCGCGCACGGGGCGTCTGCCGGCCAGGGCGGCTTGGCCCATCGTTTACGCCCCCATTTCGAGCGGATCTTCAAGCCCTTGCTCAGCGCTGAGACGGGCATTCGCCAGCGCCGCAAGCTCGCCGGCCTCATCGGCGGCCTCATCGCCTTCTCCTTGGTGTTACCGGTCTCGGGCCTGGTCTTGCTCAAGATGCTGCCCTTCGACAACAAGTCTGAGTTTCAGGTGGTGGTCGACATGCCCGCAGGCACGCCGCTCGAAGCCACTGCAGCCACGCTCCAAGACTTGGGGGCCTACCTCGCCACGGTGCCCGAAGTGCGTCACTACCAAATTTACGCGGGCACGGCCGCCCCCATCAACTTCAACGGCTTGGTGCGCCAGTATTACTTGCGCAATGCCCACGAGATGGGCGACATTCAGGTCAACTTGGTCGATAAATCACATCGCAGCGATCAAAGCCACGTCATTGCCAGCCGCGTGCGCGGGCCGCTGCAAGACATCGGACGGCGCCATGGCGCCAACGTCAAAGTGGTGGAGGTGCCGCCAGGTCCTCCCGTGATGGCCCCCATCGTGGCAGAAATTTATGGTCCCAGTGCCGAAGGACGCCGCGCCTTTGCGCAATCGGTGCGCCAAGTCTTCGAGCGCACCCCCGGCGTGGTGGACGTGGACGACAGCGCCATTGCCGCCGCACCGCGCACCCTCTTGCAGGTAGATCGCGCCAAAGCCGCCCAGTTGGGGGTCAGCCAGCAAGCCATCGTGAGCACCTTGCGTGCGGGCTTGGCCGGCGAAGCCAGCACCTATGTGCACGACGGCAGCAAATACCCTGCCTCGACCTGGATTCAACTCGCCCCCGAACAACACGGCGATCTCGACGCCCTCTTGCAACTGCGGGTGCGCACCGCCTCTGGACGCCTCGTCCCCATTCGCGAATTGGTGCAGCGGGTGCAGGCCCAGCGCGAGCAACCCATCTATCACAAGGATTTGTTACCCGTGCATTTCGTCACGGCCGATATGGCCGGGGCCATTGACAGCCCGCTCTACGGCCTCTTCAAGATGCGCGGGGAGATCGCCGCGCTGCCCACCCCCAACGACGCGGCCATGAAAGAGTATTTCATTCGCCCGCCCGAGGAGCACTGGCGTGGGTACAGCCTCAAGTGGGACGGCGAATGGCAAATCACCTATGAGACCTTTCGCGACATGGGGGCGGCCTACGGCGTGGGCTTGATCCTCATCTACCTCTTGGTGGTGGCACAGTTTGGTTCCTACCTCACGCCGCTCATCATCATGGCGCCCATTCCACTCACCCTCATTGGGGTCATGCCGGGGCACGCCTTGCTCGGCGCGCAGTTCACCGCCACGAGCATGATTGGCATGATCGCGCTCGCCGGCATCATCGTGCGCAATTCCATCTTGCTGGTGGATTTCATCCGCTTGCAAGTCCACGAGGGAGTGCCCTTTGAACGCGCCATCGTCGAGTCTGCCATCACCCGTGCCCAACCCATTGTGCTCACGGGCTTGGCCGCCATGCTCGGCGCCTTCTTTATCTTGGACGATCCGATCTTCAACGGTCTGGCCATCTCCCTCATTTTTGGCATTTTTGTCTCCACCGTCCTCACGCTCGTCGTCATTCCCACGCTTTACTTTGCAGCGTATCGCAAAGCCCACGTCACGCATCGTTGATGCAAAAGGAAACCACACCATGAAATCTTGGCAACTCGTTCGCTTGATCGCCGGCCTCTTCATCCTCGCCTCCTTGGCCATGGGGATCGAAGAAAGCCCACTTTATGTCAGCAGCTGGTGGCTGGCGTTCACCGCTTTTGTCGGGGCCAACCTCCTGCAAAGCGCGCTCACCCGCTGGTGCCTGATGGAGACCCTGCTGCGCAAGCTCGGACTCGAGCCGGGCTGCTGATTGATCGAGGCCATTTGAGGGTTATCGGGGCGATTCATGCGCCCGACTAGAATTGGAACCTTCCCTCTCTTTTCCGAATCAGGCCGCGCATGAACGACCACCCCCTACGACAGGTCTTGCACAATGAAGTGCATGCTCGGCCGCCGGAGCCGATGCAAGGCCCATTGGCCATCTCGCATTTCGTGATGTTGGCCGATCCTGCCGCGGCCGCTGCGAGCCGCGCGCACTTGGCCGCCTTGCTGCGCGACTTGCACTTGCCCGTGCCCGATGAGCACATCAACCACTTGCGAACCGATCTCGGTGCTTATCGTCTGCGCTGGGAATTGCATACGGAATTTGTCTCCTGGTCGTTCATTCGCCCACTGCCCGAGGGCACGACCCCCTCACAACTGCCCTTGAGCGGGGGCTTGGATGGCGTCTCCCAGCAATGGCTCTCGGCCCTGCCGGGGGAGTGCCTCTCACGCTCTCACCTCTGGCTCTTGCCCGCCCGCAGCGTCGATGGCCTCAACCCAGCGCAAGGGTTGTTGCGCGAGGACTCCTTGGTGGCCTCCACTGTCGCCGACGGTTTGGGCGAAGTCTTCACCGATTTTCAGATTCACCCCGATGGCTTTGGGCGCATCATCTTGGTCGCGGGCTCCATCTCGGCGCGCCGCCAAGGGCGTTTGGTGCAGCAGCTCTTGGAGATTGAAACCTACCGCTTGGCCGCCATGCTCGGTTTGCCCGCCGCCCGGCAAGCCAGCCGGGCCTTGGCCGACGCCGAGCGAGAGCTCGCCTCCCTGGCCTTGGCCATCCGCAACGCCTCCGCCAGTGACGAAGCGGCTCTGCTCGATCGCCTCACCCGCTTGGCCGGTGAAGTCGAGGGTCAGTATGCCGCCACGCACGCCCGTTTTTCGGCCACGCGGGCTTACTTCGAGCTCATCGACCGGCGCGTGCAAGAAATCGCGGAGAGCCGCAACGCTGGACAGCAAACCATTGCCGAGTTCATCCAGCGTCGCCTCACGCCGGCGCGCAGCACCTGCGAATGGGCCGAGCGCCGTCAAAACGCGCTCTCCGAACGCGTCTCCCACATGAGCAACTTGCTGCGCACCCGCGTCGATTTCGAACAACAACAAAGCAGCCAAGAGCTGCTCGAGACCATGAACCGCCGCCAGGCTTTGCAACTCAAGTTGCAAACCACCGTCGAGGGGCTCTCCGTGGCGGCCATCAGTTACTACCTCATTGGCCTGTTGCACTACGTGGCCGAAGGCCTCGAAGCACGGCACTGGATCAGCAGCCCAAGCCTCTTCACGGCCATCGCCGTTCCGCTGGTGGTCCTCACCGTGTGGTTCCTCATGCGGCGGGTTCATCACCAAGTGCTCAAATCCGTGGCCAATCGCCAGTCCTCCGGCGAATAACACCCCCCGCCTTGCCAAGCCCCCGCGCGAGGGCAAAGGCCAGGTTTCGCGCAAAACGGACGAAGCCCCCTAGCGCCAAGGGGAGGGTCTGCCGGTGTAGGATGATTGGTGGTTTTCCGGGGCCAACACCATGTCAGACGCATACCTGTCCTTTGCCAATTCACCCTTTGGAGGGGCGCTCACCCGTAGTCTGGGCTTGCCACAGCCCAGGGCCTTAGAGCGTTTTTCCAGCCATCGTCCCGTTTTGCGGGGAGAAGTCCTGGTCGGGGCGAGTCCCGGGGCCCAACTCTTGCCCTCCCTGAGCCAGTCGCTGGCCGAGCTAGAAGCGCCCAGTCTGGCGCACCACAGCTTGCCCGAGTGGATCACGCTGGCCCAGCAGCAGGGGGTCATGAGTGGTCGCTGGGGCGTGGGGGAGGCGCCTGGTGCCAAGGTCAAGGCCTTGGTGTTTGACGCCACCGGCTTGTCTGACCCCTTGCAAAGCGAGACCCTGCACGCCTTTTTTCAACACACCTTGCCGCACCTCTTGCCCTGTGGGCGCGTGATCGTGCTCGCCCGTCCCCCCGAACAAGCGGCCACGTTGGCGCAAGCCGTGGCGCAGCGCGCCTTGGAAGGATTTGTCCGCGCCGTCGCCAAAGAGTTGCGCCAAGGGGCTACCGCCCAATTGCTCTGGGTCGAGGAGGGGGCCGAGGCCAATTTGGGTGGGGCCTTGGGCTTTTTCCTCTCACCACGCAGTGCCTATGTCTCTGGCCAAAGCCTGCGCTTGCAACCCGCGTCCCTCCCGCCTCACGCGCCCACCCAGCCCTTGGCCGGTCGGCAGATTTTGGTCACCGGGGCGGCCCGGGGCATTGGGGTGGCCGTGGCCGAGACGCTCGCGCGCGATGGCGCGCGTGTGATCGCTCTGGATGTGCCCTCGGCCCAAGAACCCCTGCAAGCCCTGGCCAAGCGCATCGGCGGGCAAGCCTTGGCCTTGGACATCACCGACCCCGAGGCCCCGACCACCTTGGTGCGCGCGGCACTGGCCGAGGGAGGCTGGGACGGTTTGGTGCACAACGCGGGCATCACACGCGACCGGAGCCTCGCGCGCATGCCGGCCCATCAATGGGCTCTGGTCCAGGCCATCAACCTGCAAGCGCCCATCACCATCACCCAAGCCATGCAAGAGGCCCAAGCCCTGCGCAAGGGGGCGCGTGTGGTGGGGGTGTCGTCGATCTCGGGTATTGCCGGCAATCGCGGGCAAACCAATTACGGCTACTCCAAAGCCGGCGTGATCGGCTGGGTGCAAGCCCTCGCCCCGCAATGGCAGACGCAGGCCTTGGCCATCAACGCGGTGGCGCCGGGCTTTATTGAAACCCAAATGACGGCGGCCATTCCGTTGGCCATCCGTGAGGCGGGGCGGCGCATGAACAGCTTGGGTCAGGGCGGCTTGCCCGTGGACGTGGCGGAAGCCATTGCTTGGCTCGTGGGCCCACAAGCCGCCGGCGTGAACGGGCAGGTGCTGCGGGTTTGCGGCCAAAATTGGCTCGGAGCCTGATCATGTCCGAACCCCATACCCTCTTGGCCGCACCAAGCCCCTGGGCCACCATCGCCCAGACCTTGCGTTCATCTTTCAAAAAACCGGGGCCCGTGCCAGCCTTGCCCAGCGCCCAATGGGTCAGGCCCCAGGTGGTCTTGACCGCAGACGCCATCGCGCGATACCGCGCCTGTTGTGGCTTTGAGGACCGCGCGGGGGTGCCCCTCACATACCCCCAGCTGTTGGGTTTTCCACTCGGCTTGGCCTACATGAACTCGCCCGAGTGTCCTTGGCCCGCGCTCGGCACCGTGCACCTCTCCAACCATATCACCCAGCATGCGCCCTTGGCCGTGGGCGACGCGCTTCGGGTGGTGCTGCAAACCGGGGCCTTGCGCGCCCACGACAAAGGCCAAGCCTTCACCGTCGAGTTGCACCTCTGGCGTGACAACGCCTGCATCTGGTCCTGTGTGCAAACGGTGCTGCGCTTGGGCGTGCGTCCAGCCTATGGTGAACCTTATGCGCCCGCTGTCGCGAGCGCGCCCGATCTGCGCGAGCGCGCGCCGCTGGATGCGCCTGCCGATATCGGTCGGCGCTACGCCCGCGTCTCCGGCGATTTCAACCCCATTCACCTCAGTGCCTTGACCGCCAAGCCTTTTGGGTTTCCCCGCGCCATCGCCCATGGGCTGTGGACGCAGGCACGGGCCTTGGCCACCTTGCACCCGCAAGGCGGGCAGGGCGCGGCCAGCTTGGCTTGTGATTTCCACAGCCCCCTGCGCTTGCCGGCGCGCGCCACGGTGTGGACAGCGCCCGATGCACGCCACGGCCGCTTTGAGGTGCGCGACGCCCAAGGCCAGCGTTGCCATTTGCGCGCCGAACTCACCCAGTCTTCGTCTTGACCCCGAGCCCATCCATGAGCCTCTCCCCATTGCCCACTGTTCGACGCGTTGCCATCCTGGGTGGCAATCGCATCCCTTTTGCCCGCTCCAACTCGGCCTACGCGCGCGCGAGCAACCAGGAAATGCTCACCGCCGCGCTCCAGGGGCTGATCGATCGCTACCAACTCTCGGAACAACGCTTGGGTGAAGTGGCTGCGGGCGCGGTCATGAAACACGCGCGCGATTTCAACCTCGTGCGCGAGACGGTGCTGGGCACCACCCTCTCGCCGCAAACCCCGGCCTACGACGTTCAGCAAGCCTGCGGCACGGGTTTGGAGGCCACGCTCTTGGTGGCCCACAAAATCGCTTTGGGCCTCATCGACAGCGCCGTCGCGGGGGGCGTGGATTCCACCTCCGATGCCCCCATCGCCCTCAACGACCGTTTGCGCCGGGCTTTGCTCGCCCTCAACCGCGCCCGCACGCCTTGGCAACGGGTGCAAGCCCTCATGCGGATCCGTCCGACCCAATTTTTGCGCCCCGAATTGCCGCGCAATGCCGAGCCGCGCACGGGCTGCTCCATGGGCGAGCACGCCGAACAAATGGCGCAGCACTGGGGCGTGAGCCGCGCCGAGCAAGATGCCCTGGCTTTGGCCAGCCACCAGCACCTCGCGCAGGCCTACGCCCAGGGTTTTTTCAACGACCTCATGACCCCGTTTCTCGGTTTGCGACAGGACAATAACCTGCGCCCCGACCTCACGGCCGAAAAACTCGCCAGCCTCAAACCGGCTTTTGACCGCCGCATCGCCCCGGGGGCGGGAACGCTCACCGCGGGTAATTCCACGCCCCTCACCGACGGCGCTTCCACCGTGTTGCTCGGCAGCGAGGATTGGGCCGAGGCCCGCGGCTTGCCGGTGCTGGCCTACCTCACCCACAGCGAGACCGCGGCGGTGGATTTTGTCGGTGGCCATGAGGGCATGCTCATGGCGCCGGCCTATGCCGTGCCCCGCATGCTCGCGCGCGCGGGCTTGCGTTTGCAAGATTTTGATTACTACGAGATTCACGAAGCCTTCGCGGCTCAGGTCTTGTGCACCCTGAAAGCCTGGGAGGACCCCGTCTTCTGTCGGGAGCGTTTGGGTTTGGCCGAGCCCCTGGGGCCCATTGATCGCAGCCGCCTCAATGTGCTGGGCAGTTCATTGGCCGCGGGCCACCCTTTTGCCGCCACAGGCGCGCGCATTGTCGCCACCTTGGCCAAACAACTCGCCCGCCGCGGCCAAGGCCGCGGTCTGATCTCGATTTGTGCGGCGGGCGGCCAAGGAGTCGTCGCCATTCTGGAGCGTTAAAGAATGATTCCCTTCAAAGTTCCCTTGCGCGACATGCGCTTTCTCATGAACGAGGTGTTTGACTACCCCTCGCACTACGCGGCGCTCGCGCCCCAAAACCCCGCCGACGGAGAACCCGCCACGCCCGAATTGGTCGACGCCATTCTCGAAGCCGCCGCCACCTATTGCGAGGAGGTGCTCGCCCCCCTCAACGTTTCGGGCGATCGCGAGGGCTGTCAGTTCCACCAAGGCGAGGTCCGCACCCCAACAGGTTTCAAAGAAGCCTATGCCCAATTTGTCGAGGGGGGCTGGCAAACCTTGGCCTTTCCCACCGCCTACGGTGGTCAGGGCCTGCCCATGTCGCTCAATTTGCTCAAGAGCGAAATGCTCGGCACCGCCAACTGGGCGTTCAACATGTACCCCGGCCTGAGTGTGGGGTGCATCAATACTTTGTTGCAATACGCCCCCGAGTCCATCAAGCAGTCTTGCCTGCCCAAACTCATCAGCGGCGTCTGGAGCGGCACCATGTGCCTGACCGAGCCCCAATGCGGCTCCGACCTCTCGCAGGTGCGCACGCGCGCGGTCCCCACGGGCGACGGGCACTACACCCTCACGGGCACCAAGATCTTCATCTCCAGCGGTGAGCACGACCTCACGGAGAACATCATCCACATCGTGCTCGCGCGGCTGCCCGACGCGCCGGCGGGCACGCGAGGCATCTCCCTCTTTCTGGTGCCCAAATTCCAATTCGACGCGCAAGGCCAGCTCGGCGCGCGCAACAGCGTGCACTGCGCGAGCATCGAACACAAGATGGGCATTCATGCCAATGCCACGGCGGTGCTCAATTTCGACGCCGCGCACGCCATCCTCATCGGTGAGCCCAACAAGGGCTTAGAGGCCATGTTCACCTTCATGAACACCGCCCGCATCGGCACCGCCATCCAAGGTATCTGCCATGCCGAGCGTTCCTACCAGGGCGCCTTGGCCTACGCGCGGGAGCGTCGCTCCATGCGTTCACTCTCCGGCACCAAAGAGCCCGACCAAGTGGCCGATGCCTTGCTTTGGCACCCCGATGTGCGTCGCATGTTGCTCACCCAAAAGGCCATCGTCGAGGGCGGCCGCGCCATGGTTTACGCCGCCGTGCAAATCTCTGATCGCGTCTTTGGCGCAGCCTGGCGCGGTGACCATGCCGCCTACCGCGCGGGTGACGCCGAACTGGGCTTTTACACGCCCATCCTCAAAGGCTTTCTGACCGAGCTCGGCGTGGAGGCCGCGAGCCTGGGCATTCAGGTCTATGGCGGGCATGGCTACATCCAGGAGCACGGCATGGAGCAAATCCTGCGCGATGCCCGCATCGCCACCCTCTACGAGGGCACCACGGGCATTCAGGCGCTGGACTTGCTCGGGCGCAAAGTGATTTTGTCCACCCGGGGTCAATGCGTGCGCGATTTCACCTCCCGCATGCGTCGTCTGGCCACGCCCCACCTTCTGCGCACCGACACCCTCGGGCGCCTTGCCCGCGCCGCTTGGTGGCGCGCCTGGCAATGGGATCGACTCACTTGGCGCTTGCTCTGGCGTGCGCGCAAAGACCGCGATTCCATTGGTGCGGCGAGTGTCGATTTTCTGATGTACAGCGGCTATGTCATGATGGCGCATTGTTGGCTACAGCAGGCCCTCGTGGCCGAGAAGGCGCTCACCCAAGGACAAGACGCCGATTTTTACCGCGCCAAACTCGAGACGGCTGAGTTTTACTTCGCCCGCCTCCTGCCGCGTGCCGATGCGCACCTGCTCGCCGCGCGGGCCAGCACCCAAACCCTCATGCAAATGAGCGAAGCGCGTTTTGGCGCCCCATCTTGAGTTAAATTTCGGCTATTCCAACAATCGAATGAAGGAGACAAACCCCATGAAGAAAACCCTGTTGGCCACCTTGCTGGCTTTGTCCGCCACACTCCATGCCTGGGCCTGGCCAGACGCCAACAAGCCCATCACCCTGGTCGTGCCCTTTCCCCCCGGCGGCTCGACCGATCTGATCGCCCGTACCCTCTCGGCCAAGATGGGCGAAAAACTCGGCGGGGCAAATGTGGTGGTGGAGAACAAGGCGGGGGCCACGGGCACCATCGGCGCCTCACAAGTCGCTCGCGCGCCCGCCGATGGTCAAACCTTTCTCGTCGCCTCGCTCGGGCCCTATGTGATCGCCCCGCACCTCATCAAGGTCAACTACGACGCACTCAAGGACCTCGACCCCATCACCGTGGTGGTGCAAGCGCCCAACGTGCTCGTGGTGCCGGCCCCCGCGCCTTGGAAGTCTCTTGCCGAAGTGATCGCCTATCAAAAGGCCAACCCCGACAAAATGACGTTTGCCTCCTCGGGTAACGGCAGCAGCGATCACCTCACGGCCGAATTGTTCTGGTTGCAAACCGGAACCACCGGCATCCATGTGCCCTATAAGGGCGGTGGTCCCGTCATGACCGACTTGCTCGGCAACCAAGTCAATGCCTCCTGGATGAACATCAACACCGCCATGCCCCAGATCAAGTCGGGCAAACTGCGCGCCTTGGCCATCACCAGTGCCAAACGCTCTCCCCTGCTGCCGGATGTGCCCTCCTTGGAGGAAAGTGGCATCAAAGAAGCCAATGTGTACTCCTGGCAGGCGGTCTCCGCCCCTAAGGGCTTACCCGCCGACATCAAAAAGCGCATGCACGAGGCCATCTCGAGCATCATCCGAGATCCCCAAAACCAAGCCAGGTTTGCCGAGTTGGGCTTTGAGACCGTGCTCAACACGCCTGAGCAATTTGCCACTTTCCAGGCCGCCGAGTTCAGCCGTTGGCAAAAACTCATCGCCAGCCGCAACATCAAGGCGGATTGAGCAAACCCTGATTAAGACAGCTTGTTGTCATAAAAAAAATTCTTCCCAATCTCCAGACCGCCCGCGTGGCGGTCTTTTCATTTGGCTCCTAGGGAAAACCTTGACGGTTTGTCGAAGCTGAGGCGTTGCGAACGCCAGGAGGAGATCGTATATTTAGCAATATATTGATATAAATGCGGCGCGACGCGGTCCCCGGCAAGAGCCTAGAGCCCGCGCGACGCAGGTCCCCCAGGAGAATGCATGAGCGCGCCGGAATTTCCGCCCAACCCCTATCTAGACGAAACCCTGCAAGCCCTGGCCGAACAAACGCGACGCTTCGCCACCGAACGCGTTGCCCCTGGCTTCATCGAGCGCGACCAAACCCGCGTCCTCGACCGCGAACTCATGCGGGAGATGGGGCGCATGGGGCTCATCGCTCCGGAAATCCCGGAGAACTTGGGCGGGCAGGGGGCTGGGTGTCTTGCCGCGGGCGTGATTCACGAGGAGATCGCGCGGGCCGACCTGAGCCTGTCCTACATCAACCTCTTGGCCTCACTCAATGGCCAAATTTTGAGTGAGCATGGCGACCCCGCCGTCACGCGTCCTTGGCTCGACAAACTGCTCCAGGGCGAGGCCCTCTTTGCCATTGCCCTGACCGAGCCGCGCGGCGGCTCGGATGCCGCCAACTTGCGCTTGCGCATGGAGCGCGTGGGAGACCATTACGTCATCAACGGCGAAAAAACCTCGATCTCGGCGGCCGACCAGGCCGACGCGGCCGTCGTCTTCGCCCGCACCGGGCCGGTGGAGGCGGGGGCCAAAGGGGTGAGCGCGGTGCTCGTACCCATGGATTTGCCCGGCATCACCCGCAGCCGCTTCGATTGCCATGGGCAGCGCGCCATTGGGCGCGGCTCGATTTTCTTCGAGAACGTTCGCGTGCCAGTGTCACACCGCTTGGGTGACGAGGGCAAAGGCTTTGTTCAAGTCATGCAGGGTTTTGATTTTTCCCGCGCCCTCATCGGCCTGCAAGTTCTGGCCGTGGCCCAGGTCGCGCTCGAGGAGGCATGGGACTACGTGGCCCAGCGCGAGGCCTTTGGCAAACCGCTGGCGTCCTTCCAAGGGGTTTCGCACACCTTGGCCGATTTTGACACCCAGGTTTACGCAGCGCGTTTGATGTGCCTGCAAACCCTCTGGCTCAAAGACCACCACCTGCCGCACACCGCCGAAGCCGCCATGTGCAAATGGTGGGGCCCTAAACTGGCTTACGATGCCATTCACGCGTGCTTGCTCATGTTTGGCCATGGCGGCTATGACCGTGGGGTCATGGAGCAACGCTTGCGCGATGTCTTGGGCTTCCAAATTGGCGACGGCACCTCGCAAATCATGAAGTCCATCATTGCCCGTGACCGCGCTGGACGCGCGGCTGTGGGAATTTAAAGACCTAGGGGACAGCCCCACGTCTCAATCGCCCCAAACTCAGGCAGACTCAAGCCCTTATCGCGCAGGAAAGCAAAGCCCATGTCCCACGCACCCGCGTCCAACGCCGCCCACCCCGATCGGGTGCTGGAGGTGGTCGACATTGAACGTCGCTTTGGCGGACTCGTCGCCCTCACCGGCGTGAGCATGCACATCAACCGGGGTGAAATTTTTGGCTTGGTTGGCCCCAATGGCAGTGGCAAAACCACCATGACCAATGCCATCACCGGTTTTTACCCACCCCAAAAAGGCCAGATCTTTTTGCACGGCCAAGACATCACGGGTATGCCGCCCCACCAAGTTGCGCGCCAAGGTGTTGCGCGCACGTTTCAAAACTTGGCCCTCTTCAACGGCATGACGGTGCTCGACAACATTTTGCTCGGCCGTCACGTGCACATGCGCCCCAGCGTTTGGCGCACCGCCCTCTACCCGTGGTTTGCGCGTGACGAAGAAATCGCCCAGCGCGAGCAGGTCGAAGAAGTCATTGACTTCATGCAGCTCCAAGGCGTGCGCGATGAATTGGTCGACAGCATCCCCATTGGCCTGAAAAAACGTGTGGAGCTCGCCCGTGCCCTGGTGGCCGAGCCGAGCTTTTTGATTCTGGACGAGCCCATGGCGGGCATGAACCAGGAAGAGAAGGAGTACATGGCGCGTTTTGTGCTCGATGCGCGGGACGAACGCGGTGTGACCGTGCTCCTCATCGAACACCACATGGACATCATCACCGGCATTTGCGATCGCATGCTCGTCTTGAGCTACGGTGAGCTCATCGACACCGGCATTCCGCGCGAGGTCATCCGCAACCCGCGCGTGATCAAGGCCTATCTGGGAGGCGCCAAAGATGTCGCGTGAGTCCGCTCAGTGGGATTTCAATCCCAACACCACTCTCATTCGCTTGCTCGCGCTCAACGCCCAAGCCCGTCCCCAACAAGTTGCCTTGCGCGAAAAAGACCTCGGCATTTGGCAAGAAACCACCTGGTCACAATGGCTCAGCCAAACCTTGCAAGCTGCTGCAGGTTTGGCCGAACTCGGCTTCACCCGGGGCAGCGGCTTGCTCGTGGTGGGGGATAACCGACAAAACCTCTACACCGGCATGCTCGCCGGGGCCGCGCTCGGTGGCCACGTCATGCCGGTCTATCCCGACGCCACTCCCGATGAAATCCTGCACGTGCTCGAGCAGGGCGGGGCTACTTTTGTGCTGGCCGAAGACCAAGAGCAAGTGGACAAAATTCTCGACTTGCGCGAGCGCTACCCCGGCATCACCCACATCGTTTACGACGATCCGCGTGGCCTTGCCGCCTACGGCGAGTCCGGTTTGGTCTCCTGGGCCGATTTGGGCGCGCGCGGCGCGGCACGCCTGGCCCAAAACCCAAGCCTCGCCGAGTCCATCGTCGCCACGGCCCAAGCCAGTGACCCCGCCGTCATCATCCATTCCTCGGGCACCACCGGCAAGCCCAAGGGCGTGGTGCTCTCGCATGCCAACATTCTCAGCGGCGTGGCCAACGCTTACCAGGTGCAAGCCTTTGAGTTTGGCGAGCGCATTCTGGCTTATTTGCCCATGGCCTGGATTGGCGATTACGCGCTCACCTTGGGCGCGGGCGTGGCGCTGCATTTTGAGATCAACATTCCCGAGAGCGCCGAGACGGTCCTGCACAACTTGCGCGAAATCGCCCCGAGCTTCTATTTGGCCGCGCCACGCAGCTGGGACAACTTGCTCACGCTCGTGCAGGTGCGCATGGAAGATTCCACGCCGCTGAAAAAAGCCATCTACCACGCCTTCATGGACCGTGCCATTGCCCATGAGCGCTTGCGCCTGGAAGGCAAGCCCGTGCCCTGGACGCATGGCCTCGTGCGCTTCTTTGGCGAAGCGCTGGTGTTTGGTCCGATCAAAGACCAACTCGGCCTCAGCGGCATTCGCCACGCCTTCACCGGTGGCGAGGCCATTGGCGAGGACACTTTCATTTTCTACCGTGCCTTGGGCGTGCAATTGCGGCAGCTCTACGGCCAGACCGAGACCGCCGCGTTCAACGCCATGCAAGAAGCGAACGAAGTGCAGCTGCACACCGTGGGGCGTCCTTTGCCCGGCGTGACCGCACGCATCAACGACGATGGCGAAATCCTCATCCAGTCGGGCAGCGTCTTTCAGGGCTACTTCCGCAACCCCGAGAGCACCGCACAAACCCTGCGCGAGGGTTGGCTGCACACCGGTGACGCGGGCTATCTGGAAGAAGACGGCCACCTCGTGGTTCTGGGGCGATTGTCCGAAGTGGTCTACACCGCCCAGGGCGAGCGCTACATTCCCAACTACATCGAAAACCGCCTCAAGTTCAGCCCCTACATCAAAGACGTGGCGGTGCTGGGCAGCGGGCGCTCGCACCTCGCCGCCATGATTTGCATCGATATGGAGGCGGTAGGGCATTGGGCGGAGCTGCGCGGGGTGACCTACATGTCCTACGCCGATCTGTCGCAAAAACCCCCCATCCAAGAGCTCCTCGCGCAGGCCGTGGCGCGGGTCAATGCAGCCTTGCCCGAGGGCCTGCGCATTCGGCGCATGGTCAGTTTGCCCAAAGAGTTCGACGCCGACGACGGCGAGATCACCCGCACCCGCAAGCTGCGGCGCAATGTGATCGAAGAGCGCTACGCGCCCGTCATTGACGCCATTTACAACGGCCAAGCCCAGGTGCTGCACCAGGCCCGCATCGTCTACGAAACCGGTGAGACCGGCGTGTTGGAACGCGAACTCGCGATCCGGGAGCTATGAGCATGGATCTGAATTACTTTCTGGAACTCGGCATCAACGGCGCCCTCGCCGGCCTGATGTACGCCTTGGTCGCCATGGGGCTGGTGCTGGTCTACAAATCCTCTTCCGTGCCCAACCTCGCGCAAGGCGCCCTCACCATGGTGGGCGCCTATGTCGTGCTCTTCTATCAATTGGGCCTGGGTCTACCCATGGTGCTGGCCATCTTGCTCGCCATCGTCACCATGTGTGGTCTGGGCCTGGGCATCGAGCGCGTGGCGCTGCGTCCCCTGGCCGGTCGCCCCATCGTCATGATCCTCATGATGACGCTGGGCTTGGACATTTTCCTGCGCGCCTTGACCCTGGCCATCTGGGGCGGTAACGGGCGGCCCCTGCGTCTGGGCATCAGCGATGACCCCATCTTCCTCGGGCCCATCCTGCTCAACCAAGCCTATGTCATTGGCGCGGCCGTCACCTTGGTGCTCTTTGGCTTTTTCGTCTTCTTTTTCCAAACGCGCCGCGGCGTCGTTCTGCGCGCCATTGCCGACGATTACATGGCCTCTTGGTCGGTGGGCATTTCTGTCGAGCGTGGCGTGGGCCTCTCGTGGGCGCTGTCCTCCATGGTGGCCACCATCGCTGGCGTCTTATGGGCCTCCATGCAAGGCGTCGACCAATCCCTCTCCCTGCTGCTACTCAAGGGCGTGACGGTGGCGGTGCTCGGCGGCATGGACAGCTTGGGCGGTGCCATTCTCGCGGGCTTGCTGCTTGGCGCCTTCGAGAGTGTGGCTTCGGGCTATCTCGACCCATTGCTCGGGGGCGGCACGCGCGAATTGGTGATTGCCGCCGTGCTCATCATCACCATCATGATTCGTCCGCACGGCCTGTTTGGCCGCCACGATATTGAGAGGCTCTGACCATGTTCTTCCGACAAGCCGGCGTCTTTCACACCAGCTACGCGCTGGACCGCAAGCTCTTTCCCATTCCCGCCGATCGCGTGATGATCGTCGTCATGCTAGCCTTTGGCGTGCTCGCCCCTTGGTTGGTGAGCTCGCTCACGCTCACGAGCTACATGCTGCCTTGGTTGGTCTGGACATCGGCCACGCTGGGCTTGAACCTCATCATTGGCTGGGCCGGACAATTCCACTTCGGTTACGCGGCGGTCATGGGCATTGGCGCCTACGCCTCGGTGCACGCCACCCGCAACGGCATTCCCTGGGAAATCGCCGTCGTGCTGGGCGGACTCACGGCCACCGTCATTGGCGTGGTCTTTGCCTTCGCGGCTTTGCGTGTCAAAGGCCTTTACTTGGCCTTGTCCACTCTGGCCTTGCAATTCGTCATGGATTGGGTGATCTCCCATGTCCCCGCCATCAGTGGCGGCGTAGGGGCGACCCTGCAAGCCCCCGCCATGCGCCTCATGGGTGAGGTGGTGAGCTCCGACGCCGGGCTTTACTACGTGGCCTTGGTTTGGTGCGTGCTGGTCACGGTCTTCATGCTCAACCTGCGCCGTACCGCCTTGGGGCGCGCCTTGGTGGCCGTGCGTGAGAAGGATTTCGCCGCCGCCGTCATCGGTGTGCAAAGCTTTTATTACAAGCTCATCGCCTTTGCCACATCTTCCTTCATCGGCGGGGTGAGTGGCGCCATCCTCATCTTCACCTTCTACCGGGCGGTTACGCCGGAACAGTTCTCGGTCAACGTCTCCATCGAGCTCTTGGCCATGGTCATCGTGGGGGGCTTGGGCAGCATCATCGGCAGCTGGTTTGGTGCCGCCTTCATCTTGCTCATGCCCTCGCAAATGAACCATCTCATCGCTTGGGGGGCCAAAGCCCTCGGGCTCGACCTCGGGGTCGAGACCTTGGCCCACATCCCGCATGTGGTCTACGGCGCGCTCATCATTCTCTTCTTGATCGTCGAGCCCATGGGCTTGGGCAAGCTCTACGGCAATGTGCGCGATTACCTCAAGCTCTGGCCGTTTGGCTACACGCGTAAATAAAGGGGCTGCCATGGAAAACGCCACCACCCCACTCGCGCTCTCCCTCAACAATGTGGAGGTCATCTACGACCGCGTTGCTTTGGCCCTCAAAGGCGCTTCGCTGGAAATTCCCCAAGGCGGCATGGTCGCCTTGCTCGGGGCCAACGGCGCTGGCAAAAGCACCTTGCTCAAGTCCATCTCGGGCCTACTCAAAGCCGAGCGGGGGGAGGTGACCCGCGGAGCCATTCATTTCGAAGGCCAGGCCATCGATCGCCTAAGCCCCCAGGAGCGCGTGCATTTGGGCATAGTCCAAGTGCTCGAAGGCCGCCGGGTGTTTGAGCACCTCACCCCAGATGAAAACCTGGTTGCGGCCTCGGCCATTCGCGGCAACAGCCGCGCCGAGATGCTGCGCCAGCGTGACATGGTCTACACCTATTTCAACCGCCTCGCCCAACGCCGCGACGCCGAATCCGGCTACCTCTCGGGCGGCGAGCAACAAATGCTCGCCATTGGCCGCGCGCTCATGACCCAGCCGCGCTTGCTCATGCTCGACGAGCCTAGCCTGGGCTTGGCTCCCTTCTTGGTGGCCGAAATTTTCGACATCGTGCGGCGCATCAACCGCGAGGAGGGCCTCTCCGTGCTGTTGGTCGAGCAAAACGCCATCGCCGCGCTGGAAGTGGTCTCGCACGGCTACCTGATCGAGAACGGGCGCATCGTCATGCACGACAGCGCCCAAGCCATGAAACAAAACCCCGATATCCAGGAGTTCTACCTGGGCGGAGCCGAGGGGCGCGATTTCCGGGACATCAAGCACTACCGGCGCCGCAAGCGCTGGTTGAGCTGAGTGTTCATATCTATTAACCACGAGAGGAGACAGCAATGATGAAACGCAAACTTTGGGGCATGCTGGCCGTCGCCAGTTTGGGTTTGGCCGCAGGCGCGGCGCAGGCCCAAGTCAAGTTCGGCCTCTGCTACGACTTGAGTAAGGCCTATACCTTTGTGACGCCGCAGATCGTGCAGGCCGCCAAGGACTACGCCGATGTGCTCAATGCCCGCGGCGGTTTGGAAGGGCAGAAAATCGAGCTGGTCGTGCAAGACCATGGCAACGAGCCCCAGCGCGGCATCGAGTGTTATGAAAAACTCAAGCGCGAAGGCGTGATGATTTTCGACACCTTGTCCACACCGGTCTCGCGTGCGGTTCTGCCCCGCGTGATGGAAGACAAGAACATCTTGCTCCAGTCCTTTGTGGGACGTGGCGACGCCATTGACGGCGATGTCTTCAAATGGGTCTTCCCCATCGGCCCGACCTACTGGGGTCAGATGGCCAACAACATTCAGTTCATCAAGAACAAGCAGTTTGGCAACATGCGCGGCGTGAAGATTGGCTTCATCTACCCGGACTACGCTTTCGGTCAGGAGCCCATTCCCATCCTCAAGACCCTGCAAGAAAAAGAGGGCTTTGAACTGCAACTCTTCCCCAACCCCTTGCCCGGGCGTGACCAAGCCGCGGTTTGGACACAAATTCGCCGCTTCAACCCCGACTGGGTGATCACCTGGAACCTCTCGGCCATGCACGTGGCAGCCGCACGCGAGATGAAGCGCAACGGCATCCCCATGGAGAAGCTCATCTCCGTCAACTGGTTCAATGAGGTGGACATCGCCAACATTGGCGCCGAAGAGGCCAAAGGCATGAAGCGCGGCACCAACGTGGTCGGCGGCACCAGCCACCCCCTCGTGCAGCAAATCATCAAAGACCTGTACGAAAAGGGCAAAGGCAATGGCGACCGTAAAAACCTCGACGACATCTACTACAACACCGGCCTGGCCATGTACTCCGTGGCGTTTGAAGGGGTGCGTCAAGCCATTCGTCAAGGCAAGATGCCGCTGACGCCCACCAAGATCAAGGCGGGTTTGGAGAGCTTGCGCAACTTTGACGCCAACGGCCTGATCGCCCCCGTCACCGTCACCGCCAAAGACCATGGCGGTGGGGGCAGAACCCGTATCGACATGTGGGACGGCAAGCAGTGGGTGCCGCAGTCGGACTGGATCGCCGCTTACACCGACGTGGTGGACAAAGTGGTCAAGGAACAGTCGGCCGAGTTCTTGAAGTCGACCAAGTAAGCCCCGCGAGGGTGCTTAGCGGGCGGGCCTTCGGCCCGCCTTTTTTTTCGCCGCCACGGTGGGTGCGGCAGGCAGCTCCACTTCGTGCACGGTGGCGAGGCCTTGGTTGACCACGTTGAGCAAATGCACCATGGCCACCTTGTCATCAAACCGAATGTCCTGCATCACCGCCGCGTAAAACGCCTGAATGCGGGGCTGGAGTTGGCGCCAAAAGTGGCGGCCATGGGCTGTGAGCACCACCCGCCGCGCACGCCGGTCATGCGGGTCTGTGACCCGCTCGACATGCGCATCACGCTCCAGGCGCTTGAGCACCCCATCGAGGCTTTGGCGGCTCACGATCAGGTATTCCGCGAGTTCCGAAAAGGTCATCCCTTGTTCCGCTTGGGGGCGGGTGAGGGCGCCGAGCACCGCCCACTGCACCGTGGAGATGCCCATCACATTGCTCGCCTGGCGATCCAACGTATTGCCCACCTGAAAGAGGCGAAAAAACAGACGGTTATGAATGGCATAAACCGCTTGGGCTTGGGTGGGTTCGGATGAGGAGGGCATGGGCTCAAAATGACAACATCTTGAGAGAATAGCACGCCCGCGCCTCAGGTGAGCCAATGTCCCTCTCGTTGCAAGAGCGCGACCTTGCGCTCAAGTCCACC
>JACCED010264906.1_pt1 | contig 29735 bp, 32 predicted proteins | sample 7455021 | NCBI WGS metagenome assembly JACCED01 (sample SAMN15323456, study PRJNA562643) | freshwater metagenome | isolation source: river surface water | place: USA:Blue River Watershed | collected 2017-08-19 | reverse complement strand
TTTATCACACCATATAAGATTTTTGTTTTTGTTTATAACTCGGAACGAACGTACCCATCTCCCTTTTTTTTCATTCCAAGTCCATTTATTTTTCTTTGCCAAATGATAACCTAAATAATTATCATAGGCATCTTCAAAATTATCGCCTAAATAAAGTTTCCAACTCTTCATAATAATCGGATTACAATAAGTGGCTTCTTCCATTTATTTTTATCGTATTTGTTTCTAAGAAATTCAAAATCATTCTTATATCATTATTCTTAAAATCAATACAAATAAAAATAAAAAAGAAGAAATGAAAATACCAAAAACATCCCTTCTGGTATATTTTATTTCAATAAATGATAAGAACCCCTTTTTAAAAGTCCTCACCAGTCGTCGTCAAAATCTCTCATCGCCAACTCATCCTCGTCACTCCACAATGCGAAGTCCTCCTGGTTGTTGTTGTTGTTGTTAATGTTGTCATCGTCAATAGACAGGTTGTTAAACTTGTCCAGACTGTCCCTGACAACAATCTCAAAGAAACCATCACCATCCTGATCCACTGACAGGTCGACCTCAAAGAAGAGATGTCCAACTTCGAAAATCGTTCGATTTTCTCCAATTGTGTGTCTCTGTCCCTGCAAACGGCATTTGAGCATATGCATGATGGCATCGAAATTACTTGCGTCCTCTCGGTTTGCCTCCATGATATTATTCCCAGCACCATTCTGAACGAAATTATAAATCTCGTTCTCAATCTGACCTACTCGCGTAAAAATCATTTCAGAAATCGCCATAATAGCTCGTTCTCGTGTTTTTTTAGCTTCTTCTTTTTGAGAGTTTAGTCTCTAATATGGTTGTAAGTAAGGAACTATCTATTTTTATAATTATTTTTCTTTTTTCAATACAAATATAAATAAAAACCCAAAATTCCAAAAACTGACGTCCCTGGAATTCACTAATAATATTTATATTTGTCGATGTGGCGTTTTTAGTTCCACTTCAACCGCTTTTCCCATGTTTGTATTTCACCTACAAGGGGAACTGGTGTTGTCAGATAACGATTTTCCCAATCCTGGTCATAATCGTCTTCTAATGTCTGCAAGAAGTGTTCATCATAAATCTCCTCGTCGTCATAAACATCACCGTTTCCAGCAATAAACATATTCGTATGTTTGCTAATATGATTATAAGTAAGAACCAATCTATTTTTATAATTAATTTCGGGATTTTAATACAAATATAAATAAAAACCCAAAATTCCAAAAACAGATGTCTCTGGAATTCACGAATAATTTTGCTGCTGCTGTCTGCCAGAGTTTTCTACGAAGGAACCTTTTCAAGTTCGTTCAATATAAACTCTAAACTCAACATGACAACTCTTGTAACTGCCACATTAGGAACTGGATTATCTTTTTCCAGTTTCTTAATTATACCGACATCTTCTTCGATATCAGCAACTACAAGTTCGTACATTTCGCCGTTGTACATGTATTTGTCATTCAACAACATTACTTTTCGTATGTTTCTAATATGATTATAAGTAAGAACCAATCAGTTTTTATAATTAATTTCTGGATTTTAATACAAATATAAATAAAAACCCAAAATTCCAAAAACTGACGTTCCTGGAATTCACTAATAATATTTATATTTGTCGATGTGGCGTTTTTAATCCCACATCAACCGCTTTTCCCATGTTTGTATTTCACCTACAAGGGGAACTGGTGTTGTCAGATAACGATTTTCCCAATCCTGGTGATAATCGTCTTCTAATGTCTGCAAGAAGTGTTCGTCATAAATCTCCTCGTCGTCATAAACATCACCGTTTCCAGCAATAAACATATTCGTATGTTTTCTAATATGATTATAAGTAAGAACTAATCTATTTTTATAATTAATTTCAAGTTTTCAATACAAATATAAATAAAAACCCAAAATTCACGAATAATAGTCACAAGTATTAGTTCCATAAATAAGTCTCATGAAGTTCTTCAAATATAAATCTCAAACTCAAACAAATGATTTTAATATTATTTTGATTTGAAGATGGATAATAATCTGGATAAACTTTTTTGAGTATTCCAGTATCACTTCCAAAATTCATGTCAGAAAGCAAATATAAGTCTCCTTCGTACATAAAGTAACGATTTCTCAACATCTTCTTTCTGTTGTCTTAAAATAAGAATGGAATTGAATATTAATTTTTATTTTTATTTTCATGTTTTTAATACAAAAATAATTATTTAAAGTTATATTCGTTTTTTTTAATTATTAATGATAATCCATAATTTTAAAGCTTTTATTTTTGATTTAGATGGAACTATTATTGATAGTGAAATGTGTCATTACGAAGCTTATAATTTACAATTAGAAGATAAGATTTCATTTGAAACCTATTGTGAAATATTTCATTCTTCTAAGAAATATGATTTCATTAAATTAAATAAAATTGATTTAAGGAAAAAAGAACAGGATTTTAAGGAGTTTTATTTAAAAAAAGCGAAATTAATAGATGGATTTGAGGATTTCTTTAAGATTATAATAGAAAATTCTAAAACAACTGCAATTGTAACTAATAGTAGTAAAGAAAGATGTGAATTTATTAAATCGTTACATCCAATTTTAAATAACATTGATTTATGGATTACAAAAGATGATGTTAAATATGTAAAACCAAATCCTGAGGGATATATAAAAGCTATTAATCAAATAGTTAATAATAATAAAATTAAATTAGAAGAAATAATTATATTTGAAGATAGTCATATTGGATTAGAAAGTATTAAAGATATTAATAGTGTAACAAAAATTTTTATGAATACAAATAATTATATAACGAATAATTATAAATATTTAACATTAGATAATTATTCAAATATAAATGAAAATAAAATAATTGATGAAATTATTATAGTTGCTTGTGGTAAAGGTTCAAGATTATATCCATATACAATTCATATACCAAAATTTCTTATTAATTTAGATAATAAAAATTTATTGTGCAAACAAATTGAATATTGGAGTAAATATTCGAAATCTTTTACAATTATTATTGAAGATAAATTTAATGAAATAACAAGATTTTATTGTGATTTATATAATGATATTAATTATAAAATTATAAATGTTTCAATTAAAAATAATGAAGAAAATTCTTATACTATTCAAAAGGGATTAGGCGAAGATTATAATAATAGAAATTTAATAATAACATGGTGTGATATCTTATTAACAGATGAATTAGATTTATCTAAATTTAATAATAATCTAATTTTTACATATGGTAATGAATGTAGATATATGGCAACTAATAATAAACTTGAAAAAATGAATGATGGAAATGTTATTGGTTGTTATTATATAAATAATTATAAGCAGATAATAATTGATGAGCCAAAACAAGATTTATGTGATATATTTATGGATAATTTTAATACTTTTAATGTTTATGAATTAGAAGGAATTATAGATATAGGGGATTTAAAGAAATTAAATAATTATAGAAATTTAAATAATTCTAAACTTTATAAAACAAGATTTTTTAATGATTTAATTGAAATCAATGAAGGATATCTTAAAAAAATAGCTATTGATAAAAAGGGGTTATTATTAATTAAAAATGAAATAAACTTTTATAAATTTATATCATTCACGAATATACAAGAATTATTTCCTAAAATTATTGAATATTCAGATAGTTATTTTATAATGGAAAAATTAAATGCAACACCTTTATATTTGATTAAAGATAAATATAAATATTTGCCAAAAATTATTGAAAAAATAGAGAAATTACATAATTATGATATTAAAAAAATAGATGATATAAAATTTGAAACAGATTTAAAAATAGAATTTTGTGAAAAAATAATTCAAAGATATGAAAATATTAAATCAATTATTCATTATTTAGATATTGAAAGTATTAATGGAGTTAAAATTAATGATAATTTTTATGATATAATCAATGATTTATGGAATGATATTTATTTATTTTATAAAAATAAAGATAAAAATTATCATATAATACACGGTGATTGTAATTTTAGTAATATTCTTATTACTAATGATGATAAAATTAAATTAATTGACCCAAGAGGATATTTTGGAAATTCTTATATCCATGGAGTTAAAGAATATGATTATAGTAAATTAATATTTGCATTATCTGGTTATGACGAGTTTAATAATAAAGATGATTATTATTTTGATTATGACCCATTAAGAAAAAATATTAATTTAAATATTCCAATAATTGATTTAAATGATTTTCAAAATGCTTTCGAAGATTTTGATATATGCTTAAAAATGACAATAATTCATTGGTTAGGATTAGCAGAATATAATAAGAATAATATTCATAAATGTATAGGTTCTTTTTATTTTGGAATTTATTTATATAATCTTTATATAAAAATTAATTAATTATTTTATTTATATTATGATATTAACTGAAAAAGAAAAAGAAATTATAAATAATCATACTTATTTAATTGAAAAGAAAAATGATTATATCGATTATAAAAATAAAATTTGTTTAAAACCATGGGGATATGAATATTTAGCATATGAATCAAATAAAATTGGTATATGGATTTTAAGTTTATCAAAAGGTCATAAAACATCTTTTCATACACATTTAAATAAAGACACAACATTCATTGTTTTAAGTGGATGTGTTAAATTGCATTTATTTGATGAATATTTAACTTTATCTGAAATGAATATTATTAATATTCCCAAAAATAAATTTCATAGTATTGAATGTATATCAGATGAAATACTTGTAATGGAAATAGAGATTTTTAGTGATCATCTTAATTTCAGTGATAAAAATGACATATTTAGACTTAATGATATTTATAATCGTGATTTAATTGGTTATGAAACATCTATAACTATTTCATTAGAATTAGATAAATATAATTACATTTATTTTGATAAATCTCTTAATAATTCAATGTTTAAAATAATTGATAATAGTTTTAGTATAAAAGATAATAATGTTTATGTTTTATTGGATGGTATTTTTAATAACAATGGTATATATATAAATCCTGGCAGTATAATAGAATATTCATTAATTAAAAATAAAGAAGATATAAGTAGTTTATTAATTTTGGAAATTAATAATTTAATATAAATATATAAACTGTATTAAAGACAATAAATGAAGATTTTAATATTAGGTGCATCAGGAATTTTAGGTAGAGATATATGTAAAATTCTTAAAGATAATCAAATATCATTTATGGGTTCATATTATTCAAATATAATAAATGAAGATAATTATTTTAAATTTGATTTAGAAAAATTAGATGAAATAATTGAAGATTATAAACCAACAATTATTATTAATTGTATTGTAAATAGAAATGTTGATGATTGTGAAAATAAATGGAATGAAATCCGCAAAATTAATATTGATTTAATAGAAAAATTATTAACGTATCAAATTAAATTAATTCATATTTCAACAGATTATGTTTTTGATGGTAATAATGCACCTTATAAACCTAATTCATTAACTAATCCAATTAATAATTATGGTATTTCTAAATTAATTGCAGAATTAAGAATTATAAATAAAACAAATAATTATATCATAATAAGAGTTCCTGTTTTATTTACTAATGACTATAAAAATTTAAATGAGACATCTGTTACTATGATTGGAAAGAAATTAATGGATTTAACTTTAAATAACATAACAGAAGATGCAATTTCGATAAGAAGACCTGTGTATATACCATTATTATCTAAATTTATTTATGATTGTATTTTAAATAATTATTCAGGACTTTATCATTTTTATAATCCAAATGATAAATTAACTAAATATGATATAATTAAGAAAATAGCAGAAATTATTAATAAACCTTATGATAAAATAAAACCATTATATTTATTATCTGATAATAGACCATTTGATACGAATTTATTAGATGATAAATATGATATAAATAATTACTTTAAAAATACTAACTTAGAAGAACAATTAAAGTTGTGTTTTAATAAATTCTATCATCATTCAAATTTTAAAGATTGTTTTTTAATGATTAATTTAGAAGGAACATTAATAAATTCAAATGAAATTAAAATGATGGATGGAGCAGAAAATTTTATTAAATTTTTAAATACAGCTAATATTAATTATGTTATTATTGCAGATATCAATGAAATTAAAGTTGATTTTTATAAAGAACAATTGTCAATATTAAAAACAATTAATAATTGGATTGTTAAAGATGATTTTAATATTGGTAATTTTTATAAAGGTGAAACATATATAATAGGAATTGAAAGTTCTAATGAAGGTTATGAAAGATTAAAAAAAATAACAGATATAATTTATATAAATGTTCAAAATATTTCAAATAAAATATTATTCAAAAATAAAGATGTATTTTTATTTAATAATTTTAATCAATTATATTTTTAAAATCACTTTCATTTTGAATTCGTAAATTAATTACATTTGGATTATTTAAATATTTATTTAGTGTATCGTAATAATATGTATTAATACTAATATGATACCATTTACCTTTAAAAGTTTCATTAAATTTATCATTTGAATATAAAAAATTTGAACCACTATCAAATGAAAATACTAAATCAGAATTCATTGCAAAATATATACAATAATACAAATTTTTACAACAAGGTGTATATTCAATATTAAAATAATCTAATGATATTACATTATTTTTATGAACATTAGGATGTAATGATGTAATAATAATATAATCATCATATAAATCAGATAAATAATTTATTAAATTATCATGATTTATATTTGGATATGCTTGACCTGATTGTGGATAATTATTATAATAAAAAATTATTTTTTTATTTTTTCTATAATTAATAAAAAAATCAATATCTAAATATGGTAATGTTAATAAAGTTGTATTAACATTTTCAAACTTTAAACTAATATTAAATTCTTTATTAATATCATTTATCATTAATTTAAATTTTTTGGACATTTCAAATAAATTTACTTCTGAATTATTTAAATACCTATTTGCTATCCAAGTATTTATATAAAGTATATTATTTAAAAAAATATAACCTGTATTGGGATGTAAATGAATATAATAATTAAATTCTTTTATATAAATATCATTATCAATATTCATATTTGCATTGTTTGAATCAAAATCTTTATATTTATTTACTTCATTTCCAATAATTTTTAAATTAGGTATATCTGAATAAAAAAACCAGTTTTGTTTAATAAATATTGATATATCATAATCCGGATTTTGTTTGCAAAACTCTTTTACTATATTCTGTGAATAAATAGTATCGCCGATATGTGCAACATTATAAAATATTATTTTCATTATTAATATTAATATTATTTTTTTTTATTAAAAAAAGCCCAAAAATGGACTTTTGCTAATAACAACGAGAAATTTAGAAAATTCTCATCACAATTGCCGTAATTATAATAATCACAAACAATATTAGCATATTTTGTTCCTCATTGTTGTTTTGTTCGTCATTCATATGAATAATTAACTCTGTGATGTTATCAATTACATCCAACAATTCGTTCATTGTTTCTAAATAAGGTTATTAGAAGATAATAATCATCTTTAATTATTTTTCTGAAATTTCAATACAAATATAAAAAAAATGATTTAATTTTTTTGTATGTATATATACGAGCAATGATAATAATAAGAATGCTTGAACCTGCAACAGCTTCTATTGCGGTTTATTTACTGGCAAAAACACCAACTAATATCAATAATCCCAAATATAGGAAGTTATTATTACGAAAACCCATTTATCTTAAAAGTAAGGTCTGTAAGTGGTTAAATGAAAACAAAAATGAATTAATTGATACTGCAATAGATGAAACCAATGACGTTCTTATTGATGTTATTAATCAAATTTATATCTTTAAATATGTAAATCCCTCAATTTTCTTATGTTTATATATATTTATATTAATAATAACGATATTATTGTAATTCCAATAATTCTTGTAAGGAATTCACCATAGTTATTTTTAAGACCTCATCATTTTCCTCAAATTTCATATGTTGGATATGAACATAACTATTTTTATATATAAGGGATAAATATTCGATACCTATTTTATAAATGGTAGCATTATTTTTGTTATGTTTGTTTAATTTTGAAACCAGATTACATTTAATTTCATTATAAACGTATTTGGTGAGGTCATTATCAGTACATATAAATTCTATTTTTTCATTTGAGGGGCAATCGTTATAAAGATATTCGATACGTTCAATAATTTCTTTCATGTAATAATCGCTTGTGGTTGCCATTCTTATTTGTCGGATTGTGAATAAGAATAAAAAAAGAAAAATCATTTTTTAAGTTTTTATCCATAAATGCAATTATAAGTATTTAAAATTCGTTTAAGTATGTTTCCATTATTATCATAACATTTGAGCATTCTCTTATTTTTGTTGCCGCCTTGTTGTATAACAGAACTACTTTCAGATGTATAATTATTATTCATAACTTTAAGGATATTATTAGGATTATTATAATATAAATCTGTTCGTCGTAGATAATTAATAAAAAGGTCTAAGTCTTTTTTATTATTGAAACTAACTTGAAAACTATAAAAAAAGATATCATCACCATTTTTTAAAGACCTATTATATTCATCTTTATCGACACCAAAATCAACTCTTGTTTTGTTTTTAAAATTCATCAATAAAGCCATGAAATATAATCCATCATTTAATTTCATATAAGTTCTTTTTAAATTTGTTTCTTCTTCTTCTAACTCATCAATAATTCTAATGTTATTATTATGAGTTTTAAGTAAATCAATTATGTTATTCGTAGTAGAAAATGAAAATCTTTTATAATATAAGACATTAAAATTAGTACTTTCGATATTTATAAGAGGTTCGAATAATCTTATAAGATTGTCGTATTTACTCACGTCTTTTGTTTCAATAAAAAAAGTCTTTAAATATAAATACATATTAGCACTTATGGTAATAAGGTCAATAACTACATGTGGAAATTTACCATAAACAGCATCTTTTGCAATTAAATTCTCAAAAAATATTTTTTTGTTTTTATAAACAGTTTCGTAATTGATAATAGAAGGGTCAGGAAATAACGTTTCTTTTACATTTATTTTATCAGTAATCCTTGATATATATGAACTTAAATTTTTGTCAATGTTATTATAATAAGAACCAAATGAACTTCTGCCAAAATCAACAATTACTAATTTTTTTGTAATTAAATTTAATAAGATGTTATTGAAATGTAAGTCATTATGCATAAAACCATAATTAATACCTAAATATTCTATAAAATCATATAAATATGAAAAATCATGAAAGATGTTATATATATAACCCTTGAATTGTTTTTTTTTAATTTCATTCGTTTCATCATAATAAGTTTTAAAACAATTATATATGGTATAACCATTTATAGCTTCTGCAAGATAAACATAACAAGGATTGTTATAAGGAGTTGTAATTTCATTAGCAATAACCTTAAAATTATAAGGGGAAGTTTCATCATTTTCGTAGTCAATTATTTCATTAAAATTCCAGTAGTTTTTCAAAGCATCTTTTTTATAATAACTTAAAAAGGTAGTTAAATATTTTGAAACACGAGAACTATCTACATTAGTATCATTTGCTAATATTACATTTAATATATGATGATTTAAGATATCAAATAAAATAAAATCGTTTTGTTTTTTATCAGAAAAAACAACAACATCTACTATTTTTACAAAAATATTTTTCTTGGTTCCATTAATATCTGCACTTGCTATTGTAAAATAACAATTGGTTGATTTCTTTAATTCATGTGTAGAAAATACAGACTTATAATTACTTAAATTAAGATTAAAAATATATAAGGATTTCTGAAAATGCGGAGAGATAGGTATTTTATTTTTTTGTAAGAAATCAATTATTTTTTGTAGTTGAGGGGTTGTTGTTGATGTTAATGTTGATGATATTAAAGAAGTTGAAGAAGACATTAATTTAATTCTATTTCAGGTATATATAAATTTTTAGAGTTTTGTTTTTTTTGAATTTGGATATTATCAAGAATATATTCTTCATATTTTTGTATTTTTATTTTAAGTTCATTAATAATTTTTTTATGTCTATTAATTTCATTTTTATAATAAATGACATCTTTATCCATATCCATATCGATATTCATAATAATTATAAAATACAAAAAAATTTTAAATATTTATTTGAGATGTTCATTAATTAAATACTGAATTGCTAATGGTATTTCTTCCATTTTCATATATAAAACCTTGCTATTTAAAGGTAAGGTATTATCAACAATTAATTGATAAGAAACTTCTTTTTTTTCGTTTAAGATTTTATTGAAAATTAAAAAGGGTCTATTGATATAATTATTAGGGGCTTTAAAGAAAGTAGAAGATAAAATTAAATCTTCAATATCACCTCTAACTACTTCTACTTCTGTTGTTCCATAAATAGCACGATGAATAATAATGATATTAATATTTAAGTTTTCACTTATGGCGAGTAAATGTAAATCATTTATAGGAAATCCAGTTTGAATAACCTTATTTATGAATTCAATTCTTTGCGAATTCCCAAGATTTGCATATTCCTTTTCCCAAAAAACATTTACATTCGTATATTTCTTTCCACTAACCTTTGAAAACACTGAAAATAAAACGTTATCTTTAAGTAATTTTTTGATTTCAGTTTCATCGTTTCGGAGTAATCTAAGTTTGTTGTTTGCACTTTCTATAATAATATTAAAATCTGTTTTTATTTGAAGGACATTAGCAAACCAGTTAAAAAACTGAATGAAATCTTCTTGTTTATAATCTTGAATAAATAAGGTTTTCATATTTGTCCATTTGCTTTTTTTATGCATAATCCATTTGCTATTTAAGGATTGATAAGTACCATCTTTAAGAAGACGTGGTAATTTACTTACATCTTCTTGGATTTTAACTTCATTTTTATTATAATTATAATCACGAATGATTTCTTTAAAGTTATTGGTAGGATTAGATAAGTGATAATTAAAAAGACGTTCAGGAATTCCTTTATTTAAGGCGACTTGTGAAAATAAATATTGTTCATTATTAATGATTTTAATATTAGGATTTAAGAAATCATATTTATAATACATGATGATATTATTAAGGTATTTCTTGATATGTTCAATGCTATAAATAGGTAGTTCTTCAATAATAACTTTAATTTTATTTTTAATGGAATTAGGGATTTTATTATAATCAAATTCTTTTTTATTAATATTGGCATTTTTAAGTAATTTCAATAGTTCTTGTATGTAATCTTTGCGTTTTAATTTTTGCAATTCTTGGAGTTTTTTATTGTCAAGAATGGAACTAAGGATTTTAAAAATCATTATTTGCAATTGAAACCATTTCTTATTTTCTTCTGTATTTTCTTTTTCATATAAATACAAATCATCTTCTAATCTTGAATGAATAGAATTCATATTAGTCAAAGGTTTTTTTGGAAATTTAAGAATGGTATAAACTTCACTAACGGGTTCTTTTTGTTTTATTTTGGGATTTAATTCACCAATATCATATTTCATATTTAAACTTATTAGTTTTTGTTTGAACTTTTCGAGGTCATCGAGATTTACATTTATATTAAATTCTATTTTATTTTCGATTATGTCATCATAAAAATAAATATGTTCTATTTCTAAATCTTTTATAAATCTTGATAAATAACTGAGACCAATTTTTTTTATATTTATAAGTATATTTCCTTTTGTTAATAAATGTTCTATTGTTAAATCTTCATTAATAATAATAGTATTTATTAAATATTTAACGTTATTTCTTAAAATCTTGCTTTTTAACCAGGTATTCAAACTATAAATATCTTTATAAACATTTACATCTGTATTTATTTCGGTCTTATTTATAATCTCTTGTAATTCAGGAAACGTAGATAAAGGTAAGGTTTTTATTCCTTCCTTGTTTTTTGATTTAAGTTCTATTGGTTCAAAATAACGTTTTTCTTTAAGTAGCATGATAATACTTGGGTTAATTTCCATTGAACCAATGAGGTCATTAAAGGAATTATAATAAGGAGTTAAGATTGAAACTGAATTATCTTTTTCTTTTTCAAAAACGATTAATAACTTGTTATATAAAACACTTATGAGATTAAAGAGAAAATAAGGACTTTTGTTATTTCTATTATCATTAGCGGATAAATATTCGATGAATTTATTATAACTTTTAAAAACGGATAATATACGTGAAAGTTTATAAGTATTATTATAATCAATATCATATAATTGTTTTAATGTTGGGAATTTACGGAAATGTTCTTTTAATTCATTTATCAATTTTAAGTTATCGGAAGGAATTATAGGCAATGGTTCCATAAATGCTTTACAAACATTTCCATTTTCAATACTTAAAAAGGTAAATAAATCAAGTTTTGATTTGATATCATTTATAAATTCCTTTTTATTTTTAAAATTTAACAAATAACTTAAAGCAAATATAAGACTATCAGGTTGATTATCGTTTTTATTTAATTCCTTATGAACAATTCCTTTTCTGACTAAACAATTTTCATTTTTACTCAAATCCTTCGCACAATTCGCGTATTTGATATCTGGAAATAACAAATCATATATTTGAATAGGAATTACACCATAACGACCTAATGCAACTGGCGCAGGATAATTAACGAGATAATTTTCGTCTTTTTCTTCTACTCTTATCTTATCTAAGTAATTTGGGTCATAAGTTTTATAATTCTTACATTTGTTTAATTCCTCTTCTTTTGGCGGAGTTTTAAAACAACAAGGAACGCAAATGCCATTATCATTTGGTTTTATCAATTTTACATATCTTTTTTTATTGGGGTCATTTTCGAAAAACTGTTGCATTGGTTCTTCATCTTCAATGGGACATTTGCGAGTATTAATATCAGCAGGTACTTTTGAATCGGGACACCATAAACGAGGACATGCATAATAATTCATGTTATCTTTTTTGCTACCATAATAAAGGTCATTATCTACGTGATATCTACCTTCATCAATAAGTTTTTGTCTTTCTTTTTCGGTAAAAACAACAGGTTGTTTAACTGCTTGACATTTATCTCTGGCATAATTATCACCAAAGAGGTCTTTATCGGCTTGTTGAAGAAGATTAACAAAATAACTATGTTTAGCTTTTCCTAATGCTCCGCCAGAAGAAGATGTAGGAGTATTTGAAACAGAAGAAGAGAAAACAAGTTTTCCTAAGTCTTCTTTTTGTTCTTCTTCATCTTCAATAGGAGAAGAGGTGGGGGAAGAAGAAGTGCTTTTTTTAAGAATTGCTTTTTTTCGTGCTTCTGATTTATCAATGGAAATTCCAATGACCTTAGATAACCAGAAAATAAGATTATCAAATTCTTTTTTATTAGGGATATTATAAACGTCAATATCATAACCTTTTTTTGTTGATTTGACAATAACAATGGTATTTGATTGTTTATCGATAGGATTTTCTTTTATATTCTGTTGTTCTAATTCGGTTATTAAACTTAATTCAGTTTCTATTATTTTTCTGGCTTCTTCTCTTGATAATTCAAAAGATAGGAGTTCATTAATAATTTCGACATGTTCAACACCTAATAAAAGTCTATTTTTAACATAAGAGTTATAATCAAATTGTTCATTTGAGAAATTAGAGGAACGTTTATAAATAAGATTAATATAATTTTTAATATTAATGGTTTTAAAGATATCTATATATTCAGAAATATTTTTTGCAACTTTTTGTATGGAGGTATTATTAACGGTCATTGTTATATAAACCTTTAAGGAAATCGGTTTAAAAGTTATTTTTTCTAATAAGGACATTTCCAAATAACTTTGAATTTTCTTTAATTTCATTTCAATGTCATTCCAAGTGATATTACGTCTTAAATCTATAATAAAATTAACGAGAATAGTCATGTCAGCATTTATGGTTATTTTTACATAACTATTAGAGGTATCTGCTAATAAGGAATAACAATGAATACAATTAATATTCGAAATTTTTTCAGTAGAAGTCCAGTTTTTTAAAATAGAAGGGGAAATATTATGGTTTAAATGAAGTTTATGTAAAATGGTATAAGCATCATTAACCCATTGGATATAAGAAATAAGAGGATTAGTATTAAGTTTGTCAAATAATTCTGCAAAGGTTCTTTCTTTATTTAACTTTGAATACAATTCATATCTATGAATGTTATAATAGATACTTGTTACATTAGAACTATCTTTTTTAGATAATTCGATTAGTTTTGCTTCACGGTTTTTTAATTGTTCTAATTTTACTTTTGTTTTTCTGTCAATAAAATAATAAGGATTATTTTTTAATTCTGGAAAATCACTTTCAAAAATGATATTAATATTATTAAAATAACATAAACCATTATTAAACTTATAAATGATAGGTTGATTAATATTTGGATTAGTTAAATCAGTTGCTTTTAAGGGATTATAATTATAACCTTTCCATTTAAAATTGGTGACTTCAAATAAAATACTTTTTTGATTTTCATTCCATACATAAAAACGGTCATTTTTAGATTTGTCTTTATCTTTGTCAATAATACCAAGAGCTATTTTAGTAATACCATCTTCGATATTGTCATCTTCAAACAATTTAAAATCATATGTTATTTTGTCTTTATTATTCAACCATTTCACAACTGAAATTTTTTTAAGTTCCATATATTCTCTCTTGTTCTAATTAAAACTTATTTATTTTTTCATTCATTTTAATAGTAATATGACAAAAACAGATAAAAAAGAAGATAAAAAAGAAGAAGAATTATTTAAGAATTTTAATTTTTGGATTTATTTAGGTATCGGTATTATTTCTATTTTACTTTTAATTTTATTTATTCTTATTATCTATTCCTTATTTTCTTCCGCAACTCCCGTGCCTTCCCCCGTTCCTCCTGCCGTCCCTCCTTCCGTTCCTTCTCCTGTTCCTACTCGCGTTCCTCCCGTACCTTCCCCCGTACCTTCCGCAGTTCCTTCCCCTGTTCCTTCCGTAGTTCCTCCTCCCCCTGTTCCTTCCCCTGTTCCTACTCGCGTTTCCCCTGTTCCTGCTTCCGTTCCTTCTTCCGTAGTTCCTTTCCTTTCTTCTTCTGTACCTGCATCGGTTTCTCCATCGGTATCTAAATCAAAGTCTTTTTTTGAAACGTTTGTATCGCCTTTGTATAGTAGAAAAATAAATTTACCAACCAAAACAACAGGTGGTTATAGAAGGATGTTTGTATAGATTTAAGGATAAGTTTTTATAAAAGATAAACAAATAAATGATAAAAAAAGTTCAAATATCAGATGAACTATTTTGGGGTTTTAATAGGATTGTTAATATAGATGATTTTAAATCATTTGAGGAATTAGTGATTTACATAAAAAAAGAATTGAATTTATTTTTAAAAGAGAATAATTTGTTATGTTTGGTTGATATGGCAGCCAAATTAAATTTACATAATCATATGTATAATACTTATGAGGATTTATATAAGATAAGTGATAATACTATTTATTTATGCGGTCATTGTAATAATAATGATAATAATAACTAAATAACAACCCAATAACAAAACCAATACCTATATAAAAAATATATTTGATGAAATAAAAGATAACAATAAAAGTTAATAATAAAAATAATAGATATTTATAATAATCCATTTTTATTTATTTATTTTTATATGGATATTAATTTATTATGACCAACCCTAATATCTGTATTTACTACAATTGGAACCCCCAATTTTTGTATGTTCTTACAAAAACCAACATCTTCTGAACAAATATCTCTTAAAATTAAACCATCATCACCTATAATTTCTTGAAGTTCTGAATTGAAATAAGGATAAGTCATTCTTCTTAAAACATCCCTTTTCATTGCAAAAAATCCAAGACCAGTGTAATTAACGGGCAAGTATTTTAATCCCGTTTCTTCTTTCCATTTTTGAATATACTCAGGAGTTAAAAATTCAAATGAACCATTTTTAAGGAAATAATCGGTATTCCATTCTTTGACAATAGCATAATGGGTTAAATTAGACATACGATACATACCACTTACAACTGGATGAATATCAGTTGATTCAATTAGTTCAATTAATTGTTCTGGTGTAAATATAACATCGCTATCAATAGAAACCCATACATCAAAGTCTAAGTTATTGAAGGGTTTTTGTTGAATACCTCTTAGAACATCTAAACCTAAGGTTTGCATTCTTGCAAATGTAACAAAAGAACTTACACCTGGACTTACAATAAGGTCATATAATTGTTTTTCCCATATTACATTCAGAGCACTTGTCCAAGCAATAAGAAACTTAGATGAGAAATTATCACCAGGAATTGCTAAAATTACTTTTTTTTTAGGTTTTGTTGTGGTTAATGTTTCTTCATTCATATTTCTATTTAAAAGGTATTTTTAAATTCTTATATGGTTTTTTACCATATACAACTATTTTTATTGTCTAATATCATAAATCTGTTTTTTGGTGTTATTTGCAAGGAATGTCTTCTGATTAGGTTATTATTATTAGGAGGAGAATTTTGACAAGAAGAAGAATTAGAATTTAAAGAAGAACATAAAGAAGGAGAAGAAGTCATTATTTTTTTAATATCATTTAAAATAAATGTATTTTCGCTTATTACATTTGTTAATGATTGTGTTTGTTCATGTTTTTGTTTTAACATTAACTTAAAATCATTATCAAGGGTTATATATTTCTGTGTTAAATCTTTATGTAAAATCGTTAGATTTATGAATTCTTGATTTACACTAAGGTCATCTACTAAAATCCACATTGAAATAAAACTCCAAAAATAACTAATGATTTCATTAGTGAATATATAAACTAAAATAAAATTAGTAGTAGAAACAAATCCTAATAAAAGAGCTTGTACTAAAATTGGTTTAATCTTAATCAACATCTATAATAATAAAAAATGAATATTATTTTATATAAAAAATAGCAAATATAAATAATAGAAATGGATATACAATCTCCACAACAGCTTTATAACATGGAGCTTAATGATGATAATTATCATTCATCTCAACCTGATAAAATCTTATTAAAATTAAAACCTCATCAATTAACTGCTTTATATAAGGCAATTGAAATGGAAAATAACAAAAGTATCAAATATAAATATCCTCTTGTGGAATATTCAAATATCGCTAATGAGATTGTGAATGTTGCTACAAATGTAGGTATTTTAGGTGATATAGTTGGTTGTGGAAAAACATTAACAGCGTTATCTATAATAGCAGGAAACAACCTCAGTAATATTCATATTAATCCATATTTCATGAAGAATTACAATAGTTATCGTACCTATAATTACCTTAATATTAGTTATGAAAATTCAATAATAAAAACAGATTTAGGGATTATAAATACGACTTTGATTGTGGTTCCTAAGGGTCCCGTTTATATTCAATGGGAGAAAACTATTTTAACCGATACGAAATTAAGGTTATTGTCAATAAACAACTTAAATTTCATTAAAACTAATCTTCCTATTTATGATGGTTCTAATTTAAAGGAAGTAAATGAATATTTTGAAAATTATGATGTGGTATTGATAAAAAATACGACTTTAAAACAATTATATGACCATTATAATTATGATAATTATAACATAGTTCAAAATTGGAAAAGGATAATGATTGATGAAGCCCATGATATAATCCATAAGATACCTCAGTATTTGAATTATCATTATTTATGGTTAATATCGGCAACTTATACAGACATCTTAAAAAGAACCTCTAATAATCTTTATACAATTGGAATGAAAGATTTACTACAAGACAAAAACATAAATCTAATCTTAGTTAAGAATAATATTAATTTTGCAAAAAGAAGCTTTTTATTGCCAGAACCTATTGAAAAGACTTATTTATGTAAATTAAGAAATGATTATATAATTGCGAAGAAGTTCTTATCGAGACAAATAATTGAGAAGATAAATGCAAATGACTTTGCAGGAGCCATTAAGGAATTAGGAGGTAAAAATGAAACTGAAAGTGATATCATTGAACTTATTTCAAAGGAATTGAAAAGGGAGTTGTTAAACAAAGAACTTGAAAGAGATTACATTAATAGTCTGGATATTAATGCGGAACAAAAAAAGGAAAAACTTAAAAACATTGAAGTTTCTATTGAAGTTCAGAAGAATAAGATTAAAGATTTAACTGAACGGATTAAATCTTTAAATACGGAGAATTGTTCTATTTGTATGGATGTTTTGCAAAATCCAGTAATGCTTGAATGTACGCATATGTTTTGTGGCCAATGTATTTTAAAATGGATACTTAAAAATAATAATTGTCCTTATTGTAGAAATCACATTCCGAGTTATAAAAAACTCATAGCTATTGTAAATGAAAAGAATAATAACATAGAAGAAGTTTTAAGTAAGGAAGATACTTTCATTAATATCATCAAAAATAAACCAGATGGAAAATTTCTTGTATTTAGCAAAGGTGATAATTGGGATAACGTACGTCGTAAAATGATTGAAAATAATATGAAATATGAGATGCTTAAAGGAAATACAAGTCAGATGATGAATACTCTTGAACGTTTTAAAAATGGAAATTTAAATATCATTCTCTTAAATACCCAATATGCGGGAAGTGGTATTAATATCTATTACGCAACGGATGTTATTATTTATCATTCTATGGATGTTGATAAACAACAGGCAATTGGAAGAGCACAAAGACCAGGAAGAACAGAACCTTTATACATCCATAATTTATGTTATGAAGATGAAATTTAATTTTTTTTTATACCGTTTATAAATAGATAATGAATAATAATAGTAAAACTTGTCCTATAAAAATGTCTGATGGACGTTATTTCACCAATTATAATCCTCGATGTGATAATTATACCTATATAAATAATCTCTTAAAGGAAAATAACATGCCTGTTTCCAGTTATGAACAGCGTTTATTTTTACAAAGAAACTACGAAAGGGTTGTTGAAGATGAAAATAAGAGAATACTTGCAAATCTTTCTCCATGTGTTCCATGTAATCCAGGTGAATTAATAAATGAAACAAATAAGGAATTAGATAGTAAATATATGGTTTATTGTAATGGTGTAAGTTGTGATAAGAAACTTGTAAATGAAAATGGATTAGGAACAGGAAAAGGTTTTTAATGCTAATATTAATATTTAATAATAATAGATATAAATAATGACAACATCTTTTAATGATAATTATGTGAATATAAATGTAAATATAAATAACACTAATAATACAATCGAAATAAAAGGAACTCTTAAAAATGCTTCTTCTTATAAAAATAAAAAACTAATTGCTCCAAATACTTATGATAAAATCGCCTCATATTCAGGTTCTTATATCCCTTTCCCCAATTTTGATATCGCTACTGAAAATACCAAAAACTCATATGAAATTCCTAACAATGGTTCTATTGAAACCGTGTTTAGTTATCCTAATAGCTATTATTCTGAGGATGGATATACAAAAATAAAATCACCTATTATTCTTATTATAGATGACCTAAAAATGATTTACGAATTAGAAGATAAATATCCTCTTAAAACTATACGTGACCGCGTAAGAGGCGACCCATCTTTTTATGCTCTTAAAGATGTGTTATTGCCAGTAGCAACCGCAGAAGAAACTATGTATAATTACATGTATGCAAAATTCAAATACAACATTGCCTAATTATTATCACTTCTTAGCAATTATTTTCATAAGTTTTCTCATTTCTCTTAATTCATGTGCAATAGTTCCAAGATGCGTTGCAACATTTACTCCTTCTTCATCTGTAAGAAAATTCTTTAATAATTCATATTGAATAATAGCAGGGTCAAATTCCTCATCATCATCTTCATCCTCGTCTTCTTCGTCGTCATCTTCATCATCGTCCTCCTCATCTTCTTCCTCTTCTTCTCCTTCAACTACTTCGTCGTCGTCTTCTTCTTCTTTGTCTTTTACTTCAAGTTCTTCTTTTGTATCATCATCAGAGCAAATGCTATTAGTTTCGCTTTTATCTGGCATTTATTTTTATTTATAATTATATTATAATTCTTATATAATTTTTCAGTTTTAATAATAGAAGGAATATTAAAAATGATAAATACGATATTAGTTAAAATATTTGGATTTTTTATTGGTTTTTTTATTACTATAATAATTATTAATTATATTTACATTGAAAATAATAAAAAAAAATCTTTTAAAAATTTACTGAAAATTCCTAATTATTACCAATACAACTATAATAACAATAGCATTGAAAAATTTACTTCTATGAATAATAACAATAACAATAAGGATGATAATAACAATCAAATGATACCATATAAGGAATATAAGTTTATGTGTATAACAACTTTTTTTGATGTAAAACAGATATCTAATTCACAAGGAAGATGGTTTGAATGTGAATATAAAAATGATGATACAAATGCAAATACAAATATAAATAGTTATTTCACATTTGATAAGAATATAAATTTGAATATGAATAGTATTAACAATAAGGGTGCGTATGGTGCTGATATCAATTCAATTGAATTAAGGGGTCCGAAATGTTATAATTTTGCAAATAACATAGATACAAGTGAGTTATATGAATTTTCGATGTTATTAGCAGTAAAAATAAAAGAAATAACTGAAAAAAATAATATCATATTTGAGATGATAGGCAATAGTAATGAATATAAGATTTCTATTATTCATATAAATTTACAATTGAATGAAAATAAAAATTTTGATGTGATAATACAAATAGGCGATGTTATATATTCAGGTCTCGCAAATAACATAGATAAGAATATAATAAAATCAGGAGAGTTTATTGTTATAGGTCTTATTTATTCAAAAAAAGAAATTAAATTCATGTTAAATAAGCAAGTTTATAAATATGAAAATAAAAATACTTTTCAAATAACATTAGGTTCAACACCTCTTATCATAAACAAAAAAGGATTAATCGATATGGAATTATATAACTTCATTTATTATAAATCCGTTATTCCATCAAAAGAATATCTAAATTATTTTAAACATATTTATTATTATCTTTCTGGATTACATAACGCAATTTCTTCTTCTGTTCCTTCCACCGTTCCTTCTACTGTCCCTTCCACCGTTCCTTCTACTGTTCCTTCCACTACCCCTTCTAATAACAATAATAATAATACTTATAAGAAATTCAAGACAAGATTAGAGGAGTTAGAGTATAATATTCAACAAAATTTAAATAAACAAGAACCTAAAACTAATTTGGATGATATAAAACCTTTTAATTTGAATAATTAATTTTATAATTATTATAAAAAACTTTTTTCAAAATTGACAGATAAAGATAGAGGTTATAGATTGCGAAGACATGAAACAAATCATAAACATATTATTTCATCAGATAATTCTTTAAATATCATATGGTTTGGATTTTTTCCAATGAATGAAATGATATTAAAAAGAAAATTACCATTACAACAAAATAGACTAGCAGGATGGGTATTTCAACATTTTACTAATAGAGAAAATTTAACTATATGAATTAATAAAAAATAAATTCGATATCTTATAATAAGTGATGAATATAACTTTTCTAGATAGTAGTTATAAATAAAAATAATTTAAATTTTACAAATATCAATTGATTGAATAGATCCTGCATTACTTTGATATTTAATGAAATCAATTCTTTTATAATTATGTATTATACCATTACTTACTACACCGTTAATACCAATTAAATTAGTATTAATACATTCAGAAAAATTATCATCATTAATATAACTATTTTTTTTAAGAATAAAATCTTCATAAGATGTTAATTTAGATTTTAATTCAAAAAGATCATTATAATTATTGGAGTTTAATGTCAGGGACAATAATGTATCTTTACTTTCTAAAATAATATTTTTTGAATAAATACCAATATTCATGGATAGAACTTTTGTATTAATTTTCATTGTATCAAAATTATTATTTTTACAATAAGATATATCTTTTTTAATAATATCATAAAAATTAATACCAAATATTACAGTATCATGTGTAAAAAATGCATAATCAAAATTAAAATAATCAGGATTATTTACAATAAATATATGCGGTGTAAATTCGAAACATCTATATTTAACTTCAATTATTTCAATACCATTAACATGATATGTTTTTTCAATTGGACAACCTCCAATTATAAAATGTACATAATCAGTTGGTATATTAGTTTTAATTATATTTTCAATTAATCTTGGCACTTGAATATTTAACGCTTCAAAACAAGATGCTATAAAAATATGATAATTATTATCTATACTTTTAACCATATTTTATTATTTAAACCAATATTATCTTTATATACATAATCTAATTTAAAACCTTTATTGATTAAAAAATTTTCAATTTCATCATAATTAATATAAGTATTATTAATGGGATGATTAATTGTACAATCTTCTTCATAGATAACACATATTAATTTATCAAAGAAATCTTCATTTTCTTTGATAAATTCTAACAAAAATCCTTCACAATCAGCTATTAAACAATTAAAATTAATATCATATAATTTATGTATTTCTTCAATAGATAATGTAATAATTTTTTCAGATTTTAAACCAATTGGAGGAGTTGTATATGTTTTAGTTTCCCAGCAACAACCATTATAACAAACATATAAATCTTTTTTAGAAATAGCACCATTAAAAATATTAAAAGAACAATTATTGATATTTTTATTTTTTTCCAAACAATTTTTTATAGTGCTGTCTGGATCTACACATAATAATTGTTTTTTAGGTTCATCTAATAAATAGTCTAAACAAACACTTACTGTTCCATATCTAGCACCTAATTCTAATACTTTAAAATCAGGTTTAATATATTTGTTAATTATAAATCGAGTTCCTTCTTCGACATTTCTAGAATTATCATTTAATATATTATTATTTTCATCATAAAAAACACAATTATTATAGTATAAATCCATTATTTATTATAGATATTTATTATAGATATTTTTTATATGATTTTTTTAAGTTCATCAATTGTATTAAAAGTTTTAATAGAATAATTAGTGATATAATATTTTACATTTTTGATATATTTAACAATATCCAAAAAATTGCTTTCAAAGTTATAATTTAATATTGATTTTATATTATTTTTTAATACATCAGTAGAACATAAGAAAATACATTGATCATGATAACCAAAAGCGACTGGTATATTTTTAAAATATTCAATATATTCAACATTATTATTTTTATCGATAATTAAATAAGCATAAGGATTACTTTCATAAATAGTAGGAATTAAAAAATCATTATCATATTGTAAATTATACATTTCCTCAAATATTTTATTGTTATATATTAATATATCGCCCCAAATAATAAATATTTTTTTTGTCAATATTTCATTTTCTAAGAGTTGATAAATTGTTTCGCCGTTTCCATTTGGATAATTATGTGAATTATTAATAGAATTATAATATAAAAATTTAATATTATTGTATTTTATCGTTTTTTCAACTTCTATAAAATTATTTTTATAATAATTATTACAACATATAAAAATATTATTTGCATATGGTAAAACCTTTTCTATTATTTTTATTAAAATATTATTATAATTATTAAATTCAAATGAATGAATATTAATAAGACATTTAGGAAAATTAATATTCATTCTGGAATTAATTCCACCTACAATAATACAAAAATCATATTTATTATTTATTATTATGGAATTTAAAAATAGGTTAGTAGTAATAATATTAGAAACTTCTAAATATTTATTATTATCATTTTTATTGTCATAATTGATATCATTACAATCTGTAATGTATGTATAATTTTTATTCAAATAATTATTTTCAATAAAACAATTTCGTTTATGTAACCCTTTTTTTAATATTTCAATTGTAGTTTTACCCGTTTTAATAACATTATAATATGTATTATAAAAAGAATTACTTAATTTATTATATATAATATCTCTACTATTATCAGAACATTTAAATGCAATAGATATATTTTTTCTATTTTCAATTTTAAAATTATTACTATCAATTGTTTTATTAATAAATTCTATATCATTATAATTCAATAAATAATTACTATTTATTATTTCATTATTTTTAACATTTCCAAAATTAGAATATATAGTTATATTTTTAATAGGTAGTAAATTATTTATACAATTATTAGTAACAATTATTGCATTGTTACTAATATTTTCTAATAATCTAATATTTTCTAATGATATATTCATATTACTTTTGTCAAATATAGTATAATCATAATCAAAAATATAAAAATCATTATAATATGATTTAAAATAATCTTGAAATATATATTTCCATAATAATAGTCCGTCATGTTTATTATTTTTAATTAATTTTGGTATATTAATTATATTATAAATATATTTTTTTGGTATTAATTCTTCATTATTATCATCTGAAACAATAATATTAAAATCTTTTAAAGATATGTATTCATTAATTTTATCTAATAGTTCATCTCCATTATAATTAATAATATCATTATCAAAACTACAATTCAAAATTAAATATTTATTAGCTTTTGATTTTTCCAAAGTTTCTTTAAATTTTATAGTTTTATATGTTGGTATTAAACTGCTAAATTGAGTTCCACATGAACAAATTATAATATCTGATTTTAATAATATTTTTTCTGTTTTTTTATCTAATAATGGTCTTTTATTTTTATTAAAAAAAACATCAATTATTTTATCATTTTCATCATCAAAATCTACAATAGCTTCTTCATTTAATAATATTTTATTATTTTGAGTAATTCCATTTAATATTAAATTTTCATTCGAATTTATAAATATATTATTTTTAAGATTTAAAATTTTTTTTATAATATTGCATACAGTTATCATATTATTATTATTTTTATGTAATAAGGAACAATATATAATATTCATAAAATTAAAATTTTCATATACAACATTTTTAATTAATTTAAAATAATAATTAGTATTAGAAATTAAAAAATCTTTTAATTCTTTATTATCTATACAATTATCATTAATTAAATTTATAATATAATTATACGGATCAGTATTATTTGTAAATCTATGATTTAATAAATAATAAATTTTATTGTTTTTGTGTCTTAATTTATATTCTAATATTTGATTTTTTCTGAAATCTGATATACCCAATGTATTTTTAAATATTTTTCTTATTATACCTGTCGATTTACCATCATCATATCCATTAATTATTAAATTTAATGAAATATCTTTATTAATATTATATAAAGCGGTTTGTATATTTTCACTACCTGTTCCTCCTGTAATTATTGATATAATCATTCTTTATAATTTATAATATCTATCATTTTATATAATTTATAAAAATTTGATATAAACAAATAGGATTTTAATTAATATAGAAAAATAATATGAATGATTTATTAGAAATTAATAATTCAGACAAAAAAAATTTATCAGGAACTGACCTTTTATTTAACAAAAATAAAATAAGTAGTGAGATTGCTTCCTTATCTTCTATGTCTTCTATTTCTTCTTCAAGTCATTCAAGTTCTAATTCTACTTCCAATAAACCCAGAAATAATTTTCAAAAAAAATTAATGGTTAATAAAAGCGACGATGATGATGACGACGACGATGACGAGGAAGACAATGACGATGAGGAAGAAGAAGATGAAGACGATGAAGAAGAAGAAGGAGGAGAAGATGATGATATAAGAAGTAATAAAAGTTTAAATATTCAGAATAATTATAAGAATGAATTAAATGAGAAAAGGGAAATTTTATATCAATTAAAGAGATTAGAACAAAAGGGATATGAAATTCCAAATACTTATAATATGAATTCAAGTCTTCAAGAAATGAAACAGGAATATGAAAGGATTATAAGAGACAAGGATATTGATGCAAGTATTCGTTTTCAAAGGAAAATGTTGATGGCATTTGTTACAGGTACTGAATATTTAAATACCAGATATGACCCATTTGCAATTAAACTCGAAGGATGGTCTGAACAAATACATGATAACATTACAGATTATGATGATATCTTTGAGGAGTTACATGATAAATATAAGGCAAAAGGAAAGAAAATGGCACCTGAATTGCGTTTATTCATAAGTTTAACAGGAAGTGCATTTATGTTTCATTTAACTTCAAAGATGTTTAAGGAAAGTAGTATTCCAGGCGTAGAAGAGGTATTAAAGGCAAATCCTGAATTGATGAAACAATTTCAAAATGCAGCCGCAAAACAATTCATTTATAAAAACCTAAGTAATAACGATAATCAACAACAATCGTTACCATTACCTCAATCAAGAAATTCAAATGGGAATGGCGGAGGAGGATTATTTGGAATGATTGGTAATTTATTTGGAGGATTAACAAAAGAACCACCAAGACCTCAAATGAACGTAAATACAAATACAAAAATGGGAATGGGAGGGGCAATGACAGGAGGAAGTAGAAGACAACAACAAACAAATCCAGATAATGATATCAATAATATTATAAATAATGTTCATAGTAAAATCACAACTCATATTGATGAAGATAATCGCATAGAGACATTATCAATAAGTGATGAGGAGATAACATCTATAATTGAGGATGCTACTGATGTTAATTTACTTAAAACATCAGTAAAAGGAAAAAGAAAAACTTTAAATCTTTAAGGATTTAAGAACGACGTTTTCGGCCTATTTTAGCGATTTCGCGACTTGTTTTTTTGACATAACCTTTAACAGTTTTGATTTCATCAGTTATTTTTTTAGGAACTTTTTTCATTGATTCAACAGGGTTGTTGATGACATCATGAATAGTTCCACTGCCTTCATTTATACCTTTAACAACGCTAAATAAGACACTAAAAATAGTTATGGTTATGATACCTAATAAGAATAATATGAATATTAAAGCAAATTCTATTAATGAACCTATCATAATTATTTCTCGACGCATATCTTCGGAACATTTGCATTTTTCATTTATGAGATATCGGGTATATTGGAATACCACATATAAGTAATAAATAAAAACGATGATGAATATTAAATCGATGTATTTATATAAAACAAGAACATTGGAACCAAACATTTCATAAAAGTATTTGTCAGAAACAAAACCAGTAAAAATTAAATAGATGATGGCAAATAAGGTAAATCCTTTTATAAATGAAGTTTGTGAAGTCATGGCACATTTACATCCTTTTTCTTCAAGACTTGTAATATAAGTATAAATAAAAATTAATAACACAATGGTTAAAATAGAATAAATAAACTTAGTTATATAGGAAATACCAAAATCGTTCATTTCGTTTTTTCTCTATTTATAAATAAATATTATTTTTATGATATAAATATTTTTCTATTTTTAGGTTCCGTATATTTGATATTAAAAAAATTAAAAATTTCTTTTTCATTTTTAATTTCTTTCGGAACTTTTCTTTTATCTTTCATTTCTCCTCTTATTCCATGTTCGCTTAATGAAACACCATATTTACTCTTAATAAAATTTCTCATTCCTATATTAAAATTTCCAGAACCAGTAAAATGAATAAGAGCATAATAATACTCCTCAGGGGGTGAAATAAGAATATCTAATTGTCTATATGGATAATTGTTATTATCATCATATCTGACAATTCCTGAAAATTTCATTTTTCCCAAAGATAAAACTTCTTTTATATAACCTTCTTGTTTAAGTTTTTTTATATAAGAGTTTAAATTGAAATCTTTATGGTTCATAATAAGAAGGTCTATATCTCCCATTGTTTCGCTTTTACGACGATAAGAACCGACAAATTCATAAATAAATCCCTTTAAATCTTTTTCTAATTTCTTTTTATGTAAGAGGAATTCACGCAAAGGAATTCTTTTTTTAAGGTCATTATAATAAAAAAGTCCTATTTGTTGTTTTTTATTTAAGAGATGTTTATTTTTATATAAGTCTTCTAAGTTATTAATGCCATTACTAATGATTTCTTTTATTTTTGTAGTACCTATACCGTGAATTTCTTTTAATTGTTGTTGAAAATTAAAATCATTATTATTGGTGATATTCTCTTCTTCATATGTAATTTTCCCTGTTAAAATAAGTTCTTCTATTTTCGCATTAATTCTATCGCCAGCTTTTATATTCGCGATGAAATCATCATACTTATAAATAGGTTTGTTATAATTGTACAATTGCGTTAGAACATTTGTATATGCTTGATATTTATATGTATTTCCATTTATCTTTTCATAATCTCTTATAATAGAAAGATGTTTAATAATAACTTCTTTTAAATCCTTCATTATTCTATTAAATTAAATTTTTCTAATATTTTAATTATTTTAAATTTGGTGGAATAATCAAGGTTATTATTTTCAATTCCTATTTTTAAATGATTTATAATAGACATATCAGGTAAATATTCAATTAACAGCAGTAACTCATCCAATAATAATTCTAATATATGTTTATAGTTATTTAACTGTTCTTCTTGTAAATAAAATTGAATATCTTTATAAATATTATCCAGTAAAATAATAATAAAATCATTGTCTTTATTATCATCTTTATTTAGAATAATAACTAATGCTTTAATAATAGAAATGCTATTCTTTTTAATTTTAATATAATTACAGTATTTATCATAATTGCTATTATGAAATAAAATCTTATTTTCTATTTTTAATTCTTCCGATAACCATTCCTTATTATCTATAAATGACTTACAATAATTACTTATATTTACTTTAATGAAATTATCATTGAATAAATATAAGACATCTATATAAATATTATTGGAAGACATCTTAATAAAATTAATAATAACATCAAATAACGAATTTAAAACAGGTTCTTCTAATTCTAATATGAATTTTTTAATTTTAACATAAATAACTTCTTTATTTACATCCGTTAATTTGTTTAAATAAGAAGTAAATTCCTTCTTGCATTTTGATTCATCATTGAAATCAATTAAAATTACACGCGGTCTTTGACGACTATTATTGTTATAAGGTCTTATATTCTTCTTTTGTGCTATTAACTTCTTTTTCTCCCATAAGCTCTTCGCATCATAATTGGAAACAAAACAATTATAAGTATTTATAAGTTCATTTGCTTTCTTTTCTAAATTCTCATTTAAACTTTCTTTTTTTTCTTCATTCATATAAATCTCTTGAAATTTATATAAAGAAATCTTTATAAACCCTAAATCATTATTTTCCATAATTGTTTAATTTAAATATCTTTAATTATATTTATATAAGGATTATTTTAATTTTCTAAAAGTCTGTCAATTAATTGTGCTTTTGTTCCTTCTACTGATAATCCTAATTCCACGCATTTCTCTTTAAGTTTGTCTAAATTTAACTTTTGTAATTTTTTTTTATTCATAACATTTATATTTGAACTTATTGATTCAGTCTCATCTGGTTGTTCTCTCTCAGGTTCCTTTTGAACTTCTTTTAAAGGTTCCTTTTGAATTTCCTTCTCAGATGAGGGTTTTTTAGGAACTTCTTTTTTAAGGTCAAAAACTTCCTCTTTTTCGATATCTAATTCAATTATGGTTTTGTCATCTTCATTAAATATTTCATTCATAATATATTCACTTACTTTCATATCTTCCTCAGTTAAATTAACGGTATTCGTATTCATATTCGTATTCA
>JACCED012180901.1_pt1 | contig 29770 bp, 13 predicted proteins | sample 7455021 | NCBI WGS metagenome assembly JACCED01 (sample SAMN15323456, study PRJNA562643) | freshwater metagenome | isolation source: river surface water | place: USA:Blue River Watershed | collected 2017-08-19 | reverse complement strand
TGACGACACGGAATACACCGCCGAGAACAACACCGCCACCTTCCCCGGCCAGGGCACCCTGACCCTCAACGCCGACGGCACCTTCACCTTCACGCCCGCCCCCAACTTCCATGGCGACCTGCCTGCCATCACCTACACCCTCTCCGACGGCCAGGGCGGCTTCGCCACGGCTACGCTCTCGATCAGCGTAACGCCGGTCAACGACATACCGGTGGCGAGGAATGATGCGGAAACCGTCAATGAAGATAGCGCCGCCACCACGATCGACGTCCTGGCGAACGATGAAGACAGCGACGGTGGAACGCTCACGGTCACTGGCTTCACGGTGGCGGGTGACGACACGAAATACACCACCGAGAACAACACCGCCACCTTCCCCGGCCAGGGCACCCTGACCCTGAACGCCGACGGCACCTTCACCTTCACGCCCGCCACCCACTTCCACGGCACCGTTTCGCCCATTACCTACACCCTCTCCGACGGCCAGGAAGGCTCTGCGACCGCCACGCTCTCGATCACCGTCACCCCCGTCAACGACGCACCGACCGCCAGCGACGACATCGCCTCCACACCCGAAGACACCCCCGTCTTCCTGACAGCCAGCGACTTCGGAAATTTCCAAGACGTCGATACCGCCGCCCTCACCGCCGTGCGGATCGTTTCCCTCCCGGTCGAGGGCGTCTTGCAATATCAGGACTATCGGGGCGACTGGCTGTCCGTCACGGAAAACCAGGAGATCGCCGCGGCGACGCTGAAGCAAGAAGCCCTGCGCTTCATCCCCGACGCTCACGAATGGGCCACCGGCTACGCCACCCTCCAATTTCAGGTGTCCGACGGTCAGGCCTGGAGCGATGTCCACAACCTGACCCTGCACGTGGACTCAGTCAATGACCTGCCCGAAAACACCGTGCCCGAAGCGCAGCTTCTGGCCAGCGGTCAGACCCTGATGCTCGATGATGTGGAGGTCGCGGACGCCGACGGCGAAGAAGCCATCGAGAAGGTGGAGATCTCCGCCGAAAACGGCACCCTCAATGCCACAGAACCCGTCGCGGGCGTCAACGTGAGCGGCAGCGGATCGGACACCTTGGTCCTGCGCGGAACCCGCAGCAGTCTGAACCTCATGTTCGCCACGGTGGCCTATGTGCCGGACCCGGGCTTCAGCGGCACCGACACCCTGACCGTCGCCACCACCGACACCGCCGGTGCCCAGGACACGGACACGGTATCGCTCACGGTCAGCGCCGAGCCGCCGCGCTCGCTCTTCTCCAGTGCGCCGCCCCCCACCACACTCGCCGCGCCCGCCCCGCCCGAGGCCAGCGCCCCGGCGCCGCTGCCCCCCCCCACCTCGCAGCCCATCGTCGTCGACACCACACCGCGAGGTCACATCCCGCAGGTGTTCGACTCCACGCTGTTTCCGCAGCGGGCGGCTGCCCTGGTCCAACCCACCTACCTGATCGAACCCTCACCCTCACAGCCGCACCCCCTGCAGCGAACGCTGGCCCTGTGGGCCTTCAACGAGGCCTACACCGAGGCACCGGACGACGGCTGGCGCGTGGTGGTCCATCCGGACACCGGCAGCCTCCTGTCGGTATTCCGCGGCATGCCCGATCAGTTCATCGAGGGCGACGGCATGGCCTATGTCAGCGTGCCTTGGGACAGCTTCTTTCACACCCACTCCGATGTGCGCGTGACCGTGAACGCCTCCCTGGCCGACGGCACCCCCCTGCCGAACTGGATCCAGCTGAATCCGGACACGGGTGTCTTCCAGCTGGTGCCTCCCCGGGGCTTCCAGGGCGAGCTGGCGATCCGCCTGCAGGCCCGCGACAGCCAGGGCCGCGAAGCCACCACCCTGTTCCGGCTCCACGTGGGCGAACGCGCCCAGACCTCGCCGCGCGAGAACGGCGTGCCTGGCCGCAGCGCCTTGAGCGATCAGCTGCGTGACGCGTCGCGTCAGCGCCAGTCGGTCTTCACCCCGCTCCCGCCGCAGCCGGTCACGCCCCCCGCGCTGCACCCTGCCTGATGCACCCGCACTGATCATCACCCTGGCGCTGCAGTATGAACGCCACCACCGTCCGCCCTCCCGCCGCGTCCGCGGCGTCCGCGGTCCCGCCGGGCGACCTGTCCGAGCCCCTGCTCTCGCTGCTGGACCTGATGGACCTTGCGACACGCGCGCGCGCCGCCGCGTCCGTGGCCCAACTGCGCTTCCTGCTGGTCAACGACACCCACGAGCTCACGCCCTACCGGCAAGCCGCACTCTGGCTCGCCGACAGCGGGGTGTCCGCCCTCTCGGGCGTGGTGCAGGCCGAGGCCAATGCGCCCTACACGCAGTGGCTCACACGCGTGATGCGCCACTGCCATACGCACATGCCGGCCTCGGGCGCCATCGATGTCACGGCGCTGCCCCCCGAGCTCGCCGCGCAGTGGTCCGAGTGGCTGCCCGCGAACGCCTGGTTCCTGCGCCTGGACAGCGTTCCCCCCGGGGGCGCTGCCCGTGGCGCCCTGCTGCTGGCGCGAGACGCGGCCTGGACCCCGCGCGAGACGCGCCTGCTGCAGGAGTGGTCCGACATCTGGGTCCATGCCTGGACAGGCCTGACCCGAGCGGCCGGCTGGCGCTGGCCCCGTTTCGCCCCCAGCCCGTCTGCCGACGCACCCATGGAGGGCGTGGCACCGGCCCGTCGCAGGCGCTGGCTCTGGGGGGTCGGCGCGCTGGTCCTGGTCATGGCACTCCCCGTGCGCCTGACGGTGCTGGCGCCGGGCGAACTGGTGCCCGCGCGGCCCGAGGTGGTACGCGCGCCCCTGGACGGCGTCGTGGCCCAGTTCCACGTGCAGCCGAACGAGCAGGTGCGCAAAGGGCAGCCCCTGTTCACCTTCGACCTGGCCCTGGTGCGCAACCGGCTGGACGTCGCGCGCCAGGCCCTGGCCACTGCGCAAGCCGAATACCGCCAGGCGGGTCACCAGGCCCTCACCGACGCCCGCTCCAAAGCCCAGCTCGCCACCCTGGTGGGCCGCATCGAGGAAAAGCGTGCCGAGGCCCTGTACCTGCAAGACCAGCTCACACGCGCGCAAGTGATCGCGCCGCGCGATGGCGTGGCCCTCTTCGACGACCCCAGCGCCTGGATCGGGCGGCCGGTCACGGTGGGCGAGCGCATCCTGCGCGTGGCCGCCCTCGACGACATCGAGGTCGAAGCCTGGCTGGGCGTGGCCGACGCCATTCCCTTGCCGGCGGATGCCAGCGTCTCCCTGCACCTGAACGCCGACCCCTTGTCGCCGGTGCAGGCGCGCCTGCGCTACCTCGCACACGACGCGGTCGAACGCCCGGACGGCAGCTACGCCTACCGTCTGCGCGCTAGCCTCACGGGCCCCACCACGCACCGCATCGGCCTCAAGGGCAGCGTGCGTGTCAGCGGCGAGTGGGTGCCCCTGGGCTATTGGCTGATGCGGCGGCCCTGGGCCAGCGTGCGCAGCCTGCTGGCGTGGTGAGGAGGCACCCACAATGCCCTTACCCCCCCTGCGCGAGGAATTGGACCTGCTGCCCGGTCCCCCCTTGGCCGATGGCCAGCCCTCCTGGACCCTGCACGACCCGGTGCGCCACCAGTTCTTTCGCATCGACTGGCTCACCTTCGAGATCCTCGCGCGCTGGCCCCTGGGTGATGCCCAGGCCATCGCCGACAGCATCACCACCCGCACCACCCTGCACCCGCAGGTCGGCGATATCGAACAGGTGCTGGCCTTCCTCACGAACAACCAGCTGCTGCAGCAACGCGGCCCCGGTGCCGCGCAGCGCCTGGCCCGGCACCTGTACGCCCTGCAAGGCGCACCCCTGAAGCAACTGCTGCACCACTACCTCTTCTTTCGCGTGCCACTGGTGCGGCCCGACGCCTGGCTGCAACGCTGGGCGGGGCCGGTCGCCGCCTTCTTCATCTCGCGCCGCTTCCTCGGGGCCACCGCACTCGCCTTGGTCGCCGGCTTGCTGCTCGTGGCCCGCAGCTGGGACAGCTTCATCGCCACCCTGGTGGACACTTTCAACCTGGGCGGCTTGGCCGCCTATGGGGTGGCCCTTGTGGGCGTGAAGCTGCTGCACGAGCTCGGACACGCCTTCACCGCGCGCCACCACGGCTGCCGCGTCCCCGCGATGGGCGTGGCCTTCCTCGTGCTCTGGCCCATGGCCTACACCGACACCACCGAGACCTGGCGCCTGACCGACCGCTACAAGCGCCTGCAAGTGGCCTGCGCCGGCATGGCCACCGAGGGGGTGGTGGCCGCCTGGGCCACGCTGGCCTGGGCGCTGCTGCCCGAGGGCGCGCTGCGCTCGGCGGCCTTCGTGCTGGCCACGACCAGCTGGGTGGCCACGCTGGCCATCAACGCCAGCCCCTTCATGCGCTTTGACGGCTACTTCATCCTGTGCGACGCGCTGGACATGCCCAACCTGCATGAACGCAGCTTCGCCCTGGCCCGCTGGAAACTGCGCGAAGGGCTGTTCGCACTGGACGCACCGCCACCCGAGCATTTCGCACCCCGCAAGCAGGCGGCCCTCATCGCCTTCGCCTGGACGACCTGGCTGTATCGGCTGGTGGTGTTCATCGGCATTGCGGTACTGGTCTACCACTTCTTCATCAAGCTGGTGGGTGTCGTTCTGTTCCTGGTGGAAATTGCCTGGTTCATCGCGCTGCCGGTCTGGCGCGAGGTGACGGTGTGGCGGGGTCTGCGCGCACAGGTCACCGCGCGGCCCGCCAGCCGCCGCCGCGCGCGTGGTGTGGCCGCCGGTGTGCTGCTCGTGGCCGGCCTCACCCTGGTGCCCTGGCCCGGCCGGGTGACCTCCAGTGGGTGGCTGCGTCCCGCCCAGGTCTGGCCGGTGTACACGCCGGCCGCTGCGCAAATCGAAAGCCTGCACCACGCCGAGGGCGAACGCCTGCCGCAAGGCGTGCAGCTGCTGCGACTGGCCTCGCCCCAGTTGGAGAGCCGACTGCAGGTGCTGTCCGCACGCGCCGAGCACCTGGGCTGGCAGGTGGACACCGCCGCCCTGCTACCCGATGCCCGGCAACGCTGGCAGGTCACGCAGGAAGAACTGGCCACCAGCCAGGTCGAACAGGCCGGTCTGCACACGCAGCGCGAGCAGCTCACGCCTGCTGCGCCCTTTGATGCCACCGTGCGTGACCTCGACCCCGACCTGCACCCCGGCCAATGGCTGCCCGCGCGTGAGCGCATCGCCACCCTGGTGAGCGAGGGCCCGATGGTCGTGGAGACCTACCTGGAGGAACACGCGGCCCGACGCGTGCGCGCGGGCGACCAGGGCCTGTTCATCACCGACGGTCTGGAGGGGCCCGCCCTGCGACTGACCGTGCAGCATGTCGATGCAGACGCCTCGCGCCAGCTGGCCCACGGCATGCTTGCGGCACCGGCCGGCGGCGACGTGCTCACACGCGAACGCCAAGGTCAGCGCGTGCCCGAACACGCGATCTACCGCGTGCTGCTGCGGGTCGACTCCCCACCCGAGGACCTCGCGGGTCGCGCCTGGCGCGGACGCGTCGTGATCCGAGCGGTGGGCGAGCCCCTGGCGGGGCGCTACCTGCGTCAGGCCCTCACGGTGCTGGTGCGCGAAGCGGGGCTCTGAGAGCGCAGCACCCCTCCCCCGCGCCCAGCCCGCCTGCGGCGGTCTGGCAACATCGGGTCACCGCCTCCCGGCTCCGTGCTCCCGACACCATGAATCTGCTGCAAGACGCTCTCACCCTCCAGCGCGCCGCCGCCCGCGCCCAACCTGTCCCCGACGAAGCCACGCGCCGCGCCGACCTGCGCACCCTGGCCCGCTTCGTCCGCGAAAACACCGACGACCTGTGCGCTGCGATCTCGCGCGACTACGGCCACCGCTCGCCGCACGAGACCCGCCTGACCGAGGTCCTGCCCGTGCTCAAGGAGGTGGAGCATGCCCTCCAGCACCTGCGCGGATGGATGAAGGTGCGCCGGCGTGGGGTCGATCGCCTGGCCTTCGGCCTGGCAAGCAATTCGGTCATCCCGCAGCCCCTGGGCGTGGTGGGCGTGATCGTGCCGTGGAACTTCCCGCTCAATCTGAGCTTCGTGCCGCTGGTGGCCATCCTCGCCGCAGGCAACCGCGCCATGGTCAAGATGAGTGAGAACTCACGCCATCTCGCTGCGCTCCTGATCGAGCGCATGCCTAGCTACTTCCCGCCCGAGAAGCTGCAATTTTTCGACGAGACGGGCGGCGTGGGCGTGGCCTTCTCGCAGTTGCCGTTTGACCATCTGCTGTTCACGGGCTCGGGCGCCACGGGGCGCGCCGTCATGGCGGCCGCAGCGACCCACCTGTGCCCCGTCACCCTGGAACTGGGCGGGCGCTCGCCTGCGCTGGTGTGCGAGGACTTCGACCTGCGCACTGCGGCCGAACGGATTCTGTACGTGAAGTGCCTGAACGCCGGCCAGATCTGCACCACGGTCGACCATGTCTACCTGCCGCGCGGGCAGGTGCAGGACTTCGTCGCCCTGGCCCAGCGCATCGTGCCCGAGCGCTACGCCTCGCTGGCCAGCCCGGACTACACCTCCATCATCAACGCCACCGCCTACGAGCGCCTCACCCGCGCGCTGGACGAGGCGCAGGCCCAAGGCGCTACGGTCATCCCCCTGCTGCCTGGCCCCGCGCGCGACGACGCCGCGCACCGCCTCGCGCCGCACCTGGTGGTCGGCGCACCGGCGGGCAGTGCGCTGCTGCAACGCGAGATCTTCGGCCCCATCCTGCCGGTGCTGCCCTATGACCAGGTGGACGATGCAGTCGCCGCGATCAACGCCGGTGCGCGCCCGCTGGCCTTCTACCCCTTCACCCACGACCGCGCGCGCCTGGCCTACCTGCTGGATCACGTGATGTCTGGCGGGGTGAGCGTGAACGACGCGCTCTTGCATGTGGCCCAGGCCGACCTGCCCTTTGGCGGCGTGGGCGAATCCGGCATGGGCCACTACCACGGGCGCGAGGGCTTCGAGACCTTCTCCAAGCTGCGGCCGGTGTTCCACCAGAGCCGCTTCGCGATGACGCACCTGCTGTACCCACCTTACCGGGGCAGCTTCGAACGCCTGCTGAAGTTTCTGCAGCCCCGGTGACAACGGGTCGCCTGAAAGCCTGATCCCTGCGTCGTCAAGGGCTCGCTGTCGATTCAGAGATTTGAACCACGGTCGACTGACCGCCCACCGTGACAAGCACCGACAGCGGAAATGCACCCGCAGGAACTGCGCTGGTCAACAGCGTTTGTGAGGTCGCGTCATAGCGAATCCAGGCGGGCAAAGGCTCGCGATTGGCCAGCGTGACATGTACGGCCACACCCTTGGCCGCAGGCGCCACCACCGGCTCAGGCAAGGCAATCACCAACCCGGAGCCCGCGGTGGCCGTACCCGCAGGTACCTGCACTGCCACCAGCCCCGACACTTGCACCGAGGGCGCGTTGATGGTGCTGACGCTCACACCCGCACTCGAGCTAGCCGCCGTACCGCCGCCCCCCGTGCTGGCTCCGGTGCTGGCCCCCATACCGCCCAACGCAGCGACTGTCAACGTGGGGGGTGCGCCGCTGCCCAGGGGCGCAACGGGCAAGGTGGGAGGCAGCACCGCCACGGTCTGCGAGCGGATCTCGCCGGTCTGGTTGGACACCAGGGTCACCGTGTAGTTGTTGCCGTTATTGCCATCAGCGAGCTGGTAACCCGACTGAACACTCAAGGTTTTTCCGGTGCCGGCGTTGGCATCTGCATACGCTTGGGTCAGATTACTGACCGTATCCGAACCCTGCAGACCACTCACCACAGGCCGAGCCTGCGAGCTGGTCGTGCCATCGAAACTCTTGCTGTTCGTGGAAGCCGTGATCGTCAAGCTGGCCGGGCTGATCGTGTGGGTGCTACCCCCATAACTGAAATCGTAGTTACTGGCGGTGCCCGCGCCCATCACAGCGGCACTGGGTGTGACGGTGAAACTACCCATGTTCGCCGTGCTGGAGGCGGCGCCACTCATCCCGCTAGGCGTTTGACTGACAGAAGCGACTGCGTCCGAGCCGACCATGGCGCCCACGCTGAAGCCGGTACCCGTAGCCAGCGCAGCGTAGCTCGCACCGTCGTAGGTGGTGGTCCGCGCGATGTTGGTCAAGGTCACCGGCTTGCGGTTCACCGTGTAATTCACGGAATGACCCGCGCTAAAGGCATAGCCCGAAAGCGACAGGCTAGGCGTCAACCGCAAGGCGTAGGTGCCGGCGTTCGTCGTGGCCACCAAGCCGGTGCCCGCGATGCTGGGCGACCCGCTCAAGGCCAGCGTCCCCGCGACCCCGCTGGCCACATTGACGGTACCGGACACGGCGCCCGAACCCAGCGCAAAGCTTTGCGGGGTCGATGGAATTCCCGAATAGGAAACACTCACGCAACTGGAAGCACTGCTGGAATAGCAATAACTCAGGGTGGTGGGCGCGGTGCCGTAAATGCTGCTTTGGCCCGACTCGGGCAACACATAAATATCGACAGGCGCCGAACCGCGCAACGATGCCCAATAGCCTGTTCCGGCGATGTTGGTGCTGCTCGCCTGGTTGTAGACCTTGCTGAAGGGCGAATTCACGGACAGCTTGTCGATCAGGGCAAACGCTTCAGGCGTGCTCGAATGGCCGGAATAGAAGACTGCCAGTCCATTCGCCCCCATGGTGAAGGTCGGGGTTCCGATCAATACCAGGTCGCCCCCGGTGACCGTGCCCGCCGCGGCGAGGGTGCCCGCCCGGAGATCGATTGCGGGGGCGCTGCTGCTACTCGACGTGCTGGTGGTGGCGACGTTTTGCGAGACCGTCAGATCGCCCGTACGGGTGGACACGCGCACGGTACCCGTGGAGCTGATCCCGCTGTAGGTGGTTCCACCCAGCACCACCTGTCCAAGGGTGAGCGCTTGGTTATTGACCACATGCAGGCTACCGACATCGGGGCCAGAAGCCAGGGTGGAAAGGGTGTTGCTGGTACTGGTGAATGATTTGGCAATTTGATCCAAAAGGACCAGGCCATGACCGTTGCTGGTCACTGAATTGCTAAAGACGATATTGCTCGCCACAGCCCCGCCGATAGACGAAGGGGCGGATAGAGAAATCGTGCCGGAAAGATCAATATCACCCGTGGTACTGCTGGTCAGCGCACCCTGAGGCCCGCCAGCACCGAGCACGAAGTTGTTGCTGACCGCCGCGCCTCTCAAATCGGCCGTCCCGCCCGCAACGGTCACGGTGCCGGTTCCGAAAGCACCAGTGGCTCCCCGCGCCAAGGTGCCGGCAGAAATCGTGGTGCCACCGCTGTAGGCGTTGGATCCGGCGAAGGTCGTGGTGCCCGCGCCCGATTGCCTCACCGAACCCGTGCCACTGATCACGCCGGAATACGTCAAGTCATTGGATCGGTTGAAATCGAGTACACCGCTGTTGCCGACATTACCCGTGATGCTTCCAGTGGTGCCGCCGGCACCGATTTGCAAGGTCCCCGCCGAAAGGGTCGTGCCACCGCTGTAGGTGTTAGCCGCGGTCAGGGTCACGGTATCGGACCCCACCTTGGTCAGGGCAAAGCCACCGCTGATCACGCCACCGACCGTGATGTCACCGCTTGAGCCGCCGACGGACGCGGCGCTGGCCAGCACCACCGGGCCCGTATACAGACCGGCAGTGCTGCTCGAATTGGTCAAGGCACCACCACTGCTGACCCCCGTTCCGTTCAAGGTCAGGGGATGGGTCTGGGTGATTGTGGTGCCATTCAAATCCAATGCAGCGCCATTGGTCACCGACACCGCACCCGTCGAGTCTCCGAGTGCCCCGGCATGACCCACCTTCAATGTGCCCGCAGAAACGGTGGTGCCTCCGCTGTAGGTATTGCTGCCAGACAACGTGGTGACGCTGCTGGAACCCGACCCCAGCTTGGTGACAGCACCCGTGCCACTGATCACGCCGTCGAAGATCAATGCATCACTGCGGTGAAAGGCCAGCGTGGCGTTGTTCACCACGTTCCCGGCGATGCTGCCGGTGGTGCTGCCAGCGCCCACTTGCAAGGTACCGGCCGAGACGGTGGTGCCACCGGTGTAGGTGTTGGCGCCCGATAAAGTCAGTGTGCCTGCACCGGATTTGTTCACAGCGCCCGTGCCACTGATCACGCCCGCATAGGTGAGGCTATCGCTGCGGTTGAAGATCAGTGAGGCGTTGTTGGCAATGTCGCTGGCCAAGCTACCGCTGGTTCCGCCGGCGCCCACTTGCAGGGTGCCTGCGCTGACGGTGGTGGCGCCTGTGTAGGTGTTTGCGCCAGACAAGGTGACCGTACCGGACCCCGACAGGGTGACACTGCCCGCACCGCTGATCGGCCCCGACACGGTCACATCACTGGCGCCGGTGAACGTCAGGTGGCCCGCGTTCTGGATTGCGTTACTGACGCTACCGGCACTTCCGGTGTCGTAGTGGACGGACGAGCCTGCGTTGATGACGACAGCGTCGATCGTGGCACTGTTGCTCGCGCTCGGGGCATAGCCGATGTCCCAGTTGGAAGCCAATGACCACAGGCCATTCGTGGATCCGACGAAAGTGGCATACAGGTTTGAAGTGCGGTAACTGGTGCAGGTGGTCAATGCACACAGAATCGGAAAACCGCCATTGACGGACCGGGCATAGCCCCAACCGGAGGCGACGGTAAAGACGCCACCTGAGTTGCCAAAGGCACTGGAAAACCCGGAAGCGGAACTCATTTCTGTAGTCGTGATCGCGGTGATGCCGCTGGTGGACGTACTCGAGCCGCCCACACCCCCCGTCGTTGTCGACCGTGCTGGATTCTTGGTGCTGTTCCAGTAGTTGTTGCTGAATGAGCGGCCGCTCCCCAAACCAATCAACCCGCCCAGAGTACCGCTGGATCCACCGGTTTGCGACACGGTCCCTGAGGCGTAGTTGTCCGAAATGCTGTACGCGGTGGTTCCAGGCAAATAGGCAATCAGTCCACCCGCATTGCCTGTTGCGGATGTCAAGGTCACGTTGCCGGATGCATAGCTACGGGTAATCGATACGTTCGTCTGGGCGGTCCCAGTCAGACCCCCCACATCCTGCCCGGAAATATTTCCGCTGGCGTAGCTGGATGTGATGGAGCCCCCATACACATAGCCGACCAAACCACCGCCATTGGAGCCCCCCAGGCTCACGTTGCCCGTTGCATACGAGTCCGTGACGGTGACGGGCTGGGAAAAGCCCACCAGGCCGCCGACAAACGTCGATCCCGTCACCGCCCCCGTCGCGTAGCTGCTGCTGACGGTCACTCCCCTGGCATCGCCAATCAGACCGCCAACGCTGTTGCCCGTCCCGCTGACACTGCCGGTTGCATAAGAACCGGTGACCGTCTTGGAACTGCTCGAGGCGAACGATCCCATGAGCCCGCCCACATTACCGACCCCGGACACGGCACCCGTCGCGTAGCTGCTGCTTACGGAGATATCCCTGGCGTCGCCAATCAGGCCCCCCACGCCGCTGCCCGTTCCGATGACACGCCCCGTCGCATACGACTGGCTCACCGTGTTGGTATTGCCCGGAGAGATGTACCCAATGAGCCCGCCGACATTGCTTGCACCGGAAACCTGACCTGTCGCATAGGACTGATCGATCAGGACCTTGCTGGTGCCGTAGTTGGGGACCGTACCGACCAGGCCACCGACGTTCGAGACCCCTGTGGCGGTGACATTACCCGTCGAATAACTGTTGACGATATGACCTGCCGTTCCTGCCAGGCCGCCCGTAGAGGCTGAAGTGGCATTGAGGACCGTGAGATTGACTGCGGAATAGGAGTTCGCAATCTGGGGCAGGCTGTAGGACGTGGAATCGAATGCCGCCACCAGCCCGCCCACTGCCGTCTGGCCTGACATGTTGCCGGTCACCCCGATATTGGCCACCCGTGAACTGCCCAAGGCATAGGCAATCAGACCGACGTTCCCCCGGTTGTATTGATCCAGGTTGGGGCGGTATTCGTAGAGATCTTTGACGGCGTGCCCCAATCCATCAAAGACACCCGAGAACCGGCAATCGCATCCCCCCGCGAAATTGCCGGCTTGCTTACCAATCGGGAAAAATCCCAGGCCGCCATTCAAGTTGGTCCATGTGCTGGTCGCGGCGGCGTCAATGTCATTGCCCAGGGCGAAGTACTTTCCGCCTCCCACGTTGTTGCTGGCGGCCATGCCTTGCAACGTGTAGTTGTTGCTACTGGTCGAGTAATCAGACGACGACCCCAGTGTTTTGATGATGGTGTAGGGGTTGCCGCTGATCTTGAGTACCGGACTCGACGACGAGTCCAGCAAGCGCGTGGCATCGGTCGCACTCAGATGGATGCTGCCGTTGAATCCATTGCCATTCGGTCCGCCGGTGGGGGCGCTGGCCATCCCCATGAGCACCATGCCATTGGCGGTATAGCCGGGAACCGAGCTGGAACTGGGGTTCAACACCAAGGCACCGGCGCCGGTCACGGTCAGCGAGCCCGTCCGCGTCGAAGAGCCCACATTGATGTTGTAGCCCGCATTGAGCGTGAGGGTGTTGGCGCTCCAACTGACGTCGTCATAGACGTGGATGTCGCCCCTCGTGCCCGTGGATCCCCCACTGCTGGCGATGGTGACACTGCCAGCATTCAGGTTGGCGGTCAGGGTGGCACCGGTGATATCGCCCCCGGTGGCCGCGATGGTGAAGTCTGTGGGGTCCAGCAGCCACTCCCCAGACCGACCGCTTGGCGCCAGCGTGCTCACGCGAGTGCTCCCGCGCACGTTCAGATTCGTTGCCGAGGTCTCCACAAATCCGCCGTCGCCCCCCAAATCACCCCCCTGGGCGCTGATCGAACCGTCCACCTGCGTGCGGCTGGTGGCGTTGGTCAGGTCGGCAATGATGTCGATGCGCCCACCGTGGCCCGCGCTGCCTGGTGCCGCATCGGCGCTGATGCGGCTGGTCTGCGCAAGCTCAATCTTGTCACTGGCAATCAGGCGGATGGTGCCACCGTCATTCACCAAACCGGTGGCCGAAACAGCGCCGCTGTTCTTGACCACGCCCCCCAGCAAGCCATGGGCCGCTTGGGCGGACAGGATGATCAGCCCGCCGGGGGCCTGTACTGCGTTGCCGTTGTCGACCAGGGCCTGGATCGTGGCTGGCGTCACCAGCACCTGGGTCAACTGCTTGTTGCTATTGAACTGCAGCTGATAGCTCTCGCCCGCCGCCAGGGCCACCGTACCGCCCCTCTGGGCCACCACCACACCTTGGTTACGCACTTCGGGCGCCAGCAAGGCGATGTAGCCCCCCAGGCCTGCGCTGAGATGACCTTCATTGAGGATGCTGCCGTAAGCGCCCTGGCGGTGGAAGTGGTGTTGTCCGCTTAAAAAGTCGGCATCGCTGATACTGCCTGTGGTGGCGGTCAAGCTGCCCACATCCACACGTGAGCCGGGTGCAAAGTAAATGCCCTGCGGATTGACCAACAGCACCTGGCCGTTAGCGTTGATCTGCCCAAAGATCGGGCTCGGGTCGCTGCTTTGCACGCGATTGAGCAACACGCTGCTGTGGCTTGGCTGCGTGATGTTGACCCTGGCATTGGCGCCTACCGCGAAGCTTTGCCAATTCACGATGGCCTGGTTGGAGCTTTGTTGAATGACCAGCGTGGCGGCGTTCGCGGTTTGGGTCTGGCTGAAGGCCACGGTGCCTGCGGCCACTTGCGCGCCTGTGGGCAATTGCGTCACGGCCGGCGGCGCGATGCGTGGCGGGGCAGTCTGTGCGCTGGTGACCCCGGCGAAGCCACCCGCCACCAGCACGGCCACCGTGACGCAGCGCAGGACGCTTTTTTTTCCCCGGGCACTGACATGCTCGGACACCGGCACCCAGGTGTCGAGTGATGCGCTGTAAACCAGTTTGTAGCTGCCGTTCATGATTTAAAACGCCTGTGACGCGGTCACCCATAGCCGGTGGATCTTCAAAGTGCCGTCCTGGTCTGCGCCTCGATTGGCCTCGGTCGTGATCGGATTGGGGTTGCTTCCCACACGCCTGGCGTAGCTGGTTTGCACCGACATGCCCGCGCTGTTGCGCCAGCCCAAGGCCAGGCCGGCGCCCTTGAGCGCGTAGGCATTCAAGACCGGCGCCCCCGTGAATTGATTGAACTTGTTCACTCGGATCTGGCCGTGGTCATAAAAGCCGGTCAGGCTCCAGACGTCGGCCATCTGCCAGCGCAGCTCCAGATTGAGCATCTGGCCCAGGGTGCCGCCCGCTTCGCTGCTGGGGTAGGCACGCACACCGCTGCTCCCCCCGAGATAAAACTTTTCTGAAGAATCCAGGTTTTTGCTGGCCCACTGCCCGCTCAGGGCGGCATAGAGCGACCACTGGGGGCTCAGTTGCTGCTGACGGCTGATGGCGTAACGGATCTTCTTGTAGCGACCCGCCGTGCTGCTGGTATCGGTCACCTGGCTGGGCGAGCCCTCAAGATCCAGCCGACCCGCCGTCAGGACCCACGAGAACGCATTGGCGCCGCCTTGACCCAGGCTGTCAAAGCTGTTGCCGTTCACGATCAACGACAGCGGGATGTTTCGGTAGTCCGAAACGGTGGCGCCCGTGGAGATGTTTTCGTAGGATTTTTTCTCGGCACTCAAGCTGGTGTTCAGGTTGAACCTGCGGCTTCGCACCCAGGGATAGCTCAGCTCCAGACCTCGGGTGGTCGCATTCCCCTCAGTGGGCTGACCTTGCCGGCTTTGGGTAGCGTAGGGCTCGGTGATCAGCTCGTAGTCCAGCCGCGAGGCGACCAGGCCCAGGCGCCAGCCGTCTGACCCCAGGGGCAGCCCGTAGGCCACGCGTGCATAGTGAGCGCCCTTGGAGGTCATGACGCTCAAGCTGAGTGCATCGCCCCGCAAGGAGGGGCTGTTCAGCTTGAGTGCGGCGATGACACGCTGGCTGCCCGTTGACACGGCCCCCGTGTTGTCGGCCGACACCGTGCCCTCGAGCCGGGGCTCATCGACCAGCTGCAAGACCAGATCGGTTTGTCCGGCTTTCGCCCCGGGCGCCAGCGTGCCGGACACGGCCACGCCGGGCAGGTCGTCGGCCAGGAGCAGTGCGCGGTCGAGCGCGCTCATGTTCAAGAACTGCTCCGAGGGTTGCTGCTGCGAAAAGATCGACAACACCGTCTGCGGCGGGACCCGATGGGTGGGCACGCCCGTGACCCGGGCCTGACCGAAGACAGCCTCGACGATCGCAAGGGTGACTTCGCCTTTCGTGATGTCCTGCTCAGGCAAGAAGGTCTGAACCACCCAGCCTTGCTGCCGATAAAGGTCAGCCACCCACACCAGGCTGCTTTGCAGGCGTGCAAAGTCCAGCGGACGGCCCAGCAGAGGGGCCAGCGCGGCGCGCAGCACCTCGTCACGGATCAAGGTGTTCCCCTGGAACTTGAACGTATGGACTACCACGGTCTGACCCACCAACGGGGGTTCAAGCCGCGGAGGGGGTGCCTGCGGCACCGCAAGACGCGGCTTGTCGCCCTGTTGATCCCGCTCAATCTGCTGCTGCAAGGTACTGGCGCTGGGCTGCGTTTGGGCCACGACACTCACTGGCAGAACGCTGCTTAAACACAAGGCCATCCCAACCCAGTGCTCCGTCAAAAAGAGCGGTTTAGCCGCTTGGTATGGAGTCAATGGAGCGTGCTGCGTTTTCATGGTTTGGCGGTTTCTATCAATCGCAAACCCGAAAACCTTGCTGCGCAGTGCAAGGTTTGCAGACACTCGCCGCTAAGATGCCAAAAATGTTGAGATGGCAGGCCCGCTTTTTCACCACGCGGCCCGGCGCCTTGCGCTGGCTGATGGGGGCGTGTGTAGCGGTCGCTTCGCTGGCGAGCTCATGGGCCCAGAGCCCTCCAGCCGCAGGGGGTTCACCAGGCCAGGGCCCCAGCGTTCAGGTCCAGCAATCCCTCTGGCTCGATGAAACTCAAACGCTGGAATTCGAAAGCGTACGCAAGCAGGTTTTTCAGCCCTTCAAACCTGCGGCGCGCTTGACTCTGGGTCCTGGTGTGTTGTGGGTACGCCTGAACGTTCAACAAGCCGATGGCGCTGTAGGCCCCCTGTTTCTTCAGCTATTACCCCCCCATATCGGTGAAGTGACGCTGTATTCACCTTCAGGGCCTGGGCGCTGGGATCAGCGCCTCCTGGGGTCGCACGAGGTCCTGTCAAGGGTCAAGCTTGGAGGAATGGCGACCACTGAAGATTTTTATCTTCGAATTGCATCGCGCAACAGCCCAGCGCTGGTGGCCCTTGTGGGACGCCAAGACGACCTCGATTCGCACGAAACGAAATTGGCCGTCGCGATCACGGTCATCACCACGCTCACGCTGGTATTTCTTTTGGTGATGCTGTGGCGGACTGTCTCTCACGCCAGCTGGATGGCCGCCTTGATCAGCACCTTGATGCTGTCGTCCCAAACCCAGTTGTGGCTTAGCCTCGGCTATGCGTACACCGTGCTGGGTTTGCCATTGAAAGTGGGGACGGCCCTGGCGCCGCCCTTGACCATTGCCAACCTGGCAATCGCTGGCAGCATTTTTTCCCTGTTTTACACGGCACTCTTCCCCCATCAACGGTGGGTGCGCTGGCTATGGGCCTGGTCTGTTCTTCAGGCCGTGCTGTGTCTCTATGCCCTCATTGAACCCGACACCGCATCGAACCTGAGCACGATGGCATGGCGGATTGGGCCGCTGATGTTTGGGGCTTCCCTGCTGATGGCCGCGATCAGGGAGCCTGATCGTCTGCGCCAAATTTCAAGCAAAGTTGCGTTTGGCATTTTGCTTTTGATCTCCACGGTGATGGCTTTTGTGGCCTGGCGCGCTGGCGGATTTTGGGGTGCGACTTCCACCGAGCTGGCGTCGGATCTCTTCATCACGAACCTCATGAGCCGGGTGTCTTTACTTCTGGTGATCACAGGATTTGCCAATTGGCTGTTTGAGCGGCTCAAAGCCGCCCAACTGCATGCAATCCAAGGAGAGCTTCAGGTATCCAAGGAAAGCCTGGACCTCGAGTCCAAGCGCCTGGAGCGTCAGCGCAAGTTCACTGCCATGCTGGCGCATGAACTGAAAAACCCCCTGGCGGTCAGCCACTTGGCCTTGTCCGGCATCAAGGCACGTATCGCCAAGGATGACCCGTTGCTGGAACGATCGGCAGCCATCGAACAATCGCTACAGGAAATCGACGCCATCATTGACCGCTGCTCGGAGATGGATGGTTTTGAGCAGGGCCAGTTGCCCATGAGCCTGGGTTCTTTCACGCTGAACGACTTGACGGCGGCCATCAAAGCGGCCAACCCCAGTGAACGAATCTACTTGCTGATGCGCGGTGTACCGGGTGACACGGTGCTGGTGTCCGACATCCAGTACCTCAAGATCATTTTCAGCAACCTGCTGACCAACGCGCTGAAATACTCACCGCCCGACACCTTGGTGGAGCTTGCTGTACGACCGGCGTCCCAGACGGGACCCACACCCGCAGTGGAGTTTTGTATCTCTAATGAAGTCGGAAACGCCGGTACGCCTGCGCCTGATTTGGCTTTCGAGCGTTTTTATCGGGCTGAAGCGGCGCGCAACCAGTCGGGTGCGGGCTTGGGTCTGTGGCTCTCGCAATCGCTGGCACACGCCCTGGGCAGCGAGGTCGTCATGCAAACCGACCCGGAAAAAATCAGCTTTTCACTGGTTTTGAAATACACATGAAATCGGAAATAGCGGTCGCCAAAAGCCAGCTCGGCGAATTGATCGTGGTCGACGACAACCTGCGCCTCAGCGAAGAACTATCGCTCGTGCTGCAGTCGGCGGGATGGTCGGTGCGATGTGCCGACGACGGCGAGAGCCTGCGCGCCTGCATCGGCCACCACGAGCCGGACATCGTGGTGCTGGACCTGAACTTGCCCGGCGAAGATGGCATCAGCCTGTGCAAGTGGTTGCGTGTCACCCACCCACGCATTCGTATCGTGCTGCTCACGGCCCGCGTGATGGGCATCGACCGAACCGAGGGCTATGTGGCTGGCGCCGACATTTACCTCACCAAACCGACACGGGCCGAAGAATTGCTGGCGGTCGTCCACAACCTGTGGCGACGCACGGAACCGGCTGCGCAAAACCTTCAGCCGTCGTCCGATCAACCCTGGACCTTGCACGCCAAAGACCAGCGCCTGCTTTCGCCGCAGTTGGACATGCTGAGCCTGACGCCTAACGAGTGTTTGCTGTTGCAGACATTGGCCTCGGTCAATGGTTTGTGCACCTACGAGCAATTGACCCACACCCTGGGCCATGCCGGCTTGAATGACAAACAGGGCAAGGCGCGACTCGAAGTCATCGTCAGCAGGCTGCGCAGCAAATTGGCCAAGTTCCCAGCGGATCGCCTGGAGATCAAGACGGAACACAGCACGGGGTATTTTTTGACCCGCCCATTGGCCGTCAAGGCCGATGACACGAAGTGGGTTCAGTAGCTGGGGTGGAGCGACGCGCAGAGGCCTCGCTGTGATGAATGTCAGCGTCCGGGGCATACTCATCCGGTGACCCTCTTTGCCCGCACCCTCTGGCGCCGACTCCTCACAGCTTCTTGTTTGCTGGCGATCTGCTGCGCCTCGCCCGCCTCGGCCCAAGCCCAAGACCGGATCCTCGAGCGCGCCTACTGGACCGACGTGACCGGCTCGGCCACCCTGGCCCAGGCTCAGACGGCGCCCTACACCCCCTACACCGGTGTCCTCAGTAAAGGGTTCAGCACGCATACGCAATGGATCCGGCTGCGGATCGATGCCGTGCCACCTGGCGAACCGGACACGCTGGTGCTGCGGATTCGGCCGGTCTTCCTGGACGCAATCACCCTCTTTGACCCGGCCGACCCCGCGTACGTCAGCACCCCACGCACCGCAGGCGACCTCAGCCCCTGGGAGCCCAGCGAATTCGAATCGCTGCACCACACCTTCGTCATCCCGGCACAGCCCACTCCGCGCGACATCTGGCTGCGCCTGAGTACCGCCAGTACGCAACTTATGCACGTCGAGGCGCTCAGCCCACGCGACATGCTGCGCAAGGAGCACAGCCTGTGGCTGGCGTACTCGGCCCTGCTGGCGCTGATCCTCTCCTTTCTGGTGTGGGTCTTGCTGGCCTGGCTGCGCGACCGAGATCCCGTCAACGGCATCTTCGTGCTGCGCCAGACTATCCTGCTGCTCTACACCGCCAGCTACCTGGGCTACCACCGCAGCGTTCTATCCGATGTGCTATCGCCGTTTGCGCAAGACCTGATGTATGCCTGGCTCGTGCTGTTGGCGACGGGCTCCTCCATCGCTTTCGAATACCGCCTGCTGCGTGAGTACACCTTGCCGCGCTGGAGCCACTGGCTGATGCGCGGTTTGCTCGGCACCTCAGCGCTGGCCATGGGCTTGCTCCTGCTGGGTGAGAAAGGCGAGGCCCTGCGCCTGAACATGCTGCTCAACGCGATCGCGCTGTGCGCCCTCTTGCTCATCGCCTCGCGCATGCAAGCGATCGACCGCAGCACGGCCCCAACGGATCGCTATCACCTGCCTAAAGCCGCGCTGGTCGGGTACTACCTGGTCATCGTGCTGGTTCTGGCCATGGCCATCATGCCCAGCCTCGGACTGCTGAAAGGCACGCTGTTGTCTATCTACGGAGTGCTGTTGTACGGGCTGAGCTCGGGCATGTTGATGACCACCTTGCTGATCCTGCGCTCGCGCAAGACCGAACAACTGCGCCTGGACCTGGCCAACCGCCTGTTTCTGTCGCGCGAGCAGCTGGCGCAGGAAGCCCTGCGCCGCAAAGACCAGTCACAGCTGCTCAACATGCTGATGCACGAACTCAAGACGCCGCTGAGCGTGATCGACATGGCGCTCCAGGGCGTCAAGGCCGACGACAAGACCCAACGCTACATCGCGCGCGCCATCGACAACATGAAGTCCATCCTCAACCGCTGCATCCAGACAGACCGTTTGGTGGAGCGGTCGTTCGCGGTGCAGCGCGAAGCGGTGGACCTGGTGCACGCGCTGCCCCAGTGGCTGCAGAACCACAAACAGGCGGCTGAGCGTCATGTCCTGCACAGTCCGCCCCACGCCGTGGTCGAGTCGGATCGCCAGTGCATCGAGATCATTGCCGGCAACCTGATCGAAAACGCCCTCAAGTACGGCGACCCGCAGCAGCCCATCGAGGTCTCGCTCGAATCCCAAACCCACGCAGACGGTCGCGCCGGCTGGTGCCTGAAGGTCTGCAATTACCCCGGGGCCGCAGGCTGGCCCGATGCCGACAAGCTCTTCGCCAAGTACTACCGCAGCCCGGCCGCGCAACGCCAGTCGGGCACGGGCCTGGGTTTGTTCCTGTCGCACAATCTCGCCCAGCAGTTGAACGCCGAACTGCGCTACTGCCCAACCCCGACCCAGATCTGCCTTGCGCTATGGATGCCCGTCTCAGTATCGTCCTCGTAGAAGACAACGACGACCTGCGTGAACTGATGGCCGATACGCTGCGCGGCCAGGGGCACCGCGTCACGGCGCTGTCCTGTGCCGAGGAGCTTGAAGACCGTTCCCAGGGTGTCGCCGCCGACCTGTTCCTGATCGACCTGAACCTGCCCGGTGAGGACGGCTACAGCCTCTCACGCCGCATTCGCAAGGCGCAGCCGCTGGTCGGCATCGCGATCGTCTCGGCCCGCTCCGACCTGCAGGGTAAGGTGGACGGCTATGCGTGCGGGGCCGACTGGTACCTGCCCAAGCCGGTACCCATGCCGGAGCTGATGGCAGCCATCAACAGCTTCGCCCGACGCAGCCACGCCCAGCTGCTCACCCAAGCCACGCCGGACGGTACGCTGCGCCTGGCGCGTCGCGAGCTGCAGGGCCCCGGCGGCACTGTGCCGCTGACCCGCTCTGAAGAAATCCTGCTGACCGCCTTTGCGCGGGCGCCCTCGGGTTTGCTGGAAACCTGGCAACTGCTCGAACTCTTGGGCCTGGAAGCCGAAGACACGCACAAGACCCGCCTCGAAATCCGCTTCACGCGCCTGCGCAAGAAGCTGCGGCAGGCCGGCGCCGAGGGGCCAGGCGTCGAGGCCATCCGGGGCATGGGCTACCAGCTGCACATTCCGCTGCAGGTCACGGCCTGAGTTCGCGGTCTGGCGCGTTGCGCAAGCACCGGGCGCTCACCTTCAAAATCTTTCAAGGTCTTTCTTAAGCCTTCAAATTGCTGCTTTTTTGTCACTTTCCGACGGCATCGCAAGCATTTTGAAAGGGCGTGAAAGGTTCGCAAGGCAGCGAATTGTGAAATCGCCGGCTTCCAAGACCCCTTTGGCATGCTGTGCTCACCCTTCACAAACTGGACCTGACCGGCCCCGCTGGCAGCGTCCGCATCTCGGCCACCGAGGCCACTCTGCTCAAGGCCTTCGTGCAATCGCCCGATGCGCGCCTGAGCATCGACGAGGTCATGCACTGCCTGGCCGTGGCCGAAGGGGCCACGCAAAAGTCCAAGGTCCATGTCCGCATGGTGCGGCTGCGCAAGAAGCTGCATGAGGCTGGCGCCGAGGGCGCCGTCATTGAATCGATCCGCAACGTGGGCTACCAGTTCTTTGAAGAGCTGGCGGTTCGCAAGCCTTGAGGGCGGCGCTGGGCATGAAACACCGCCACCGTCTCCTGCGCTACGGCCCCGCCCCGCGGCGGCAAGTCGTCCCAGTGCTGGGGATCGCTTCGGCCTGCCTGCTGGCTGGCGTGTCGGCACAAGGGTGGGCCCAGACCGTTCCGACGCCAGGCGACCTGCAGCGACAAGTGGAGCCGGTCCGCCCCAGTCCCTTGCCCGAACTGAGCCGGCAACCACGACGCCTGACCCAGCCCAGCCTGCCTCAGCCTGGCGCCACCGTCGCCCGCATCCGCGAATGGACGCTCGTGGGCAATACCGTGCTCACGAGCGAACGCTTGCTCCCGCTGCTGCAGCCATTTACCGGCGTCGCGTTGTCGCTGGTGCAGATCCGCGAGGCCGCGGCGGTGATCCAGCAAGCCTACGAAGAGGCTGGATGGCTCGCGCGGGTGGACATCCCGGCGCAAGACATCACGGAAGGCCGTGTGACTTTGCAGATCACCGAATCGCGCCTGGGCCGCGTACAACTGGACTCCCAATCCACCAGCCGGGTGCACCTGGAGCGCCTGCGGTCCGTGCTCGAAGCGCAGCAGGCACCCGGTACCCCCCTGAACCTGGAGGCCGTCAACCGGGGGCTGCTGCTGGCAGACGATTTAAATGGTGTGGGCGTGGTCGGGACACTGGCTCCCGGTGGAGACCCGTCTACAACCGATGTCGTCCTGAGGGCACACGCCGAGAGCCCCCTGCTGATAGACCTGTCTCTGGACAACACAGGCGCTCGCTCCGTTGGCGCCGAGAAGCTGACCGCCACCCTCAACTGGGTCAGCCCCGCCGGATTCGGGGAAACCTACACCGCGCAGGCCAGCAAGACCCAGGGCAGCGACTACCTTCGATTGGCTGCGGGTGCGCCCCTGGGGTATGACGGCTGGCGTTACTCGATCTACATCACGCGGATGGACTACAAGATCATCACGCCGGACGCAGAGGGCCGCAGCCAGGACATCAACGGCAACACCCTCACCGCCGGACTGGATCTGACCTACCCGCTCCTGCGCAGGCGTGAAGCCAACCTCCTGCTGGTCATGGGTCTGGACGAACGCCGGTTCGAAGGCTTTGCCAACGGCGCGCTCAATTCCAAGTACGCGGTGCCGGGGGCACAGCTGAGCGTCACGGGCAACTTTTTCGACACTTGGGGGGGCTCGGCGTCAAACACCTACGCGCTGACCTGGCGCAGTGGCGAAGTGGGCCGCATCCAGCCCCAGGAGAACCTCAACACCCAAGGGCGCTTTCACAAGGTCACGTGGAACTACTCGCGACAGCAGTCCCTCGGGCCAGACTTCACCTTTTTCACCTCGGTCTCGGGGCAGAACACAGGGAACAAGGAGCTCGACTCCTCGGAAAACATGAGCCTGGGCGGGCCTAGCGGCGTGCGGGCCTATCCGGTCGGCGAGGCATCGGGCCCGCAAGCGCGCATCGCCAACCTCGAACTGCGCTGGCGCGTGCACCCGCAGTGGCTGATCACCCCGTTCTATGACGAAGCCCGCGTAGAAAAGCGCGTCTCAGGCGGGCCCGCGGCCTACGCGCTGCGCGGTTCGGGCCTGAGCGTCGCCTGGAGCGGTCGCTCGGGTGTGGCCGTACGCGCCATCTATGCCCGCCGCCTGGGCAACAACCCGAACGCGAACACCACGACCGGCATGGATGGTGATGGCTCGCGCCGTCTGAACCGGTTCTGGCTGACTGCGTCAGCCAGCTTCTGAGGGGCGGACACGTTTTCCGTCACCGCGTCAAGCAAGTCCCACCATGAACAAAGTCTGCAAGGTCGTCTGGAGCCACGCGCTGGGGCAGATGGTGGTCGTCTCCGAGGCGGTATCGGCTCGCGGCAAGGCGCACAGCAGCCGAGGCACCGCAGGTGCGGCCGGAGCGCCCGCGGCGGGTGCTCGGGTATCGACACTGGCCGCCTGTATGGCCCTCGCCCTGGGGGCCGCAGACGCAGGGCCGGCACTGGCGCAGACCTTGCCGACCGGCGGCCAAGTCGCGGCGGGGCAGGCGAGCCTGAGTACCTCCGGGGCCACCCTGACCGTCCAGCAGGCCTCCGAGCGCGCCGTCATCAACTGGCAAAGCTTCAACGTGGGGGCGGGGGCGCAGGTCCACTTCAACCAGCCTGGCGCCCAGTCGTCCACCTTGAACCGGGTGACAGGCCCCGAGGCCAGCACGATCCTCGGTCGCATCACGGCGCCCGGCCAGGTCATCATCAGCAACGGGAATGGCGTCTTCTTCGGGCGCGGATCGGTGGTGGACGTTGGCAGCCTCATTGCGACCACGCACGCGATCAGCGACGAGCGCTTCCTCCGGGGCGAGCTGCGCTTTGAGCGCCAGGGCGCGACCGGCAGCGTGATCAACGAAGGCGATCTGCGTGCGCGGATCGAGGGCTACATCGCGCTGATCGCCCCCGAAGTGCGCAACCAGGGCCTCGTCGTGGCGCGCAAGGGCACGGTGTCGCTCGCCGCCGGCGAGACGGTCGAACTGCAACTCGATGACCAGAACAAGCTCTCGCGGATTGCGGTCGAGGCCGGCCGCTGGCAGGCGCTGGTCGACAACCGCCAGGCGATCGAGGTCGAGGGCGGTCTGGTCATCCTGTCGGCCATGGCGCTGCGCGAATTCCAGGGTGGCGTCGTCCGCCACAGCGGCGCCATCAACGCCAGCAGCCTCACCCAAGTCGGTGGACGCGTCCTGCTGACGGGCGATCACATCACGCTGCAGACCGGTTCGACCATTGACGCTCGCGGCGCAACGGGCGGCGGGCAGGTGCTGGTGGGCGGCGACTGGCAAGGCGGCGCGAATGCGCAACGCCGCGTGTTCGACAACCCCAACGCCCTGCACCAGGCGACCACGGTGAACATGGAGGCGGGTGCATCGGTCGATGCCAGTGCCACCGGCAACGGCAAGGGCGGCACGGTGGTCCTCTGGAGCGATGTAGGCAACTCCAATTCGCTCACCTCGGTGCGGGGCACGCTGCTCGCCAAGGGCGGCGCTAACGGCGGCAACGGCGGCCAGATCGAAACCTCGGGCCACCGCCTGGCGGTCAACGGGGCGACGGTCAGCACCTCGGCATCAGCAGGTCAGATGGGCGATTGGCTGCTGGACCCCGTCGACCTGGCCATCACCGGCAGCATCGACGGGACCACCGTCACCGTGAGCCCCGACACCATCACCACCAGCCTCACGACCAACAACGTGAACGTCACCTCCACGGGCAACCTGTCCGTCGACGGCGCGATCACGGCGACGGGCACAGGCAACCTGACGCTGACGGCCGCCACCAACCTGTCCGTCAATGCCAACATCACCGTGGGCGGCGCGATTGAGCTCAACGCAGCGGACATCACCGTCGGTGGCACCCTGCGCTCGTCCACGACAGGAACAACCGCTGTATCGGCCATCGCCTCGAACAACCTGACGATCAGCGCCGCGCAGGACTGGACCAGCAAGAACTACCTGTTCTCTGCGGGCAACAACCTCGCCATCAACGCAGACCTGCGCGCAGAGCAGTCAGGCACCCTGACCCTGCGCTATGGGCAAGCGACCACCAACGGTGCGGGGGCGACCTACTCGGTGACGGGCAATGTGCGCATTCCGCTGCCCTCCTCCAGCAGCAGCGCCCTACGCTGGCGGCTGGGGAGTTCAGGCTCGGACCAAGACCTGATCTTCAACAACGGCTGGCTGGGGTTCTACGCAGCCGGCCAAGTCAATGGCGGGACTGCATCCGCCCTGCTGGGCATCACTACTGCCGGACAACTTCAACAGCCCCATTACTACAGCGGCAGCGGCTGGTTCAAGCTCACCTACTCCAACTATCCCCTGGACATCGAGGTCGGCACCGGCGAGAACGGTTCACGTTGGAACGGGAACACAGCCTTCTACACAGGCGGGGCGGCCAGCTCCGGCTATGTCGACATTTCCGGCTACAAACCCGGGGTCGGCAGTGGCTCGGGTCCCGGGGTCAAGGCCTCAGGAACGGTGATCACGGTGGCGAACACCACCATCGGCAGCGCCGGAGTCGAGATCACGAACCGCTACACCCTGAGCACCGACGACAAATACCTGCGTGCCGACACCTCGGTCAAGGCGACTTCCGCCAGCGGCCTGACCAACGTCGGTCTATGGGTCGGAACGCGAGACGACTGGGTGGGCAGCAGAGACAGCCTTACCAAGATAGTCGGCAACATCGACTCCAATGGATTTACCCAGAATTCGAGCAGCGGTCAGGCCGCGAGTGCGCTCAAGCTCGAAGAAAGCTCGGCGTCCACGGCAGCCGCCGTCCTGTTCTATTCCACGGACGCCTCCGCGGTCGCCACTTTTTCGACTTGCTGCAGCTTCAACAGCGCCACCGGCGTGAACCCCTGGGCGACCAGTGGCTCCGCTACCACCTCCGCGGGCAGCACGTCGTACACGCATGATGGCTCCTATGCCCTCTACACCGGACTGGGTAATCTGACCCAGAACCAGTCCAAAGGCTTCACCTGGTTTTATCTGGCGGCGCCGAACAGCCAGATCAACTCGGTGGCAAGCACGGTCGCAGGCTCTCTCACCGGGTATACCTTCGCCCTCCCGAGCAGCCGCGTGACCTATTCGGGCTCTCACTTCAACGTCCAGGATCTGGTCAACGGCGGCGTGACGCTCAACGCCGGCGGAAACCGGGGCAACGTGAGCCTCTTGTATGGCACCGACTACGACCTGGTCTACTCCGGGAACGTGGTCAGCCCCACCAGCACGGCCTTCGTGAATGCGGGCACCTACCGCTTCGCCATTTCCCTGAAAGGAACCCTGGCGGCCGAGGGCTACACCCTGAGCGGCTCGGGCGCGGCCACCTTGGTGATCGATCCGAAGTCCCTGAGCATCACCGGCACCTCGGCGGCCAACAAGACCTACGACGGGTCCACGACCGCAGCCTGGACGCTGGGTACCGTGTCCGGCTACGTCGGCACCGGTACGAGCATGGAGCGGCTCGGAGTGAGCGTCTCCGGTTCGTTCTCGAGCGCCAACGCCGGCGACTACAGCATCACGCCGACCTACACCCTGACGGACCTGGCCGCTGTGAGCGGCGTCCATGCCGGCGGCCTGGCACGCAACTACACAATGAGTGCAAGTGCGGTCAATGCCACCATCAACAAGGCCGACCTCGTGATCACGGGCAGCAAGGTCTATGACGCTTCCACCGGCGTGGCGGGCAGCGCGCTCACGGCCGTGGGCGTCGGCAGCCAGCGCTTCACCATCACGGGAAGCGGCGCGACGGGTAACCTGCCGTCTGCCAACGTCGGCACGCAGACGCTGGCGAGCCTCACTGGCCTGACACTGGGCTCGAGCAGCACCGGCGGACTCGCGGCCAACTACAACGCCTTATCGGTAACGGGTAGCAGCGTCCAGGTCACGGCCAAGCCGCTGACGGTCAGCGGCCTGGTCGCCTCCAAGGAATACGACGGCCTGACGTCGGCAACGCTCACAGGCACACCCACGCTCACCGGCGGCGGCGCAACCTCCAGCGATGGCATGGTGCATGGCAGCGATGTCGTGAGCCTCGCGGGCACAGCCCAGGCCGTGTATGGCACGGCAGCCGTGGGCTCGGGCAAATCACTGACGCTCAGTGGCCTGACCCTGACGGGGGCGAATGCATCGAACTACTCGATCTCCAACTCGCTCACGGGCGAGATCCTGCAAAAGACGCTGCTGATAACCGGGGTCCAGGTGAACACGCGGACCTACGACGGCACCACGGCAGCGACCTTCAACACGGCGGGAGCCACAGTCTCTGGGCGTGTGGGTTCGGAAACCGTGACCTTCACCGTCGCCGGCCAGTTTGCCGACAAGAACGTGGGCACCAACAAGTCCGTGACCGTCAGCGCGCTCACACTCAGTGGCACCCACGCAGCCAACTATCGCGTGGGCACGCTCACTCTGACTGGCAACATCACCCAACTGGCCAGCGTGGCCTGGGTGGGCGGGGGTTCGACCAACAACTGGTTCGACCCGGCCAACTGGGCGGGCGGCGCGGTTCCCGACCTGTCCAACGTGGCCAGCGTGTCGATTCCTTCGGGCGTGACGGTGCGCTTCAATCCTTCTGCGGCCGTCTCGCCTGCAGACGGCACCGGCGCTGTGAACATCCAGACTCTGGGGACAGCGGGCACCCTGCGCGTCGACGACGGCACGCTGAACGTCGGCTCTGGCGGCATCACACTGGCCGCTTTGGACCATCGGGGCGGACAAGCGGCCAGTGACGGGGCGATCACCCTGGGGCAACTAGACCACACGGGTGGCACGCTGATCGCCAACAGCGACCTGACCGTCTCGAACGGGTTCAGCCAAGGCGCCTCGGGCAGCATCAAGGTCTATGGCCGCACGACGATCGACGATGCATCGGGTGGGGTGGTACTTGGAAATCTGCGCAGCGCGGGCTTGTTGAGGGTGACAAGCACCGGTGGCGCCATCACGCAGACCACCGGCACATCGCTGTTCGCCGATACAGGAAGCGAATTGCGCGCGTCACAAGGCGGCTCGACGGCCGACATCCTCTTGCCCAATACCGGCAACGAACTGAGGCTGGGTGTGACTGCGACAGGCAATACGCTTGTGATCAACGGAGATATCCAAGCCAACGAGGAAAAGGCGAAAGCGGCGGCGGCTGCAGCGGCCGCAGCAGCTGCTGCGGCGGCCGCTGCAGCAGCTGCCACAGGCACGCCGCTACCGGTCCTTCTGCAAGGCGGGATCCAGAACCCGGCATACGCGCAGACCGTTGTGACTGCCCCGCGGCCGCAGGGACCCGCGCCGACGCTGGCCCCTGCGACGACAGCAGCCACAACCCCGCTCATGGCAACAGCCACCCCGAATCCCGCACCCGTTAGCGCTGCCACCACACCCGCCTCCGCGCCCACCCCCGATGCAGGGGTACGCCTATTCGTCGTCAGCGCGGCGTCCCCCGCCGCGCGCGGCCTGATCACCGTCATGCTTCCGCCCGCGCGCGAGCTGATGGCGAGGGGAGGCTTTGAGTTCAAGTTACCGACGGATGTGGTGCCCGCCTCGGCCGCTCCGTCCAGCGTGCAGGTCACTCTCAGCAACGGAAATCCCATCCCCAACTGGCTCAAGTTTGACCCTGTCGCAGCCAAGTTCTCAGCGCAATCGGTGCCTGAAGGGGCCATTCCCTTGGAGGTGAAGGTCTCGGTCGCTGGGCGTGAGACGGCCATCGTTGTCTCTGAAGACGGTCTGCTCCGATAGGAGCAAGAGGAAAGCAAGCCGTGAATCTCTTGTCTCGCACTTTCGGCATGTATCGCTGGGTCGCACTCGTCTGGCTGCTGGGCGCGTGGGGCCTGCCGACCAGCTACGCCCAGACGGGAGCGGCCGGCTCACTCAGTCCTCGTGTCGCCAGCGTCAACGGACAGCCCATCGAGGTGCCGGCCTTCGAGCTCTCCCTGCAGGAGCAGTTAGCCGCTGGCGCGACGGACTCGCCTGCCTTGCGAGAGGCTGTTCGACGTGACCTGGTGATCGAGTCGGTCTTGGCGCAGGAGGCTGAGAAATCCAAACTGGACCAAGGCAGTGCCTTCCGCCTGCGGATGGAAGCCGCTCGCAAGCGCCTGCTGGCGCAAGCCTGGCAGCAGCAGTGGCTGCAGGCGAACGCACCCACCGACAAAGAGCTGGCCGAAGAATACGAGGCCGTCCTCAAGCGTGCCGGCAGTAAGCAGTACCGGATCCGGCAGGTGGTCCTGCGCGACGAGACAGCAGCGCGTCTGGTGCTGCAGCAAATCCGTCAGGGGAAGTCCCTCGGGGATCTGGCTCGGGAATACTCCGTCGAGCCCCTGGGCAAGTCAGAAGGCGGCCTGCTGCCCTGGGTCACCGTGGCCGACCTGGTCGAGCCGCTGGGTCAGGTGGTCGCGAGCCTGCAGACCGGGCAGACCGTGACCGAGCCCGTGCGATCCACCAACGGTTGGCACATCCTCCAGGTCGAGGCAGACAGGCCCTATGTACCGCCAACGGCGGCCCAGCTTCGCCCCCAGTTGATCCAGGCGGTCTCTCAGCGCAAGCTCAGCGCAGCGGCGCAAGCGCTTGTCAACAAAGCGCGGATCGAGATGCAGTAGGCGGCTCCGATCGGGATGGCCCAGAAAGCGGACGGCAGCGTCTGTCGTACAGTTGAGCCAGAAAC
>JACCED012023412.1_pt1 | contig 29784 bp, 48 predicted proteins | sample 7455021 | NCBI WGS metagenome assembly JACCED01 (sample SAMN15323456, study PRJNA562643) | freshwater metagenome | isolation source: river surface water | place: USA:Blue River Watershed | collected 2017-08-19 | reverse complement strand
TTGCTCGTTTTGGATCTGATTCGTCAGTTCTATGTAAGCGTCAGTCCAATGTAACCTCTTCTTTAGAGCGTTGGAGGAATCTGGACCTGATGCAGTTAACTGGTGCTGTGGTTGCTCAGTATGAGGCTTGTGACCATAAGACCCGTCCTGCCGAGATTCTGGTTGACTCTATTGGCCTTGGAGCAGGTGTTGTCGACCGACTAAGAGAGTTAAAACTTCCTGCTCGTGGGATTAATGTTTCCGAAAGTCCTGCAATGGGTGGTACTTATTTGAATCTAAGAGCAGAACTCTGGCATAAAGCCAAAGCTTGGCTAGAGAAACGAGACTGCAAGATACCAAATAACGAGGATTTCATTGCTGAACTGGCGACTGTAAGGTACACATTTACTTCTAATGGCAAGATTAAGATTGAATCTAAGGATGATATTCGTAGACGAGGACTTAAATCTCCTGACATGGCTGATGCTTTTGTGTTGACATTCGCATCAGATGCGGCTACTGTTTCTTGGGGATCAAATATTTCTTGGGGTAAACCGATCAAAAGGTTGATCCGAGGTATCGTTTGAGAGCCGTTGCCATTTTAGAGCCACCTTAAACAAGTGGCTCTTTTTTTGTTTAACACAATATGGTACTATCACGCAACCTTTCTGGAGACTTCTATGAAAATGGATGATGCCGCCAAGAAAATTGGCAAAGTTATGGGTGAGTACAAAGAAGGCAAGCTAAAGTCTTCTTCTGGTCAAAAGGTTAAATCCCGTGACCAAGCTGTTGCCATTGCGATGAGTGAAGCTCGTGCTATGCCCAAGCGTGGTAGCCGAACTGCAACCAATCGGAGCAAGAAATGAAAGGTCTGTACGCAAACATTCATGCCAAGCAAGAGCGAATCAAAGCTGGCTCTAAAGAAAAGATGCGTAAACCTGGCACTAAGGGCGCTCCTACTGCCAAAGACTTTAAACAAGCAGCTAAGACTGCTAAAAAGAAATGATTAAGCGTGGTTCCGAAGAGTTCTCTGGCTACAACAAGCCTAAGAAAACTCCCAACCATCCCAAGAAAAGCCATGCAGTATTGGCTAAATCTGGTGACGAAGTGAAGCTAATTCGCTTTGGTCAACAAGGTGTTTCTGGTAGTCCTGACGGATCTAAGAGAAACGAAGCATTCAAAGCCCGACACGCTCAGAATATTGCCAAAGGCAAGATGAGTGCGGCATATTGGGCCAACAAAGTAAAGTGGTGATTATGAAATGCCCTATCGCAACCTATGACATCAAGGTCAATCTGAAGGCTCGTAATTGGGCTTTTAAGAATGTTGGCTATGGTCCTGCAAACCCAGAAGAAGAAAACGAAGACTTCTGGAATGCACGAGCAGAAGAGTGGCAAACTCCTGTTGAAGAAGCCAAGACCATGCGTTGTGGCAACTGCGCTGCCTTCATCCAAACTCCTGAGATGATGGACTGCATCCTAAAAGGTATTGATGAAGAGACTGATGGCTATGCCAAAGATGTCCAAGGTGCGGCTAATCTTGGCTATTGTGAGCTGTTTGACTTTAAATGTGCAGGTGAGCGTACCTGTTCAGCATGGCTATCTGGTGGCCCTATCACCCAGAAGATGACCAAGAATCAGCAGAATATGTTGATGATGGCTAAAACAGAATACGACATGGAAGACGAGGAAGACTAAATGGACTGGCTTACTGCTTTACTAGAATCTTTTTCTCCTGCTGTTGGTGGCTCTGAAGCTGTGATGGGTGGTGGTGCAGCTCCAATGTCTTTTGGAGACACTCTTGGTAGCTTTGCACAAAACCAATTAAGCCAACAAATGGCTCCTGCTATGGAAGCCTACAAGGGTATTACAAATCCAAATGCCTCTATGGGTGACATGGCTAACTCTGCATTCAAATACTCTTTCAATCCCAAAGAAGATGAAAAAGCTCTTATGTCTCCATCAATGGGTAATCCCTATGGTGGCATGGCTAACAATTATGTTGGCGGCATCCCTTCTCTATTACAGAATACTGGTTCTGGAATCCTCCCTTATATCGGCTCACGATAAGGAAATAATATGTACGAAAACCCAATGTTGATGGCTGAGACTTTGCAAGGCCAAGTGGAAGGCGATGAGGTAATGTCTGAAGAGCAACTTCAAGGCGTTATTTCTGCTGAAATTACTGATGCTATTTCATTCATTGATGATGACATTGGCGGCAATCGTGCATTAGCAACTGAATACTATTATGGTCAACCATTTGGTGATGAAGAAGATGGTCGATCACAAGTGGTTTCAATGGATGTGCGTGATACTGTGCAAGGCATTTTGCCAAGCCTGATGCGTATTTTCTTTGGCCCAGAGCGTGTTGTTGAGTTTGCCCCACAAGGACCTGAAGACATCCAAGGCGCTGAACAAGCAACTGACTATGTAGACTTCATCTTCAAGCGTGATAACCCAGGCTTTAAGATCCTTCATTCTGCCTTTAAAGACGCATTAGTGCGTAAGTGTGGCATTGTTAAGTATTGGTGGGATGAGTCTGTATTGGTTCAAGCTGAGTCTTTCTCTATGCTTGATGAGCAGACAATGATGTTCTTGACTCAAGACCCAGACATTGAGATTTCTGCGGTGCGTGAGTATCCAATGCCTGGCATGGCAGAACAGAATGTTGCCCAAGACATTATGACTCCACCTCCCATGATGTACGATGTGGAGATCAAGCGCAGAATTAAGTCTGGCAAAGTAAAGATTGAGGCTTTACCACCTGAAGAATTCCTGATTGACCGCAGAGCAAAGTCTATTGAAGATGCTACTTTTGTTGGTCACAGAACAATGAAAACTGTTTCCGATCTGGTCGCTATGGGATACGACTATGATGATATGGTGGAAGTTGCAGGTAATGGTAATGACTTTGATAACAATCAAGAGTACCAAGCTCGTAACCCATTTGCAGTTATCAATACTGCAGACAATGGTGATCCATCAAGCAAGAGTGTTTTGTACATTGAAGGCTACTTAAAGGTAGATTTTGATGGTGATGGCATTGCTGAAATGCGTAGGATTTGCACAGTTGGTACTGGCAATAAAGTAGTTCGCAATGAGATTGTCTCTGAACGACAGTTTGCTGACTTCTGCCCAGACCCAGAACCCCATACATTTTTTGGTATGTGTCCTGCTGACGTAGTGATGGATATTCAGCGCATTAAGTCAAATGTACAGCGTGGCATCTTAGACTCCTTGGCTCAATCTATTCACCCTCGTACAGCCATTGTTGAGGGACAAGCCAATATGGAAGATGTGCTGAATACAGAGGTTGGTGCTGTTATTCGCATGAGAGCGCCAGGCATGGTTCAGCCATTCACAACTCCATTTGTTGGTCAGGCAGCATTCCCAATGCTTGACTACTTGGATGACATTAAACAGACTCGTACAGGCATTTCTAAAGCCGCTTCTGGCTTGGATGCAGATGCCTTGCAAAGCACTACCAAGGCCGCAGTTTCTGCGACTGTTAATGCCGCACATCAGCACATTGAAATGATTGCTCGTATCTTTGCTGAAACAGGTTTGCGTAAATTGTTTACTGGCATCTTGAAGTTGGTTATTGAGAATCAAGATAAAGCTCGTATGGTGCGTTTGCGTAATACATTCGTGCCTATTGATCCTCGTTCTTGGGATGCCAATATGGATGTGATTGTGAATGTTGGTGTTGGTGATGGAACTCTTGAAGACAGGATTAATATCCTCAATCAAGTGGCAATGCGTCAAGAAATGATTATTGAAAAAACAGGTCCTAATAATCCTGTTGTTTCTTTACCACAATACACAAATACTTTAACTAAGCTATTACAGTTGGCGGGTATCAAGGATTCACAGAATTACTTTAACCAGTTGCCTGTTGACTTTAAGTTGCCAGAGCCACCTGCTCCTAAACCCACTCCAGAGGAGATGTTGGCTCAAGTACAGGCTCAAGCTATTCAAGCTGATATTGATAAAAAGGCTGCTGAACTGCAGTTGGATCGTGAAAAAGCATTGTTGGCAGATGATCGTGAACGAGATCGTATTGAACAAGATGGTATTTTGCGTAGATATGAGCTAGAATTGAAATATGGTGTACAAATTCAAAGCGCAGAGATTAATGCTGCAATGAATAAAGACCGAGAGTTAATCCGTCAACAAGCTGCAATGAGTCAAGTGCCTCAACAGCCCCAACCTATGATGTGATATGGATGAATTAGAAATTAACCTCGCAAGAGGTGATAGAGCGAAGTTACTTCTTGAAGATGAACTCTTGAATGAGTTAATCAAAAAAATAGAAGACGACTGTTACAGAGAGATTCGGAATTCCACAATGATGGAAGGTCCAGTACGAGAACAAGCGTATATGCTCTTGAAGACAGTAGATCTATTGAGAACGAAACTACGCTCTGTTATGGACACAGGTAAGATGGCAGAAGTTGTGCTTACACGCCAGCGTGGTCGTCCACCAAAGGCAAAATGATTGTTCAACTAAGAGGTAAATATGTCCGATAACGCACAAGCAGTCGGTTCGATTACAGTAAACCAAGCAGCGCAAAGCTTTGCTACTATGCTAGACAGCCAAGAGGGTGTTGACACTAGTGCAGAGGCGCAACCAGAGGAGGAGCAATCCGAATCTGAGTCTGAGGAAATTGAATCTGCGGAGCCGCAAGAAGAAACAGAGGAAATTTCTGAGGAAGTAGAAGGCGAAGAAGAGGAAGCTGAAGAAGAAGCTCCGAGGGATGAGAAGTTTGTTGTCAAAGTTGATGGCAAAGAAATCGAAGTCCCAAAGGATGAACTTATCCGAGGCTACCAACGTGAAGCTGACTACACACGGAAAACGCAGAAACTAGCAGAAGAGCGCAAATTAGTCGAGTCTGAGTTTCAGCAAGTCCGTGGTGAGCGTGAACAATACGCTCAGATATTAGGACAATTACAGCAGAAACTGCAGGAGTTTGAGCCTCAAGAGCCTGATTGGAATCGTTTAGAAGTTGAAGATCCAACTGAGTATGCCCGTCAATGGACATCACATCAGCGCAGACAACAACAGAAATACGCTATTCAAGCAGAGCAAGATAGACTCAATCAACTGCGTCAAGTTGAGACACAAAAGCAGATACAAGCTGTTTTAGCGCAGGAAACTGCACGTTTGAAAGAGAAAATTCCTGAATGGAGTTCTCCAGAGAAAGCTAAAGCAGAAGGTAAGGCTTTATTGGAGTATGGTCAGGCTTTGGGCTTTTCCGAGCAGGAACTGAACGGCATTACTGATTCAAGGGCATTACTTGCGCTTCACAAGGCGTGGAAGTATGACCAGATGATGAGTAAACGTCCAGAATTCCAAGCAAAGATTAAAAAAGCTCCGAAAATGGCAAGTCCAGGTTCAGCGGGTAGCGTAGGTTCTAAGTCTAGTGAATTAAATAACGCAAAAAAGCGTCTTGCACAATCTGGAAGCGTCAGAGATGCCGCATCCCTTTTCGAGAAATTTATTTAAGGAATTATCATGGCTGCAGTAACGAATACATACACACGATACGATGCTAAAGGCATTCGTGAGGACCTTTCCAACGTCATCTATCAGATCTCTCCAGAAGAGACTCCATTCATGTCTAATGTTGGTCGTGAAAACGTCTCCAACACTTTCTTTGAGTGGCAAACAGATGATTTGGCTTCTGCTGTTACAACTAATGCGCAGATTGAGGGTGATGACATCACTTCTTTCACCGCTGTTACTCCTACAGTTCGTTTGGGCAACTACACCCAGATCAGCCGTAAAGACGTAATCATTGCTGGTACTTTGGAAGCAGTTGACAAGGCAGGACGTCGCTCAGAATTGAGCTACCAAATGGCCAAAAAATCTGCTGAAATTAAGCGTGACATGGAGTCAACTGCCTTGGCAAACCAAGGTGCTGCCGCTGGTGACACATCTACAGCCCGTAAGACTGGTGCTTTGTTGGCCTTCTTGAAGACCAATACAAACGAAGGTACAGGCGGTGGTGATCCTTCATACACAACAATTCCAACTGATGACCGCACAGACGCTACTGCTGGCGACTTGCGTTCTTTCAGCGAAGCATTGTTGAAGGACGTTATCCAGAAGGTCTGGACACAAGGTGGCAACCCATCTATGGTCATGGCTGGTCCTGTTAACAAGCAGAACCTGTCTAAGATGACTGGTATTGCTGGTCAGCGTTTCAACGTGACTGGTCCTAAGCCTTCTACCATCGTTGCCGCTGCAGACATCTATGTCTCAGACTTTGGTAACGTGAGCATTGTTCCCAACCGCTTCCAGCGTGAGCGTGATGTTTTCGTGCTTGATCCCGAGTACGCAAGCATTGCTTATCTGCGTCCCTTCCAGACAGTTGAACTGGCTAAGACAGGCGATGCCGAGAAGCGTATGCTCTTGGTTGAGTGGGGCTTGAAGATCAAGAACGAGAAAGCTCATGGCGCTGTCTACGACTTGAACAGCACAATTCAGTCTTAATCTGAACTAAGGGGTGGGCTAATTACCCACCCTTTTTAACTTATGACCACAAAAATCTTTGACTTTGATCCCATCATGGGGACTAAAAAGCTTTGGCATTACGATGCTCAAACTGACCAAGCTACTATTGAGACAGTTATTGATGCTACTCAAATAGTTCAGGAAAACAAAGAAAGATTTAACTCTTTTGATGAACGAGCAAATTGGAATGGAGATATGCACCATGTGGCATCTATCCCAATGGCTTTGTACTATCAAATGAAAGCTGAAGGAAAACTTGATGACCAAGCTTTTATGAAGCGTTGGCTCAATGATCCTGATAATCGTGCATTCCGCACAAGACCTGGAGAAGTTTAATGGATAGTAAGACCATTGGAGTTTTGATTCCAACACGGGACTTTGTTAATTCTGGATTTTCTTATGACCTAGCTAGATTGGTTGGGTTTACAGTAGGCAATACGAACCACAAGGTAGTTTTGTATACTAGTTCTGGCACATTATTGTCAGCACAGCGTCAGGATTTGGCTAAATCTGCTATTGAGGCAGGTTGCACACACACTTTATGGTTGGATAGCGATATGCGCTTTCCAAAGGACACCATAGTCCGACTATTGCAGCATGATACTGGCATTGTTTGTGCCAATTATGCGAAACGTAGATTCCCTACTGAGCCTATTGCTGTCCGAAAAAATACCACGGATGAAGATGCAAAAACTATTCAGAGGGTATATACTGAAGACCATTCAACTGGATTAGTTGATGTAGATTACTGCGGCATGGGTGTAATGCTTGTAAAAGCCGAAGTCTACAAGACAATGGAATATCCTTGGTTTGCTATCCCTTGGGTTCCAAATGCACAAGACTACATGGGCGAAGATGTCTGGTTTTGTCGCAGAGCCGCTGAAAACGGCACTAAAACATATATTGACCAAGACCTCTCAAAAGAGGTTCATCATATTGGTTCATTTGAATTCAAACATGAGCATACATTGATGTGCAGGGATGTAGAAAATGGCACTTGATACCTATAGTGGATTGAAGACAACCATTGCTGATTATCTGAATCGGGATGACCTGACTTCAATTATTCCATCGTTTATCACTTTGGCAGAAGCAAAATTTAATCGTAAATTGCGTGTTCGCCAGATGGTTAAACGTGCAACTGCCACTATTGATACTCAGTACTTTGCATTTCCTTCTGATTTCTTACAAGCTAAAGAACTTCAGTTAAATACAAGCCCAATTACATATCTGCAATATGTTACTCAAAATCAGGGTGACTATGGTAGTGAATATGTTTTCTTAAGTGCTGGTAAACCAGCCTATTACACAATCATTGGCTCTCAAATTGAAGTAATCCCAACTCCTGATACTGGCTATACAGGAGAACTTACTTACTATGGTAAGATTACTGCGTTGAGTGATTCAAACACAAGCAACTGGCTTCTAGCTTACGCCCCAGACTTGTACTTATATGGTGCATTGCTTGAGGCAACTCCATATTTAAAAGATGATGAGCGTCTATCTGTATGGAGTACGTTGTACACAAACTCCATTGGCGACATTGAGGTTGCAGATCAAAGGGCATCTGTTGCTTCAACTCCTATTGTTCGCGCCCGATCTCTGGGGTAAAAAATGGCAGGATCATTTTCAGATTATTTGGAAGACAAGCTTTTAAAGCACGTTTTCACAAACACTTCATACACTTCACCGACAACAATCTATGTAGCTTTGTTTACTGTTGCACCTAGCGATACAGGTGGCGGTACAGAGTGTACTGGCGGTGCTTACACTCGTGAATCTGCAGCATTTACTGTAAGTGGCACATCTACATTGGCGACAAACTCTTCTGCTATTGAATATGATGCCGCCACTAACTCATGGGGAACGATTGTTGCTGTTGGTTTGTTCGATGCATCTACTAGTGGCAATATGCTTGCCTGGGCAGATTTAACAACAAGTAAGACCATTGATACTGGCGATATTTTGCGTATTCCTGCTGGTGATCTTGATATTACATTGAGCTAAAAATGGCACTAGTACTTGCTGATCGAGTAAAAGAATCAACAACCACTACAGGCACTTCCGACTTTGCATTAGGTGGTGCTGATACTGGCTTTCAGACTTTTTCTGCAGGTGTTGGTGCTAATAACACGACATACTATGCGGTAAGTCTAGGTTCTGCTTGGGAGATTGGTCTTGGAACTTTATCTTCTGATGGCCTGACATTGGCTAGAACAACAGTCCTGCAGTCTAGTAATTCAGATTCAAAAGTGTCGTTTGCATCAGGCACAAAGTATGTATTTGTAACATACCCTGCTGACAAAGCAGTACTGACTGATAACGCACAAACTCTGACAAACAAAACCATTAGCGGTTCAAGCAATACTATTTCTAATATTGACTTGACTTCTCAAGTTACTGGAACTCTGCCAGTTGCTAATGGTGGTACAGGTGTAACTTCATCTACTGGCACAGGCTCTACTGTTCTGTCAAACAGTCCAACTTTGGTGACACCAGTATTGGGTACTCCATCTTCTGCGACTTTGACAAATGCCACAGGATTACCGATCTCTACTGGTGTAAGTGGTTTAGGTACTGGTGTGGCTACATTCTTAGCTACACCTTCATCTGCAAACTTGGCTACTGCCGTAAGTGATGAAACAGGTAGTGGTGCTTTGGTGTTTGCCAATAGCCCAACCTTGGTAACTCCTGCACTTGGAACACCTGCTAGTGGCATAGCAACTAACTTAACTGGACTCCCTTTATCAACAGGTGTGACTGGCACTCTTCCTGTATCTAATGGTGGAACTGGTGCGACATCATTAACAGCAAACAATGTAATTTTGGGAAATGGAACTTCTGCTGTCCAAGTAGTTGCACCAAGCACTTCAGGAAATGTTCTTACATCAAATGGTACAACTTGGGTTAGCCAGACTCCTACATCTTCTGGCATTACAACTGGTAAAGCCATAGCAATGGCAATTGTTTTTGGTGGATGATAAATGTTTGGCTTTTATGCAATATCAGCTTTCCCACTAGGTAGTCTTGGCACTAACTATGTGGATATTGATGTTGCATTAAATTCATCATCATCTGTCTCTACAAATGCGATCAAATCTGTTGCGACTTCTTCCGCTATAGAAGCACAATCAAGTGTTAGTGCCTCATCTGTTAAATATCTTGTATCTGGAGCAACAATAAGTAGTGCTTCAGTATTGGAGGCAATTGCTAGAAAAGTTGTTGTTACAGATTCTTACATTAATGCAATAAGCTCTTTTAGTGCAAATATAAACAGAAGAACAAACTGTACTGTTGAACTTGTTTGCCAGTCATCGTTAATTGTTATTGCTAGGAAAAAATGGGAAACAGAATCTGATATATCTGAAACATGGACAGCTATATCTGATACATCTGAATCTTGGACAACAACATCAGATAATTCAGAAACATGGACGGATATATCTGACACTTCCGAAGTTTGGACAACAGCTTCTGATGTATCCGAAACTTGGGCAACAGTTTAATTTAAAGAGGTTTATATGGCAGATACAACAACCACAAATCTAGGCTTAACAAAGCCTGAAGTCGGTGCATCTACAGACTCATGGGGTACTAAGTTAAATACTGACTTAGACACAATTGATGCCTTGTTTGATACTGGACCTTTGTTAAAAGTAACAAAAGGTGGAACTGGTGTTGGCACATCTACTGGTAGTGGAAACAATGTTTTGTCAACATCTCCAACATTAACTACACCAACATTAACAAGCCCAACATTAACTACGCCAGTTTTAGGTACGCCAGCAAGTGGTAATTTAGTTAACTGTAAAGCTGATGGAACTAATGATGTTGGTTTTAAAAATATTCCACAAATTGGTTCTGAAAAAACTAGTAATTACACATTGGCTGTAGGAGATGTTGGCAAATTTGTAATTCTTGGAGCAAGTGGTTCAATTACTGTTCCAAATTCAGTTTTTGCAACTGGTGATGCAATTTCAGTATTTAACAATACATCGTCAAGTGCAACATTAACATTGTCAATAACAACAGCTTACTTATCTGGATTTGATACTGATAGATCAACACTATCTTTGTCATCAAGAGGTGTTGCTACCATTCTATTTATAAGTTCAACTGTTTGTGTTATTACAGGAAGCGTATCGTGAGTGGCATTGCGCAAACTTTAATGTCTGGCGCATTTCAATTGCCAGTTGAAACATTAATCGTTGCTGGCGGTGGCGGTGGCGGTTCTCATACTGGTGGTGGTGGTGGTGCTGGAGGATACAGATCAACAATTGTTAGTATCTTATGGGGTACTGAAATTTCTGTTGTTGTTGGTGCTGGAGGTTCTGGAGGTACTAGTGGTGCAAGCGGAAGCAATGGCGCTGCATCGTCATTTTCTACAGCTTCATCATCAGGTGGTGGTGGTGGCGGTAATGGTTTAACACCAAATGATGGACTAGCTGGCGGTTCTGGCGGTGGTGCTGGTAACGAAGCCGATCAAGGTGGTTCTGGAAATGCTGGTGGTTATTCTCCTGTTGAGGGTTTCAAAGGCGGCAATCATGTGTTAGGAACTGGTGGTGCTGGTGGTGGTGGTGCAAGTGCGGCTGGTGCAAATAAAACAGCGCCAGATGAATCTGGGACTAATGGCGGTGCGGGAACTGCATCATCTATCTCTGGCTCTTCAGTTACCTATGCTGGAGGAGGTGGTGGTGGTTCACGGAGTGGGCCTGCGGGTTCAGGCGGTGCTGGAGGTGGTGGCGCTGGTGGTCAAGCGGCTAACGCAACAAGTGGCACAACCAACACAGGTGGTGGTGGTGGTGGCGGTGGTTCAGATAGTAATGACGTTTCATTTACTGGTGGCAATGGTGGATCAGGCATTGTTATTATTCGCTTTTCAGATATATATCCAGCCGCAACATCAACAACAGGTTCGCCAACTTACACAACATCTGGTGGATACAGAATTTATAAATTCACCGCAACTGGTTCAATTACACTTTGAGGTAAATCATGGCAGCTCCTAACATTGTCAACGTAGCAACGATTACAGGTAAAACTGCGGTACAAGCTGTCGGAACATCAGCTACAGCAATCGTCACAAACTCTGGTTCAAGCGGAAAAGTCTTTAAAGTAAATGCACTCTATGTTTCAAATGTGGATGGCACAGCAAACGCTGAACTTACTTTAGACTTGTATCGTAGTTCTACTGCATATCGATTGACGAATACAGTAGTTGTTCCTGCTGATGCAACCCTTGATGTAATTAGCAAGTCTATTTACTTGGAAGAGGGCGATTCTTTGCGCTTGACTGCTAATGCAGCTGGTGATCTTGAGGCTATTTGCTCATACGAGGAGATTAGCTAATGATCGGCAATGGAGGAATTATTGGTCCAAAGAATACGCCTACCACTTCGGTTGCGTCAGGTGTATGGAGTTTGTCTGAGCAACAATCAAATTCCAGTAATTGGCCTATTTATACTAATAAAACTTCCACAGTTGAATATTTAGTTGTAGCTGGTGGTGGTGGCGGTGGTGGATGGTCAGGCGGTGGCGGTGGTGGAGCTGGAGGCTACAGGACTGCAACTGATTTTGCTGTTACATCAGGCTCATCAATTACAGTAACTGTAGGCGGTGGTGGAGCTGGTAATGCTGGTCAAGGAAGTGGCTCTTCTGGAAGCAACTCTGTATTTTCTACAATCACATCAACAGGTGGTGGTTATGGAGGTTGGTCTACTGGTGGTGGCAATGGTGGTTCTGGCGGTGGAGCAAACTCTGGTGAAACAGGAACTACGCAATCTGGCGGTACGGCTACATCAGGCCAAGGCAATAATGGTGGCTCTGCAGAATCAGCAACCAATCGATCAGGTGGTGGTGGCGGTGCAGGAGCCGCAGGTGGAAATAGTAATGGAACAACGCCAGGCAATGGCGGTATAGGTTTACAGACTTCTATTAGTGGCTCTGCTACTTATTATGCAGGTGGTGGTGGCGGTGGACGTCACATGGCTGCAGGTAGTCCGTCTACTGGAGGTACTGGTGGTGGTGGAGCAGGTGGTGGATATGCTTGCGATTCAACAGGTAATGGTGTTGCAGGTACTGCCAATACAGGTGGTGGTGGCGGTGGTGCAGGTGGTGTAACTAACTCTTGCGGTAGAGCTAGTGCTGCTGGTGGATCTGGAGTTGTTATTATTCGCTATCCAGATACTTTTGTTGCAGCAACATCTACAACTGGATCACCAACAGTTACAGTCTCTGGTGGCTATCGCATCTACAAATGGACCTCATCTGGTTCAATTACATTCTGAGGTTAAAAATGGCACATTTTGCACAACTTGATGAAAACAACGTAGTACTGCAAGTTATTGTTGTTAACAATAACGACTGCCTTGATTCCAATGGTCAAGAATCTGAGCAATCTGGTATTGCTTTCTGCCAATCTTTACTAGGCGGCAATTGGAAACAAACTAGTTACAACGGAAATATTCGTAAGAATTATGCAGGAATTGGTTATACTTATGACCATCAGCGTGACGCTTTTATTCCTCCAAAACCATACGCAAGTTGGATTCTTGATGAAGAAACTTGCCAATGGAATGCCCCAGTATTTTACCCAATAGATGGTAAATCATATACTTGGGACGAAGCAACGCAATCTTGGGTTGAAGTACAAGGTGCATAATGGAAAACGAAGTCAGTCACAAGCAAATCTATGATCGTTTGCTAACTGTTGAAAACAAAGTAAACGAGATCGACAAGAACACACGAGGTCTTGTTGATGCTATTGATGCCATGCAAGGCGCTATGAAGGTGCTTGGGTGGGTTGCATCACTTGCAAAACCACTTCTGTGGATAGGTGGCTTGGTTATGGCGGCTGGCGCTGTTTGGCAGACTTTCATTAAAAAATAATGGCTAATCAGAAATTAGAAATACCACCAATACCTCCTTTAGGTATTTCTGGTGTTTCTTATTCTCAAGATCTGCAGAATCAAAACAACAATCTTTTGCGGTTGTTTTTTACTAGATTGATGGGTGTTTTATCATCTTTATTTGGTCCTGCTGGGGCTAGGTATATTGATACACCAAATGGCTTGTTCTTTAGTACGCAAGATCAAACTATTGCTGCTATTAATACTGAATATGCGGTAACTTTCAATAATACTTATCTTGGCAAACATTTAAGTATTGTTGATAGTTCAAAAATTACAGCTGTTTATGGTGGCATCTATCAGTTTCAATTTTCTGGACAAATTAAAAGTACAAATTCTTCAGCAAAAGACGTATTCATTTGGATGAAACGTAATGGCACAACCCTTGGTTATACAACACATCAATATACTGTTGAAGGTTCTGATAACCATTTAAATATCAATTGGAACTTTAGTATTGACTTGAGTGATAGTCAATATTTACAATTCTTTTGGGCATCAAGTGATACTGCTGTAACTCTTGAAACTACTGCAACAACATCGCCCCACCCTGGCATACCATCTGCAGTTGTTAGTGTTACTTATGTAGCACCATTGCCAGACACTCTTCCAACGCCTCCATAATAGAATACAGATATGGCCTATATTCCACTTCAAATTCCTCCAGGCGTATACAAGAATGGTACTGAGTATCAGTCTAAAGGACGTTGGAACTATGCCAATTTAGTTCGTTGGTTTGAGGGAACTATTCGTCCTGTTGGTGGATGGCGTAAGCGTTCTGAGACGCAATTAAGTGGTATGGCTCGTGGCCTGATTAACTGGCGAGACAATACCAATAATAGACGTATTGGAATTGGAACACACTCAAAACTGTATTCTGTATCTGAAGCTGGAACTGTTACTGATATTACTCCTTCAGATTTGGTTGTTGGAGATGCTAGTGCTGTTTTAAAGATTGGCTATGGATATAGCACATATGGCAGTTATGCCTATGGTGTAGCTCGTCCAGACCTTGGTTCATATACTCCTGCCACAACATGGAGTTTGGACACATGGGGTGAGTATTTAGTAGCTTGCTCAACAAAAGATGGTCGTTTACTTGAGTGGCAGTTAAATACTGGAAGTGATGCTGCTGCTATCACAAATGCTCCAACTAGCTGTACTGGTTTAGTTGTTACTCAAGAACGATTCTTATTTGCTTTGGGTGCTTCTGGCAATCCAAGAAAGATTGCTTGGTCTGACCAAGAAAATAATACTGTTTGGACTGCTGCAGCTACAAACCAAGCTGGTGACTTTGAGTTGACCACAATTGGTTCTTTAATGTGTGCCAAGCGAATTCGTGGTGCAACATTATTGTTTACTGACATTGATGTACATACTGCTACTTATATTGGCCCACCATTTATCTATAGCTTTGAAAGAATTGGTACTGGTTGCGGTGTCGTTTCAAAACAATCAGTAGCAGTTATTGACAATGCTTGTATCTGGATGTCTTCATCTGGTTTCTGGATCTATGATGGTTTCATCAAGCCCATTCCATGTGATGTAGGCGACTATTTGTTTAACAACCTTAACTTGACGCAATCATCTAAGGTTTATGCTGTTTTAAACTCAACCTATTCAGAAGTTTGGTGGTTCTACCCAAGCTTATCAAGCAATGAAGTTGATTCTTATGTCAGCTATAACTATCGTGAAAACCATTGGGCTACAGGTACTTTAGCTCGTACTTGCGGTACAGATAGGGGTATCTTTTCTAATCCAATTATGGTTTCAACAGACTCATACATTTATGAGCATGAAGTTGGATTTGATTATGAAAATCAGACCATTTTTGCCGAGTCTGGACCAATTGAGATTGGTTTAGGGGATCGTGTGATGAGCCTGACTGAGCTAATTCCTGATGAAAAGACAGCAGGAGAGGTGAATGTTAGCTTTGCTACAAAGTTCTATCCCAATGCCACAAAATACAATTATGGCCCATACACGATGGCTAACCCAACATCAGTTCGTATAACTGGCAGACAAATAGCAGCAAAGATTACTGGCGTTGTGAAGGGTGATTGGCGTGTTGGAGTCATCCGATTTAACGGGAAATTAGGCAGTTTGAGATGATTGACTACGAAAAGTACAAAACTAATGGTGAACTGCCATTATGGGCTGTATCTTTTCAAAAAGTAGAGAAAATACTTGAACGTGCTTTAGAATACGATAACACTCATAATATGCAGGACGTAGCCGACTGTATTGACAGTTGTACGATGCAATTATGGCCTAGTGAGAATAGTGCTGTTGTCACTCAGGTTCAAAACTTTCCAAGAATGAAGGTTTTGCATATATTTCTGGCAGGTGGTAATCTAGAAGAACTAGAGACACTAACCCCCCATATTCAAAAGTTCGCTGAACACATGGGATGCCAAAAGATCACCCTAACAGGACGTAGGGGCTGGTCAAGAACTTTTGTATCCAAATTTAACATGAAGCCAACACATTATTGGCTTTCTACGGAGGTGTAATTATGTCTGGTGGTTCTAGTCAACAAACATCGCAGCTTGATCCTGCATTGCGTGATGCGTTCTTAAAGAACGTAGAAAGCGCCCAAGGCGTTGCTGGTAATTTGCAAGCACGAGAGTTTGCAGGATTTACTCCTCAGCAAAATGCTGCAATGCAACTCATTACTAATTATGCTGATCCCAATTCAGAAAATTATCAAGGATTGAGAGCTGCATTCCAAACAGCACAAGCAGCAGGTTCTTATAAGCCTAATCAAGTTACTGCAGGTACTTTTGGTGGAGCCGAAATTGATCCTACATCATTGGCACAGGCAGCAAATTTTGCCAGGTCTAATGTTCGTGATGTTGCATCTAGAGATGTAACTGGTGCTGCTGTTACTCAAGAAGCATTAGGTGCTATTGCTCCTCAAGCCAGAGCAAATATCCGTGATATTCAGGCTGGTTCGTTCTTGAATCAGAATATCCAAGATTACATGAATCCTTACACACAAGCTGTTACTGAGCAAAGCTTAAGGGATTTAGAGCGTTCACGACAACTACAACAACAACAAACATCTGCTCAAGCTACTGCTGCTCGTGCTTTTGGTGGATCTCGTCAAGGCGTTCAAGAGGCTGAGACTAATCGTGCATTTGATGAAAATGCTTCTCGATTGGTTGCCCAACAAAATGCCGCTGCGTTTGCCGCTGCTCAACAAGCATCTGAGGCAGATTTGGCTCGTCAAATGCAAGCGCAACAACTTAACCAAGCACAAGATTTGGCAACTACACAACAATCGTTGCAACTCGCTGGGCAATTTGGTTTGGCAAATCAAGATGCTGCATTACGAGCTGCTTTGGCTAATCAGAATATTGATTTGAGTGTTGGTCAACTTAATGCACAAAATGCTCAACAGGCTGCATTGGCTAATCAAGCTGCTCAAAACGCTCGTTCTGCACAACAAGCTTCCTTGTTCCAACAAGCTGGCTTGTCAAATGTTGATCGTGCATTGCAAGCAAACCTTGCCAATCAGCAAGCAGGTTTGAATGCAAATCAGCAGAGAATTGCCGCTTCTGGTCAGATGACTAATACAGCAGCAACATCTCAAAACATGGGTATGACTAGCGCACAAGCATTGGCAGATCAAGGTGCATTGCGTCAAGGCTTGTCACAACAACAGTTGGATGCCATCCGCAATCTGCCATTGGAACAACAACAGATTATCAATCAAGCGTTGGGTCTCAATGTTGGTGGTGGTTCTGGTATGCAGTCTTCATCTTCTTCCAAGCAAGGTCTGCTTGGTTTGCTCGGTCTGTAAGGAGTTTATATGTTTAACCTTGGTTTGCTGTCTGATGCAGCACTTACTGGTCTTACTGATGAAGAAAAGAATAGTTTGCAAAAGCAAGCTACTCAGCAGTTCTTGCTAGGTTCTTTGTTAAGCAATGACCCTGCTATGGGGCTGAAGTCTGCTTATTCAGTACCAGAGCAGTATTTGAGTGGTCAAAAGGCTATTACTGAGATGCAACAGAAAGCTGCTGATCGTGCGGCAATTGCTAATTTCCAAGGCAAATATATGCCTACTCAGTTCAATGAAGCTAGTCCACAGTACATGGGTCCTGTCACTCCCAATGTTGCACAACAACAAGAAGAGTTGAAGGCCGCAAGAGCGCAAGGTTTGCCATTCAATATCCAAAATGCTTTGCAAGATGTATTGAATTTGCCTACAGCATCACAAGGTCCAATGCGAGAGACTATTTCTGCTTTGCAACCTAAAGTGCAAGGTGATTTGTTGTTGAACCCAAATATGCAAGTTATTCGTGGTTTGCCAACACAGAAAGAAGGCATTACTTCTCAATTTAATCCTCTGACTGGTGGATATTCTGCTGCTCCTGTGCAGAACTATATGCAGTCTAAGATTCAGACTACGCCTCCTGAAGTGTCTGCTAACACCATGTTGGTTCCATTGCAGGGTGGTGGATTTATTCAACAAGCCATTCCAGGTGCTGTTCAATCGGTTGGTGCAATTGAAGGTGCTAAATCAAGAGCGCAAGCAGAAGGTCAAGTTGAGCAAGTTATTGGTGCAGATGGAAAAACATATTATGTTCCTCGATCTTCTCTTCTTACTCAGCCTCCTAGTGCTGGCGCTGCAGGAACTACTACAACAGGTGGAACTGCTGGAGCAGTAGCAAAGATTTCTCCTGCTCAAGAAGCAGTTAATCGTGCGACTTCTGATCGCTTTAATGAGTTCACAAAGACATCATTAGATGCTGCAATGACTGTTGGTGATCGTAAGACTTCTGCTGAATTCTTATATAACGCTGCAGAACAACTTGATCCTAATAAGTTAACTGAGTTCTTTGCGACTGGTGCGTCTTATATTCGTGCTATCCCAGGTGTTGGCGATAAGTTTGATACATTGGTTGGTAATGTGAATTTGCTCAACAAGACACGATCTGAAGGTGTGTTGAAAGGTTTGAGCAACATTAAAGGTAACGCTAATGCGTTTGAGGGTGGAATCGTTGATAGAGCTACTACTGGTGTAACAGATCCTAAGTTTGTTACTAAGTATGTTTCCGCTTTGGAGATTGCTGCTGCTGATAAAGATGATGCTCGTCAGAAGTTCATTGATGCTTATCAAGGTGATCCTAAGTCTGTTTATACGGCATGGGCTAACTCTCCTGATAACCCACGTTTGTATAACCATCCAAAAGTTAACCAGTTCCTCGCAGAACAGATTACTTCATGGCAACAAGGTGGCTCACAAGGTACTCCAGTACTTCCTGCAGGATTTACAGCAGGACGAAGCAAATCAACTGGTGCTATCTTGATTAAGAAGCCTGATGGTTCTACATACGCAGTAGGTCAATAATGGCAACTAAAGACGAAATCTTTGCTTTTGCGGCTCAAGAGGCAGAGCGTCAAGGTGTTCCTCTTTCATTAGTACAAGGCGTTGTTGATACAGAGTCTGGTGGCGTTTTTAACGCTATTGGTCCTAAAACAAAGTCTGGTGATCGTGCCTATGGACCTATGCAGTTGATGGGCGCTACATCCAAAGATCTTGGTGTTAATCGTATGGATTGGAAAGATAACATCCGTGGTGGTGTTAAATATCTAGGCCAATTGACTCAACGATTCCAAGACCCAACTTTGGTGATGGCAGCTTATAACGCTGGTCCAGGCAATGTTGAAAAGTATGGTGGTGTTCCTCCATTTAAAGAGACTCAAAATTATGTTCAAAAGGTTCAAAACTTTATGGCTAAATCTACAACTGATGACGATTTCGTTCCTTTCGGACAAGAAACTACAGCTAAAGCAACTCCTAAAGCGATAGCTGCAGATGATTTTGTTCCTTTGACTGGTGGACAACAAACTCAACAAGCTCCTAAACAACAAGCCTCAACTACTGATTTGATGGCTAGTGTACGAGCGCAAGCATTCCAACCCAAGTCTCAATTCCAACAAGACGTTCAAGCAAGCTTTAACCCATTAGATGTTTTGCGTGGCAAGACTACTGGTGGACAGTTAATCTTTGGTACGGCTGATTTAATGGCACAAGGCATTAAAGGTGGCTTGAGCAAGCTTGGATTTTCTGATGAATACCTTGGCATTGATCGCAATAAACCACAGCCTGTCGCTCAACCTACACAGTCCATTAGTGACATTCTGAAAGGCACTTATAAAGTAGCCACAGAGCGTCCAGGATTGTTGGTTGGTGGCATGGCTACTGGTTTATTTGATCCTGCTAACCTAGTATTGCCTGGTGCTATCCAGAAATCTATTGTTTCTGCTACACCTACAGCAGTAGTGCAAGCCGCACCTAGAACTGTTGCATTGGCACAGAATGTAGCCGCAGGTGGAACTACTGCCGCACTTTCATCTGCCGCACAACAACAAACGACAACAGGAACGATTAACCCTGCACAAGTAGTTAATGAAGCTGCAGTTGGTGGTTTGTTAACTGCACCTACAGCATCTGTGAGTGCATTAACGACTCCAAAAGCGCCAGCTAATTTGACGCAATCTCAATTGGTTGCTGAACGTGCCATTGCACAAGGCGCTACATTGCCTCCAACACAAGTTAATCCTACTGTTTTGAATAAATTGTTAGAAGGGTTTTCTGGTAAACAACAAACTGGTCAAGTTGCTTCTATAAAGAATCAAGAAGTAGTCAATGCTCAAGCTCGTAAAGCTTTGAACTTGCCTGAAGATACAGTAATTACTCCTCAAGTATTGCAAGACTATCGCAATGTCAAAGGCCAAGCCTATGATGCATTGAAGTCTAACAATACATACTATGCAGACAAGCAGTTTATTACTGACATCAACAAGCGTACTGCTGATTTACAGAAGTTGTCTAATACTACTGATGTAACTGCTGAACTCAGAGTTCTCAATGGCCTGAAGCAAATGAACTTTGATGGCGTTGGTTTGGTTGAGCAGATGAAGCGCCTCCGATACGATGGTGAGGCTAACCTTGCGTCAGTAGATCCTGCCAACAGAAGTCTTGGTCAAGCTCAGAAGTTTGCTGCTAAACAACTGGAAGACTTGGCAGAGCGTAACTTAAACAACTTTAATCAACCTGATGTGATGAAGAACTTTAAGCAAGCTCGTCAGGATATTGCCAAGAGTTACACAATTGAGAAATCATTGAATGCTGTGACTGGTGATGTGTCTGGTGCAAAACTTGGTCAAAGAGCTGCACAAGGCAAGATTGTTCCTAGCGAACTCCAAGCTTTAGCTGACGCTGCTGCCGCATACCCAACCGCTTTCCAGAATACTTCACGAATTGGTAGTGTTCCAGGCATCAGTCCATTGGATGTAGGCGCTGCAGGTGTTGCCGCAGCTTCTGCAGGTAATCCTAGTTTGCTTGGTACTGTTGTTGGCAGACCGATAGTGCGATCAGCTATTACAAGCCCAATGTATCAGCGCAATATGTTGCCTAGTTCACAACCTCAAATGCCAGGACTGTTAAACAGGATCACTTCTAATCCAATGACAAACTATGGATTAGGACAGATTCCTGAGTATGGTACTGAGCGTTTCTTGCTGAACAAATAACATGAAAGACTGGCTGCTTGCATTCATTGCTGCAGCTTGTATGAGTTGTTTTGTCATATTTTGTTTCTACATTATTGTAATTTGTTGGCCTTGAGGTGAAGTAATGATAGACCCCATTAGCGCATTAGATGGTTTGCAAAAAGCCATCAGCATGGTCAAGAAAGCTAGTAAGGTAGCTAATGACATAGGTGGTCTTGCCCCAATGATTGGCAAGATGTTTGACGCTAAGAGTCAAGCAACTAAAGCCATGCTTCAGGCCAAGAGAGAAAAGAAGGGTAGCAACATGGGTGCTGCTCTTCAGATTGAGATGGCACTTGAGCAAGCCAGAGCATTTGAAGAAGAACTCAAGATGTTGTTCATGCAGACAGGCAAGATTGATGTCTGGAACAAGATCAAAGCTCGTCAGGCTGAGATGGATCGTGATGATGCCAAAGAGATGGCAGCACTAAAAGCCGAGGAAAAAAAAGCCAAGCAGAAGGCACAAGAAGAGATGGAGATGGTCGCTCTTATTGGAGGGATTGCGTTCGTAGTCCTTCTCGTTGGTATCGGCATAAATGAGTTGATGGATTTCTGTCAAACAACTAAACGCTGTGGTCGATGAATGAGTACCAAAAACAATTTGACCTGTTTCTTAAAATCTTTGTGCGAATGTGTGTCGCATGGTGGGTGCTTGGTTTTCTGCGCTTTCTTCCCGATGATTTGTCTGACAAGATAGTCAATAAGTTTCTTGCTTACATAGGACTAGGATGAAAATATCTACTTATCAAAGCAATGCCCAGATGTTGAGAGAAAGTCAAAGAGTGTTACATCAACAACACTTAGAGGCCATGAAGCAGTTAAATCTGCAGGTTGATTACAGGAAGAAAGTTGAGCAAATCAAAGCTCAATGGATTAAACCTAATTCTGTGGATGTGATGGCATGAAATATTTACTGATTTTTATAGCACTTATGCTATCGGGCTGTGAAGACAGGTACAGATATAAGTGCCAAAACCCTGACTATTTCCATGCCGAGGAATGTCAGAAGCCTAAATGCTTGTTTACACAGATGTGTCCTGAATATTTAGTAGCCCCAATCTTGGAAAAAAAGGTAAACGATGTCCAACAACCAGAAAACAAGCCTAACAACTGAAGACATTGAAGTACGAGTTTGGGGGTTTGTGGTCGTTATCGTGACCCTAATTCTTTGCTTCATTGTTATAGCTTTGCTCTACTCTGTCACATTTGTGACTCAGCCGATCAAGTCAATGGCTCCGATTGACCAGGCTTATACCAAGATGCTGAACGACATTGTTCTGTTGATTGTTGGTGGCATCGGTGGAGTGATGTCTAAAAGGGCTGTAGGAGCCGCTGCAAACGCTTTTAAGCCTCCGCAACCACCCAACATGATGCAACCTATGTGTCAGGGGAATAATGGCTCCTATGGCTCATCTTATGGTTCTTCATTTGCACCTACGCAATCTGCGTATGGTTTGCCAAGTCAGCCTTTTGGTGCAATGCCTGTTTGGAAGAATCCTGAGTTGGATGAATCTTGGACGCCTGGACCACCTCCTACTACTCCTCCAGACCACATGGAAGACAATGCAGAGCGTGAACACATGGCAATGGCAAGAACGGAGGCTGAGTAATGCTACCTATACCTTTACCTTGGCTGATAGTTGGTGTTCTGGTATCTCTCTTTGGTACATACCGAGTAGGACATCACTATGGGTGGTTAGAACGTGATAACGACATGAAGATCGCTATTGCCAAAAAGAATGAGGAGGCTAGGGAGTTAGAAAAGAACATGACTTCTAAGCTGACAGACAATGAAACCAAACTGCGAAAGGCACAAGATGAAATTGCTAAAAAACAGTCTGCTATGCACGAGCTTGCTAGGACTGGTAGGTTGCGCCTCCCAACCCCAAGTTGTCCACAAACCAGCGCAAGTACCCCCACTCCCACAGGAAATAGCGAACCCCCTCAATCCGAACTTGAGCGACAGACTATTGAAGCTCTTATCGACATCGCAGCAGAAGGAGACAAAGCCATCACCAAGCTCAACTCCTGCGTTGCCGCCTACAACGAAGTAAGGAACATGATAAATGGTCAATAAGGAACAATTGGCAAAGCTTCACATTGGTGAGCAATGGGTTGATGCTTTAAATGCCACTTTTGAGCGATTTAACATCAATACACCTGTTCGCCAAGCCTCTTTTATTGGTCAATGTGGGCATGAGTGTGGAAACTTCCGCATCTTGGAAGAGAACCTGAACTATCGTGCAGAAGCTTTACAGAAGTTATGGCCTAAACGCTTTGATTCTGCCAAAGCACAGATGTGCGCACGAAATCCTAAGTTGATCGCCAATACTGTTTACAGCTCTCGTATGGGAAACAGGGATGAAGCTTCTGGTGATGGATGGCGTTTCCGAGGCAGGGGTTGCATCCAATTGACTGGTCATGCAAATTATTACCATGCTGGTCAAGCACTAGGCGTTGACTTTGTGATGGAGCCAGATCTTGTCGCTACACCAATGTACGCGGCACTAACAGCAGGATGGTTTTGGGACACCCATAAACTCAACCAATTCGCTGACGTTCGGGACTACAAAACCATGACCAAGAAGATAAATGGCGGTTTTATTGGCCTAGATGATCGGATTAAACACATTGAACACGCCATGCAAGTTTTGACAAGTTAAATTAAATTGTAATAATCCTTGCCTAAAGTGTTGAAATGCCTAACATTCCCACCACAGAACAAGCATCTATATTTGCTAAGTCCATTGAAAAATGGCAACAAATACTGAGTCTTGGAGACTGGAGAATTGAGAAGGGAAGTAAACCAGCTAAAGAGGCAATGGCCTCAGTTGAGTTTAATCAGGCTGCAAGACTTGCTGTTTATCGACTAGGTGATTTTGGTGCTGAAAAGATCACAGAAGAGTCATTAGATAGAACTGCTTTGCATGAGTTACTTCATGTCTTCTTGCACGATTTGGTGATGGTTGCATCCGATCCTAAGTCTTCTGATGAGGACATTGAAATGCAAGAACATAGAGTTATCAATCTTTTAGAAAAGTTGTTGACAAAGGATTTCAATGGGAGCGCATAACGAGACTTGCACAGACGTTGAATTTATCAAACTGTGGGGTGAACTTCAATCGGCAGCTAAACTCGCACAACATCTTGGCATTGCAACCAGAGCAGTTTTCTTGCGTAGACGATGGATAGAAGAACACTACAAAATCAAATTGGGTGCTGCTGACCATCGGGGTGCTAAATATGACTCTACGAGATCAAAATCCTACTCTCCTTTGAAGCAGATAGAGTTGGGCATAGAGGATGGAGTGGTCTTGGTCTTCTCTGATGCTCACTTCATACCTGGTCAACGATCAACAGCATTTAAAGGTCTTCTATGGGCTATCCAAGAGTTCAAGCCTAAAGCGGTGATATGCAATGGTGATGCTTTTGATGGAGCATCTATATCTCGTCACGATGCTTCTGACCAACCACAAACTTCTGTCATTCAAGAGTTAAAGGCTTGTCAGGCAATGTTGGGTGAGATTGAGGAAGCAGCTAAAGCAGAGCGACACAATGTAAAGCTAATCTTTACATACGGCAATCACGATGCTCGATTTGCTACTCGACTTGCAAATAATGCTCCTCAGTTTAAAGATGTCAAAGGCTTTAAATTACCAGACCATATCCCAGATTGGGAGTTCTGTTGGGCTTGTTGGCCTACAAATGATGTCATTGTGAAGCACCGATATAAGGGTGGTATTCATGCCACTCACAACAATACTGTGACTGCTGGTGTGTCTATCGTTACTGGACACTTGCACTCATTAAAGGTTACGCCTTTCTCTGACTACAATGGCAACAGATATGGCGTAGATACAGGAACACTTGCAGAGCCTGATGGCCCACAGTTTACTTATGGTGAGTTAAATCCATCTAATCACAGGTCAGGCTTTGCGGTGCTGACCTTTTTTAATGGCAAATTGCTATGGCCTGAGTTAGTCCACAAGTTTGATGAAGGACAAGTGGAGTTTCGTGGCGAAGTTATTGATGTGAGTTTATTTTGAGTGCTTGGCTAATTATTCTCACAGGGGCAATATATGCCTACATAGCTGGTGAGCAGCTATTTAAAGATAACCCACATATGGCTATTGTGTACGCAGGGTACGCATTTAGCAATGTGGGCTTGTACTTACTTGCTAAGTAGCGTCTTTCTGGAATACTCCATTGGGCAAAAGAGTACCCCTACGATTCTTGATCTGATCGTATGCAACTTCCATACAGTCTACCAGATTGATGTCTTGTAAAGCGCAATAGTTGATTAGACAAACCATCACATCACCTACGCCATCAACAATGGCTTCTTTGTCTTTCTTGATGGTTGCATCAGCCAGTTCACCCATCTCAGATACTGCTTTGAGTAATTGAGTTTCTGGTGTGCTGTTAGGAATAATCCTACGAGCTTCGGCCCATTGGATAATCCGCATTTCTACATTTGCATAGCTCATTTTTTAATCACTTTCATAACTCGTTGAGAATGGCCTGTACTGGCTTTACGTCTTTCACCAGTATCTTCAATGAATCCTTTTCGGACTAATGGTGCAAAACGTGGAGAGATGGTTTGTACGCCATGATTTGGGAAGTGAGACATAACTTCCTCTGCGATACATCCATTTGGATACTTAGCAATGGCCTCATAGACCTGTTGTTCAAGTGTTGTTGAATCAACCTTTTCAGCAGCATTTATGCTTGTATCTGGATCTGTGGTTCTGACCATCATCTTTGGATGTGAACCAAAGAATCTGTCCATAGACTGCTTCATGTTCTTAAAAATATCATTCATCATTAACTCCTATCAGGTGAGGGTACTCACATTCGTCCGACATTGCTGTCTGCTTTCCCCTCGTTATTTAAAATTCTTCTTTCAGTTCTTTATGTCGTTGTTTATGACATGGTGTACAAAGCCACATAACTTCAAGAGGCTTGTCATAATCCTCATGATGCGCTTCTGACTTTTCTTTTCCACATCTAATACATGGCATCCTAACCAAAAGCCCATTTCTTATTGCTTTTGCAACTGCTGTATGTGCCGCACTCCTACGGGAATCTTCTGATCTCCAAGCTTTTGTTATTTCAACCTGTGCTTTTAGTCGAGCTTGATTTTTTCCTCTAGCTCTGTCGTATGCACGAACTTTGTCAATATTCTTATTCCTGTTGGCTGATACATCATTCTTGTTGCACTCTTTGCATTTATTTACATAACCATCAGCCATTTTTGGATGTTTATAAAACTCTTCCAATGGCTTAATGGTTTTGCATTTAAAGCATTCTTTAGATGTATTCATGTTGCACTCCTAAAAGTTTAACAAGTATACACCCGTTTTAACTAGAAGGGGAGATCCTCATCATCAAAGTTGGTTGCTTTAGAACGCTCTGATGGTTTTGCCTGTTGTTCTTTAGGCGATAGTGCCAAGCCCATGAACTTGCCACCCTTGCCTTCTTTAATCCAAGCAGATAGCCAGAAGTCCTGACCATTTACTGTGATGTTTCCTTTGTAATCAGGATGGTTTCCTGTTTCCTTCTTGTCGTTTTTGAACAAGACACCTGAGTTGTCACGCTTTTCCATATTAAATTTCCTTAGCTTTCTTTAACGCTGTACGCACTTTACTAGGAAGCAAAGTCCAAAGAGCAACTTTCTGTTCGCTGTCTAAGTTCTCTGATTCCAACTTAACCCAAGCTGCCTTGGGATCACCTTGCTCACACATGGCAATCAGTTCAACTGCCACTTCTTCAAGATACCTTAATTCCTCAATAGGGATATTATCTGTTGCACCCTGTGTTGGAGTAATCACAGGAGCTTGCTTCTCTTCTTTTACTGGAGGAGAGGAGTCTAGCGCATCATGCTCAACAATCTCCATTGCTGATACCCATAGGTATCTTCTTGTGTACGTTTCTACAGCCCCCAGGTTTTGAATTGGATGACATCCCTTGAGATTAGCTTCTGCCATAGGGCTTGTCAGAACGATCTGTGAGCCATCATCTGTGTCTGTGATGCACAGAGTAGCCAGTTCTTTGTCAAATGAAACTACGCCACACAAACCTACTTTGAAGAAGATTTGATTGATGGTTGGTAGAAAGTCGCCAAGTTCAAAGTATTGATACCCTGCAAACTTGTTGTGGCCTGATTTCTTGAGTGGTGCAGATTGCAATGCAATTCGTGCTTCCATTAACTTCTTATGTACGCCCATGATTTTTTCCTTAAAAATTATCGTTTAACTCTTCTTCAATGATTGCTTTTTGATCTTCAATGTCTAGATCTTTAAACTCTATCCAATGATTTTCTTGACAGCAATGCCATTTGTCGCCTTTAGGCTCCATGCAATAACAGCAGTATTGAATATCAGAAAACTGCTCTCTGTACTGTTCAAACAAGCTTTTCATTGCACACGCTCCACTTTCTTTGCCAACAAGTATTTATCGCCTAGATTGCGTACTGAGCGAACCCATTTGATTTGATATTGTCGTTTTGTTTGCTCGTCAACGTGATAGCCTTGAAACAACTGGCGAACATGACGGAGTACTTGAATGTTCATTAACTTCTCCTTTTAACTCTTGTTTAATAAAATTGTCCGTTTTTGCAATTCGTCCCTGTTTTACGCTTGAGGTAATCAACCATGTTGGGCTCAAGTTTCGATGGCATTGCAACTGTTTGGCTTGATGGACTTCAAGCTGAAAGTTGCCCAACACCTGTAATGTGCCACAGGTTTTACAACAATTTAATAGGTGTTTTCCCTAGTAGACAGGACCAACTTTACAACTACGATCTTGCGCATGAACATCGAACAAATGGAACAAAAATGTGCGGAAACCCTACAGGGCTACGCTAATCGTATGGCTTGTGTCTATGTAGACGAGCCAGAGGATTTTTCTGCTGCAGTCACGGCATTGCTTGCCAGGACTCTAGAATTACATCTAAACAGACCTGTTGACATTGACAGGTTGCTCAAACCATAAAGTTTGATACAATGTTTTGAAACAACGGCTAGGTTGGGGGTAGCTACCCAACCGAAAAGTGAACCTCCCACCTGCCGACTGTTTCTTTATGGAGGGTTTGCGAGGATGCTTCATGCACTATTACCAGTTCAATATTGGTGACTATCAAAGTCATACGTCACATCTTTCTGAAATTGAGGATTTAGTCTACAGGCGACTGCTTGATTGGTACTATCTCCATGAAACCCCAATACCACTTGATGAATCTGAAGTATCTAGACAGATACGGATGCGTTCGCATACCGAAAGCATTGCAATCGTATTGCGAGAGTATTTCGTTTGCACAGAAAATGGATGGATTCATCATAGGGCTAACAAGGAAATAGCCAAGGCTGATGAGAAGTCTGAGAAGGCAAGTGCTTCTGCTAAAGTTAGATGGAGTAAGAAAGATGCGAACGCATTGCCAACGCTATCCGAAAGCAATGCTACACATAACACATTACCCATAACACAAGACACAAAACCCATTAAAGAGAACAAGAAAGGCTCACGCCTTCCTCAAGACTGGTTTCTTACAAAGCCAATGGGTGAATGGGCCAGTCAGGAAAGACCAGACATTGATGTTCGTCAGGTTGCTGAACAGTTCAAAGATTATTGGATTGCTCAACCAGGACAAAAAGGTGTGAAGCTTGATTGGGATGCTACTTGGCGTAATTGGGTGAGAAACACAAAAGCACAAAAAGCTAATCCTGCTGACATTGTGAGGCTCACAGTTCCATCAAAGAATGAGCCTGACCCTGCATTGGAAAAGATTAAGGCTGATGAAAAGAAGGCTACACCTATTCCAGACCATGTTCGTAAATACATTGCAGAAGTAGTGAGGAAAGCATGACAGCTCAAGAAAAACTTGGATTTTTTGCAATAGGTTTGGCAATTATCGGAGTAATAGTTATGTTTTGGTCTAGCACAGTTGGATTCGCTATTTGGTCTTTTGGGCTTGGTTTATCACATGGTTGGGCAGTTTCTGAATTTGGTGACAAGCATGAGCCACGCTGACGCTATGAAGCTATTGGACAAGGTGCGTGAAGGCGTACCTTATCCACTACACCTGATAAACAAAGCTTTAGAGCTTACTGGTGACTTGGACTAGGGTATATACCAATGGCGTATAGCAGGAAAAACATATCCAATGAAGGTGACAGAGTTGTTCTGGAGAAAGCCGAAGCAAGGGAAATATTCCGAACTTGGCAGACAACCAGAGATAACGACTTTGTTCGTGCCAGGCTTGAGCGTTGCGAAAGAATCTACGGAACTGGAGCAAGAGATCGGGTCAGGACCTATATGACAAGAATGAAAGAAGGTAATCTTGAATGAGTTGGCTTTATTCGCAGGCGCTGGTGGAGGAATACTTGGAGGACAACTTCTCGGATGGAGAACAGTCTGTGCAGTTGAATGGGAACCATACGCAGCTTGCGTACTTGCCGCCCGACAAAATGACGGACTTCTCCCGCATTTCCCGATTTGGGATGACGTTCAAACCTTTGACGGAAGACCTTGGAGAGGAGTTGCTCAAGTCATTTCGGGAGGATTTCCGTGTCAAGACATATCCATTGCAGGAAAAGGAGATGGACTTGACGGAGAGCGATCAGGAATGTGGCGAGAAATGGCGAGGATCATTCGCGAAGTGGGACCAGAGTACGTCTTTGTGGAGAACTCACCAATGCTCGTTTCTAGGGGACTTGGAGCCGTTCTCGGAGACCTTTCCTCAATGGGGTTTGATGCGAAATGGGGAATTGTGGGAGCAAAAGACGTTGGTGCAAACCACCAAAGGGACAGAATCTGG
>JACCED010630224.1_pt1 | contig 29798 bp, 18 predicted proteins | sample 7455021 | NCBI WGS metagenome assembly JACCED01 (sample SAMN15323456, study PRJNA562643) | freshwater metagenome | isolation source: river surface water | place: USA:Blue River Watershed | collected 2017-08-19 | reverse complement strand
GATTTTTCTCCTGAGTTTACAATACGGACTGATGGTTTAGTGGGTATTGGTACTGCTTCACCAAGTGAGAAATTAGATATTGAAAGTAACGATGCAACTAAAACTGCTGTAGATATAAATAATACAGGTGGTGGTGACCCAAAAATTAATTTTCAACTCAATGGTACTTCTACCTTCTCCATGGGTATTGATAACTCAGATGCTGATAAATTTAAAATTGGTACTTCGGCTGTAGAAACTAATACACGATTAACTATTGATGCTACAGGTAATGTAGGTATAGGTACTGCTTATCCTAATACTGGTTCTAAGATGAGTATATTTGGAGATAATGATACATTAGCTTTATACTCAAGAACAAATGGTTATAGAGTAGGTGTAACAGCAACATGTGGTATAGTTTTTAGAACATTAGCTGGTTTAGCTGGTACAGATAATTATCCTATAGCAGCTATTAGAGCTTGGGATACTAGTAATGGCTCAGGATCTTATAAAGGTATTCTGACATTCCATACAAGTAATAATGATACAAGTAGTCCTCCAACTGAGCGTATGAGAATAAATGAAAATGGTAATGTAGGTATAGGTACATCTAATCCTCAATATAAATTAGATGTAAATGGTGATTTGAGAGTTAGTGGTAGTATTATTGGTAGTGGTTCTGGTACTACAACTACTAGTAGTACATCTATAGATAATATTACAGTTCCAGCTAGTGTGAATGGTTTTGTACAATTTGTTCAAATTAATAATACATATGGTGCTTATACTATGGATATTAGTGTAGTAGTTTCGGATTCAGGTTTTAGTTTAAGTAAACGTTATATTGTTCCAATGTTCTGGGCAAATGGACTTATTAATGTTAGTCAGCTATATAGATTAATTCCACTTTATGATAATGGACCTTATGGTACAAATGATTTTGAATTATTAATTGTTAGTGAATATGGTACAAATGGTTATGTAGGTGCTTATAGTTGGTTAAGACTAAGAAGAATTGGTGGTTCAACTCCTGGTGTTGCTAGTGTTACAATTAATATACAAAGTGATAGTAGTGATAAACCAACTATTACTACAGTAAATACTACTTCTACAGATTCTGGTAATCATGCTATTTATCCTTATACAACTCTTGTTCAAAGAGGTTCAAGTGGTTTTGTAGGTATAGGTACTACAAACCCTACAACTAAATGTGATATTAATGGTAATTTATTAGTCCGTTCATTTACTTCTGGTGCTGAAAATGGTATCTTCTTTAGAGAAGGTTTTACAAGTAGTGCCAAATATAATATGAGTATTTTAAGTTATGACCATGGTGGTGATGGTAATGCCGATGGTCTTTCAATTAATGCTTATGATGGTGTAAGTTTCTGTAGTGGTTCTGAAACCAATGTTAGAAATGAAAGAATGCGTATAGCATATAATGGTAATGTAGGTATTGGTACTACTAATCCTACTCAAAAATTCCATATACGTTGTCAAAATAATGATGGTATGTTAATTAATTCTACGGATGGCAATGGTACTATAAGCTTTACTACACCTCAATCATCAGGTTCAATTGCTATGAAAGGTTTTACTGGTAATCCTTGGGATGTTGCTATGCAGTTCTATAATGGAACTACTAGTGGTGTAACAAGTAGTACAAATATATTCAACTTTTGGAATAATGCTAGTCAAACTGTTATGTGTATTAATAATGGTGGTTGGGTTGGTATAGGTACTAATAGTCCTGGAGCCGTTTTCCATGTTGTTGGTCAAGATAATGTTGGTTCACAATTACCTATAATGTTTACAAGTAATATGACTGGTAAAATCTATGGTACTAACACATGGGGTCGTATGATACGTTTCAATCAAACAACAACTGGCGGCAGTTCAGGTTTAATAGATATGGGTATGGATAATAGTCTTAACTGGTTTTTAATGAATTCATCTAATACACAATTACTAACGGTAGCTAATAATGGTAATGTTGGTATTGGTACTACTACTTTAGAACCTGTTAGATTAGACTTAAATGGTAATATTTTAGTTCGTTCTTACACTACAGGTCAAGAAAATGGTATCTTCTTTAGAGAAGGTTGTGTATCGACAGCTAAATATAATTTAAGTATCCTAACTTATGACCATTCAAATGGCGGGGTATCTCCTGATAGTCTTTCTATAAATGCTTATGATGGTATTAGTTTCTGTACAGGTTCTAATACTAGAAATGAAGTAATGAGAATAGTTGGCGCAGGTGGTGTAGCAGGTTATATTGGTATTGGTACTACTAATCCTTCTTATAAATTATCAATACATGATAGTGCTGTTCCATTATATACTAATCATACAGGTGCTGCTAGTGCTGGTGGTTATAATGGTGGTATTGTTACAATTAAACCTTTAATGGCTGCTAATGAAACATATACAATGACATTTGGTCAAGCACTTAGTAATTATAATAGTGGTTATATAGGTTATAACTATGTTGGGGCCGGTTCAACTAGTAATTTTATTACATTAGGTCATTTTGGTTCAAATCATTTATTAACAGTTAATGGTGCTGGTAATGTAGGTATTGGTACTACTGCTCCAATTACTAATTTAGATGTATTTAATAGTGCTGGTTCTTCCTTTTTACTCAGAAGTTCAACTAGTATTTTAAGACAAACTTTGTTATCTGGTGAAACATTTATACAATCAGGTGCTGCTTATTCAAATGATTCAAGAGCAAATATGCATTTCACATCTATGTTTGCTGCTACATATTTTATGACTATATTAGGTTCAAATGGTAATGTAGGTATTGGTACTAATAATCCTAGTACTAATTCTAGACTTCATGTTTATAATAATATTAATGGTGAACATGGTGCACTAATACAAAATGTTAGTACAAATACAAATGCTTTCAGTATTTTAAGAATTAGAACTGATGCTAGTGGTGATTTTAGTTTCTTTAAAAATAGTAGTACAAGAAGTGCCGATGGTGGTGCAAATACAGCTACTATTAGAAATGATAATGGTAATGTAAGAATATTTGCTACTAGTGGTGCTAATGGTAATGATGGTTTTACTTTAGTTCCTACAGGTCCTACTAGTACTTATGTTGGTCTAGGTACTACAACTCCTAGTAATAAATTAACCATTTTTGATAGCTCTCAACCAGTATCTATAATTCATACTGGAGCTTCTAGTCCTAGTGATATTTTTAATAGTATGACAATATTTAAATCCGCAATGGGAGCTAATGAACAAAACTGTTTACAACTTGGTCAAGGTGGTAGTACTAATAATGCAGCTATTTTAGGTTTTACTTATGCTGGCGCAGGTTCTTCTAGTAATTTTGTATCATTAGGATTGTTCAGTTCAAATAATTCTTTCGTTGTTAATGGTGCTGGTAATGTAGGTATTGGTACTACTACTTTAGAACCAGTAAGATTAGATTTGAATGGTAATTTATTAGTCCGTTCTTATACTAATGGTGCTGAAAATGGTATCTTCTTTAGAGAAGGCAATGTGTCAAGTGCTAAGTATAATATGAGTATTTTAAGTTATGACCATTCTAATAGTGGAACATCTCCGGATGGCCTTTCAATTAATGCCTTTGATGGTGTAAGTATTTGTACTGGTTCTAATACTAGAAATGAAAGAATGCGTATAGCATCTAATGGTTGTGTCGGTATTGGTAATACTGCTCCTTTAGCTGATTTACACTTTGAGGATGCTAATTTATCACCTGCTTCTGGTTGGAGTACAGCTACTCGAACACAAACTAGAATACTATTTTATACATTTGGTACTGATAATTGGTGTGGTCAAGGTGTTGATACTGCGGGTAATTGGTGGTTAAGAGCCGGTACTGGTGTATCAAATAATGGTTATATGAGATTCTTTGCTGGTAATGGTGGTTTAAGTATTAATACTAGTTCAAATTTCCTTTCTGGATATTCTTCCAAATTTACTGTTACAGGTGATTCATATTTAGAATGGTTAGGTGCTTTTGATAATAGGCCATCTGGAGGTGGTGGTGAATCTATCGTATTTACCTATTATGGTACCAAGGTTGGTAGTATAACCATTTATAATGGAGGTACTGCTTATAATACTACTTCTGATTATCGACTTAAGACTAATATTGAACCTTTAACTAATGGTTTAAGTAAATTATTAGAATTAAAACCAAGAAGATTTAATTGGTTAAGTGATATAGAAGGCCATAAAGTTGATGGTTTTATAGCACATGAAGTTCAAGAAGTAATACCAAATGTTGTTACTGGTGAAAAAGATGCTATGAATGAAGATGGTACTATTGATGCTCAAAGTATTGACGCAAGCAAATTAATACCAGTTATTGTTGCTTCTATTCAAGAAATAAATACTAGAGTTGAAAATATTGAATCATTATCTGGTATAGAAGTATCAACTAATTTAACTAATCCTCAAATTAATAATCTAAGTCAACATTTAGATGAATTAAATAATCAATTATTAGAAAGTAACAATAAAGTAAGTCAATTAGTTGACTTAGTAAATAGTAAAGAAGCTAAAATAGTTAATCTTAATAATAAGATTGATGACCTTACAGCTAAATTAGCTAAATTATCTAGTATATTAAATATTGAACTCTAACAACCTTTTGTAAAAGGTTTAGTAAATAATATAAATATAAATATAAATTAATTATCTTAAATTTATAATTTAGTTATAATAAATTATAAATTTATTTTTCAATAGGTTATAAGAAAGATTTATTAAAACATATTATTATATAATAGTAATAATGAAAGAATTATCTATAAATGATATTCAAAAATTACAAGACATGAAAAAACCTCTATTAGTTGAAGCTAGTACTAGAAATCCAGCATTATTTCGTTATCTATCAACTAATAGTATTTTAAATGAACGAGTAATTATAAGTGACCCTCTTTCAAATACATATATTCAATTAATAAATAATGATGGTTCCTTAGATATTATATCTCAATATTTAACAGCAAAAAATTTAACTATAGAAGGTCTTAGTGTATTTAATGATGCTACTATTAAATCTAATCTTAAATCTAAAGGACTTTTAGATGTTAATAATATAATTTCTAGTGGAAATGTTACTATGAATCAGGTTTGTATAAACAAATTATCTATAGGTGGCAATATTCAAGGTTCTAGTGGAGTTCTAAATATTTCTGATAAAATAATTAATATTGGTACTATGGGTAGTCATGTTAATATTATGGGAACTATGAACTATATTAATGTTGACTATTTAAATATTAATAATAAGGAATTAGTGGTAAATAGTGTATCCGGCAATAAAATGCTATTACCTACAAAAGATGTCGGTATTTATCTATCTGATGGTTTAAATGATAAAGTTGGATTTATAAAAACAGATAGTATTACCGGAGATAGTTTTGTATTAAAAGCACCTTCCTGCCAATATATACTAGAAACCCCTAAATTAACTTCTAATAGTACATTTATAATTAGTAATCAAGATGGTTTAGTAGATGTAGAAAATATAAATTGTACTTCAGCTAAATCAAATAATATTATTGTTAATGATACATTATCTATAGGTGAAAATGTAAAAATAGATAATAATAATGTATCTATAGCTTCTAATATAAATATTCTAGGTAATGCTACTATAGGTTCTAATACAGAAATTAAAGGGCGATTAGATGTACTAGAAGACACTAGAATGTATTCGGATTTAGCTATAGAAGGTGGTTTAAATATACAAGGTAATTCTATATTTAATAATACAATTATAAGTGGTAATAATTGTGTTGTAGGTAATTTAGAAGTAGATGGAGAAGTAAAAATAAATAATAGTAGTCATTTTAATTCTCTAGTAGCTATAAGCGGTTCTTTAGAAGTTAATAGTATATTATCAGCTGATTCTGATGGTGTTAAAATTGTTTCATTAGATGTTACCTCACTAAATGTTGCTAGTAACGGTTCTATTAAAAATCTAAAGGTCAATAACTTAGATATACATAATAATTTATTAGTAGGTAATATTCAATCTAATAATATATCTATGAAAGGTTCTTTGGATATTAGTGGTATTGTAACTATAGGTGAAAATATATCACTAAGTGGTAGTATAAATATTGATAAAGATTTAACTGTTGATGGTAATGTGTTGTTAAATGGACCTAATGTAGTTATTGATGGAGGACTAAAAATAAATAAACGGGGATTAATAGTTAATGGTAGTAGTATTTTTAATAATTCATTAAATTTACAAAAAAATTTGAATGTAGCTAAAGGAATTATAGTTACTGGTAATAGTTCATTTAATGATTCTATAGTAACTATAAGTGGTTCTTTAGAAGTTCTAGGAGATACTATTATAACAGGAAATACTAAAATATCTAATAGTATTTCTGTAGGGGAGCAACTAGAGGTATTAGGAGAAGCCGATATGAAAAAATTAAATGTAACTGAACTTGCTATATTTAATTCAGATACTATTACAAAAAATAATGCTTTAGTACAAAATTCTTTAGTGGTTTTAGAAAATATTAAATCTAATAATCTTACTATTCTAAATGATTCTATTATAGGTAATAATTTGTCTATAGGTAAAAATATATCTATAGGCAATGATTTAATAATAAAAAATAATGTGTCTATAGAAAATGAATTAGTTGTAGAAAAGGATGTAGAATTTAAGAATTCAAATACAAAAATGAATGGTTCTCTAGATTTAATAGGAAAATTAAATGTTCTAGGTGATGTTAGTTTAAATACTAATAAAGTTAATATAAGTGGTGTACTAGAGACAAGTAGTGTTATAGTAAATGATTCACTAAAGGTCTATAAGGAATCCAACTTTATGGATAAAGTTAATATAAATAATAAACTTGTAGTCTTAGATGATTTAGCCGTAGGCGGTATCTTATCTATATCCTCTAGTGCATTTATTGATAAAAATCTAATAGTCCTTTCTGAATCTCATTTAGGCAACAATGTATCTATAAGTGGTACAGTTACTATAGGTGATAATATTACTATTAGTAATAATAATATATGTATAAGTGGTAAATTAGATTTTAATGATAAATTAATAGTAAATACTCCTAGTATTATTAGTGACAGTTTAGCAGTATATAAATCAAGTACATATAGGTCTGATTTAGCTATTCTAGGTGGTCTTAAAGTATCTAAAAATGTTCTATTAGGACAAGGATTAGGTATACTAAAGGGTCTAGAAATAGGAGAAAATGTTAATGTAGCTGGAAATATAAGAGCTAATGGAGATATTAGTGGAGATAATCTTAAAATATCTAATAGTGCTAGTATAGAAAAATCATTAACTATAGGAGAATCACTTAATATCAACAATATATCTATTAGAAAAGATGAAATACTATTAGGTAATAGTAAAGTTGCTACACAGGACTATATTCAAACTTTAATAGCTACATATAATTGTTTATCATTAGATAGTAAAATAGAAAAAATAGATAATATAGCAGAAGGTGTTTATACATATTTAGTTACTGAAGATAATTTAGATACATTTGAAGGATTAGGTGAAGATATAAATGGACAAATTAATTGTTTAGTAGAGGATTTAGAAAATAATATTTATGTAGGAGGGTCTTTTAAAACAATCAATGGAATTAATTCACCCTACCTAGCTAAATGGATTAGAAAAACTAATTCATGGCAAGCAATCGATAATAGTTGTTTAGGGGTAGTACAATCATTAGTAATAAATAGTAAAAATGAATTATATATAGCAGGAGCTTTTATAAATAATACAACGAATACATCAAATTTAATAAAATATAATCCTAGGGATAATAGTTTTACTGCTATAGAAGGATTTATAGGATTTATAAAATGTTTAATAATTGATAGTGATGATAATATATATGTAGGAGGTTTATTTGAAAGAGTTAATGGAGTTTTAGTAAATAATCTATGTAAAATAAATATTTCATCAGGAAATATTGTAGGTTTAGGTATGGGATTATCAGGAATAGTTACAGGACTATTGATAGATAGAAATGATAATATTTATATTAGTGGTGGTTCTAAAAATATTTATAAATATGATACAACTAATTATAGATTAATACAATTAGATGGTTTATTTAATGATTCTATATATACAATGGCATTAGATAGAAATAATAATTTGTATGTAGGAGGTAGATTTAATAAAATTAGTATAAACGATAGAGAAATAGAGTGTAAATCAATTGCTAAATATAACTATATAGAGAATAAATGGGAATCATTAGGAGATGGTTTATATCCAGATGTAAAATCAATAGTTATAGATATAAATAATTTAGTTTATGTTAGTACAAATACGATAGATTCATTAATGGTTTATAATAGTAATAATTTAGAATGGCAAAGGGTAGAATGTGGAATAAATGGTCAAGGTCAAATATTATCAATGATACTAGATAGTTATAATCATTTATATTTAGGTGGTAGTTTTAATAAAAAATTAATAAAATATTGTTCGAAGAATAATAAAGTATTAAAATTCTTTAATACATTAAAACTAGTAGAAGATGGAAAAGTATTAAATTGTAGAAAGGTAATATTCAATAGTTTATCAGATACAATAAGTATACAATTTAAGAAAAATGTAGGACATATAATTTATAAATCAGGAAACATAGAATTAATTAGATAATTGAATTTCTTTAAATACTTTTGATTATAGAAAAACTATTTAAAGAAACTTGTAACTAGAAGCTATTAGCTAATAGGAATTTTTAAGAAGTTTATATTTTATTTTTAAGCACCATAGATTTTTTATAATTACTTCAATAGATTCCCTCCAAAGCCTCTAGTAGCTTCTAGTAGAATTCTAAAGGATTTTTAATAAATTTATTTTTTAGTAAATATAAATAATATTTCTCCACGTAATTTATCATTATTTTTTAATGGACTAGTTCTATTTTTTAAGAAATATTCATTTTCTAATTTTATATTATTTAATGTTTCCATATATTTAGTAAAATCTCCAATTAAATCATAAAATTCACCATTTAGTTTTTTATGGTAATTTCCTATCATTACTGCCATTTTACCATTAGGTTTTAATAATATACTACAAAGTTTCAAAGTAGCAAATAAATAATTATGTAGCCAACTATCATAATCTTTATATAAATCTATAGATTGCTTTCCACTAGAATCTGGATAGATTTCCATATCAAAATATGGTGGACAATAAAATATTGTATCAATTGTTCTAGAATATTCATTCAAAAATCCTGTATTTTTTAATAAACTTTCAGATGGTTGTTCATATAAATGAAGCGCCTTTTTACTATCTGGATTTCTTTCCTTAAAAACATTATATAAAAACTTACTCTTATTTATTACACTACCCATTACATCTACACCTATATATTCATTCCATTCTTCTCCACTAGATAAATAAGTTAATAAATAACTACTCCAACTCATTTCTGGAGTAAATATTCGTTTATTCTTATTTTTATTATTAGGATTTAATTTAGTATTTAGTAATAAATATAATACTGCTGGATTTAATATACTAGCCTTAGATTGATATTGTTGTAGTAAATAAATAGGTGTTTGTGTAGTCTTATCTCGAAGATATAATGCTATACTACTAGGAGCAAATAATCTATCATCTATTCTACCAGCAAAAAAATCCTCAAGTGATTTCCAAAAATTAGGCTTTCCTTTTATACTATTAGTTATTGTTGTTTCATTTAAGATTTCTTTAGCATATAAATTTCTTAAAATCCTTTTAGTTTTATCTTTTCTTTGTATAAATATAGTTTTTTCTTTTTCATCTATTAGTGATTGCTTTAATTCATCTATACTTTCCTCAAATAAATCTCTCAAAAATAAAGAATCTATTTCTGGAGTATATAAATAACTATTATAAAATCTTTTTAAAACCTCAACACGTTGTTCTACTAAAACTGTGTAGAAAAATTGTATCCAATCCCTCATATTAGTAGCCCTTTTATCTGTATTTGGTAATTCATTTATTAAATCATATAAATTAATTGGATTTTTATATAAAATAGTTAAATGTTTGGTAAAATCTAAAAGTGTTGTAGAAAAATTACTTTTAGGATTTCTCTCTGGAAAACTATGATTTAATGCACCGATATCCTTTAAAAATCTTTGTTCACTTAAAAACATTCTTTATATTATTCTATATTTTATAATTCAAATTTTTTATTTAATCTAATTAAAGTTTAACTACCTTTAAACTATAAAAACAATGATTAAAGAAACTATTTTTAAACAAATATCTATTTATAATTCAATTAGAAATTCTAATATTTCTTATTTATTTTGTGGAGCTGGATTATATCACGCAATTTACAATGAAGATTCACTAATTCAAATTCCATTAACTATATTATTCCCTAGTGCTTATGTAGGATATCACAGTTTTAAATATTATTGTAAAAATCATTTATAATTTATTGTTTATAAATAATTTAATAGATTAATTTATTATTTAAAGAGCGGCAGTAGGATCACTATCATCTATATTAGGATTAAATCCCTTATAATAGATTTGAATATCCTTAGTTTTTTTAGGAGTATCCTTCTTTGAACTATTATTTTCATCAGAAGACTCTTTATAAATACCAATACCAAAATTACTAATATATAATGAATCTAATCTATCCATAGGTTCAAAATCATATTTTAATCTTATTTCATATTCATCGCCTTCTTCCTCTTTTCTAGCCTTTTTAGCTTCCTCCTTTTTAATATTATTTTCATGTTCTTTTTGTAATTGTTCTATTAAATCCTTAGCAGCATGACCAGCTACTCTTAATAATCTATAGTAATCCATAGTATAACCATCTTGTAAATCAATTACATATTTATATGTATCAGGATAGAATTCTAAAAATAAATTAAATTGGCTATCTTCTTCTATTTTTTCATCAACTATTTCATTTATATCTCTTATTATTTTTTTATTTTCTTCTTCTGAATTAGTTGTAGTTTCTAATTTATAGTTATCAACCTTCTCTAAACTTATATTTTTAATTACACTATCAATATTATTTAAACAATCAACCACTTTAATTCTTTGATTGGGGAAAATATCAAAATCAGAAACTAACATATAATCATCTCTATATTTCTTTTTAGCAATACAGAAATTTTTTTCATCTTCAGGACAATATTGACCCATTCTTACTTTACGAGGCTTATTTGATTTTCTTCTAGGCATTTATATAATAATATTATATTTTAAAATTATTATATAAATTATAAATTACAACTTTCTATTTCCATCCAAATAATCCCCAAAATCTATTACTATAGGTATTTTGTTGTATTGGTTGAGCATTTTGATTAGTATTATTATGTTTCTCAAATAGTTCTTTAGCTAAACTATTTTCCCTCTTATCTTCCCTTTGTTCATCATTAGTTTCATTAGATTCCTCTAGTTGTTCATCATTAGTTTCATTAGATTCCTCTAGTTGTTCATCATTAGTTTCATTAGATTCCTCTAATTGTTCATTATTAGTTTCATTAGATTCCTCTAGTTGTTCATCATTAGTTTCATTAGATTCCTCTAATTGTTCATTATTAGTTTCATTAGATTCCTCTAGTTGTTCATCATTCGTTTCATTAGATTCCTCTAATTGTTCATTATTAGTTTCATTAGATTCCTCTAGTTGTTCATTAGTTTCTTCTATATAAGTTTCAGTATTTGTCTCATTAGAAAATTCATTATCATTGGTTGGATTAATAATTGGATTAGTCATCTCGGTTCTTCTCTTATTTCTTAAATATAAATTAACATCGTCACTATTATCACTAATATCACTACTAGTATCACTAGTAATATTATATTCAATATCATTTATATTAAAGAATTTAGTAAATTTAATTTTACCTTTATTATTTATATCGTAAATAGGCATAAATTTATTTTGGAATTCCATTTCATCTTGACTAAGTGGGTAACTAAAATAATCTAAATTATTAATTAATTTAGATTTATAGGTAGTGTAATCAAAAGGAACACTATTGTAGTTATTTAATGATTCAGTAGATTTATTAAATATTCTAGAATAGTTAAATAAGAACCATTTTTCTACATTATTACTAGGTAGTTCTATAGCTAATGTATTAAAATCAATTATAATTAGATATCCTTCATTTTTGTTTAGTTTTTGTTTAAGACTTTCTGAACATTTACAATATTTAAATTCTTCAAAGTTCTTAAATTTTTTAAAAAAGGCATAATAATCATTGTAACTGGCAATATTACCTAAAGGGTCAAATAAATTAGCTAAAATACGTCTAGATTTTTCATCAATAATTAAAAACTCAATAAAATGTTGAGTAATTATAGATTTATTAAAATGATGATTAGGGATATTTTTTAATAATAATGGCATTTATTTTACTAATATTAGAAAAAATATTTTTAAGTTTAATTTACAGCTTAGAAATATTTATTTATTCATTTAGTTTTTCTTAGAATAAACAACTAAAAATTCTTGAAGAACCTTAGTTAATTTAAGAATACATTTAGAATTTTGGTCAATAGAATTTTGAATATTAGTCAAAACAGTAGCAACATTATCGCCATTTTCATTAAGGAAGAAGTCGCACATTAAATCATGAAGAGTCTCTTCGCCTATTTCAGAGTCTTCTTCGTGTTCAGAGCTTTCTAAACTTTCTAATTTACTTTTTTCATCTAAATCATTCTCTTCAGGGAATGAGTCATTATCCTTATGATTATCTTCAGAAGACATTTACTTACTATTACTTAGTAAATTTTAAAATAATTATAAACGCATTACTGCGTTAATTCAAAGCAATTTAGTATTACAAAGTTTTTTTATTTTTACTTTATTTTACTTAATTTTTACTCTAAAGATCCTTGGTTACCTTCTTCAGGGAATTGTATCTATCTAGATGCTTCTTAAACTTGTTAGCGTACTCACCATTCCAAACTCCAAGTGGCTGTGATTTCAGGTGAAGACCACAAAATCCACCATCCTTTTTCTTGTTAATACAACGGTCTCCAAAAAGATTCTTTTCATCCTCGCGAACAATCTTTAGAAATCCTCCTTCGAGATGCTTATCCTCGTAGAAGGTTCTTGCCATACACCTATGTTCCTCATCAGCAACACCGCGGGGTTTATATTGCTTCTTAGCACTACTAGATGAAGAAGAAGCATCAGACTGAGGCGTTTCTTGAACTGGTTGGACTTCCTCCTCTTCCTCTAGCTTTACCTTAATCTCAGGATAAAGAGATGGTGTGTGGAAGGGATTGCTTTCATGATGTTCTTCGTGATGTTCCTCGTGTTGTTCCTCATGATGTTCTTGAATTACTGGTTGACGATTGTAGATATTATAAACTGCTTCATTGACTGCAACAAGATTGAAATAATTACGATATCTAGCTTGGATCACAAGACTAACTTCATCTTGAGTGAGCAGCCCTGAATCGCGAAGATTAGTAACCTCGGTAATGATAGCGTTAACGATGATTTCAGACATTTGTCGAATATTCTAAAAATTTTTAGACTCCTAGAAAATCAATTTATTTCTAGTTAGTTCTAGATACGGTTTTGCTAATTACTTTGCTATAATATCTTATTTATTTTTTTAGATTATCTTGAATCTAAAAAAACAAAGTATTTTATTTTTATTTATTATTTCTATAAATTATATTTTTAATTTTTATAATTATATTAAGCACAAGGTTCTTGACAACAGGGTTCTTCAGGTGATTGCTCTACTTGTTCATCAGTTTGTCCTTGTTGAGTAGTAGGGTCAATAATATCCATAGTATTGATATATTTTAGACCATTAAGAATAAAGTGAAGACGTTTAGGATGAGATTTATGAACTAGTTCAGCTACAGTTGCCATTGTAATTTTAACTCTAGCTTCATTATATTTCATATGAAGTTCTTTAATAATAGGACGATAGAAGTAATTAATAAACATATCAGGTTGTTTCTTGATGTATTTTTCAACATAAAGATTGTATGATGTAGTAATGATTGTAGAAAGGCACTTTTCTACCCAACTAGAATAATAACGAAGAGCAGGGAAATTCATTAGAAGTTCTACTTCGCGGTTTTCATATTTACATTCTAGATAACGAAGATACATATTAGGATTATTACCAATTAGTTCTTTGAGGTAGGAAAAATGGGGTTTAAGATATTTAAATCTAGGAGTTTGTGAAGAACTATCGGTATAAATAATATAACCTAGAAGAGTTTTATTTTTACCCATATGGGTATCTAGTTCATCTCTTGAAGAGAAAGTATGAATGATAGGTTTATGAATAGTGGGCATAATAGTTTCTTCGATGTAGGAATTAGTATTAAGATTATATGTTCCTACATGATATAGATAGGATTTAGTATTTTCATGAAGATGAACAGAGGGGTCACTAATAAGGAATTGGTAACAGTGATTAGTATTTAGTTTTTCAGCTAGAGGTGAACGACTAAAGATAGTAGGTGCTTTGAAGATCCGACTTAGACAAGCATCAAATAGTTCACCAAATGATTTAGTACTAATCCAATAACTTTCATAGGCATTCATATTTCCATTAGTAGTAAGTCGCCATAGAGAACCATCCCAATAAGCACGAATAAGAGTACCTACAATATATTCACTAGCATTAAACTGACCATTAATAGGAAAATCACTAGTAGCAGTGATTTCTACTGTTTTGGGAAAACCAAAACATAGTAGTTGATTGGTATTTTTTTGGAAAATACTACCAACCGCATGACGAAGATAAATTTTATCATCAGTATTAAAATCATTGGGAATAGAAATCATATATCTATCGCCATCTTCAGATACTTTACAGCCCATCTCGGTGAAATGGGTTTTAATAGATTCAAATGATTGTTCGGGAAGAGAATGGATATATTCAACAATTTGAGACATCTTGTTAGCTAAGTTATATTATCTCCAAAGCTTTAAGTTTCTTCAATTTTTAATATTGTATTTAGAGTAAAGTTTATTAGTTATTTTTAAGTGAAAAAAAATGAGATATATTTATAGAGATATGAAATCCGACAATACTCCTGAAAAAAAAGAAGTAGCTAATGTTGATTTGAAATTGAAAATAACAAATATCTTTAGCAAGCTCAGACCCGAAAACCGAACTGGTTTTATAGAAAAAATGAATAAATTTGATGAATTGTCTACTATAAGTAAAATATTACAAGAACAAATTGGTGGTAATCCTGATACTCCTCCCAAACCTATAGTACCTCCTATACTAGTTCCTATCTCTAATGCTGAAGCTAGTGAGTTACCTGATGCTAGTCCTAATAGTTCACCCCGTTCTATTGCCTCAGAAGCATCAGATAGTATATTAAGCTTTTTAGGTGATGAAGGTGTAGAAAAACTACAAGAAGCCAATAAAAAGTTTATGGAAGAACAACATGATGAATTTGAAGAAGGACAAATCGTCGAAAACATCACTCTTCCTGAAAGTAGAACTATTTATCGTGATGATGAAATTGTTAGTGAACTCATTGATTATTTCCGTGATAGCGATAAAAGTACTGTATTTAGTAATGATGAAAAACTTAAAATTTGGGTAGATGATTTAATGGGTCTAGTTAAAACTACTAGTGAAATCAGAGATGAAACTGAAATTATTGGTGCTAAAACTATTGACCAAGAATCTAAACCTATTGTTGATAATTATAAGGAGGGTAATGGTAGTGGTGTTAATTGGTTAATTACTCTCTCTAACGAAAAGAAAAAACTATATAATGCTGGTGATGACACTGATGAATTTCACTATTCTATTGAAAAAGAAAAAGAACAAGAAGCAATTGAAGAGGCAGAAACTAAATTTTTTGGTTTCGACCATCAACAAAAACTTCTTAATGAACTAAATAAGACTTATAATAATGATGATGAATGTTTACATAATGCTAATCAATCTAGATTATTAGAAGATAAAGAAGTTTATACTATAACATCTATCGAAAATGTTGGTGATAAAATTAATTATAAATTAGACAAAAGAGTTTTAGATGATTCTGTTGTTAGACTCTATAATGATAAAAAATCTAGAACAATTAAATCTAAGGCTGCTTCTGCCAAAGATAAAGAGAAAAAAGAAATTGCATACGGTAAAAAACAAATTACTGGTGTCAAAGAAGAGATAATTGTAGATAGACCTATTATTTGTTCTAGAGGTTTTGTTACTAAAACACCTGGTTCTACTATTGAAAAACGTCAAAATGCTCTTTATGTTAAAGTTGATATGAAAGTTACTGAAACTGATATCGCCAACTCTAAAAAGTTAGCCTCTATTGTCCCCTTCAGACAAACTAACCAAAAATATATTGTCATTGAAGACTTCGTAAACACTAAAGACCCTCTTCATCTTTTAAATAGCGAAATATCTCCACTCATTATCGATGATAGGTCTATTCCTATTTCTAAAGTTGATATTGGTGATAAAGTTATCCTATCATTCACTTATCCCTATATTAATCAATTAGAACCATCACTAGAACAACCTATTTTACCTAATCAATCCAAATTTAATCCTGATATTAATAACTCTGATATTGAACTTCAACAAATACCTATTACTATTAAGTTATTAGTAAGAGTAGTTGGAAAGGATGTATCTATTTTTAATCCATCTGATAATCAATATTATTTTAAGGATGGAACTTCTTCTCTAGTTCCTGATTGTAAATTAGAAGTTATCCCTATGATGTCTAATCGTTCTATTGTTAATAGAAATTGGGAAAACGAATCTATAACCGTTAATTCTCCTAATATCATTAATAGATTCAAATGTAATTGTGATTTATTAAAAGTCAATGATACAGCTTCTATTGTAATGACTAGATTACAAATGGATAAATATATTAATAAACAAGAGATTGAATCTATTCCTAGAAAAAACCCTAATTTTATTGGCGATTTATTAACAGTAGGGGGTAAAGAATTAAACTATTTACTATCACATGATAGTACTAATGTATTTAAAATCCAAGTTTTAAATAAGACAGATACAAATATCCATTTTAAGATTTTAGAGGTTATTACTGGTGATAATATTTCTGCTAAAAAAGGTGAAGTTATTATGACTTTAAATGAGTTTAAGGAAATTTATATTTCTATGTATGAATCTGCTGAAAGTATATTAGAATCATGTGTTGAATCATTAGAAAAATTCGATATTTATTCAAAGAGTAAAGTAAGAGATAGAATAGAAAAAGTTTATTACACTGGTACTTTCCGTGATGCTGTTAGACAACCAAGAATTAATCCTACTATCAAAAATAAAATAGATGTTTGGTGTAAGGTTTTAGCTTGCTATTCTAATGTCTCTAATAGAGATTTAGATAGAAGAAGTGAAAATTTATACCTAGTTCAAATTCTTCAATCAACCTATGATAAGAAATTAGGTGATTATCTATTAGTACCCTCTAGTCAAATTAAATATGAAGTTAATAAAACTGTTTTTGAAAAGGATTTATTAGGAGATTCTTCAATACTCAAATGGATTAATGGAGTTTTTATTGATGGTAAAATAGATGAATTAGTTCCTACTGCTTTAGAATTCTTAAATAAAATAACTAATAAATTATCTGTTAGAGATAATATTAGTTATGGATTTATTGCTGATTTACTTAATCTAGCTTTAAGATTCGATAAACATCAAATTTCTACTACTGTTAGAGAAAGAATTAATTATTGGATTCATTGGAATTTAGTTAACCATGTAGAGAAAAATGCTAAACAACTTATGAAATTAAGAGAAAATTATCTTAATCTTCATAAATTATTTAGTACTAGTGATGAATTAAATCCTGAAAAATATCGTCTTATTAGAGATATTGATGAAAATTTATTAGTTAACTATAAAGACTGGAAGGTTACTAGTGAAACCTATTCATATGATAGATATAAGAATAAACAATTAGTTGATTTACTACAATCAACATTAGGTCAAAATAAGACTTTATGGACTAAATTAGATAAAGATAGATTAACTAAATATCAAAAAGAACGAATTATAAATCAAAAGAAACCAATGGAGAAGAAGTGGGATAAAGTATTAGTTGCTAAAAGTGGAGTTAAAACCAAAGAAATGAAGGTTTTAGATGCAATCTACGCTATTAATGAACCAATTCTTAGAAACAATATATTAATTGATTTTATTGAAAAGAACTGTTATCTTAGTAAGGATAATAGTGGAAATGATTGGTATTTTTCTAAGATAGATACTTCTAGAACACCTTTAATTTGCCCTCATATATATTTAGAAATTACTGGTAAATCAGTTAAAAAATATGAAAGAGCACCTGAAGAAGGTGTAGTAGTTTGTAATAATTGTGGACAAGTATTAAATTCTTTAGTATTTAGTTACTTCGAAGGTTATGGCGATAATGCCGCAATTAGAGAAGAAGTTAAGATTGTTAATGGAAAGGAAGTTATTGGTACTATGGAGGATACTGAGATAGTAACACTAGAAGAACATGTCTTCGATAAATTAACTAACAATCATGAATATGAATTAGAAGTTCAGTTTAATAATTTAGTTAAATCTATTAATTCTAATAGTGAAATTTTCAAATTCTTTAATACTACTGAAGGTATTGAAGCTAAAACTTCCTTAATTTACTTAGCAAGAGCTTATATGGGTGATAACTCTATTGCTCCTCAGTTCTATGATAAATGGGCTAAATTACAAGAACCACTATTTAAACAAAGAAATATTACAAATTTAACAGTTAAACAAGAAATGTTTAAAAATTATCTTTCAAGTAGAAAGGAACAAATATTAATTGCTATTATTTTTATACTATTTGAAAAGAAACTTCCTATTGAATTCAAATTAGATAATTCGATTGTTCTAGAGAAATATCTTATTTCTGGTACTGAAGCTGAAATTAAAAAGAAGTCTACTTATAGTAAAAATATTACTAATGATTATAATAAATTAATCCTATATCCTTCAGTTGAAGAATTATATAAGGCATCTGAATCTAAACATGAATCTGAAGGAACAAAACTAGCCTATGAAGATAAATTCAAGGATTATACTGCTTCTAATATTGATTCTAGTTTAACACTTTTTGATGCTTATATGTGGCTTAGATATACAATCCGTTCTATCCATAAAGAGCAAACTGAAAAACCAATTATTGCTATCGCAGAAACTACTAATTGTGCTAAAGAAGGAGCTCAAACTTACACTGAGTCTTCTAATTTAGAATTAATTAATGCTTTAGAACATTTTATTGAATCTAAACTACCTAGTGATGAAAATAGAACTGGTGTTAAATCTAGAGTTCAAGTAGTTGCTAAAAAGGAATATATTATTCCTGATGTTTCTGTTCAAAAAGGTTTAGAGATTGAAGCTAGTTATATTGCTAAAAATTTATTTGCATCAACTTCAGCTGCTATTATTGGTAATATTTTACGCGATATCCAAAAGTATAGATATATTGATTATTTAGTAGCTTATACTATTGATAAGAGTACTGGTAAAGTTGTACCTAGAATTTTTGAAAATGGTTTTGATGAAGAAACTAATTTAACTAGAGACAAATTAATCACAACAAGAATTCTAGATTCTGAAGTTGAATTAAAGAAAATGTTTGATGAACTTAAATCTAAAGAAATTACTTTAGAGGTACCTAAGGTATTAGAAGATGACTGTGATGAACTTGAAATGGCTACTACTACTGATAATATTTATACTATGATGAATAGATATCTTATTGAATTATTAAGTGAAGATGAAGATGAAGCTCTTAGAACTGAAATTCCTAACTTTATTAGTATTTTAAAGAGTATTGAAAAGGAATTTACTATTGATGCTAGTGGTGAAAAGATTTATTCTATTAATTCTATTAGTGAATCAGACCCTAAAAAGAGAGATGAAATTAGAAAAACTATTATATTAAAAGAATACGAAAAATTATCTAAGATATTAAGTTACTTAAAACGCGATTATAACTATATTGCTAATAAAGCTGATTTAATCAGTAGAAAACAAAAATTAGCAGAAAAAATGGAAATGAACTTAGGTTCAAATCCTGATTATGAGAATGCCTTTACAACTGATTATGATTACTTAATTAAATTCTTTAGAAATTTTACAAGTTTAGATAAGTTAGTTGAATTCCAAGATAGTTTACATAAACTACAATCTAATGATTGTAAATTAATTGAAACTGCTTATTGTGAAAAAGGCGATGAAATTACGCAATTAATCAATAGAAATAATAAAAATAAATATATTATTTGTGCTACTATTCTTAAGTTATTATTACAATATAAATATGAATGGGATACATTAGATTATACTAATGTAGAATTCCGTAATGTAGATATTAATATTGAAGCTGATGTAGATTTAACTTATCGTAAAGATGTAGCTAAACTCCTTATTGAATTTGTTAAGAATCTTAATAATATCTTTATGAGAGAAACAAAGGTATTAGAAAATATCAATCAATATAAAGAACAAACATTTGAACTTAGTCAAACTATTGAAAGGTCAAGACGTATGAAATTTGCTGAAGCTATTGGAATAGATTTAATGAAGGAATTTAATAAGGTTAATAAGGGTAAAAAGAAATTAGATATTCGTGTAGGTGAAGACTCTTTAGCTTCTTCAGATGCTCCTTTAGAAAAGGTAACACGTCAAAGATTAGATAGATATAATGCTGAAGATAATGGAGATTATGGAAAGATAACAAGAAATGTTGTAGAAGGTGATTATGAACGTGAAGATGGTAATGAATATGAGGCATTTGATGCTACTGAATAATTTTATTAATACTTTAATAAATAATAAATAGTTATAAATATAGTTATAAATAAATACTTTGTTTTATTTTAAATTACTAGAATAATAATTTAGAATAAAATCTATAGAAATAATAATGCCCACTAGTTTATTTAATAAAATTAGGGAAAAGATATATGGTGATAATGAAAAATGTTGTAGAATATGTAGTGATGAAAAATGTGATTCAGGTGATAAATGGATAAAACCATGTAGTTGTAAAGGGAGTATTTTATGGGTTCATCATAGTTGTTTGAAAAAATGGATGGAGTATAGTAGTAGTTCTAAATGTACAACATGTGGAACTTATTATAGAACAAATAAAACAATATCTGATACTTCTAAATTAACTAAATTTTTATTTAATTATAAAATTATTAATTTATTGTCGATTTATATTTTAGCTATTATTTATTGGGGATTTTATATAATTTCTAATTTCTGGAATCAAAAATATAAAAACTATTTCTTTAATTGGTTTTATGTTATAAGAGGAATATGTGTATTATCTATAGTATTTTATATAGGATTTTATTTATTAGTTAAAAAGATCAATGAAAAATATGTAGAAAATGTGGAATCTCCTAATATTATTTTAGAAGATGATACATTATTAGCATCTAGTTTTATGTATATACCTTTGAATATTCTTGGAATATTAAAAAATATCTTTAAAAAAGAAGAAAAAATAGAAGATATTGAAATTTTAGACTTTTTAAGTTGGTAGATTAATAAAATCCTCTACGTTTTTTAGATAACTCTAGAAGTTTTAAATATAAGAATATATGAATAATTATAAAAATTACTAATATACTAAATCCAGTAATTAAACAAGGGACAAAGCACTCCATTTAATATAATTTAAGATATTAATTCAAATAGCTAAATACTAACTAATTTACTTCCTGCTACTTTTACTAATTGTTCTTCTAAACGCTTAATTGATTCATCTTTGTATGTTTGTAATTTTTCACAAGAGTGACTTTCAGGATATCTATGTTCTGTACAATAGAATTTTTCACATTTACAACTAAAACGATTTGTAATATTAATTTTTTTATTACAAGTAGGGCATCTTTTGTTTTCTGATTGAGAATTCATTAGTATTTTTTTATGATAATAATAAAAAAATATCAATTTAAAAAAGTATTCTAAAATAAATGGATAAAGAACAATGTTATCAATGTAAAAAGAATATACATAGTATTCATGATATCTATAATCATGCTACAATAATGCAAGATGGTAAAAGTATAATTATATATATTTGTTCATACTATTGTTGGAAACAATTATTTCCTTATTAGCGAATGCGTTAAAACCTTATTAGCAAATGCGTTAAACCATAAATAAACTAGATAAATAAGTAACTATAGAGTATAAAATAAAGCCCCAAACAACATCTAACATAACTACTTTAAATGTCCACTTATTAATAACAGCATAATTAGTAAAAGCGAACATACCATACATTAACATACCTAAAGCACCACCGTATAATAGTGAGTCTTTTAATCTATATTCTCTAGATACTTTAGGTAAAGCAAAAAGGAAAATAGATAAAACTATAGTAACATAGGATAATAATGTAGGTAATATGCGTACAATCATAGAATCATTTTGAATATCAGGAATCATTTTATTATATTGGTCTTTCATAACTAATTGAATCCAAAAGAAATCTATAGTAACAGCAAGAAAAGCAACTAGACCTAATAGTTTAAAAAAGGTATCAGTATTATTAATTTTATTTTCAAAAAATCCTTGAATAATTGTATTCATTATTTATCGATTCTATAATAGTAATAGAATTTATAAATACTAATTAATTATAAATTATAATTATGTAACTTTCTATAGAAATTTTTATTTTTGAACTAGAAGCTATAGGGCTATGAACGGTTCCAATAGTTATTATTTATTATCCTCAAAGTATTTTTAATAAATTACTTTGATACTTCTTAAATTTCTATAGGCTCTAGTTGAAATTATGTAACTTACTATAAGAATTCTTTTAGAAAAATGTACTATAAATTTGAAATATTCTAGTACTTCTGCCTTGAGCACATTTACCATTTTTAATCTCTATTAATTGTTGAAAAAATGGAGATTGGTCTTCTAGAGATAATTTTTTAACATAGTACCATGTTCTACATAATAAATCTAAAGTATCGATTTCATTTAATGGGTCATAATTTCCATTTCTATCAGCATAGAATAGTTTTAGAATTTCTACAATATTTCTTTTCTTTTTTGGCGATAAAGAATTACAATTTTGAGAATTATCATGAATTTCTTTAATTACTTCATTTATATCCCATTTTTGTTGTAAAAAATCAGTTTTAGTATTTTGTAGTTCTACTAATTTTTTAAATTGTTCTTTTAAAGAACCATCATAATAGTGAGTATTTAGTTTTTCAGTCATTTTTATTATAAATTGATAATTTAATTAGAATTATATTACTAATAACTCAAATTAGAATGGACCGTGTAGAAATTAAACTACATCATACTTTAATTACATTAATTTATCTTGTAGTTTTAAATCCATTTGTATGTTTATTTTCAAATGGAATTTGTGATTATTTTATTGATAATATATTTATTCTAATGTGGCATACAGTATTAATTGTAGGAATTATTTATTTACGTAGATTTATTAATAGAATTAGATGAATAAATACTTAAAGATTTAATAGGAAATAATAATACTAAAAGAAATGTGTGGTATATTTTTTTATCTAGGTAAATTCTATACTTTGAACGAACTTATGACACAATTTATGAAAACTAGTCATAGAGGTCCTGATAGTAGTTTTCTAAGGTCTATTAAAATTAATGATACAGATGCTTATATGGGTTTCCATCGTTTAGCTATTGTGGATATGAGTAGAGAAGGCGACCAACCTTTTCAATCAATTAATAATAATTTAGCTATGTGTAATGGTGAAATATATAATCATCAAATTACTAGAAATAAATTAAAAACTCCTATTCATTCTAAAAGCGATTGCGCAGTATTATTACCTTTATATGAAAAATTCGGTATTAAAGATATGATGAGATACCTAGATGGTGATTTTGCTTTTGTTATAGTTGATAAAGAAAAGCAACTAGTTCATCTAGGAAGAGACCCTATGGGAGTTAAACCTCTTTTTTACTCAGTTACCTCTAGAGGAGAATTTATTTGTTGTTCTGAAATGAAATCTATTATTGGTTTAGTTAATAGTGAAGATAAAATCCATATGCTTCCTAGTGGTACTACTTTAACTTATAATATTCAAGATAAAACTATTCAAAGTATTCGCTATTGGAATCCTAAATTCCCTCTAGAAGTTAAAAATAATCTACTAGAAGAGGAAATTAAACAAGAAATCAATAAAAAACTTACTTTAGCTGTTAAAAAACGTCTAATGTCAGATAGACCTCTAGGTTTACTTATTTCAGGTGGTTTAGATAGTAGTCTTATTGCGGGTATTACTAGAAAACTATTAGGACCTGATACAAAAATTACATCATTCTCTGTAGGTATGATTGGTTCACCAGATACAATAAAGGCTAAAATTGTAGCTGAATATCTAAATACAATTCATCATACTGTTAATTTTACACCAGAAGAAGGTATTAAAGCTATTAGAGATGTTATTAGACATTTAGAATCCTATGATATTACTACAATTCGCGCTAGTACTCCTCAATATTTACTTTCTAAATATATTTATAATAATACTGATATTCGTGTAGTTCTTTCTGGAGAAGGTAGTGATGAATTATTTGGTGGATATCTATATAGCCATTTAGCACCATCTAATGATGAACTTCAAAAAGATAGCGAAAGATTAATGAAAGAATTAGAAGTTTATGATGTTCTTAGAACAGATAGAACAACTGCTGGTAATGGATTAGAAGTTAGAGTACCATTTTTAGATAGAGGTTTTATTAAATATATAGCAGGACTTGAAGGAAAATGGAAAAATCCAAATGAGTCTAGTGGATTTGGAAAGAGAATAGAAAAGAAGATACTTCGAGATGCTTTCTCAGATGATAATATTATTCCTGAGGAAATTCTTTATAGAACTAAAAATGCCTTTAGTGATGCCTGTGGTTATGATTGGATTCCTTCATTAGTAGCTCATTGCGAATCACTAGTTACTGATGAAGAATTCTCTAATAGATTTACCAAATATCCTCATTGTACCCCACCTAGTAAAGAAGCATATTTCTATCGTAGAACTTTTGAAGAATTCTATCCTAATCAAGAACATATTTTACAACATTATTGGCTACCTAATTGGATAGAAAACAATGGTGAGCCTAGTGCTAAAATCTTAAAATTAGTTGAATAACAAACTATTTACTAAATCTAGAAAAATATAAATTGAATCCCTAAAATTGTTCCTATACAATCAATTGTCAGAAACAATTATCGCCCTATACTATAGAAGAAATGTCTAAAAAATCTTTGTCCTATCCCATGCCTTATGACCCTAGTTTCTTTAAGGTCATTACAGAACAATTCTTTACTCTACCTGATGCTGATGAAGCCTCAGGTGAACTTTTTAAATTCCAAGAATTCGTTGGAAAATACATGAATGAATCTAGTCCCTATCGTGGTATCCTGCTATACTACGGTCTTGGTGCGGGTAAAACTAGAACTGCCATCTCTGCCTGCGATAGTTTCATCGCCGCAGGAAAGAAAGTAGTAGTTCTCCTTCCTGCTAGTCTTCATGGAAATTTTGAACTCGAGTTTAGAAACTATGTCCCTAAAAGTCTTCGTGGTGTACCTAATGCTTTCAATGATATCTTTACTATTCTTCATTACAATGCTGGACCTTCTTTTGCCAAAAGTAAGAAAACAGATAGAGATGGAGCATTTGATGCTATTGACCTAGAAGGTAAAGTTCTTATTATCGATGAAATGCACAATTTTGTTAGTCTTATGGCAAATGCTCTTCGTAGTAAACGTTATAGAGGTGAGGCTATCTATAGAAAAATCATGAATACTAAGAATCTTCGTATTATTGCTCTTAGTGGTACTCCTGTTATTAATCTTCCTTTCGAAGTCGCTATTCTCATGAATGTTCTTTCAGGTTACAAAATGAGTAATCATGAACAATGGGATGGTACTAGAGACCCTATTCCTTTATTCCCTGAGTCTGAAGAACGTTTCAATGAGATGTATCTTGATACTACTGATAGCAAGGCTTTAAAGATTAGAAAAGAGGCTGAAAATGATTTTTGTCGTCGCCTTGTAGGTCATATTTCCTATTATGGTGGTCTTACTGGTAGTGATGTTTATCCCAATTTATATCAAATGATGGTCAAGGTTCCTATGAGTAATTACCAATTTAATTCATATATTCTTCAAAGAGAAACTGAAATTCTTGAAACAAATAGAGCACTTAAGATGGATAATTATGTAGAAAAACCGGGTATCGATAGAGACCTTATGGAGAAAAAGAGTAGTTTTAGAGCATCTACTAGAGAAATTTGTAACTTCGCATTCCCTCAAGATATTGAAAGACCTTGGCGTAGAGAATTAGCCCAAACTATTAAAGGCAAGGTGACTAAAAAAGAAAAAACAATTAGTATTAACCATTTAGATATGGAAATTGCTGGCGAAGAAATCGCTCAAGAAACCGAATCTTATTATGATACTAAGGCTAAAATAGAACAAGCCTATGCTGAACAACTAGGAATTGCTGTTGAAACTCTTCACGATACTCAAGACATTTATCTAAATTCTAATATAGATATTGATGATGCAACTTATATGGAAGCTAGTAATTATATCAAATTACTAACAAATAAGCCTAATTTTTCAAGTGAATATGAAACTGAATCAGAACCTTATCAAGTATTTACTCTCATTGATGAGATTAAATCACATATTCACGATAGTACTCTAGGATATACCCAAGAAGTCATTAAAGCAAAACCATCTATGGCTGGTCCTTCAAGTAGTCAATCTGAAACCGTTACAGATACTTTATATATTTATTCTCCTAAAATGCTTGCCATTCTTTATAATTTAGAAATGCATAGATTAGCAGATGAGAAGGCTATCGCGACGGCTGAAGCTAAAGGTAAGGAACCTATTAGAAAAGATGGTAATGTAGTAGTTTATTCTTGTTTCAATAAGGTCGAAGGTATTACCATCTTTAAATATGTTTTGGAAGCTGCTGGATATGAACCATATTATCTTGGTCAAGATGAAAAATCACCTGGAAGCAAGGGTAGATATTGTTTCTGGGAAGGTGATGATAGAGCTCGTATTTTAGAAGTATTTAATAGTCCTGAAAATAGATATGGCGATATTATTAAGATTCTATTAATTACTGAAGCTGGTGCTGAAGGTATTACTGTTAAGAATGTTCGTCAAATGCACATTATGGAACCTTATTGGAACGAAGTACAAATTCGTCAAGTTATTGGTCGTGCTAAACGTATGTATTCTCATAAAGACCTTAAGAAAGGCGAAAGAAATGTACAAGTTTATAGATATAAAATGACATTTACTGATGAACAAAAAAGACATATTGTTAGTAAGTTAGGTTGGCGTTTAGATGAACAATTTACTACTGATGAAGTAGTTAGTATTATTGCTGAAAAGAAAAAGGCTGTTACTGACCAAGTAGAACGTTTTATGAAACAAACTGCTGTTGATTGTTTCCTCAATAAGGCCGATAATGATAAACATGAAGAAGAACCTTTAGTATGTTATAGTGTTATAGCAACTCCTGCTGGTCCTTCAGCTTCTGGAAAGACTTCTGCTGCTGTCGCTTCTAGTAGTGCTCCTATTGAAACCTATAAAATAGGTGCTAATTTATCTGAAATTAGTAAGACTTCTAGATTAGATTTAGACAAAACTGAGAAGAAAGTTACTAAGTTTTATAAAATCAATATTATTAATGATGGTGAATTAGATAGAAATGAATATGTTTATATTCAAGAATTAGTATCCAAGAAAACCCCCGCTGGTGATACAGTTGAAATTGTCGTTTTAAAGATATATCTTGCTTCAGCTCTTCGTAGTAGTGTTGTTAGTGACCAATACCTAGCAGGTAAAGTATATTTAGTAACTGGAGCTGATGGTGAAACAATATTCCTATCTAGAGATGGTAAAGTTAAAATCAAGTCTTCTAAAGAATCTAAGGCTGCTTCTGAAAAAGTTAAATATAAGAAATATGAAAAGAATGGTGAATTATATCTAGAATCCCATTAATACATCCAACTAAATCTAAATAAATTATAAATACTTTGTTTAGTAAAGTAAACAAATTATAAATTGAATATATTAATAATTATAGATTAATAAATTCAATAAGATGGAAAATAAGCAAATTACTTTTAGTGCTAGTTATTTTATTGGTTGGAGTTGGATAATTCATCTTTCAGAAAAAAAACAAATTAACAAATTAGTTAAAGCAGAAATTATTAGTATCGAAGATGATGGAATGATTATTAGAACTTTAGAACCTGAACTTTTCTCATGGGGCAATGGACCAACTTTACCTTCTAGAGATTTTATTCTATATAACGATGGAACAATTGGATATATGTATCAAGGTAAGAAGAATAAGTTCGGTCATTCTATTCCTAAATGGAGTAATACTAATATAATTAATGAATTAGAAAATTCAATGAAGAATTTATCTTTAGTTTCTAGCTAGTTCTGCTAATGAACTAAAACTAGATGATTTTTTAAAAGATGAACTAGATGGTGAATTATTTAAATCAAAAAAGTTAAATGAAATATCATCTGGTATATCTTCATGTTCTTTTATCCATTTATTATCGCCATAATTAAAAGTCTTATTAGAATAATCAATTATACTTTCTTTTGATATATCATATCTATGTACTTTTACTTCTTTGTTTGTTGGAGATTCTATTATAGATAGGTATTCAAAGAATAATTTATCAGGTGAAAAAGCACTACTAAATGCTATATCAACAGTAGCTAATTTACCCTCACAACTAAATACTATATTAGCATTATCGCAACTAGTTATACCTTTAACATTTTCTGGTTTAAAAATTCCAGATAAACATGTAGGACAATGACCTACTACTAATAAATTACATCTATATTCTTCTAAAACTTCATCAACTAAATCACAATTACTTTGAAATATTCTAGTTTCAAAAAATTGGTCTATCATAGATATTGGTTCTGAAGGTAGTCTAAATAATTTACTTGTTAAACTTTTAATTTTAACTTCAGTAAATTTTTTACTTAAATTTTTAACTGCTCTTGAAATAAGAAATCTATAATAGCCATCATAGGAAATATTTATTTTTTTAATCATACATAATATAAAAAACTCCATCATAGAATGGATATTAGTCATATAATTCAATACTTTTCTATGAACTAATGCGGGACTAGGTATATTATCACTATTTTGTTTTGAACCTTCAAAAAGTGAAAATATATTTACTTCTTTATAAAAACCAGCATGAGCGAATATACTTGTATTTATTTTAAGGAAAAAATGATAACCTATTGAGTAAAAATTAGAATATACATAATTTCTTGATAAATAAGTAATTTCATTTTTATCTATATTTGCGAATTGTTGTCCAATATATTGAAATAATTTAGGAACATCTAAATAAGGAAGTACATGTGCCCTAAGAGATTTAATAGGTATTTGTTTTTTAATCATATCTGAATATATTGCTATAGTTTCATCAAGTTTATCTATAAAAATATTATTATTACTTTTTATAGATTTATTATCAATATAATTGACATAAGCATAATTAGGTCCTCCGGTGGAATGAATACAATAATAATCATGATTACCTAAAGTACAAAATAAATAACTATTATGTTTTCTAGCATCTAATCTCAAATTATAAATTAAACTTAATAATTTTAATTCATTATTATCGGTTAAAACTAAATTATCTCTTCCTCTTCTACCATCTATTAAATCACCAACAATAACTAATACTTTTTTAGACATAATAGGATT
>JACCED010286859.1_pt1 | contig 29802 bp, 25 predicted proteins | sample 7455021 | NCBI WGS metagenome assembly JACCED01 (sample SAMN15323456, study PRJNA562643) | freshwater metagenome | isolation source: river surface water | place: USA:Blue River Watershed | collected 2017-08-19 | reverse complement strand
TCGATGTAATTGTACGCCAACGTAGCTCCGCATGCAAATGGAATGGTTCTATTAACATCGGGAAACACATCGTACCCATGTCGCCAGCGTTCTGTAATCTGCAAGGGCGTATGCAGCACCATCCAGTAGAGCAAATTGCCTAGTTGACACAATCCACCCCCAATATCTGTGGCAATTTTTCCGTTGTGTAAGGCCAAGCCTTCCAAATATCCCTTTGACTTTGAGGGTTTTCCAACCAATTTCCATAAAGAAAATGTTTCACCAGGGTGAATTACGGTTCCATTAATTGCGTTACAAGCGATACGAAGATTCACAACCTTATTGTGTTGAAAGTGCATATCCACATCCTTTAGTGGCCTCAAAAGAAAGGATTTGTGCTTGATTATCGAAATTGGATTTTGAAATGCCTGATTCGATTTCAAAGCCATAATCGAATCAATTTTCGAGGCATTTCGCTCCTTAGGAACCGCATATTTTTTATCACCTACCCACCAAATTAATTTTCTTTTCAGAATGAAATACTGTCGACCCAATTTCCTTCGAAATGAACTTCTTATTTGGGGTTTATCTACGGAATTTCGGCCAAACATAGATTTGAAATATTTACGAATCAAATATTAAATAACTTATATTTTTGACCGGACCATTTGGTGTAAATTATTCCTCCGATTTGAAAGCCGGTGTTAGATAGCCTTGAGACCAGGTAAAAACTCGTTCTTCCACGGATCTACGGGTCCAATTGGTGGTTTCATCAAAAATCTCGTAAGTTTCGGCACGAAAAATAACTTTTCCCGGGGCCCCACCTACATCTGAGGGAAAATAAAATGCTTCGCCGTATTGACTTTCAGGATCTGCCGAGGCGGCTAAATGACCCAATAATTTTAAGTCTTGCGGATTCCATGTAAAGTAGGTCATGCCTGATTCATCCCCACAGGCTTCCGAATAATAATCGATTCGCAATAAATGAGTTACACTATCCAGTCCGGCATTCCCGTTAACACTAATAGAAATTAGCGATCCGAAAATTAGCGTTGAATACTCATTTACAATTTGATTATCCGATATTTCAAAAATAGTTAAACTATCATTGGTTGTACTTCCCATGAAGTTGGATTTTACGATAAAATACGTTTTGGGTACCTGTGTATGCAGTTTTGCAATTCCCAATGCACCTGTAGCAATATATCCCGATTTACCTTGATAGGTTACAGGCAGAAAATCCAATGAATTTTCTGTTTTATATCTAGTTTCCAAGCTAGAATTGGGGTAAGTACCACTACCCTTCCCCGTTGATTTGGATGGCGATGTTGTTGTCACAATTACCATATCTCCTAGGCTTAAAGAAGCCAGTGGTTTTGAATTGTCTAGTGGTTTTGATTTCAAAGTGGCAGTGGATTTAGCCACATAAAAAGTATCCCCTGGCTCTATATCGCAGTACGAACAGAATAGGTATTTCACCGTTTGTGCATGAGCGGGAATAGATAAAATTGTCCATAAAATGAACACAAAGAAAAATCGAATCATGGAGTGTTTTGTGGGGTTAGCATGAAGTAATTATTGCGATTGAATGCCTTACGAAATTCGTAGATTGTCTGCGGCTTAACAAATTAATTTCGTTTCATTGGATTTTAACTTTGATATTAAACGATTTTAAACGTTTATACACGTGTAAATTAAAATATTTTTACACGTGTAATTGTTTTAATCCTTAATTTTGTAGTAATCATATAGTAATTATGGACACCAAATTAACATTAACGCTGAACAAAGACATAATAACAGAAGCCAAAAAGTATGCTGCAGAAAACAACACTAGTTTATCTGATTTGGTAGAAAACTACTTCAAAGCTTTAACAGTGTCTGAACAAACTATTTACTATGAAACGGCACAATCACAGAATCCCATTCGAACCCCGATTTCTGATTCAATTATGGGACTGGCGGCAACTGGAATTCCGATACCCAATAACAAGAGTTACAAGGAAACAATAACGGAATTGCTCTCACACAAGTATTTATAGAATTCCTTTTAAACGACCATTCCATGAAATTGCACGTACTCATTGATACAGACATTCTATTAGATTGTTGTTTGAACCGCGAGCCCTTTATTTCCGATTCAATTCAAATTTTAAGACTATGTGAACTGCAAAAAATCCAAGGCTATACAACACCGGTGATTCTGAGCAATTTGTTTTATATACTGAGAAAGAATAATAGCCTAGAAAAGGTAAAACACATTATGGAGAATCTGCTAAAACTGTTGCAAGTGATCGACATGAACCACCAAGTAGTATCTGAAGCCATGGTATCTGGGTTAAAGGATTTTGAAGATGCCATGCAATACTTTTCAGCCGTACAGCATCCTGAAATCAGTATTTTATTGACAAGAAATCGGAAAGACTTCGAGGGCAATGAACTATCGATACTATCGCCTCTGGAATTGTTCTCCCTTTTAAATACGCAAAAGTAAACATTACAAACTACAGGTATCCGTCTTTCCAAACCATCGGTAACGGTTTTTCGCTACCCACCGGTACAGGCGATTTCGGATTCCTTTGGGAATGCAGTATCCAATTAACAGCATTTTCATCGGACCAGAAAGTTGTTTAAGTACTTCCAATACAGCATCCGATTCTATGTACACCTGATTATTTTTTATTACAATTACAGAATCTGGTAGCTGGGTAATTGACTGTTGAATATTGGCGTTTAATTTTAGGGCATTGGTATTTGAATTGACAGAATCTGAAATTTTCAATGTTGAATTATTGGATTCTAAATCGTTGGAACCTGAATTGGTCCAAGATTGCAACGACATACATTGAAACGTATTTGCATTCTTATTTCTTTTGATTAAGGTAACCCAGAAGTTGCATAAAACACAGTCTCCATCGAATAGCACTAGGGTTTTATGTTTGTTATCGGATACTTCAGAAATTGTCATTTAATAAATGTGAAATTACCTTATACAGGATTTAAGGATGGTTTCTTATTAAATACAAGCCAGAAGGAATTTTAGTTTCAATCCAGGAAACTTTTTCCATGGCTTTAAATTTATCGGCTAAAAAAGAATATGAATTAGGAATTCTGACAAGATCAATCTTCCGTTTATCCAAGCCAATTTTTATAATCTCCCGTTGCGATTCAGTCCAAACAATGTTGGCATTTTGTTGGGTTTTATCCATCAATATTAAAAATGAATCCGTCTGTACTTGTTGCCAACGTTGGGGAGAAATTCGAGAAATGTAGGCTGAAATGAGTTTAACATCAGACTGCAACATTAGCGTATAATCTAATGGATTATAGTGGCCCATTTCTTTTAGGCCATCGCGGATTCCCCAAGGAAAACTCAGCACAGTTTTTCCTTTTATTAATCCTTTTTCGGCTTGGCCTATCGCGTAATCTTTTATCGAAAAATATTGAGGGGCTCTGGTTTTATGTTCTATAACAAATGTAAATGTAATTACAAGTAATACAGGGATTTTCCATTTACCTATTGTTGATGGCAGCTCTAAGAGATAATAAACCACCAATAAAGCCAAGTAGAAATTTACTATGGGAATAATCCGTGTTGGCATTCTAAAATGATCTAAAATTGGAATAAAATGAAGTAATGCCGAGGGTGTATACCAGAGATTTTCACCATTGAACCGTATTACCGGGAGCACTACCATTAAAGACAATACTAATCCAAACCAAACAGCCGTGATGCTATTCGGAAAATGAAATAATCGCTTTCGGTAAAAAAATACCAAACCCATTACCAAAAGCGCAGTAAGTAAACTCCAACCCAGGTAAATAAAGTTCTCCGTCTGAGGCGATTGAGGAAATGTAGCATCGAAATGCAACCATTTCCCTAATGAAGAAGGAATAAATAGTTGTCGAATATCCGCAGCCTCCCAAATCCCTCCTTTTTTGTCATACCCAGCAATATACAGCAACCTGCCGATTACGTGAATCGAAATCGCAGCGATTATTCCCATCCACCAATGAACACGTTTACTTCGGGAAAATGCATTTTCAACCCAAATCTTCCATAAAAATGTAGGCAACAATAGAAACACCAAAGTAACCGCTGTGTAATAGTCGAATAACAACCCCAACCCTGCCAACAAAAAACCTATCCATAATTTAGACTTACTGTGGACGTATCGAATAAAATCTAAATTTATGGCAGTAAGGATAAAGTAGGCCGCCCAAGGTACGGTGCATTGCATTACCAAGTTGATGTGTATTCCAAACTTCGATTGATAATAAGCGGTAAAAACCGACATTACTGCGACGCAAAATTGTATCCATGGTTCAGAAATCCAAATGGAGGTTAATTTAAAAAATCCCCAAGCCAGAAAAACGAAATTGAGCCATAGTACTAGATTAATTGAGGAGATTGGATTTTTAACAAACACATCCAACAGTCCCACAAAAAAAACGGATGTATGCGAGATCAAAGAGATTCCATCGGGTGCCAGCATTTGATATGTGTACCATGGATTATGACCTGCTCGTATGGCTTCTGAAACATGCGAAACACTCCAAATTGTACCCAATAGATCGACCTGATCATTGAAAAAGGCAATTTCTCCCCATCGAAATGGAAAAATAATTGTAACCAATATTAGAAGAAGAACAATGGGGAGTGTATTTTTTTTCCAGGGTTGCATTGGTTTCAATTACTATTATTATTTAAAATCGATACCCCATATTCATACGAAAATCCACGATGCTTAACGGTCCTGCAATATACAAGAGTCCACCGAATCCCCCTCCACTTTCTAGGTCACCGGTTAACATAACGCCTGCTCTACCGCCAAATTGAATTTCAAATAGCCAGCGTCTGTTTTTACCAGAAAATTTCTGTTGAATAAAACCTCCTGAAATTGCAGAATAAATTCCATTTCCATAATGATCGGCTTTCCCAAATCCATTGGTAACATTTCCGTAATACCCTAATTTAGAATTTCTGCGCACTGTGGGGAAATATCGATATTCCAGACCAAGCGATTGCGTTTGCCAAAGTACATTTTGTCTTGTTAACACAACCCCTATCGATTTCTTTTCGGACAAGGGAAATTCCACTTGGACTCTTATTTTTTGCACTGTCCATGCAATCGGACTACAAATAGAAATATTGGCGGACGGGATGGAGTTTTCAAATTTCGCGATTACCGGGAAATGATCGGATAAAAACAACCCTGGACCGCGTTGAGTATAATCAACCGTGGAGGATAACAAATTAAAGTGATTGGAATAAAAGATAAAATCAATTTCAGGTCCACGCTGCGTTTGATGGCTTGTAACACTATCCCGAAAACCATTAAAGGTTCCTCGAGGGAATGTAGTTTTCATATCATTGGCGATCAATAATCTTTGGGAAGCATTTATCCAACGTATCGGACTTGATTTTCGATCACCATTAAAATCACCCATCAATAAAACTGGGGTCCCGTCCTCTGCCAGTGTATCCAACCAAGTAACAATGAGTTTAGCTGAATTTAATCGTGCTTGTTCACCCAGATGATCTAAATGCGTATTAATGACTACGAATTCTCTTTTGGATTTAAACTCTTGAAATTTTGCGATGGTTGCAATTCTTGGCAACGCGGCATCCCAACCGGTGGAGGGTATGGAGGATGTAGGTGATAACCAACGCGTTTCCCAAGCCAAAACTTTATATTGTTTTTTGTTGTAAAATATTGGGCAATATTCTCCAGCCTCTTTTCCGTCTTCTCTCCCTACCCCTATCCAAGCATATTCAACACCTGCTGGTTGATCAACATTTAACAGAGAATCAACATCCAATAATTGATGATGCAAAACTTCTTGCAATGAGAGTATATCCGGATTTTGATTTTTCATAAATGCTATTAAAGACCCTTTTCTAAAGGTCCATGCATTTAGCGAATCGTTAGGATTATCGTATCGAATATTGAAGGAAATAACAGTTAACTGTGCATCTAAAAAAACTGGCATAAAACAAAGAAATGCCAGCAGCATTTTCTGAAAGTACCGAAGAAAGTTCATAGGTAATTGATAGTAACTAGGTTGCAAATATGCTCTTAAAAATTGACAATAACCAATAAAGAACAAACCCCTGAAAATACTATAGAATAGTAGGTGTATATTAGGTTTTATTAGCCCCTAACAAACCCTATTTTGGAGTGAAATTTCACTATTTTTGTAGAGCGTTTACTGCACTTTAATTAGACAGCTCCAGTGAATAAAAAAACTAAAAATCTATTCAAGATATAATGAAAAAACTACATGTAATTATTGTGGCGATGTTCTTACTGATTGGTAAGGTATCTGCCCAAGTCCCCAATTTATTGGTGGAAAAAAAGTTCGACCCGAACGGATCCGGAGTATTTGAATACAAGGGTCAGTACAACAACAAACCGTATTGGATTGGTCCAAAGAAAAACCCGAATTATTCTCAAAGTGTAATTTATTTTGGGAAGCAATTGAAAAACTGGTTATACGTGCCAAACCAATTTGGTACATTAACCGATACAACCCAGTGGCAAGATTTTTATCGTCAAGATGCAAGTACAACAACCAACACGTATCCCACCACTGGTTGGGGTCAAATAAGTGTAGTTGTTGAAGGACCGATGTTGAAATTTAGCTCATTGAACATGACGGAATCAACAAATGATGACGGTAAATTCAACGACATTATTTCCATTAGTCACAATAAATTAAAGGGCCAAACCTTTGCTGGTTCCATTGGAACGGATTTAGTTGCTTCTGGTGCGGTAAAAGTGGATCGCGTACCCGCAGGATTAACAGCACAGGCATTTTTAGGTACAGATTCTACGGTAGATTTCGTATTAGATGGTTCAGCAACTGCCAATTCTATAGATACTTCCATTTTAGTTACTTTCACGGATGCGGCATTTGCAAATGGCGGAAAAGCAGATAGTACAGCAAACAGTTCCGCTACCATTTCCTTAAACTTCATTAAACTTATTACCGTAGCCAAATCCGGTGGTGATTATGTTACCATTGCTGAAGGTTTAGCAAAAATGGATGACGGTGATGTGTTGTATATTAAAGAGGGAACCTACACTGAAGATAGTTTAACTTCTCCAACTACAGCCAAAAATATTACCGTTAAAGGTGATGGTCCGGATAAGACAATTGTTCAAGCGGATGTAACTCCCAAAACTGCAAAAACAAGAGTTTTCAATTTCATGAGTACTCTTACCTGTAAAATGGATGGCTTAACCATTCAAAATGGTAACGATACCCGTGCGGGTGGTATGGACGGTGGTCAGAAGTTGACAATTAACAACTGTAGAATTATTAATAACCGCGCATTCTTTAGCACAGGTGCTAGTCAAACTGTTGCAGGTGGTATTTTCTGTGCAAATTTAACTATGACCAATTGCGAAGTTGTAGGAAATATTTGCGACAACTCTGGTAAAAATGGTCAGGTATACGGTGGCGGAGTAGCTATGCAAGATTGGAGCAGACCTCACCGAATTGAAAATAGTACATTTGCCAATAACTACTCTAGAATTGGTGGTGCTGCTATCGGTAATTTCATGGGTAATTTGTATGTGATTAACAGCACTATTACTGAGAACCAGGTAGAAGGTAATTTCGATAATGCTCAATATCCTAATCAAGGTGTTGGCGGTGGTATTTGGTCTCAAGATTCTATGTGGATCATCAATACGATTTGTTGGAATAACAAAGGTACTTTGGGTCATGATATTTACGTTACCAACGGAGTTATGTTCACCGAAGGTTCATTTATTGGAAATTTCAACAACTTCTTCAAAGACACCACCAAGAACTTTGTAGGCAATTTCAAGAAAATCAATCCTAAATTGGATACGTTAGCATTCAATTGCAGCGTTACACGTACGTTTGCTTTGTTGGATGGATCACCAGCATTGGATAGTGCTACTAATTATGCTGAAACTCCAGACACTGATCAGCGTGGCTTTGAAATCATCAACCGCCGTGACGTAGGTGCTCATGAAACCAACAACATCATTCGTTTTGAAATCAGTCAAGATACTATCTGTATCGAGGAAACCGAATTAGTTAATCTAACAGGATATCCTAATAAAGGTGTATTTACTGGCGAAGGTGTAGATGGAAATACTTTTGATGTTTCGAAAATCAAATCAAGTGGTTATGTGACTATTACCTATAAATTCTCGGCTCCTGGATGTTCAAACATGGAAGTAAGCGATAGCATCTATGTAAAAGTTTGTACTCCTAATGCCATCCAGCATGCACAATTGCCCGTTAGTATTTATCCAAACCCTGCCAGCAGTGAATTGATGGTGAGCAACTTGGAAAGAACAGCTATGGACATTCGTATAACCGACATCAGCGGAAGAATGGTAATGGAATTAAGTTCAAGCAATGCCAATACAACATTAAACATCGCCTCTTTAAAAGCGGGTGTTTATGGAATCGAAATTTACAGTGCAGGTAAAGTTGCTCACAGCAAGTTCATCAAGCAGTAATAGAATAAACGGTTAGGTTAACGTTTGCAAAAGGGACTCTTCGGAGTCCCTTTTTTTATATCACTCATGCGATTTCAATATTTGACGTATTATTATTATTTTTGTACGTCATGGATTACAAACTAACCCTTCGTATACAGCAAATCGTTGCCGAAAGGGGCAAAGAATACGCTAAGCGTCATGGAATTAGTCTATCTCAATTGGTTGAAACCTCATTGCTTAAACTGCTCGAAATCGAAGAAATTAGTGCCTCTGCATCCATACCTAAAGAACTACTGAAATTAAAGGGTCTAGCTGGAGATTCTAATGAAGTTTCTTTTAATCGATGGGAGGATATGGAACATAAAATTCTAAACCATGAATGAATCATCAGTACATCCAAATGATTCAATTAAACTATTTTTAGATACAAATATTCTGGCCGATTTATTATTAAATCGACAACCTTTTGCTCAATATTCGCTCATCCTTTTATCTGAAGCGCCATCGCGTGGATGGAAATTAAGTACATCTGCATTGAGTATCGCAAATTTAATGTACTTGCTACGCAAACAACCGAAGTCAATTCAACGAGATGCGTTAAAGACAATTACAGACAGAATTGAAGTATTGGATTTAACAATTTCTTCCATCGAAAATGCATTTAATTGGGCAGGAAACGATACCGAGGATGGAATCCAAATTAGCATCGCCCATCAACATAAACAAAGTTTGATTCTCACACGAGATTTAAGCGGTTTTTTATCTTCTCCTATACAGGTAAATACTCCACAGGAATTCCTACGATCTCAAGGATATTAAATTATTACTTTCTGCAAAAGTTTAGCTGATTCCAATTCAGGTAAACAGAAATAGACAATCCTGTATCCTTGTGAGTGATTTTATTGGGTTTAAGGAGCTTATCACCGCGATATTTGAAATAAATCCCCGTTGTGTCGATTTGATAATTTTGCAAAAAGGAACCCAAGAAAAAGCCGTCTCCTGCCCCTTTCACCGATTTATCGTATAACAATGTTGAATCGGACAACAACTTGAAATATTTCAATCCTGATTCTTCCATTATTTTCACAGAATCGACATCGGGATTTTCCAATAACATTTTATTGCAGATGGACTTCACCAAAAAGTAATCGTTGTTATCCCTGGTTAACTCTAACACCTCCTCTAAGGATTTATTTACATTTTTTTCATACTTAATGAGTGGTAAATTGCGTGTCCTTTCGGACTTATTCATGTACCATGCTGCTGCAAATCCAGCACCGAACATAAGGATTATTGTAACCCATGTTTTCGGTTTTTTAAGTGTATCAAAGTATCCTTCAGGCATTACACAATGGTTAATTAAGTTCCAACAAAGTCTTTTGCTTTATTTTAATTCTTTCCAGGGAATGGTTACTTTAACAATTCCCGATGAATAGGGAGCTATTTCGTATAAGCCCCAGTAGGTTGTTAAACCTAAATCGGTACAATACAAATTGGGACCTAAGCCTGGAAATTCTTCTACAAATAACAATTCCGATAACGATTTATACGGTTTTTCTTTGGTCCAGAGGAATTCGTTTTGTTTCGACAAATAATATTTTTTAAGCAAGGAAGGAATTTTGGGCAATACATTGGCGGGGATTCGCTTTTCAACATCCAGGATGTTGCCGGTTTGTGCATTTATACACAATATGCTTTCTCCATACATCCCGTGAGCGCCTCCCGTAAATTGGTATTCTTGATAACTATGGTTTTGATACAGAATGGATGAAAAATCGCGTTTATACACCAGATTTAGCGCATATTGGTAATCCGGCATACTTGAATCAGGCAAATACAATTGGGATAAATTTTGCAATTTCTTTTGCACTCGCTTCATTTGTTGTACCACAACATCTACGTCTTCGGCATTGGGCATAGCAATGTATCGGGAAGTATTGGACTCCTCCTCACCTAACGATTCCAATCCCACTAGATTATCCCAAGTAAATGCTCTAAGTGCTTTGGATTCTGGGGAATCGTCCAACGGCCAAGCAATTACAATTCCTACATAGGCTGATTTTGTAGAATGATCCATTTTTAATAGTGGAATATCTGTCTGTCGTTTACTCCGAGAATATGCGGGTAAATCATCCATTATTTCTTGAAACGACACAGGAAATACTTTGTTTTTTATTTTAAATGTTCCTCGGTAGACGGTAGCTGTTGCTTCGCCCATCGTTTCTGTAGATCTTGACAAATTAGCGGTACCATCGGGCAACTGCAAGTTGATTTTATCGTTAGCGACATCGCTATTTCCGGTAAAGGGAATTGAAATTTCGTCTTTTTTCAAATAATAATGACCGGTTATCTTGGTGATTTTCTTTTTCGTAGCAGAATCCACATCTCCGAAGAACTGGAAAATAAATGTTGTGGGTTCTGAGCCAATATTTCCTTCGAATATTGATTCAACACCTTCCAAAATCTTTATTTCTGTTGGATTGGATTGCGCATAAATTTGATTATTACTGCAAATCATCATTGCAGCGAGAAGCAAAATATTTGTAGACCACCATGATCTAACTGTCATTTCAGATAATCGAGCCATTCTATCAAAGATAACATCATATTCACATGAATGTTACCGAAAAAATTCAAAATCTTGTTAAATGAAAGTTAACACTAAATAAAAGTTTCTTGCCAATTGATGGTAAGGTACTTATATTTGAATGCTATCCCTTTCATGCTATTGAATACCCCTTCTGCTTCCCCCTTTGCTGTAGTTACCGGTGCCAGTTTAGGTTTGGGAAAGTCCATCGCTTGTGAATTAGCCGAACGCGGCTATTCATTATTGCTTGTAAGTCTTCCCGGAGAAGGTTTACCGGCTTTATGCACCGAAATTTCAGACCAATATGGAGTATCCGCCATCCCCTTTGAAGTAAATATTACTAATTCGGTTGAACTAGGCGAATTACTTCAAACGATTAATACCAATTATCGCGTTGAAGTTCTCGTAAATAATGCCGGAATTGGGGTTTCAGGAGAATTTGAAGGAACTGATTCCGAACGAATCGTTGGATTATTGCGATTGAACATCGAAGCATTGGTATTAATCACTCATGGCCTAATTCCAAACTTGAAAAAGCAGTCTAAATCCTACATTCTCAATATTTCGAGCATGGCTGCTTATTCACCCATCGGATATAAAACGGTATATCCCGCATCCAAGGCGTTTGTTTATTCTTTTAGCCGTGGATTAAATGCTGAATTGCGTGAATTTGGAATCCAAGTTACGGTAGCGAACTTAGGTCCAATGCGAACCAATGCGGCTGTTATTGAACGTATAAATGGACATAACGCTTTAATCAGAAGCACCGTAAAGGACCCTTCGGAAGTAGCAAAAATATGTATCCGCCGATTATTTAAAGGTAGAAGGGTTATCATGATTAATTACCTGAGTTATCTTTTCTTAAAATTTACACCGTCCATCATTCGAATCCCAATGCTTACTAAACATGCGAAGAAAGAATGCTTGTCGGACGTGCTGACTATCAAGCGATTAAGACATACAGCTTGAGGTTGATTTTCCTTTGCGCTCACCGCTGGCGATTTTTGAATTTCTAATTATCGTTTCGATATTTTATTTCCCGTAATCAATCGTTGTAAATTGCATTTAAACCGATTGATTTCGGGATTTCTTTTTTTCAAATGTTTGGTACTTACACCACTATTTACGCGTTTCCTCCATAAGTTAAAACTACTTCGCTTTAACTCCTGCCTCATCAATGCAATTACTTGGGATTCTGAATATCCAAATTGGAATTTTATAGCTTCAAACGGGGTTCTATCTTCCCAAGCCATTTGAATAATTCTATCGGTATCTTCTGGTGAAAGTTCAGGGGTTACCATGATAATTATCAAGATAACCCCCTAACCGCGAATTAGTTTTGTACTAGTATCATTTTTTGCAACAGCTTTTCTTTCCTGTTTCACCTTTAAGCGGAACAGGTTGTATTGCTTGTCGTTTAGCTACGTTATCACCTTCTTTTAATTGATACACCGAGTTATGTTGTAACTGGGTAAATGTTTGTTTTTTGGAAGGATTTCCACCCCACCAAATCTCAACCGAAGTAACCGATGTTTGTGTTCCTAATCCTGCTTCTAGCTGTAAGGAATTTGCTCCAAATGATCCACCACTACCTGTAGTATAATAAAATTGTTTAGCTCCTTGAGGCCCATTTGTATTGATAACAACGCGTGAATTCTGACCATCACGAGGCGTAGTTTTACCCTCTAATTTCAAGGTAATCCAGTGATTGTTATGATTCGAATTTACAAAGAGTGCATTGTGAGCATTATCCCCTTCAACCGCACCCCCCAAATTGGAATATATGTCTTGATCGCCGTCATTATCCAAATCGCCAAAACTTATACCGTGTCCTTTTTGTAAATGACCTAATCCCGATTGACTGGTTACTTCGGCAAAGTACTTTCCTTGTTGATTTAAAAATGCTCTATTGGGTACCAAACTGTTGAATTCAAATGCTCCGGTACCCGCGTAAACATCCAAGTACCCATCGTTGTTGAAATCACCAAAATTGAAGCCCATGGCAAAGATCATTTTATCCAATCCCATTTCTTTGGTAACATCTTTGAACTGTTCATTTCCCAAATTTTTATACAATTTAGCTCGTTCAATTCCGGTATTTATACCTAACATTTCGGCACCAACTTCACCGCCCACATTACTCAAGTTATCTAACGGGAATGACGTTACGAGTAAATCGTCCCAACCGTCATGATCGTAATCAAAAATCATCGCAGGAAAACTCATGAAGGGTTTTTCAATTCCAACTTTTTCCGCGATATCTTCAAAAACTATGTGTTCGGATTTGGTTTTATCAGTTGCATCGGCTTTAAATCCACGATTCATAAATAAATGATTTTTACCGCGAACCGATGATATATATAAATCTAAATGCCCATCTTTATTCATATCACAGAATAAAGCAGCTTTTGCATACCCAAAATTACCATCTACCTTCCAATCTTTGGCTTTATCGGTAAACGTTTCGTTGCCATTATTGATAAACAATTCGCAGGGGTACATATTTTCGGCATTATTCTCGTTGGCAATGAAAACATCCAGTAATCCATCGCCATTTACATCGCCCCAAGTAGCGGTTTCAGTGGGTCTAAAACTTACCATACCGGCGGCGAACGTGATATCACTGAATGTACCATCTCCATTATTTTTCAATAAACTATTGGGCCATTCTCCACCCTTATCCAACCAAGCTCCACGTAGTATGAGAATATCTATAAATCCATCGTTGTTAAAATCGGCTTGTTTGGTATTTAATCCGCCTTTTAACCCGGTAAGCATGGCCGATGAAGTCTTATCCTCAAAGCCCCCTTTTCCATCGGACAAAAACAATTTACACTGATCAAACAATCCGTAAGATGAGCAGAAAATATCTTGAAATCCGTCGTTATTAAAGTCCTCGATGATCGCCCCCCCACTTAATCCGTTAACATCTACGCCTAAATCTGTGGCCACATTGGCAAAAGGATTCAATAATTGGTTCTCGTTATCCATGGCAGAAATGTCGATGTAATGATCCTTAGGAACTTCTGCGGGGTATTTACCTAGAGTCATGTAGGCAATATTCAATAACCATTTGGATTGATAATCTTTGGGGTATTGCGACAAAATTTCTTGAAAAACTTTGATGGCCATGCTGGAACCATCCGGAGCTTTATGAAAGGCTTCCGGCTTCAAAGGAACGATGCAGGATGCGTTATTGTGATTGGCAACACAGTTATCGTCCTCACCTCTTCGTAAATGAGCCACAGCTAATAAATCGAATACACGTTTAAATTCGGGTTCTTTTAGGGCTTGAGTTCTACCACCGGGAAATTTATCGATCATTTGTCCCAATGTTTGAATACACAACTCAGAATTTCCTGCATTGAGTAATTCAAAGCAATATTTGGTTTCCCACCGAATAATATCGGTAGGATTATCCATTTTTGGCATGTTGGACATCATGTTGGCAGCCCGCTTTCCGGATAGAAAATAATTTATGTCGGGATCCGCCGATGCTGCCAAACTGTCCAATACGTGAGCCATGCGAACATTGCCTGCGAATCTAGGATCGGAATGTAATTTGGCAGAATCGCTGTTCTCGGTAGTTGAATTATTGGAACAAGCTGAAAAAGTAAAAAGAGCCAAGATAAAACTGGCCAGGGGAAGATAGGTTCTCATAATAGCGTAGTAAAAATAAATAATGCCTAGGTGATTCAATTAATTTTATCAATAACTTCCGATAAAATTGACAATTAACCTACAAAACTTACCGATTCTGGGTGAATAACTGACCCTAATTAACCGTAATTTTTAATTAATTTTAACTGTGAAATGTACTTCCGGTTTCACCAATTTCTGCGATGGTTTTGTTGAATTGGCTATCCAGGTATCAGGCAGATAAACGGCACACAATGTATTAGAAACATGGTACAAGCGATGGTGTTGATTGGAAGGGACCGATGTTAGTATTCCATGCAATACTTCGGCCCGCAATTTTTCGGGGGAATGCGCGTAATCGTGCCAAACAACCACAGATTGGGGATGCATCAAATTATCCCAAATTTTCTGAGAATCGTTTATGACGAAATTGTGACTATGATCTCCATCGATAAATATCAAATCGTACTTTTTCTGTAATCCTTGAAAATTAAAAACCTTGGAATCCCCGTAAACATGAGAAACATTGGAGAGATTCTTTGAAAAATATCCATGTAATTCTGCATATTCGTTGGGCCAGCCTAAAGAGTTCATTTCCTCTGCACTTAAGTTCAATGTGGTACAATGTTCTGCTACCGCAGCAATATTGGATACACTCTCGCCCCTCCAGGTGCCAATTTCAAAGTAATTGCAATGGGGTATTGTATCGGCCAACGATTTTAGCAATGCGATATCGGTAACCATAGAACCACCGCCTAAAAAGGAAATGGGTGCAAGCTCTCTGCCTCGATCCGTTAACAAATCATTGAGCGCGATCTGGGGTAAACCTTCGGTAAATGCGGGGAAGTCTTCATTGATTTTCGCTTGCCAATAATCATCGGTTTGAATTACCGAGTTTAATAGATAGGGCTTTTTTATTATAGCCTTAACGACATCAAACAACTTAGATAACTTGCCCATAATTGATCAATAGCTCTTTTTTTGACCGAAGGACAAAGGCAAAGCTGCCAATGCCTTAATATGATGGGTAAGGTACTTGGTGAATTGTTCTATTTTTTGATGATGCTGACTAGGCACCATTTTATCGTTAAGCAAGGGGAAAACAAATGTTTTAGGATCCAATTCAACATTTCCGTGTTTGCCGATAATTGCTCTTACTTCCTCGGGAATTACACAGACAATGGATTTACTAAAGTTGGTTCGTTTACCCTCCTCGTTTGTTTGAGAAATCACTAAAATATCTCCCGCAAGGTTTTCGTATCGCAACCAAGCCAAGTCTGCTGGGGTTAAATCATTGCACAAAATCGACATAATCAAAAAGTCTCTGGCTCGTTCTTGATCCGAATTTTGTGGATGAGCGGCAAGGGTTCTTAAATAATCGGCTTTGGAAGCCCATCGAACAATTTTTTCTGCCGATGGTATTCTATATTTTCTTCTACCGAAAGGATATTGTTCCGATTCGATGTCTTTTTTATCTAGTGCTTTATTGAAAATGGCCCGTAGAGGTCTTAAATAAATACCCACTGTTGCTGGAGAGAATGACTTGACATTAAGGCAATATTTTTCGTAATCCTGCAACCATTCTTCGGTAATTAAGGCAAAGGGGATTTTGTTGGGTTTTGTACCCGTACTATACTCTATAAAATCTAAAATTGATTGTAGGGAGTTTCGATAGTTGGAAGCGCTATTTTGTCGCTGCTCCGTATTCATCTCAATAACAGAATCGGAATAGTAAGCGATGATGTCGGGAGCAGTATGTGTATTTTGAAAAAACTTGGATTCAAATCGATCAAAATCGAAAGGGTCTAAATCCTTGGCGATTTTCTTTGCTGTCCATTCCAATAATTGCAAATTGAGTCGTTGGGCATTGAGCGCATCTCCCGCTTTCGATTGCAGAATTTTTTCAAATTCCTCTGCGGCAAATTCCATATCCAGTGGATAGAGTTTTTGTATTCTCGGCTGACCGGTATACACACGAAGTTTAACGGGGAATTTACCATTGCGCTTTTCCCGACGTTTGTCGAGAACCACTTTGATAAACACTTCATTACTCATCGCCGATTGGATTAATTTTTTTGAGGGAGTCAAAATTAAGCGTTTACGCGATTATATCCAAGGTTTTCCACACGAAATCAACAATATTTATTCCTGTTTCATCGAATTTTTTGCGCATACAAAAACATCGCACAAAACAGATTGAATCAATATTTTATTTACTCAATCGCATTAAACAGATTGATAATCACCCAAATCACACATGCAACACACCAATTTAATAGACACTATTAATTGGGATTGTATGCAAATTAATTAGGGCCTTCTCCAAATGAATTTGAGCATGGATTGTAGGAAGGTTGGGTTGTATATTCGCCCATATCGGTGAGCCTAACAATATGAAACGGGGAATATCGGGAGTTGTAATTACCTATAACGAAATGGAACGCATAGCGAATTGTGTGCGCAGTTTGCAGCGCGTATGCGATGAAGTTATTGTGGTGGATAGTAACTCGTCGGACGATACGGTTGGGATTTGTACGCGGTTGGGATGTAGGGTTTTTCAACACGAGTTTTTAGGTCATATCGAGCAAAAAAACCTCGCTCAAAGCAAGGCAGAATTTTCGTGGGTATTGAGCTTGGATGCGGACGAAGTTTTAAGTGATGCATTGATTGAATGGCTGAAAGATTTCCGCTATCGTTTTTTGGATTTGGAAGATAATGGGGGCTCCCCGGTGGCTTGGGGATTTAATCGTTTAAATCATTTAGGCGGTAACCCTATTCGTGGTTGCGGCTGGTATCCGGACCAAAAGATTCGTTTATGGCGTAAGGGATTGGCTCATTGGGGCGGTACAAATCCCCACGACAAAATCGTAGTTACTGTGGAACATAGTGAGCGTATAGGATATTGCGATGGTGATATTCTTCATTTTACGTACTCCAACTACCATGAGGTGGAAATGCAGGCTCGAAAATTCGGTAAAATTGGAGGTATAGCTCTGCGTGAACAGGGTGTTTCTCGTTTGCGTTTATGGTTTAAACTCCTAAGTAGTCCTTGGATTCGATGGATTAAGAACTACCTAATAAAAGGCGGATTCAACTATGGCAAAGACGGTTGGGTGATTTGTTACTGGCAGATGCATGAAACCTATTTCAAGTATCGATATGCGTTATTTCCTCAATAATTTCATCATTTTTTTAGCTTCATTCACTTTGTAAGTCCATGTTATTAGCAAGTACCGATTTGGGAGGAATACAGGCAGGGGTTGACGAGGCCGGTAGGGGCTGTTTAGCAGGCCCAGTGGTAGCGGCGGCGGTAGTGCTTCCCGAAGGTTTTTATCATCCTTTACTCAATGATTCAAAGCAAATCAATCGGTCTACACGCAACCAACTCCGAGGTATTATTGAGCAGGAATCCTTGGGTTGGGCGGTTGGAATTTGTTCGCCGGAGGAGATAGACGAATTGAATATTCTATGGGCGAGTGTTGCGGCGATGCATAAAGCTTTGCATTTGTTGAAGGTTCCGTTTGATTCCATTGCGGTAGACGGAAATCGATTTAAACCGTTTAAAGATATTCCCCACAAAACAGAGGTAAAGGGCGATGCTCGATTCTTGCATATTGCTGCTGCAAGTATTTTGGCAAAAACGCATCGGGACGAGCTTATGGAAAAGTTGCACGAGGAATTTCCTCAATATGGATGGAATAGGAATGCAGGCTACCCTACGGTTTCTCATCGAAATGCCATTCGAGAATGGGGGCCTTGTGAGCATCACCGGAAATCATTTCGGTTACTCCCGGATCAGCTGACTTTATTTTAGCCCGAACTTGTAACCATTTTGGTTAACCTTGTCAATTCAACATCTTTTGCATTTTTTACAAAATTCTCTTTTCTATATTGCTTAGTGCGATTTTTTTGATTATATTATTGACGAAAATTTGTCAATTTTATTATCAAAGTATTTATTTCTACTATTCTTATGCAATCAGTTATTACCCACATGGATTTGGATTCGTTTTTTGTAAGTGTTGAGCGGTTGCGGAATTCTTCGCTGGAGGGTAAGCCAATTATTATTGGGGGCAACAGCGACCGAGGGGTTGTGGCAAGTTGCAGTTATGAAGCGCGGTCGTTTGGTATTCACAGTGCTATGCCGATGAAACAAGCCAAGCAATTGTGTCCGCAAGCTATTATTCTTCGCGGAGACTCCCAAGCGTACAGCGATCATTCCAAAATGGTTACAGAGATTATTGCCGAGGAGGTACCGGTTTATGAAAAGAGCAGCATTGATGAATTTTATTTAGATCTAACGGGCATGGAGAAATTTTTTGGTACTTGGAAATTGGCAATGCATCTAAAAGATAAAATATTGAAAGAGACTGGGCTACCCATTAGTTTTGGGGTCTCTATCAACAAAACAGTTAGTAAAATCGCTACAGGAACAGCCAAGCCTGCAGGTCAACGAAAGATAGAACCGGGTACAGAAAAAGACTTTTTAGCTCCATTATCGGTGCGAAAAATTCCGGGAGTGGGCACGGAGACTTATAAAACGTTGAGAAATCTGGGCATCCAATACATACACACCTTGCAGCAAATGCCCATGGAGCTGATGGAACGAACCTTGCACAAGCCTGGGGTAGAATTATGGAAGAAAGCTCAAGGTATAGACCACAGCAAAGTGGAACCCTTTCACGAGCGAAAAAGTATAGGAACAGAGCGCACCTTTGAACGCGACACCATTGATATACCGAAGTTACGTTTAATTCTTAGCGCGATGGCGGAAAATCTAGCCTATCATTTACGCAAAGGGAACAAAGTATGTTCTTGTGTTACGGTTAAGATACGCTACAGCGATTTCAACACCCATTCCTTACAGGCCAAAATTGCCTATACGTCTGCGGATCATGTTTTGATTCCTAAAACCTTGGATTTGTTTGAACGGTTGTACAATCGGAGACTATTGGTTCGACTTATCGGGCTTCGATTCAGTGATTTAGCGGGAGGTGGACTGCAAATAAACTTATTTGAAGACAGCGAAGAACTTATCAATTTATACCAAGCGATGGACAAGATTAGAAATCGTTTTGGGGATCATGCCATCAAACGAGCCAGCGGCATGGGGGCAAAGAGTATTGGTAGATATGACAATCCTTTTGACGGAGGTCCCCCTATCCTATTGGCAAATCGAAGGAATTAAGAAAAGCAACACAACGTATTAATTAGCCATGAAAAGAACCCGCAAAAAAACACAAACTAATAAATAACGCCTATGTAATAAAGTCGAAAAACTAACAATAAATACACGTATAGTTTGTAACTTGCGAAGGATTTAAAATATCATGTACCGTCTTTTACGTCGATTGACATGGATTGTATTTCTAGCAATCAGCCACAACCTATTGGCTCAAACGCCTCAGCTTATTATTTGCAAAGGCAGCAGCATTAACTATCAGGAGTTTAACGAACCTGGAAGTTTACCGTCCGTGGCATGGGACTGGAAATTTCAAGGAGGCACTCCGGCTACATCAACATTACGACAACCGCCAGTAACTTATCCTGACACTGGGTTATTTTACACGGAATGTACCTCTACTTTTTCGGATGGATCAAAAAAAACACAAGGGCTATACGTACTAATTATAAACAATGTATTTGATCCGATTCCAATGAGGGATACTATAGTGTGTAATGCTAATTTCTCCATCAATCTAAATGCGGGAAATAATTACCGCGAGTATCGCTATCATTGGACTTCCTCGGATGTGAATTTAAGCGGAAAAGACACAACCAAACGATTGTTCACCATTAACAAGGCGGGAACATACAGTGTAAAAGTATATTCAAAGTGTGGCAGCAGCAGCAAAACCGTAACGGTTCGCGTGGGCGAAACTCCTATCGTTGATTTAGGACCAGATAAATTTGTATGTAGAAACGCAGCGGTCACACTGAATGCAGGTGCTGGAACTGGTTATAGCTATCAATGGAATTCAGGACAAACGGGCCAAACCTTGTTTACTCAAGTTGCCGGCAAATACACAGTAGTAGTTACATCAGCAGACGGGTGTAAGGCATCAGACGATGTAAATCTAATAGACAGCTGTCCACCCATTGTGCATGTACCCAATGCATTTACCCCCAACGATGCGGCTCCAAATGATATATTCAAACCCTACTTAGAGGGATATGCAAAAATGAATATGAAAATTTACAACCGTTGGGGAGAGAAACTATACGAAACCGATGATATTAACGGCGGTTGGGATGGATATTACATGGGTGAACCCGCGATCGAAGGGGTATACATCTGTTTAATCGAATTGATTGGCAACGATACCTTTCGGAAAATGGTAAAAACAAACTTCACGCTGCTGCGCTAGTTTCAAATTTCAAAACTGCTTGATTGGCAAAAGTTGTGCATATTGAATACAATCACAACTCACTCTCATCGTTAATATTGTTCAACCTTTAACCAAAGGCAATTGCTATGGTAAATAAATCAATTAAAACTGTGTCATTTATTCGTTTAACATCAACAATCATCTTGTTTTTAGTAGGATTTTTATTTGCAGACTTACAAGCACAGAGCAAATATGTAATGAGAGCCAGAGAAGCCTACCAGGCGAAAAAATGGTCGGCGGCTCAAAAAATTGCAGCAAAAGGCTTGGAGAAACAACGCGATGATTACGAATTATACTACATCAAGGCGATTGCGGAGTTTCAAATGAGCGAAATGAGCAAATACAGCAAAGGCGATGTCAATTACGCCAAAGACGCCGTTAAAAGCGCTGTAAAAGCTCGTAAATATGACGATAAAAATATTTTTTACGCTACGTACGTAGAAGCTATGAAGCCCATTGTTTTGTACAACAACCAACAGGCACTGGCCAATTATGCGCAAAAAAAATATTCTCAAGCCGTTCAAATGTATCGAAACAGTTACGATTTAACGGGCGACACGGTAGCTTTTGGCATGATGGGTTACAGCCAGTATTTAAAAGGTGATGAAGCCGATGCCGTAAGAACCATGAGAACCGTTGCACAATGGAACTTTGGCGCCAATTCGAAAGGGCTACATCCCCAATCGTACGTTCGGGAATCCTTTGAAGTTTTAACCGATTACTATTTAAAAAAGCAGCAAGGCGATAGTGCTATTTATTATTGTGAAATGGGTTTAGAAGTGTTTTCGAAAAACATTAAGTTACTAGCTTGGGAAAAGCAAATGATATCTACAGCATTATCTAAAACCAAGGAAAAAACCGGCTTAAGCAGTATCTATAACAATCTTTTGGAAAAAGGCTTGTATTATTTCCCATCGGATTCATTTTTCTTGCATCAGCAAAACGCTTATTTCTTAAATCGAATTGGAAGAGCCTGTTATGAAAAGAACTTTGCCGATGCGGAAATTTTCCACTTAGACTTTTACAGCAGAAAACAAGATTTAATTTCTCGAAAATCGGTAAATAAATCGGATCCTTTTTTATTGGTTGACTCCATCGGATTTGCTGCTAGAGGATTGGAATACTTCTTAGGGAAAAACGATCCCACGGCTACCCTGTTTTACTTTAAGAAATGGTATTGCCGGTATTATAAAATTCCCGTATTCGGTGAAAAGCAATTGGAATCTATTTTATCTACGCCTCCCCAACAATTGAGTAGACGATTGGTAGGAATGTTAATGGATGAAGCTATTTCGAAATACCCCAAAAACAAATTGTTTAGACAACATCGACTTAACATATACAACGATTGGACGAAAAAACCAATTCCGTATTACGAGTGGGAACGTATTCTACGATTTAGCGATAGCGTTATCAAAGATTTCCCAAAAAACGCCTTATTAAAACAAGATAGAACGAAATTGTATGGTAGAGCGGTAGATTCCTGTGTAAAATCAGGCAAAATGGAATTGGCTTGGAAAATATATTATCAATGGCAAGACAAAGGAATTTCTTTACCTAAGGACCTTATTAGTTACCAAGAAAAAATTGCTATGGCCGATTTTGAACTTCGTTTTAAAGGTAGTAAAATTTCAGCTATTCCTGTAAAAGGTAGCAAGACCAAGAAAATAGTAGCAACGGGTTGGACAGGCAATGTGAAAGATTGTGAGGCAGGAACATTGCCCGATTCTACTTTAATTAAGGTAGCTAATCGATTAAATTATTTCCGTCAAAATTCAGGAGCTTTGTCTGCTCTTTCCGTAGATCCGTTTAAGGTAAAAGGTTGTTTAGAAGCTTCTTTAGTTTATAGCAACAAAGGAGTATTTACACAAACCCCCAAACCAGAAACACATGCTTGTTACACCGATTTGGCTGCCATGACCGCCGAGTTGGGGATGGCAGTAATGGAACCAAACCCCGCACAAAGCGCAACCGCCTTGATGGCCGATAAAGGATCTACCGGGATGCTAACTCGAAGAATGATCATCCATCCAGCTTTCAATGATTTCGGTGTGGGCTGTACCGAAAACAATTCTGTATTTTGGATTGCGGACAATGAAAAACCCGTTATTGATTCCGGATATTGGAAAACCCATAGTTTATCGTGGCCCGCGGCAGGTGCTTCTCCTGCTATGTTGGTATTCGACGTATGGAGCTACAGCAGTTTACAAGACTTTTCAGGAGCTACCGTAACGTTAAAATCAGAAAAACTCGGTGTACTACCGGTAGAAGTCAACCCGATTACCGGCTCTGATATTGGACTGCCAATGTTAACCTGGAAATTGATTGAATCTCCTGAAATCGCGCAGAAAATGAGTAAAGACAAAAACGGCAGAGACGTATTATTCACCCCGGGTGACAAAATAACGGTTTCCATCGTTTTGAAATCGAAAAAGGCTATATCTTACACCGTTAAAACCTTTTAACAACTTCGATTAAAATCTTACTTTCAAATTCAACAAAAAGATATTATCTTTGCACTCCGATTTTAAGAAAAATCTTGCACGCGTGGCGTAATTGGTAGCCGCACCAGACTTAGGATCTGGCGCCGCAAGGTGTGTGGGTTCGAGTCCCTCCGCGTGCACCACCGAAACAATACAACCCTGCAAGGGGTTGTGTTGTTTATGGACAAATCTAAAAATATACAATCCTGTGAATATCGAATTTCAAAAACACGATGATCTAAACGCTACAGTTGTCATTGCACTCGACAAATCTGATTATCAAGAATCTGTAGAAAAAGAATTAAAATCATTACAAAAACGAGCCGCCATTAAAGGTTTCAGACCGGGCAAAGCTCCGATGGGAATGATCAATAAAATGTACGGCAAAAACATTTTGGCTGATGAAATTCAACGATTGGCAACCGATGCCATGAATAAATATATCAACGATGAGAAACTTGATATTTTAGGGTATCCTATCGCTAGTGAGAAAGTTGAAAGTGAATTGGATATAGAAAATTCGGAGAACTTTAAATTTGCGTTTGACTTAGGTTTGGCACCACAATTTGAGTTTGCCGTGAGTAAAAAGGATAACTTAGATTTATTTGAAATTGAAGTTGGTGAAAAAGAAGTTACGGATGATATTAATTACAGTCGCAGACGAAATGGCAAGTTAGAGGATGTTGAAAAATCGGAAGACGAAGACATCGTTTATGCCACCGTTACTGAATTGGGTGACAACGGAAATCCATTGGAAGGCGGTATCGCAGAGAAGCAAATTAGCTTTGTTCCAAATTTAGTGGAGAACGCAAAATTGAAAAAAGCCTTTATCGGTAAAAAGGTTGGTGATGTTGTTACTGCCAATTTAAAAGATTTGTTGAATAACAACGAAACCGTGATTTCTAGCACGTTGGCCATTGCAAAAGAAGGTGTAGCCGACTTAAGCGACAATTTCCAAGTAGAAATCAAAGAAATCAAACGCCGTACCGAAGCTGAATTGAACCAGGAATACTATAGACAATTGTTTGGCGATGATATTCCAGCCAGTGAAGAGGAGTATAGAGAGAGAATTAAAAACAACTTAATCCAATATTATAAAAATGAGGCCGATTTATGGTTAGATCACCAAATTGGACATTTACTGTTGGAAAAGCACCCCATTACCCTACCCGATGCATTTTTAAAGCGTTGGTTGATTACTACCAAAAGTGAAGATTACAATTTTGATAATATTGAAGAGAAGTACGAAGAAGAAAAAAGCGCTCTTCAACGTAGATTAGTTATCGATAAGATTGCTGCAGATCAAAAATTAGAGGCTTCGGCTGAGGATATTCGTGAAGAAGCTAGAATTTACTTTATTGGAATGTACCGTCAATATGGTTTAACCGTTGGCATGATGGATCAATTCTTAGAAGAGACCGTAGCTAAACGTTTACAGGACCGTGAGTTTGTAATGCAAATGTCGGATCGTGTTATTTATCGCAAGGCTTACGATGCAGTAAAGGAAATGGTTACCATGAAAACATTGAAAACCGATGTTGATGGTTACTTCAAACATATAAATGAGCACAAAGCTGCTCACGGTGAATAATTAGAACCAAACTTCGTTAGATTTGTTACTTAGACAATAATATCAACCCTATGGATCACGGAAAAGAATTTAAAAAATACGCTACCAAGCATTTAGGCATTAATAGTCTCCGCGTTGAGGAATATGAAAAAATCGTTTCGCAGCACGCAGGTGGAATTTATGGTTTAACGCCCAATATCATCGAAGAGAGACAAATGAATGCTAGCGTGATTGACATTTTCTCACGTTTGATGATGGATCGTATCATTTTCTTAGGGGTTCCAATTTATGATGATGTAGCCAATATCATCATGGGGCAATTATTATTTTTAGAAAGTGCCAATCCAAACCGCGATATCCAAATCTACATTAATTCGCCCGGTGGAAGTGTTTACGCTGGATTAGCAATTTACGACACCATGCAATACATTAGTTCGGATGTTGCAACCATCTGTACAGGTATGGCAGCAAGTATGGGTGCGGTATTAATGTGTGCTGGGGAAAAAGGGAAACGTACCGCTCTACCCCATTCAAGAATCATGATTCACCAACCCTTGGGTGGTGCAAATGGTCAGGCTTCAGATATTGAAATCACCTACAAAGAGATTTCAAAACTTAAAAAAGAGTTGTACGATATCATCGCTCATCATAGCGGTCAACCGTATGAGAAAGTTGAAAAAGACAGCGATCGTGACTATTGGATGATTGCCGATGAAGCCAAAGAATACGGCATGATTGATGAAGTATTGAGTCGTAGAGCTAAATAAAACACTATGAAAAACAAGGAGCAAAGTTGTTCCTTTTGTGGGAGAAAAAAGTCCGAAACCGAATTGTTAATTTCGGGCTTAGAAGGTAATATTTGCAACCATTGTGTTGATCAAGCTGGAAAAATCCTAGAAAAAGAACTGGTAGCAGAAGGTATCGTTGCGCCGAAAAAATCTGGTAAGCAAGAAGAAAATTCCAAACCAACAAAAAGCAATTCAACCGCAGATGGAAATCTGAGTAAAGTACTCAAGCCCAAAGAAATAAAAGAACACTTAGATCAATACGTTATTGGGCAAGATTGGGCAAAAAAAGTATTGAGTGTTGCCGTTTACAATCATTATAAGAGATTGAACAATAAATCCAACTCGGATTCCGAGGTTGAAATTGAAAAGAGCAACATTCTTCTAATAGGCGAGACGGGAACTGGGAAAACCTTATTGGCGAAAACTTTGGCCAAAATCATGGATGTTCCTTTCTGTATTGCTGATGCTACGGTTCTTACGGAAGCTGGCTATGTTGGTGAAGACGTAGAAAGTATCATTTCTCGATTACTGCAAGTAGCCAACTATGACGCTGAAAAAGCGCAACGTGGCATAATCTATTTAGACGAAATCGACAAGATCGCAAGAAAGAGCGACAATCCGTCGATCACACGCGATGTAAGTGGAGAAGGAGTGCAACAAGGTCTACTAAAATTACTGGAAGGTACGATTGCGAATGTGGCACCAGAGGGCGGCAGAAAACACCCCGATCAAAAATATATTAAAGTAGATACTAGTCAAATTCTGTTTATCTGCGGTGGTGCTTTCGATGGTGTAAAAGACATTATTGGTCGTAGAGTCCAAAACAATGCAGTTGGATTTAGACGAGCAGATAATAAAGAGATTTCAGAAATGGGTTTGTTAAGTTTAATCACTCCCCAAGATTTGAAAAAATTTGGTTTAATTCCTGAATTAATTGGTAGACTACCGGTTTTAGCAGCGCTTGAACCGCTGGATAAAACTACGTTAAAACAAATATTGATCACACCGAAAAATGCATTGTTGAAACAATACCAGCATTTGTTTGCTTTAGATGGTATTTCTCTTACAGTAGAAGACGATGCTATTGATTATATGGTTGATATTGCTTTTGAAAATAAATTAGGGGCACGTGGACTTCGTGGTATTTGCGAAAGTGTTTTTCAAGAATTCATGTACGAAACACCATCTGATAAGAAAAGCAAAGCCTTGGTTATAACGCGTGAAATTGCTGAATCCAAGTGGAATAATCACGAAGAGCGCAAGTTCATCGCATAAAGGATTTTTTTAATTTTACATACAAGTTCCATTTTTTGGGTAAATTGCGCCCTTCGATGGAAAAGAACAATAAAAAAATCCTGAATGCTTGGACCTTTTATGATTGGGCAAATAGTGTTTATCCCTTAGTCATTTCGTCGGCTATTTTTCCGGTTTATTATACTGCGGTTACAACGGTTAAGGATCCTGTTTCAGGCGCTATCATCAATGATAATGTGGAGGTCTTTGGTAGTGTTTTTAAAAATACGGTGATTAGTAATTACATCTTAGCCCTTTCATTTTTTATTATTTGTATAACGTCACCCTTACTGAGTGGAATTGCTGATAGCCGAGGAAATAAGAAGAAATTTATGCGATTCTTCTGTTATTTGGGGGCAACTGGTTGTGCTGGTTTATATTTTTTAACATCGGATGCAAGTACGCTAAGTTGGGGGTTAGGTGCTATATTTTTAGCAAGTTTGGGATTTTGGAGCAGTGTGGTGTTTTACAATTCTTTTTTACCGGATATTGCTGAAGCTGAAGAAATGGATAAAATATCAGCAAAAGGATACTCTATGGGCTATATTGGTAGTAGTACCATGTTGATTCTATGCTTGATTTTTATTCAAGTTATTTCTAAGAAAATAGGGCTTACTACAGGCGAAGCCACACGACTGTGCTTTTTAGGGGTAGCCGTTTGGTGGGTGGGTTTTGCGCAAATATTCTTTGCTCGAGTTCCAGAGGTTTCAAGAAAACATACCGGAGATTCTATTTTCAAAGGCTTTCATGAACTCAAAAAAGTATGGGGCCAGTTAAAACACAATCGTAGTATCAAAGTTTATTTAACCTCTTTTTGGTTTTATTCTATGGGAGTTCAAACCGTGATGTTGGTTGCTGCCTATTTTGGTGCGAAGTTTTTAAATATGAAAGCCGATAAATTGCTTCCCGTTATATTAATCATTCAATTTGTAGGAATAGCTGGAAGTTATTTCTTTTCTTGGGTATCTAAAAAACGTGGTAACAAATTCAGTTTATTGGTTACTTTAATAGTTTGGGTATTTATTTGTATTGGCGCTTGGGTTGACGCTGAATATAAATCGGAAGAGGGTTTTTATGTGCTTGCCTTTTTTGTAGGTGCCGTAATGGGTGGAATTCAAAGCATGAGTAGAAGTACGTACAGCAAATTAATACCAGAAAACACGGTTGATACTGCATCTTTCTTTAGTTTTTACGACATTACCGAGAAATTCGCCATGGTAATCGGGCTATTTATTTTTGCTTATGTGGAACAGCATTCACCCGAACGAGGCATGCAGAATTCGGTATTGGCTTTGGTTGTATTTTTTGCTATTGGATTTGTACTTTTATTGAGATTGAATGATTCTCGTTTAAAACCAATGGATAAAATCACTCAATAATCTCTGTTATTTGAGTAATTACAATTATCACGGTAACTTTTGTAATTACCTCAACAATGTTACAGTACCTCTGAATTCCAATTTCTTCATGTCTAACGAGTACAACTCTAAATAGTATGCGTATACTCCCTGAGGACAAACTACACCGTTACTATTTCCATCCCAACCAGTCTGCAAATCTTCACTTTTATGCAAGATTTCTCCCCAGCGATTATACACGTACAATGTACCCTTTAGATAATTCTGAGCGGTTGCTGTAAATCTATTGTTTACTGCAGGTCCTACCCCATCCGGAGTAAATACATTGGGAATAAAGACAATGATATCTGGACCAATATAAACGGGTTGAACAAATGTATCTGAACAACCATGGTTTGACGTTGTAATCAATTGGATTTTATAGGTAGCAGTATCCTTTCCGTAGGCAAACCTCGGTTCTCTTGCAGTAGAAGTATCGTTGGCATTGCCTGTTCCAAAATCCCATTTATAATTCAATGTGGGATTAAATGGGTTAGCAGCTATGGTACTTTGATTTATAATTCTAAATTTCGGTAATGCAACGGTAGTTTTAAATGGCGGATCAGTAGAGAAATAAGCATTAGGAATTGGATATGCCTCCACATTGTTAATACCGTATTTGGTAGTAATGCACGGACCCGCAGTATTTATTACTTTCAACGCTACGGAGTATTTACCTTGAACATTATAGGTAATATTGGTAGGATTCTGCAGGTTGGAGGTATCTCCATTTCCAAAATCCCAATGATAGGCTAATTGAGATTGTGGAATACCCGACTTCTCAATAGCTGACCAGTTTGTATTTAAAGGAATACAGCCATTTATGGAAGATAATGGATCAACAACAGGATATTTATGCAATAAAATGGTTATTGTATCCTGTGCTGGTGGACAAACATCGTTTGTTATTGGTTCTGTGGCCACAAATAACTTCACTATACCGGCTGCTGCATCATTGCTTCCATTTTGGAAATTGATATTTTCATTGAATGGATTGTCGATGGAACCATCTACACTAGCATCTTTCGACCATTTCACCTTGTTATTGGCGTATTTCGTTTTACTCTGAATAGCAAACGGAGTTCCTTCGCAGGCCTGAGCCGGATCGGGTGTGGTGATGGTTATCTCTGGCTGATTCCTTACCGATACATTGTAGGTTTCTGTATCGCTACATCCATTGTTATCGGT
>JACCED011939546.1_pt1 | contig 29835 bp, 23 predicted proteins | sample 7455021 | NCBI WGS metagenome assembly JACCED01 (sample SAMN15323456, study PRJNA562643) | freshwater metagenome | isolation source: river surface water | place: USA:Blue River Watershed | collected 2017-08-19 | reverse complement strand
TGTCACAACCGCTAATGCCATTAAACTAAAATAATATGCCTAGATCCGTAAACAATGTAGCCAGTAGGGCTCGTAGAAAAAAGGTTCTGAAATTAGCCAAAGGTAATTTCGGAAGAAGAAAAAATGTATGGACCGTTGCTAAAAACACGGTTGAAAAAGGTTTAACGTACGCTTACCGCGATCGTAGAGCTAAGAAACGTGAGTTTCGCTCTCTTTGGATCATGCGTATCAACGCCGCTTGTCGTATGAATGGTGTTTCTTACTCTAAATTTATGGGTAAATTAAACAGCAGCGCTTTGGAAATCAACCGTAAGGTTTTGGCTGATTTAGCAATGCACGATGAAGCAGCTTTCAAAGCTATCTTCGATCAAATTATGAAGGGTTAATCCCCAAATAAATATGCTTAAAGCCCTGATGAAAATCAGGGCTTTTTTATTGAATGATTTTTGGCAAACCTTTTGCTTGTATCTAACGTCTATGAAACAAATGAAAAAAACTTTTCTTCATTGCCTTTGTTGGCTTTCGTCACTTTCTGTTTTTGCTCAGGTCGATTCTGTGCTGAAACAAAAGTATATCGTTGAAAATGATATCCTGTCTCACAAAAAAGTTGTTTTTCAACGAATTCAACAACAATATATGACAAATGAGAATCAATATGTTCTCGATCTTAAAATTGATACGTCGTATTTGTTGCTGATCCGCAGCGATAAGAACAAACAAGAATACACCGCTTCATATTTTGAAGATGCCGATTGTAAAAAACCATATTTAAAGTCGAACGATATCGAAAAAATACCACTTCAACTGAAGTTTAATCGTCGAGGAAAACTCATAGAGCTTGTGAATTGGAAAATTTTTAGAGATGAATTTTTAAAAGGAATTTCAAACCAAGTAAGGGCTAATTTAATGTCGGCCGCAGATTTCGAATTTAACAAAAAACGATTGAACAACGAAGCGGTGATCCGAAGAATGGCCATCGAAGACATTGGTTATCTATTTTCATTGAATGGCGATACTTTTACGGAAGATGTTGAATACCTCAGAGTGAAAGCATTGCGAAGTCCGTTTACATCAAAAGATTTTCAAATTTTGGGCTCGTTGAAATTTAGCAAGCCTCCTGGAACCAATAATACGCTGTTGTTTCAGGCTCAAAATAAAGCAGGTAAGCAAGATAAAATTGAATTGATGCAAGAGTGCAAAGATTATTTAGAAGCCAATAACAAAGAAAAAGTGTTTCAAACGGAAATTACTGCGGTAGGATTAAATAGCGAACAGGAATACACTTACAACACAGCTCAAAAAAGAATGTTAATGGTGAAGTTCTCAGATGTATTGTCGATTAATTTGCAAGCTCGCGGAAACATTAGGGCTTTCAAACTATTTGATTTTGAATAGTTATGTTACCTTTTCCCCAATGTTAAGTTTGTGTTAATTATGCTTTAAATTGAGTTAACATTTATTAATTCTGTTTAGTTTTGCCAGATAAAATAATAAACCATGGCATTCAACACACTTTTGAGTATTTTCTTACCTAAAGACAAGGTATTTTACAATTTGTTTGAGCAAACAGCTGAAAACGTTACTTTGATGGGTAAGTTGTTGAGGGATTATGTTTATGAAGCAGATCCAGCAAAAAGATTACAACTTAGCAAGGATATTGAGGATTTAGAGCACAAGAATGATGAAATTACGCACAACATCTTTACTGAATTAGGTAAAAATTTCATCACGCCATTTGATCGCGAAGACATTCATTATTTGGCCACTGCTATGGATGATGTTGCAGATTACATCCATGCTTCATGCAAAAAGATTCAGTTTCACGGTGTAGATCCTAACGATCAAGGAATTCAAAATCTTGCAGAAATCATCATGCAGGGTTCTTCTGAAGTTGGTAAGGCAACAATGCAATTGAGAGAGCTAAAGCGTCCTGAAAAAATCATGGAAAGCTTGGTGAAAATCAATAGCCTTGAAAATCATGCTGATAATGTGTTTGATATGAGTATTAAAACATTATTCGACAATGAAAATGATTTTAAAAACTTAATCCGTAGACGTGAAGTTTACACAGTGATGGAAGTTGCAACAGACAAATGCGAAGATGTTGCGAATGTGATTGAAACCATCATTGTTAAATACGCTTAATATTCTTCGAAAATGACAATGGTCGTTATTATCATCATTTTAGCCTTGGCATTTGATTATATCAATGGCTTTCATGATGCTGCGAATTCTATAGCCACTGTGGTGAGTACAAAAGTACTAACCCCTTTTCAGGCAGTGTTATGGGCTGCGTTGTTTAATTTTGCAGCGTTCTTTATTTTCAAGGATCACGCGGTTGCAAATACTATTAGCAAAACGGTATCCAGTAATTTCATAACGCTAGAAGTTATTCTTGCCGGTTTGATTGCTGCAATTTTTTGGAATTTACTAACATGGTGGTTGGGTATTCCTTCTTCTTCTTCACATACTTTGATTGGGGGATTTGCGGGTGCTGCAATTATGCATGCATACACCTTAAAAGGATACATGCCTCTCAAAGAAATTGTTGATTCAGATTCAATTGTAAAAACAATCTGGTTTATTTTCTTGGCACCAATTATTGGTATGGTGATTTCAGCTTATATAACCTTGGTTACAATCAAAAGAAATATGATTGCAAGAATTGGTTTGATTGTGATTTCTTCCGCAGGATTGTTTTTTCTCTTTAATTATTTCATGACAAGTAAGTTGGATGAGAACTTAATGAAATTCTATAAAGTAGATAAATACACAAAAGCCTATCAAAAAGACACAACAGATAAAAAAGCCAAAGAAAAATTAGAGAAAGCAACTGAATTGTATCATGCTTCTCAACCTTTCTTGGAAAATTATCGAGATCTTGGTAAAACCAAAACTGCAGAAAGTATCGCAAATGCTGTTGATTTATCTTCTGTAGAAGAAAGTAAATTAAAAGACATTGTAAGTCTTTATTTAGGTATCGATAAAAAGAAAAAAGAAGCATTTAGTGATGCTTCTAAAAAACCATCTCTGGATTCTGCTGAAGATTTGCTCGCAAAATGTAAACCATATATTAAAGGTTATCACGAATTGGGTAAAGATAGCTGTGCTAAAATGATTGCCTTAACAATTGGTCTGGGAGAAGTACAAACCAATAAATTTAAAAAGGCTTATGAAGTTGACATTCAAAAGTCTTTGGCTAAAGAACTCGACAAAGCCGACAATCGTTCATTGAATTTTTGGTGTATGGTTGTATTTGGAATCTTTATTTTAACCTATGTTTATGTGGAAGTGATTCGAAATCCTACTGCGATGAAAATGCAGAATATGTTCAAGAAACTTCAATTACTGTCTTCTGCGGCATTTAGCTTGGGACATGGTGGTAGTGATGCTCAAAAGGTGATGGGTATCATTGGAGCTGCCCTCATTGCCGATGGTAGAATTATGGACTTCAAAGAAATTCCAAACTGGGTGCCTTTGGCGTGTTATGGTGCAATCGGATTAGGGACATTAAGTGGTGGCTGGAAAATTGTGAAAACAATGGGTACCAAAATTACAAAAGTAACTCCATTGGAAGGGGTGGGAGCGGAAACGGCAGGGGCTATTACTTTGTTTATGACCGCTCAAATGGGTATACCAGTTTCTACTACGCATACCATTACTGGATCAATCATTGGCGTTGGTGCCACCAAAAGAATGAGTGCTGTTCGTTGGGGAGTAACGCGTAACTTGTTGTTTGCATGGATCATTACCATTCCGGTAAGTGCATTGGTTGCTGGTTTATCGTATTGGGTAATCACACAATTTTAATTCTCAATTTTTAAAATATTTAAAAACCGCCGTAAGGCGGTTTTTTTTGCTATGTTAAAATTATATGAATGCGTTTACATTAATTTAACATTGAGTCAATATTCGGCTTTTCTGTTTGTAGTCGCGTTAACCGCGACTTTTTTGGTTTCTCGAGTTGCCATTGTTGAATTTTGTTTATTTAAAATTGTTTCTTACATAATAATAACTTAACATAACAATAACCTAATTCTAATTTTAATTTATTCTGTTAACAATAATTTTGCATTCGTAATTATTTATTAACACTAAATTAAATCATGAGAAATATTATTATCATTTTAAGTTTATCTTTTGCTAACAATTTGTTGTTCTCTGCAACTGATGAAAACTTAACCGATTCATCAAAACAATTGAAAACAACCACCACAACACCTCCTAAAAAAGAATGGTATCAGAATATTCAATTACGTGGGTATGCGCAAATTCGTTACAATAGGTTGCTTGAAACTAACTCAAAATTACAATGCGATCAATGTGATAAAAGTATTGGAGAGAATGGTGGTGTTTTTTTAAGACGTTTGCGTTTGATCTTTAGCGGACAAATTCATCCAAGAGTGTACATTTACATTCAACCGGATTTTGCAAGTAGCGCTTCATCAACAGCATTGCATTTTGGACAAATTAGAGATGCGTATTTTGATTTAGGATTAAATGACGATAATTCTTGGAAAATACGGATTGGGCAAAGTAAAGTTCCTTTTGGTTTTATTAACATGCAAAGTAGCCAGAATCGATTGAATTTAGACCGTGATGATGCTATGAATAGCATGGTTTCAAATGAGCGTGATATGGGTGCTTTTTTATATTGGGCACCTAAGGAGAAAAGAGAGCTTTTTTCAAGATTGGTGAGTAGTGGCTTAAAAGGTTCTGGAGACTATGGAATTTTTGGATATGGTGTTTACAACGGTCAAACAGCAAATAAACCAGAAGAAAATAACTCTCTACATCAGGTGATCCGTTTCACATATCCTTTTGAAGTAGGATCTCAAATCATAGAACCAAGTATTCAAGCTATATCTGGTGAATGGACAATGCCAACCGCTTCACTGTCGAAAGGAGTAAAATATAGAGCAGATAGAACGTATCTCGATCAACGCGTTGGTGCAACATTTGTTTTATACCCCCAACCTTTTGGTATTCAAGCAGAATTTAATTCTGGAGTAGGACCAAGATTTAATAAAAATACGGACTCAATTGAATCGGGTAAATTATTTGGTGGATATGTGATGGCGAGCTACAGAACAAAAATTAAAGGACATACGGTAATTCCATTTATCAGATATGTGAGATATGATGGAGCAAAAAAGTTTGAGACAGATGCTAGGGCTTACAATGTTGAAGAAATTGAGGGTGGAATTGAATGGGAACCAACCAAACAATTTGAATTGGTTGTAGCTTATAACTATGCTTCCAGAAGATTTGAAGATTTTACAAAGCAAGAAAACTCACAAAAAGGTCGATTTTTAAGAATTCAAGCTCAAGTGAACTTCTAACAAAATCAAATTTATAGAATATAAATTTTTTAAAAAAAAGAGGCTCCGTTTGGAGCCTCTTTTTTTTAACCAATCTTTTATTTCTTTTTAAACTCTAAATCAATCCCGTTGAAGTCAATAAATATCTCATCTGCAATTGATATATTGCCACCGAGAATTTGCTTGCTTAGTTCATCCATCACACGTTTTTGCAATACACGTTTTAATGGTCTGGCACCAAATTGAGGATCGTAGCCTAGCTGCGATAACCAATCAATTGCCGCAGTTGAAATTTCCAGTTGGAAACCATTGTCGGCAAGTCTCTTTTGCATTTGTTTGATTTGAATGGTCACAATTTCTCTGATTTCTTCACGGCCCAAAGGCTCAAACATAATTGTTTCATCAATTCGATTTAAAAATTCAGGTCTAATAGAACGTTTGAGTAAATCGTAAACTTGGACTTTTGTTTTAGCTACAATTTCTTCTTTGTTGTCATCTAAGAGCAGTTCAAAATTCTCACGAATGATATCAGATCCCATATTCGATGTCATGATAATGATGGTATTTCTGAAATTTGCAGTTCTACCTTTATTGTCGGTTAATCGACCATCATCCAGAACTTGAAGTAAAATATTGAACACATCAGGATGTGCTTTTTCGATTTCATCGAGCAAAACCACACTGTAAGGTTTTCGTCTGATTGCTTCTGTTAATTGTCCGCCTTCATCATATCCAACATAACCCGGAGGCGCTCCAACCAATCTACTTACGGTATGTTTTTCCTGATATTCACTCATATCAATCCTCACCATTGCTTGATCTGTATTGAACAAAAATTCTGCAAGTGCCTTGGCCAATTCTGTTTTACCCACACCAGTTGTCCCTAAGAAAATAAAAGAACCAATTGGTTTTTTTGGATCTTGTAATCCGGCGCGACTTCTGCGAATAGAATTTGCAATGGCTTCAATGGCCTCATGTTGCCCAACTACACGTTTATGTAATTCGTTTTCTAAAGTAAGGAGTTTTTCGCGTTCGCTTTGCAGCATTTTATTGACAGGAATGCCTGTCCAACGACTTACCACCTCGGCAATGTCTTCAGAATCAACCTCTTGCTTGACCATGAGTTTGCCTTTTTCACTTTCTCCTAAATGGACAGAAAGTGCATATAATTCTTCTTCATTTTGTTTGATAAGTCCGTATCGAATTTCAGCAACTCGTCCATAATTCCCCTCACGCTCGGCTTGTTCAGCCTCTAATCGCAAACTTTCAATGTTTGCCTTTTTTTGTTGAATTTGTGCCAAAATACCCTTTTCATTTTCCCATTGAGCGTTCAATGAATTTCGTTGCTCGGTAATATTGGCAATATCTTCCGACAATTTATTGAGTTTGGCGGTGTCATTTTCCCTTTTAATTGCTTCTCGTTCAATTTCGAGCTGCATGATTTTGCGGTTCATTTCATCGAGTTCTTCCGGAACTGAATCCATTTCTAAACGTAGTTTACTCGCAGCTTCGTCAAGTAAATCAATGGCCTTATCGGGTAAGAAACGATCATTGATGTATCGTTGACTCATTTCAACAGCTGCAATGATGGCTTCGTCTTTGATTCGCACTTTGTGATGCACTTCATAGCGTTCTTTCAATCCCCTAAGAATAGAAACTGCTTCTTGAGAATCAGGTTCTTCAACCAATACTTTTTGAAATCTACGTTCAAGGGCCTTGTCGGTCTCTATATATTTTTGATATTCGGCAAGGGTAGTAGCACCTATGGCTCTTAATTCTCCCCGAGCTAACGCAGGTTTCAAAATATTCGCAGCATCCATTGCTCCTTCGCTTCTTCCGGCACCAACCAAAGTGTGAATTTCGTCGATAAACAATACCACATCGCCGTCGGATGCAGTCACATCTTTTACAACCGCTTTTAATCGTTCTTCAAACTCTCCTTTGTACTTGGCTCCAGCAATTAATGCTCCCATGTCGAGACTATAAATGGTTTTGGTCTTTAAATTTTCAGGAACATCTCCGCGAATAATTCTGTGCGCCAATCCTTCAGCTATCGCAGTTTTACCAACTCCTGGTTCACCAATTAGCACGGGGTTGTTTTTAGAACGGCGACTTAAAATTTGCAATACACGCCTGATTTCATCGTCACGTCCAATCACAGGGTCTAATTTTCCTTGACGTGCCAAATCATTCAAATTAAGTGCATATTTTTTTAATGAATTGAATTGATTTTCTGCGGTTTGGCTATCAACTTTCTTTCCGCCTCTCAACATCTGAATGGCTTTCTTGAGATCATCTCGTTTAAAACCTGCATCTTTTAATATGGTTGAAGTAACTCCTTTTGTGTCAAAAATTCCTAAAAGAAGGTGTTCGTTTGTGACAAATTCATCACCCATTTCCTTCATGGCTTTTTCAGCATTTACAATGGCCATGCTGAATTCTTGAGAGGCATATACTTGACCTCCTTCAACTTTTGGATATCCTTTTAATTGTCCCTCAACTGCTTGTTGAAGTCGACTTAAATTCACACTTAATTTACCCGTAATGAACTGGATCATTTCAGCATCTTCTTTGATAATAGCGGTCAACAAATGAGCATTTTCAATGCTCTGTTGTCCATTTGCCAAGACCAAATTTTGTGCTTGGTTAACAGTTTCTTGTGCCTTAATGGTTAAATGTTGTAAGTTCATGCATTGTCTCCCTCAAACTACATTCCAAATATAAATATTCTCCTGGTTTTGAATTTTCTGTCGTGTAAAATCGAATGTATACAATGAGACATGACGATTTGTCAATGCAATTTGTAAAATCACTGGATTTGCTGTCAAAATGGCGCTTATTCGCCAATAACATCATCTGTTCGGATCTGCAAATCGGATGGAATAGTTTCGTCTTTTTTACCCTTTAATCGGCGCATTGCTCTTGGAGAGAATCGTACGTTGAAAACCGAAGTGTCGGCTTGAGTACTGTCTTGCGCAAGCAATCGGTTTTTTAACAATCTGAAATGTCCAAACTTATCTCTTACAGTTCCGGAGCTATCAATTGCCCATCCTGCATTTTTTGGCGATGGTATAATTGACGCAAGAAAGGTTGCTTCGCCTAAATTGATTTGTGAGGGATGTTTGTCGAAATAAAAATCAGCGGCTTCACCGATTCCAAAAATACCAGGACCCCACTCAATGATGTTCAAATAAACTTCTAGCATTCTGGTTTTACTTACAATTCTTTGATCTTCAATGAGCCATACCAATAAAATTTCTTCAATTTTCCTTGCCATGGTCTTTTTTCTACCGAGGAAAACATTTTTAATCAGCTGCATCGAAATGGTACTTCCACCTCGCGCAAAACGTTTCAATCGGTAATTGTGGGCAATGCTTGATCTGAATGCGTCTCGGTAAAATCCACGATGATAGAAAAATTGAGGGTCCTCAGATTTCATGACCGCTCTTGGCACATCTGGTGAAATTTCATTAAATGGTGTAAAGAATGGATTAGAGGGACCCACTGCGAACGACGCAACCAAGTTACCTCTATCATAAAAATCATGAATAAAAGTTGAATTTAATTTGCGAGGATCTGCATTCCCCCATTTAACCACTTTAAAATCTTTACTGGTTTGCATGTGGCTCTCCAAAATACATTGATGAGGTTTTTGATGCTCCAACTCAAATTTAAAATGATAGGCGAGAGATCCGTTTGCCTGAATGCCCGAAGTGTTTCGGAATAATCCCGAAGGTAGACTTGAAAAAAACTGTTGTGCCGGTATTGTTGGAATTTGAAATTGTAACGCATAATGTGGATTGCTCCCAATATCGTATCTCGCAAAAAACTTCGTTTTAATCCCGTTGATTTGTAATTGGCTTTGACTGTCTATTTCAACATAATCTTTTCCAAAATACGCTAAAAACCTACCTGAACAATTTTTAATACTCACCAAGGTGTCAGAAATACGTTTTTCCTCTGCCTTTAATTCTAAAATTTCACCCTGCGCGTCAAATTCGATTCCCTTGCGCGTTTGATCCAAACTGTTTAAAACAAAATGTGCTTTTTTGAATCCGAGACCTCCAACAACAAAGGGGATTTCAACAAATTTCTGATTTTTTGCGCCTATGATGCTTACATCGCCAGTTAAATCATCGCGATCTAATTGTCCCTCAAAAGCAAAGCCTTTTGCATTTTTTAATGTAATTGAGCTGCCTGATTGATACATCCATGTTGTCAAATACGGATTTTCAGTGCTGAATTTCACTTCTCCTTTAATGTCTTCATGAATGTATGAGCAGTTGGGAATAGACAGGGAAATGTGACGATTGGAATCTTGGAAATGGAGATTAATTTCTTCTAAATCTACCCACGCCGGTGACTTGGAAATGAGTGATTTTACTTTTTTGAAGATGGAATTTGCCAAATCATCCTTTTTGTTTTCTTTGGGGGACTCAGACTGACTTGATTTGATGAGCGATTTAAAATTAGAAATTCCAGCGGAGTCAACTAAATTCATGTTTAATTTTACAGCTTTGAAATTCCCCAAACTTGGTCCGTTCCAAATAGATCTCCAAATACTAATTGATACTGAAATTTGTTTGGCGGTGAACAACGGATAATCTAAAAGTGTTGATGAATCCATTTTTTTAGAGGGATTCAAATAGATTTGACTGAAATGGACACCAAAAACACCATCAAATCCTTTTTCCTTGCATTGAAGGGTATATCCTTTTTTGTTTAATGCAAATTGAGCCTTTTGAAAGGCGGTTTCGAGAAAGTAGTTTCTTAAACTGAACCACGCAATAAAAAACACCAATATAAAAATTCCGGCAACTAGTGCCGTAATTTTTGAAGTTTTGAGAAATCTTGGTGATTTAACAAAATTCTGCAGTGACGCCAATATAGCTTTGAGGTGAAATTTGTTTGAGTTCATGTTTGATGTCTTCATTCACTTCTAAAGAATCAATGAAAGAGTGCATGGTGTCTCTTGTCATTTTTACATTATTTCTTGTGAGTTCTTTTAAAGCTTCGTATGGATTAGGATAACGTTCACGACGCAATATTGTTTGAATTGCCTCAGCAACCACCGCCCAATTATTATCTAAATCAGCGTTGATTGCAGCTTCGTTTAAAATTAATTTACCAAGTCCTCTTTCAAGGCTATTCAATGCAATCATGATGTGTCCAAATGGAACACCAAGATTTCTCAAGACTGTACTATCTGTTAAATCACGTTGTAATCTGGAAATTGGCAATTTGCTCGATAAATGTTCTAAAATTGCATTGGCAATACCTAAATTACCTTCTGCATTTTCAAAGTCAATTGGATTTACTTTGTGCGGCATAGCGCTTGAACCTACCTCGCCTTCTTTAATTTTTTGTTTGAAATATTCCATTGAAATGTATGTCCATACATCTCTTGAAAAATCAATTAAAATATTGTTGATGCGCTTCCAGTTGTCGAGATGCGCTGCCATAAAATCATATGGTTCAATTTGAGTGGTAAATTGAACACGTTTCAATCCCAATTGTTCATTTACGAAATTATTGGCAAATTCTATCCAGTTGATTTCAGGGTAGGCAATTTGATGCGCGTTAAAATTTCCTGTAGCTCCACCAAATTTTGCAGTGTAAGGGATGGTTTTTAACGTTTCAATTTGGCTTTCAAGGCGACTTACAAACACCCACCATTCTTTCCCAAGAGATGTTGGAGAAGCAGGCTGCCCATGAGTTTTTGCTAGCATAGGTTGGTTTTCCCAAGCTTTGGCTTGAATTTTCAATGCTGCTACAATGGACTCTAGTTTGGGTAAAACTTCCTTTTCCACCGCATTTTTCATGCTCCAAGGAATAGATGTATTATTGATGTCTTGAGAAGTTAATCCGAAATGTACCCACTCTTTGTAGTAGTTCAAACCGAGATTTTCAAGCTTTGCTTTAATGAAATACTCAACTGCTTTGACGTCGTGGTTTGTTGTCTTTTCAATTTCTTTAACGGCTGAAATATCTTCAATGGTCAGCGATTTTGCCCAATTTCTTAATTCCACTGATTTATCCATCAGCATACCAAAATCAGATCCTCTCAAGGCAACATGAGACAACGCGATCAAATATTCTACTTCAACCCTTACACGGTATTGAATTAAACCAGCTTCAGAAAAATATTGTGATAAGTTTTGTGTTGATTTTCTATATCTTCCGTCTATGGGACTAACTGCCGATAATTCATTCAATAACATTCTGCAAAGGTACTGTTTTAATGTTTAAATTAGAAATTTTAAAAATCCGATTTTGCAATAAAAATCGGCATAAAGCGTAAAAAAAAGAGCCTCATTGAGGCTCTTTTTTTATCATGATTTAGGTTTTAAAACCGGTGAAGGTTTGATTCCTGGTAATGGTTTTTTAGGGATATTGATTGAAGGCTCTGTAGGGGTGGGGAAGTTAGAATTAGAAGGGTAACTCTGAATGGAGTTGTCTTTTTTGTAATTCGGATTATAAGGTTCTGCCTCTAACTCAGATTGTTTTTGAGGTGATCGAGGCGTAGTTGTTGTGGTTGACTTAGGACAACATGGGCATGGATATGTACTGTTGTTGATTTCATCTTCATTCACCCAAGTTGTATCGGAATATGCTTCCTTGATGATTTTCTTGGTATGTGATCGTTCACTGAGATTGAATAAAAATCCAATTTTCAACTGATTGAGATTCATACTCTCAGTTTTCTTATCTAACACATATTCCCAACTGTTCATTTTACTTCCAACCAAATCAACCAAATTCAACTCACCGCCTGAAATAAACGTGTAGGAGGTTACAATGCTCGTAACTTTGCTCAACCGAATCCGCATTCCAATTTCTGGAGCAAGATAAACTGATCCGGTATAATCTACATTTTTAGAACTTTGATTCTCATATTCGGTGAGTGGCACCATTGTTTCCGTACTTTGAGAAGTGGCATACCATTTAACACCAGCATGTAATCCAATAAATGGATAAAATGGTCCGAATTTATATTCATATCGTGCAAAACCGTAAATCTGAGGACTCAGAACCGATAAATTGGTTTTGGCGCTATCTTTATTTGTGGTGTTAATCTGAACATTTGTTGGAGTACCATCACCTTGGAATGTCATTGAAAAACCAGCGCCCCAATTGATAGAACCTATTGGATTTTGTTGTTTCAATTGATTTCCAGAAGTGAAATAAAGATTGAATCCTCCTGAATTTTTGTAATGATTTTTATGATCCCAATCAAAAATTTTATTGTATTTATCATTTTGATAATCAACGCCTAATGCAAATCCTGTTACGTATGGATCATCGTGATAAGTATATGAATACTCTGCTGGATGATTGTTTACAACCATGCGTTTTTTAAGTGTAGTAGGTTTGGTAGAATCTTGGGCGTTTAGGTTGGATTGAAATGATAAAAATCCCAACAGAAATAGTGCAAATTGATTTATTTTCATAATTCTTGCACTAAAATACACTGAAAAGTCATGTATCCCCCAAAATTTGCAAAAAAAATGGTGATTTTTTTTTGCAAAAAGCGCATTAAAGTTCAAGTTTCAAGAATCTTCCAGTATGACTTTGTGGATATTTAGCAATTTCCTCGGGAGGACCTTCAATTAAAATTTGACCTCCTCCAGAACCGCCTTCGGGACCCACATCAATGACCCAATCTGCTACTTTTATAACATCCATGTTGTGTTCAATTACGATGACTGTGTTACCCTTGTCTGTTAAAGTTTGAAGCACTCCCAATAGTTGTTTGATATCGTCAAAATGTAACCCTGTTGTGGGTTCATCCAATAAATACAAGGTTTTTCCTGTATCTCTTTTGCTCAGCTCAGTTGCTAGTTTCACTCTCTGTGCTTCGCCTCCGCTTAACGTAGTGCTGCTTTGTCCTAAAGTGATGTAACCCAAACCAACTTCGTTCATAGTATTGATTTTGCGAGCAATGAGTGGTATGGATTCGAAAAACTCAACTGCTTGTGAAATTGGCATTTCGAGTACATCGGATATACTTTTACCCTTATAACGAACTTCCAGGGTTTCTCGGTTGTAACGTTTTCCGAGACAAACGTCGCATTCAATTTCTACATTTGGCAGGAAATTCATTTCTATGACTTTGCGACCGCCTCCACCGCATCCCTCACATCTGCCACCTTTTACATTAAAACTAAACCTCCCTGGCTTGTATCCTCTGATTTTGGCTTCTGGTAAATTGGTGAATAAATTCCGAATTTCTTGAAAGACGCCAACATAAGTGGCTGGATTGCTTCGTGGAGTTCTTCCGATAGGACTTTGATCGATGCGAATTACTTTATCGATGTATTCCAATCCTTCAATTGAATCATAGGGTAATGGACGGTATTGTGATCCATAAACTTTGCTATGCACCAACGGATAAAGTGTTTCATTGATCAGTGTTGATTTTCCACTTCCGCTTACACCAGATATACAAACCAAGTTTCCAATTGGAATACGGATATCGACATTTTTTAAATTGTTCCCTTTTGCGCCCCTTAGAGTGATAAACTCTCCACTTGGTTTTCTTCTCACTGATGGAACTGGAATGGTTTCGATTCCTTTTAAATATCTTGCAGTGGTGGTAGAAGATTCAATGAACTGTTCAACTGTGCCACTTGCAACAATTTCCCCTCCTTTTTTACCTGCATGTGGACCAATTTCAACCAACCAATCGCTGGCCATCATCATGTCTTTATCATGCTCAACCACTAAAACTGAATTGCCTAAATCGCGCAATTCCATCAAAGAATTGATGAGTTTTTCATTGTCTCTTTGATGCAATCCAATAGATGGCTCATCTAGGATGTATAAAACATTGACCAATTTTGAACCAATTTGAGTGGCCAATCGAATGCGTTGCGCTTCTCCGCCACTGAGGGTTTTTGCCGGACTGTTTAAAGATAAATATCCGAGTCCCACACCGCACAAAAATGAAAGACGATTGCCAATTTCTTTGAGTAATTCGCTCGCAATGATGGTCTGTCTCTCTGTTAAATTTGAATACACATTGTTTACCCATTGATGAAGTTCATCAATGTTCATGCGCGATAGTTGTGCTATATTTTTATCGGCAATTTTTATGTGTAGGGCTTCAATTTTAAGTCTATCTCCGTTACAAACTTTACACTTAGATTGATGTATAAATTCTTCAGCCCATTGCCGCATTTTATCGTCGTCCGATTCAAAATAACTTTCAGAAACAATGTTTACGATTCCTTTGTATGTCGTTTCCCAAGATTTCTTTTTACCATCAGAGCCAGTTTGCGCTACAGGAATAGGTTCATCGTAACCGTATAACACAGCTTTTAACTGTTCATCTGTAAGTTTGTCTATAGGATCGGCTAAACTGAACTTCATTTGATTTGCTAACGCTCTCAACTGCATGAATGTCCAATTCTCACGAAGTTCACCTAATGGTAAAATTCCACCTTTATTGATTGATTTCTTTTTGTCAGGTATGATGAACTCCATGTTCACTTCACCAATTTCACCCAATCCCTCACATGCTTTACACGCTCCATATGGAGAGTTAAATGAAAACATATTTGGTTGTGGCTCGTCATAACTGATTCCACTTTCAGGATCCATTAAAAATTTACTATAGGGGAATTCTTTTTCGTTCGAATCTAAAATGGTAAAATATCCATCACCCGCTTTCATGGCCGTTTTAATGGTATCTTGTAAGCGTTGAGTTGACACACTCTTTACATCAAGCCTGTCAATGATTATTTCAATATCGTGAATTTTATATCGATCGAGCTGCATACTCGGTGTGATGGTCATTACTTTTTGATCAACTCTCACCTTTGTGTAACCTTTTTTCTTGATTTGTTCAAATAGTTCCCGGTAGTGTCCTTTTCTCGCTTTAATCACCGGTGCCAACACTGAAACTTTTTGACCATCAAATTTTTCTACAACTGCATTGAGTATTTGCTCTTCCGATAATTTAACCATTTTAGCTCCAGTAACATGAGAAAAAGCCTCACCAGCCCTTGCATATAAAAGTCTAAAAAAATCGTAAACCTCGGTGACCGTGCCTACCGTACTACGCGGATTTCTGGAAACGGTTTTTTGCTCAATTGATATTACAGGAGACAATCCCTTGATTTTATCGACATCAGGTCGCTTCATGTCCCCGATGAATTGGCGTGCATACGCCGAAAAACTTTCTAAATATCGCCTTTGTCCCTCAGCAAAAATGGTATCGAATGCCAAACTACTTTTACCTGAACCGGAAAGCCCTGTAAAGACAACTAGCTTTTGACGCGGAATCGATAAATCGATGTTTTTTAAATTGTGTTCCCTAGCACCAATCACCTCAATTTGCGGGTCGTTAGAATCAGGTAAATGGATGTCGTTTGGAACTTTTTTCATAAAAATGCAAAAATAAGGAACAATTGAACCATAAGAAAGATTTAACCATAAAATAACCCAAATTATCTTTGCAATTTTCGCGAAACTGGTGATTCAACTCAACTTATAACTATTTTTGTAGTCATGATTGGCACTCTAAAAGCAACTTATCAAAATTATCCATTGAGATTTATCTTGTTTGTTGGATTCTTTTTTCGAATGATTGCAACAATATTTTCCGAAGGATTTGCTTTTCAAGACGATCATTTTTTGGTGATAGAAATTGCACAACATTGGGTCGATGGCATTCAGAACGAATGGCTTCCTGCCTTTGGTGCTAAAACACCAAGTGGTCATAGTCTGTTTTATGCCGGGTTGCATTATTATCTATTTGTGTTTTTAAAGTTTATTGGTGTTACCAATCCCGAGATAAAAATGCTGATTGTGCGATTTCTGCACGCCATTTACAGCATGTGCATTGTTTATTTTGGATACAAAATAACCGAGCATATTTCCAATCAAAAATCAGCCATAACAGTGGGTTGGATTCTGAGTGTTTTTTGGTTTTTCCCCTTATTATCCGTAAGAAATTTAGTTGAAATGGTTTCAATTCCACCAATCATGTATGCTATTTACATGATTTTGAAGTACAACGATACATCATCTTGGAAAAGGTTTTTATGGATAGGATTTGTTTCTGGAATTGCTTTCTCGCTAAGATTTCAAACCATTTTAATACTTGGTGGAATTGGATTGGTGATGCTCATCGAGAAAAATTGGTTCAAAGCAATTCAATTCGGAGTAGGCGTTTTATTGAGTCTTTGTATCTTTCAAGGAGCTGTTGATTATGCCGTTTGGGGAAAACCGTTCGCTGAGTTCTTTGAATACACCAACTATAATTTACATCACTCGTCTGAATATCCCAATGGTCCTTGGTACAATTATACGCTTCTCATTTTGGGATTGTTTATATTGCCATTGAGTCTGTTTTTGTTTTGGGGGAATTTTGTTGGATTTCGGAAATACCTGTTGTTGTCAGTTCCAACAGCCATTTTTTTTGTGTTTCATTCCTATTTTCCGAACAAGCAGGAGCGTTTTATCCTCACAATGCTGCCTCTTTTTATCATAGTTGGTGTTGTTGCTTGGAATGAATTTCGTGAAAATAGTCGTTGGTGGAGTTCAAAGAACTCATTTTATACTAATTGTTGGAATTTTATTTGGACAATAAATTTTATTTTGTTGTTGGTATTAACCCCTGCTTCAACCAAAATTAGCAAATTAAGGGCAATGAATTACTTCAGAGAAAGGGGAGGAGTAGAATATTTTGCGCTTGAAACCACCCACATGTGGGGCTCTGTTTTAATGCCTAGATTTTATCACGGAGTTTGGAACAATTATTACACAATACGCCAAGATTATGGTGTTAAAGAGCTTTTTGAAACACTTAAAAAAGAGCATAAGCCTTTGCCAACTCACATCATTTTTGCAGAACCTAAAAATTTGGAGATCCGCAAACAACAGGTGAAATCACAAGTAAAGGATCTCATTTTCGAAAAAACCGTTGAGTCGAGCTATTTAGACAGATTTATGGTGTGGTTGAATCCTGTGAATGTGAACCAAACCTATTATATCTACAGGATAGAGTATTGATTTTTTATTTTGAGGGACATTGGGTGCTACCAACTTCCACCGGCGCCACCGCCATCAAATCCGCCGCCGCCGCCGAAACCACCCCAGGAGCTTCCGCTTGAAGAACTAGAGCCACCTCCAAAACCGCTACCAAATCCACCGCCATAGAAAATTGGTGGTGAATAGAACCCAGAGCGACCAAACCCACCACCATTGCCTCGTTTTCTAAACAATAGTATCAAGAAAATAATAATCAGAGGGACAACAAATTTCGGAAATTTGGTTTTTTTCTTTTTGAATGCTTTTCCTTTGAATTCGCCATTGAGTGCGTCTGAATAGGCATTTATTGTATTGAGAACAGCGCTGAAGTAGTTACCAGCTTTTAAACCAGGAACTAAATATTCTCTTTGAATTTCTCCAACCAATCCATCATTGAGTTTACCCTGGGCACCATTCGCCACTACAGTTTGATATTTATGATCGTTCACTGCAATATAAAGGAGTATTCCATTGTTTTTTTGGACTTGGCCAATTTTCCAATTTCTCGCAACAAACATGGCCCGATCAAAAACGTCGATACCGTTTAAGTCGGGTTCAATAAGAACAGCAATTTGAGTAGATGTAGTGTCTTCGTAATTAAAAAGTACCGCTTCAATTTTTGATATTTCCTCAGGGCTTAGAACATTGGCGAAATCATAAATATGTTTTGGTTGGCCAGAAATATCTGGCATCTGCTGTTGAGAAAATGCTTCTAAAAATGTCCCTCCAACAAAATATAAAAAACAGACAATGTATTTAGTCATGTGTAATTTCGTCAGATAATTCATTCGGATTTTGGGAGGAGGGAGGAAAAAAATTACTCAATTGTTTCCCTGCCAATTCTACACCTTGAATGATTCCTTGTGTGATATTTTGTGTTTTTATTGTTTGAATCATAACTTCTTTGACAGCTTCCCAAAACTCATTGCCAACATGTTGGTGAATACCAATATCACCAATAATTGCTATTTCTTTGGATTTTAGTCTTAGGAAAATAAGGACCCCGTTGCGATTTTCAGTCAGGTTCATTTTGAGATTGAGGAAAGTAGCTTGTGCTTCTTTCATCAAATCTAAATTTGTTTTTTTTGTAGTGTAGTGAACCCGAATCTCAGCAGATGTAGTTTTTTCGGCTTCTTTAATTGCATTTACAATCAAAGAAGCCTCAATTTTTTCTACAGGGCAAGAAAAATGCAACCAAGGGAGCATGAATTATTCTTTGTCTAGGAGTTCGTCAAGGTTTGGAGCTTTTTCAGTGCCTTCATCGGCTTTGAATGCAGATTTTTGAGTAAATCCAAAGATTCCCGCAAAAATATTGCCTGGGAAACTACGGATGGCTCTGTTGTATTCAGCCACAACATCGTTAAAATCTTTTCTTGCAGTTCCAACACGGTTTTCTGTGCCCGCAATCTCATCCTGTATTTTTGCAAACTGAGGAATAGATTTGAGATCAGGATATTGCTCTACCACAACATTGAAACTACTTTTTACTTGGTTTTGAGCCATGGCAAATTTGTTCAATTGGTCCTCTGTTAATTTTGATGGATCAATTTTTACTGAATTCGCATTGTTTCTGGCTGCGATAACATCGGTTAAAATTTTGTTTTCCACTTTACTGGCTTTCATTGCAATTTTAACAATGTTCACAATCAAGTCAGAACGTCTTTGGTATTGGGTTTCAACGTTGCTCCATGCTTTTTGAACTTCTACGTCTCTGCCTACCAAACCGTTGTAGCTACTCATTACCCAAAGAAATAATACGAATACAATTCCTCCGATAACAATCCATTTAATGTTTTTGTTGTTCATAATCTTGTAATTCAAAGATAGATTTAAATTGTTTTACAAGTATAGAATTTACTTCGAACATATCAATTTTTTCGTTTAATTCTTTTTCCATACTTGTAACCCCTTTGTTAACAATACCGCAAGGTACTATGTGTTGGAACATCGATAAATCGGTATTTACATTCAATGCAAGGCCGTGCATGGTAACATAACGACTACTTTTTATGCCAATTGCAGCAATTTTTCTTTCGGTAGGTTTTCCAATGTCGAGCCAAACTCCAATTCTATCAGGAATAATGCCTGCTTCTATATTGTAATGAAATAAAGTTTTAATGATGGCAAGTTCAATGTTCGCAACAAACTGTTTGATGCCTATGTTGAGTTGCTCTAAGTCAAAAATGGGGTAAACCACCAATTGTCCGGGACCATGATACGTAATGTCGCCCCCTCTTTCTATTTCAAACGTTTCTGCCCCAAGCGTTTGTAAAAAAGCAGAATTTACCAACAAATTTGAGTGTTCAGCATGTTTACCAAAGGTGTACACATGATTGTGTTCTACACTTATCAGTTCGTTCATTGGTACAATGCCTTGTTGTTTGTTCGAAATTGCATTTTCAAAAGTATGTCTTTGATAATCAAGGGTATGTGCGTAATTTTCTGTTTTTAATTTGTGAAAAATGCAAAAATTCATGATACAAATTTACGCGAGAATTGCGGGGAATCGAAAATCAGGGATAATTACTATGTTATCTTTACAAAAAAGAAAAAATGGCAATACAGCAAACAAATGGCAACTTAGGGGAATTTATGGCGGCCAAATGGCTTTACAGACAGGGATATAAGATTTTTAAAATCAATTACCGTGCGGGACATCTGGAAGTAGACATCATTGCCACGGATGAAAAAAATTGGATATTTGTAGAAGTAAAAACCAAAACATTTACAAATTTTTTACATCCCGAAAATTCTGTTCACAAAACTAAACGCGATAATTTAATACGTGCAGCGAAGAAATTCATGGTTCAAAATACTGAATATAAAAAAGTTAGATTTGATATTATTTCAATTATTTTGGTCAAATATGGGGTTCAAATGGTACACTTTAAAGATGCATTTTTTCCGATACAACCAACGAAAATTAGCCGAAAATCGTCAGCTTATTTAGCAACCCATGGTTTATATCATCAATAATTCACGTTAATTTGCAGAAGAATGAGAAAATTTTTTACAATTCTAGGTATTACGTTCATGGCAACAATTTTGAATGCACAACATCATCATTGTGCTGCCGACGAGTATTATCAGCAACAGTTAAAGTCGAATCCTTCATTGAAGTCTATCGAAAATCAGTTCAACAATGATGTTTCATCACATGTGAATGGTAAATCTGTAGAAAAAAGAGCTACAGTATATACCATACCCGTTGTTTTTCATGTGATCCATACAAACGGACCAGAGAATATTTCAAGGGAGCAAATTGTGGATCAAATTCGTGTTTTAAACGAAGATTTTAGTTATACGAACACGAACAAAACCTCATTGAGGTCTCAATTCACATCATTGGTTGGAAGTGCAGATATCAAGTTTGCATTGGCGTCAATAGATCCTAATGGAAATTGTTTCGATGGTGTAAATCGAATTTATTCATCAGATGGAGTTGATATGAGTATGACCACTGAAAAGGTGAAATACCTTGCCTATTGGAACTACAAAAAATATTTAAATATTTGGGTTGTGACCAATATTACCGATGGTTCAAGTAGCTCAGGCACCGTTTTAGGATATGCCGTTTTCCCGTGGATGGCTGGTACATCTAGAGATGGAATAGTGGTTCGTCATGACAACGTAGGTACCATTGGAACTGCATCAAATGGTGATGGTGGTAGAACTTTAACCCATGAGATTGGACATTATTTGGGACTTTATCATACATTTCAAGATGGATGTGCCGGCGGTGATCAATGTGATGACACTCCCCCTGTAAATGGTACTTTTACCAATGCAAGTTGCCCGGCTAACGGTAATTCTTGTAATAACGATGTGCCTGATTTGCCAGATATGTGGGAGAATTACATGGATTATTCCAATGGTAAATGCATGGCAGCATTTTCGATTAAACAAATCGCGAGAATGAGAGGATTTTTGTTACAAAGTCCGCGAAATAGCCTTATTTCTGCTGCCAACTTATTGGCTACAGGGGTTACAACATCTGCAGTGGCGCCTGTTGCTAATTTTACAGCATCTGCAACTCGTGTATGTGCCGGACAGCCAATCACTTTTACTGATTTGTCGTGCAAAGGTACTCCAACAGTAAGGTCATGGACATTAACGGGATCTTCTTCACCATCTTCGAGTCAACCAAACCCAACAGTTGTTTATCAAACGCCAGGTGTTTATTCTGTTTCTTTAATGGCACAGAATGCAAATGGTTCCAATACCAATACAAAAACAGATTATATTACTGTATTACCGTCTGTGGGTGTGGGAATTCCATATTATGAAGAGGGATTTGAAGGTGCTGATCCAATTGCAAACAATACCTTGACGCATTTTTCTCCTAGCGGAACCCAGTTTCAAATAAATAGCACGGTGGGATATAAAAGCAATAAATCGTTTGTTGCCCCAATCACCACTGGATCAGCGGCCGGAAAAGTTTACAGTTTTACCACTCAAAGTTTTGATATCACTAAAATACCAAACTCTTCTGCCCCTAAATTCACTTTCTATTTGTCGTATGCAATGTCTGCTGTGGATGTTTCAGAAGTTGCAAGGATATATGCTTCAACCGATTGTGGTGGATCATTCAAGCCCATCTGGGAAAGAACCGGTACAGGTTTAACGTATGCAACGAGTGCACCTTATGTAAATAATTTTAAACCAACATCAGAAACCCAATGGAAGCGTTTTGGTATTGGCTCACTTTCTTCGATTGGTTATGGAACTTCTCAAAATATTATCTTTAGAATCGATGTCTTGAGCGAAGGAGGTAATCCTGTGTACATAGACAACATAAATCTGAGTCAATATTATGCTGGAGCCAATCATATTGCCAAAGAAAATATTTCAGTGAACTTGTATCCAAATCCTGCAAAAGGAAAAGCCACATTAAAATTGAAGAGCATTATCGGTGCTTCAAGTGCATCAATCGTGCTTACTGATATGTCGGGAAGAGTGGTTTCGCTCATTCATCAAGGAGCTTTGAACATTGGAGACAACGAATTTGAAGTTTATCATCCAAACAATGAAACGTTTGGATTGTATATATTGTCTATTCAAACAGAAATGGGTACTGTATCACAGCCTTTAATTTTTGCAGCTGAGTAATAAAAAGAGATGAAAAATTTAGTAATTGTTGAGTCACCAGCAAAAGCAAAAACCATTGAGAAGTTTTTGGGTCCCGACTTTTATGTGACCTCAAGTAGAGGACATATACGAGACTTAGCATCAGGAAATAATGCCATTGACATTGAAAATGGCTTTGTACCGAAATATGAAGTTTCCGATGATAAAAAGACATTGGTTAAAGAATTGAAAAAATTGGCCTCGAGTGCAGAAGTTGTATGGTTAGCAACGGACGAAGACCGGGAAGGAGAAGCTATTAGTTGGCATTTGTTCGACGAGTTAAAGCTTAAACCCGGCAATACCAAAAGAATCGTTTTCAATGAAATTACAAAGCCGGCAATTTTAAATGCTGTTGCTAATCCAAGAAATATTGACAATTTTTTGGTGGATGCCCAACAAGCTCGTCGAGTTTTAGATAGGTTAGTTGGTTTTCAGCTTTCTCCAGTTCTATGGAAAAGAGTAAAACCGTCATTGAGCGCAGGGCGAGTTCAATCAGTTGCTGTCAGATTAGTTGTTGAACGAGAGCGCGAAATAAATGATTTTAAATCAAATAGTGATTTCAGAATCACCTGTGTTTTTAAAAATAAAGAAGGTAAAAGTTTAAAAGCTGAACTGACTAAAAGATTCAAAACAGAGCAAGAGGCAACTAATTTCTTGGAAAGTATCAAAGATGCTGAATTCAATGTAGATAACTTAGAAGTAAAACCAACTTTTAGAAATCCAGCACCTCCGTTCACTACATCTACTTTGCAGCAAGAAGCTTCGAGAAAACTTGGATACGATGTTTCAAGAACCATGCAATTGGCTCAAAAATTATATGAGAACGGACATATCTCATACATGAGAACAGATTCTGTTAATTTGAGTCAAACGGCTATAGCTGCTGCGAAAGAAGAAATTGTAAAAGAATATGGAGATAGATTTTCTCAAACGAGAAATTTTAACACCAAAAGCGAAAATGCACAAGAAGCTCACGAAGCAATCAGACCTACTTATTTCAACAATAGAAATTCCGGCGCTGATCCTCAACAAAAGAAACTTTACGAGCTTATTTGGAAAAGAGCAATTGCCTCTCAAATGGCAAAAGCAGAGTTGGAAAAAACCATCATCACCATTTCGAATAATAAGAATTCTGAAATCTTCAAAGTAGAAGGTGAGGTAATTAAGTTCGAAGGATTTCTAAAAGTATATCTTGAAAGTACAGATGATGAAGATGAAGAAGGTGACGAATCAGTATTGCCTGCTGTGAGTTTAAATGAAAAACTGACAACATCTGAAATTTTAGCCTCAGAGAAGTTTGCAAAAAGCGCTCCTCGATACACAGAGGCTTCTTTGGTTAAAAAATTGGAAGAATTGGGAATAGGTAGACCCTCTACTTACGCTCCAACCATTCAAACCGTTCAAAAACGTGGATATGTAGTTTCTGAGTCTCGAAATGGATCAAAACGACATGTGGTTCAACTTGTGCTTAAAAATCAGCAGATAGAAAAGAAACTGGTTGAAGAAAATTTTGGATTTGAAAAGAATAAACTGTTTCCAACGGATATTGGAACAATTGTCACTGATTTCTTGTTAGAGAATTTCAATGAAATTATGGATTATGGCTTCACAGCATCGGTAGAAAAAGAATTTGATGAAATTGCAAAGGGGATGAAAGGTTGGCAATCTATGATTGGCGATTTCTATAAACCTTTTTCGATCAGTGTAGAACAAACTGCTGGGGCTGGTCAAAGGGCAACAGGGGAGAGAATTCTAGGTAAAGATCCTGAAACAGGTTATGATGTTTTAGTAAGATTGGGCAGATACGGTGCAATTGTACAAGTTGGATCAAAAGATGATACCGATACTCCTAAATTTGCGAGTTTATTGCCAAATCAAAGTTTAGAAACAATCACCCTTGCGGAGGCACTTCAATTGTTCAATCTTTCAAAGCAATCCATGACTTACAAAGGTGAACCTGTGGCTTTGGGGAAAGGGAAGTATGGGCCGTATGTGAAGTATCAAGATAAATTTTATAGTTTGCCCTCAGGCACAAATATCCTGGAATTTACCAATGAAAACGTTGTGGCATTTTTAGATGATTATTTTAGTCGTCCTCAATTACCCCGCGAAGTTGGAAACTATAAAGGCGAAACTTTATCGGTGAATAAAGGTAGATTTGGACCGTATATTAAGTTTGGTGATCTTTTTGTCTCTTTAGCCAAAAGTGATGATCCCTTTGCAATTACTCTTGAGAGAGCCATTGAACTATGTGATGCTAAAGTTGCGAGCGAAGCGAGCAAAGTTCTCAAAACATTTGAGCAAGATTCTAGCCTCCAAATACAGAATGGAAGATATGGTGCTTACATCAAATTTGGAAAAGATAATATTAAAATTCCATCAAATACAGAATGGCAAAATCTAACATACGAAAATGTGATTGAGATTATCAAAAATCAATCTCCTGCGCCAACTGCCGCTAAAAAAACGACAAGTAAAAAAACAACAGCCAGCAAATCCAAAGGTACTGCTGCTAAGAAGACAAAAAAATAAGGATTGTGATTACAAATTCACAATTAATTGCAATGATAAAACTTCTTGATGATACAGATCAAGAAGTTTTAGATGTTGTAGAACAGAAATTTATCGAGCTCGGTAGCAGTATTGTATCCGAATTAGAACAAATTTGGCTCAACCAAGAATTCCCAGAGTTAAACCTTCGAATTGAAAAAATTCTTAAGAATATTCAACGTCAAGAATTGTTTCAAGCTGTTCATCAATGGGTGGATTCTGAAAATCCTGATGCTCTAACTGCTTGGATATTAGCGAGTAGAATTCAATATCCCGGGCTAAAATACGATTCTATCAAAGCACAATTAAATCAATTGAAAATTGATGCTTGGGTGATGCTTTCAGGTGTTCACAATCCTCTTGATCAAATCGCGATTCTCAATCATATTTTTTTCGAAAGAAATGGATTTAAAGGGAATAATGAAAATTATCATTCCCCTGAAAATTCCATTTTACCCAGGGTTTTAGAGACAAAAATGGGGAACCCGATCAGTTTGGCGATTCTTTATCTTACTGTTGCACAAGATCTTGGAATCCCAGTATTTGGTGTTAATTTACCTCAACACTTTGTGTTAGCTTATTGTAAGTTAAAATCTGCACCAAATGAATACGGTGTAATTCCTAAAAATAAATTGATTATCTCCGATGTTGAATCGGTTGAATTTTATTTCAATCCATTTAGTAAAGGACAAATATTCAACAAGGATAGTATTGATGCTTTTTTGAAAGTAATTAATGTAATTCCTCAAGATAGTTTTTATCTTCCTTGCACATCAATGGAAATATTTAAGAGAATACTTAGAAATTTGCATTACTCTTTTGGTGAACAACAAGATTTCATCAAACAAAACGAAGTTGTTGAACTGATGAAACTTGTTGGTTTACAAATACATGAAGATGATTTCCCTGAAGAATAAGTCATTTTTAACAATCCTTTTTTAATTAATTTGTGGTTGCAAATAAAAATGTCGAAATTTGCATCTTAATATTATGGCAGAAAAACCAATCCTTATGCCCAAAATGGGTGAGAGTATTGCAGAAGCAACTGTAATTCGATGGTTAAAAAACGTTGGTGAACGTGTAGAAAAAGACGAACCAATTGTTGAAATTGCAACCGACAAAGTAGATAGTGAGATTCCGAGTACTGAAGCTGGAATTCTTGTGAAACAGCTTTACAAAGATGGAGATGTCGTGAAAGTGGGAGAGGCGGTTGCTATGATTGACTCAGAAGTTACTTCAGCATCTGTTTCTACACCAGTTGTGAACAATGTAACACCTGCCATTGAGCCGGTTGCCACGCCACAAGCTGCAGCGCAGAATATTGAAAAACAAATTGCAGAAATTACTCAAAATCACGTAAGTCCTGCTTCTGCAGAAGGTCGTTTTTACTCTCCTTTGGTTCTGAATATTGCCAGAGAAGAAGGTATTTCTATGGCTCAACTAGAGCAAATTCCGGGAACTGGTAAAGATGGTCGTGTGACCAAATCAGATATTCTGAATTTTGTTCAAAACAAATCAAATATTCAAGCTCCGGTTCAACCAATGATTACCCCTGAGTTGTCGGTACCCGTTGAATCAGCACCTGTAATTCAAACTCAAAACACTGCTAATATCCCAACCCCAGCCAAAACAGAGTCTAAACCAACTGTTATTGGTTCGGGTGATGAAGTGATAGAAATGGATCGTGTGCGCAAGTTGATTGCAGACCATATGGTCATGAGCAAACGCGTTAGTCCTCACGTTACCAGTTTCGTTGAGGCAGATGTAACCAACCTTGTTAATTGGAGGAATAAAATTAAAGATTCTTTCAAAAAGAGAGAAGGTGAAAACATCACATTTACGCCAATTTTCATTCAAGCAATTGCCAAAGCAATTAAAGATTTCCCTATGATTAATGTTTCTGTTGAGGGAGATAACAAAATTATTAAAAAGAAAAATGTAAACGTTGGTATGGCCGTAGCTCAACAAAATGGAAACCTCATTGTGCCAGTTATTAAAAATGCTGATACTATGAATCTATTGGGAATTACGCGCGTGGTAAATGATTTGGCCGCAAGAGCAAGGGTGAATAAATTAACTCCAGATGAAATTCAAGGTGGTACATACACCGTTACAAATGTTGGCTCTTTTGGAAATGTAATGGGAACACCTGTTATCAACCAACCTCAAGTAGCAATTATGGCCGTTGGTGCAATTCGCAAAAAACCAGCCGTAATTGAAACAGAATTTGGTGATGTTATCGCCATTCGTCATATGATGTACCTGAGCCATTCTTACGATCACAGAGTTGTTGATGGTGGATTGGGTGGTATGTTTGTTCGCCGAGTTGCTGATTATCTAGAACAATGGGATGTAAATACTGAGATTTAATTCTCAGTATTTGCCTATATTGCGCCAATTGTGATGGAATTTAAAATTAACAAATTGGCAACCTATTTTGCAATTCTATTTTTAATTGTAGCCACTTTTCATTTCGCAGTTGAACTTCTACCTGCGGATTGTTACCAATATAAAGTATTGAACAATCAAACGTCTGTTCAAATTACAGATGATTATGATATTCAAGACTTTAATAAGAATTCAATTTTTGTAGAATGTCTAGATTCTGTACCTTCTGAACTCAAATTGGTACAAGTTGAAGTAGAGGAAGACGTTTATTTCAGACTTAAAGAGGGCGATACCTTATATCTTTATTTTACCCCTTTTAAACACGATGCTAGAGCTATACTCGATCAGCATATGCCTGAATATGACTCAATTAGCAATCACAGCAATTATCATTATCCGTTGCAAATTGAGTATTTTATTCTTCCTGCGGTTGTAATATTGCTGTCAATTATCGTAGCGTTGCTGAAAAAATTTGAGCTAAAAATTGCTCTCTTTATGTTCGATACAATCATTTTAATGGTGTTGCAATGGTTCAATCCCTAAAGTTTTGCCTTAATCAAAAGGTATTTTGGGTTTATACTTTCCTCGCTATTTTAGCCCTACTGAAACAAATTACCAATGAGGCTATTTTGATTGATTCACACGAATATTTAAAAAAAGCTGAACATTTGATTCAAAATTGGAATTTTGAAAATGTCCCTCAAGATAGAATGCTCGAGCCAATTCGACGTACTTTGGGATATCCTCTGATTCTTAAAATATTGAACAATTCTCATGTCCTTTTGTTGATTTTTCAATTGTTCATTTCTTTGTCCATTCCATTGATATTGTATCGGTTAATTCAGCATTTTAACCTATTTTTAAGATTGTGGTTTTATTCCATGATTGCACTTTTAACCTATCCATTACAGTTTTTTTACACGGGTTTTATCATGCCGGAAATTATTGTTCAAGCAACTTTGTTGACTTGGATCTTATTTTATTTTGAGGGACATTGGAAGCGTTTACCTTTTTTATTGACGTGTTTGATACTTTTAAAACCTGTTTTTATCATTTTAATGTTGCTTCCTGTTGTTTTGTATTTGTTTAAACGATATCAGCCTACAATATTCGACGTAATACCCATTGCTACATACTTGGTTATCTGTGGATTGCATTTGAAACAATACAATGTGTTTGAATATAGTTCAGTTGGATATACCAATGCATATGATTACAATCGAAAAAAATATTTATTGCAGAAAATTCAAAACGACAGTCTTGTGGAGGCGCAATACAATCAAGAATATGAAAGAAATATCCAAAAAAACAAACAGAATTGGCCTTTTATCATTCAATATTTGAAAAGTGAATCTACACCCATTTTGAAGGATCCTGTTTATTGGATGATTCATTTCAAGGGTGTATTTGCAACGATTTTAGATCCCGGCAGGTATGATGCAATGGTATTTTTCAATTGGAGTCGAACACAAGGATTTATGGGCGTGAATGATGGCAATGAAAATAAGAATCGAACCTTTTTTGAGTGGTTCTACATTGTTTTATTTCTATTTTTATCTGTTGTTAAATTATTATTTGCATTTATCGCCATTATTCATTGGCGGAGGTATTTTGTTTTTGCATTTTTTGCGGCTTTGATTTTGATTTTCGCTTTTATGGCTGGCCCTGTGGGCTCAGCCCGATATCTTTTGCCGTTTTATCCGCTGATGTCGTTTCTGAGCGCTGTGGGTTTTGCAACAATTTTGGAGAAAAGAGCCTTATGAAAGTACTCTTGTTAAGCGATAATCATGGTTATTGGGACAAAGGAATTCTAAATCATGTTGAATGGGCAGATGAAGTTTGGCACGCTGGAGATTGGTTGAATTTATCATTGCATCAAGAAATTTTTAAATTGGGTAAACCCATTCGAGGCGTTTTTGGAAATGTTGATGGTACTGATGTAAAAGGTTGGTATCAATTACACAATAAATTTACTATTGATGGAATTAAATTTTGGATGACACATATTGGCGGTAGACCCGGAAAATATAATCCCAAATTGTTAAATTCCCTCAAAAATAACCCACCTGATGTATTTATTTGCGGGCATTCACATATCCTTTTGGTGAAAAAAGATCCTCAGTTTAACTTCATGTACATGAATCCAGGGGCATGTGGTTTACACGGATTTCACCAAGTAAGAACTGCAATTCGATTTCAAATTATTAATAGTCAATTAACTGCTTTAGAAGTTGTGGAGTGGGAGAAAAAATGTATGAATTTTGATTTGTATACTTAATATTTTTATGTATATTTGCACTCCCGTTCTGAAAAGAATTATTGCCCAGGTGGCGGAATTGGTAGACGCGCTGGTCTCAAACACCTGTGAGCTAACACTCGTACCGGTTCGACTCCGGTCCTGGGCACTACTGTG
>JACCED010430703.1_pt1 | contig 29847 bp, 34 predicted proteins | sample 7455021 | NCBI WGS metagenome assembly JACCED01 (sample SAMN15323456, study PRJNA562643) | freshwater metagenome | isolation source: river surface water | place: USA:Blue River Watershed | collected 2017-08-19 | reverse complement strand
GGTAACAATCTAGAGTTCATTAGGCGCACCCGCAGTGGAGCGTGCTCACAGTAACTCGAATGATCGAAACCGATGCGAAGACTAGTTCAAGGAATATATAACCTAAATCGCACCGCGGGGAACAAAACGAACTATATCGTATTTAAGGCTGGAAATTTAAGAATTAGTTCTTGAGGATTTAGAACAAATTATTTTGTTCAGCAATTGCTGTATCAATTTGCTGCTGCATATCAAGCACGCGTTTTCTAGCATCACCTAAATTAACGCCACCACTTCTTGTCGTTAGTAATTCATGTGCTAAATTGAGTGCTGCCATAATGGCAATACGCTCAACACCAATCACCTTGCCAGTATCACGAATATCCCGCATTTTTTTATCAAGATAACTGACTGCGGTGAGTAATCCTTCCCGCTCATCATCACTGCAAGAGACTTTAAACTCTTTGCCCATGATGCTGACATCAACGCCCTTCACTTCACTCATAAACTAGCCTCTGGCAATTGATTAAGCAGGGTTTCTAATTTTTCGCTGGCTTGTTGCATTTGCGCTTTTAGTAGACGAGCTTCATCTTGCGCAAGCGCAAGCGATTGTCGTAACTCAAGATTATCTTTTCGCACAGATTGGGTCAAAACCACTAATTGCGAAATCTTATCTTCTAAAGCTTTTAAGTCAGCATCCATGCACGAACTATAATTGTTAAATCCCTGTCTAGTCAACTGCTAAGCGTTAATTCTGAAAGTTTTACAACATGTTACATCGTTAGCCTGTTTTAAAAATATTCAACCTCTGAGGTCTAAATCCAATATAATAATAAGTAAGTTGATAGGTGCCGAGATTGCTTTTCAGCAACAAGGTGAAACTGGGAAATAGGTGCGTTTTTAGTCATCACTAAACACAATTCCTATACTGCCCCCGCAACGGTAAGTGATTGTAGGTTTGCAATATGCCACTGAATATTTTTATTTGGGAAGGCGCAAATCATATCCTCACAAGTCCGGAGACCGGCCTAACAACCCAAGCATAGAAATGCCGCGGGGTGACGGTTTCTGGGCGTGAAAACCGCATATATTTTCATGCTACAAACTCTGAAACGATATAAAACAAGATCGCACTCGGCATTCTCTATTTATTAATTGGCGCACGGGGACGTACGTCATGATTAGGGAATGAATAATGAAAAAAACGACGATATCAAGCCTGATAGGCTTGCTTCTTAGCACACCTGCATATTCAGCAACAACCGTGATTAGCGCTGATGACGTTGTAGTGACTGCAAGTAGAATTCCACAACCAATACAGAGCGTAATTGCCGACGTATCAGTGATTACCAGAGAAGAAATTGAGCGTGCAGGACAATCAACATTTGCTGAGTTACTTCAAACTCAGCCAGGAATCGAAATCAGTTCAAATGGAGGCATGGGTTCAAATGCAAGTATTTTCTTACGTGGAACTAATTCAAACCAAGTTTTAGTTTTAATTGATGGATTAAGGGTGAATAGTGTTACAGATGGAAGAACAAACTTTGGAAATATTCCGCTTGCTCAAATCGAACGTATTGAAATTTTGAGAGGTCCGGCAAGTAGTCTTTATGGTCAGGATGCGATTGGGGGCGTTATACAAATTTTTACTAAACGAAGTGATGGAACTCCAAGACTCAACTCATCTTTGGGCTATGGAACATACAATACAAAAACAGCTGAGGCAGGTTTGAGTGGATCAACTCAAGACATAAGTTATTCCATGAATATTTCAAGTTATGATACTGATGGTTTTTCTGCTAAGCGAATCAGAACAGGAGCCCAGCGAGATAATGATGGTTACCGTAACTTGTCTGCTTCAGGTTCGTTAACCTATAAAATTTCGTTGGACCATGAAGTTGGAATACAACTTTTTAATAGTGAAGGAATGGTTGATTACGACAGTAGTAATACTTTTAAAAATTATGCTGATTTCACTCAAACAAGTATTGGAATCTTTAGTAAAAACAAAATTAATGATTGGTGGAAGTCAACTATCAGAGCAAGTGAAAGTGTTGATGAAAATAATAATTTCTTATCCCAATCAAGTGTGAATAGAGTTCGTTCAAAGCAAGACCAATATGTCTGGCAAAATGATTTTTCTATTACTTCGGGAACATTAACCTTTCTTGTTGATAGGCTAGAACAAAAGCTTATTTCTAATACGCCTTATGATGGCACTGAACGAAATACTACCGGGCTTTTTATGGGGTATATTGGTCAATTCCAAAGTCATGGTCTTCAAGCAAATATAAGAAAAGAAAATAATTCGCAATTTGGCAACCAAGAAACTGGCTCGATTGGATATGGTTATACTTTTAATGAGTTTTGGAAGTTTAATAGCAGTATAGGAACAGCTTTTAAAGCTCCAACTTTTAATGATTTATATTATCCAGGAGGATTTGCAGGAAAGCTTTATGGTAATTCCGAGTTAGAACCAGAAACTTCAAGAAATATTGAAGCAAGTATTAAATATCAAACTCAATCTGAAGCATTTTCAATTACAGGATACAAAAATAAAATTGAGAATTTGATTTTATTTTCTGGTGCTAGATGTAGTGGCAGTTCATATATTTGCAATATCAATGAAGCAGAAATTAAAGGACTTACTCTATCAGGATCAAAAGCTTGGGACACTTGGCTTTTAAAAGCCAATTATGATATTCAATCACCCAAGGACGCTATCACTGATAAATTACTTCCTTTGAGAGCTAATCGTCATGGAAGCATAAATCTTTCTAGGGATGTAAACAGTTGGAAATTTACAACAGAGTTGGTTGGATCAAGTACCAGATATCAAGATGCAGAGAATCAATTTGACTTAGCTGGCTATGCAATCATTAATTTTGTCACAACATATAAAATTAATGATGATTGGTCGGTTCAAGGACGTTTAAATAATCTGCTGAATAAGCAGTATGCGCTTGCAACATCCGCTTACGCTATATACGGATTGAACGAGCCTCTTTATAACACCCCAGGCTCAAATTTATTTGTTAGCCTGCGTTATTCGCCAAGTTTTTAATATCAGCCAACCCTTATCCGACAAAAATACTCTGATAAGGGTTACAATATCGCTAAATATTAAGGGAGTTTTTTATGTTCTCAACCAGACAAAATTCAACGTGGATTGCGCTAGCGCTACTTGCTGTTATTTTGCTCACACGCACCAACCACTTTGGCAGCAGCGTGCATCTTCCTGATGCGTCACTAGCAGTATTATTATTTGGTGGATTAATGACGCTAAATCTACGTTGGTTTGTACTCGCTATTGTTGCAGGGTTTGGAATGGATTTTTATGCATTAGGCTTTGCTGGTGTTTCTGATTACTGCATGTCTCTAGGCTATTGGGGATTGATCCCGACTTATGCAGTTGTTTGGGGTGCGGGTCGTTGGTTAGCTAAACAAAAAAAGCCATTTGCACTATCAAACTACATTGCAACAGCTTGGGTAGCCACTAGTGTTGCCTTCTTGATGTCAAATGCATTCTGGTATGTATTCTCAGACAAAGTAAATACATTAAGCGTTGTTGAGTTTTCACAACGTGTTGCCAAATATTACACACCATATTTAAGTCACACCGTTGTTTATCTTGGCTTAGCATGGCTTGCTTATGGCGCAATCAAAAGCCTTTCATACAAAAAACAAGCAGCTTAACGGTTAACAAAACCAATCTGACTTACTTTGCCTTTAATGACAATTTTAGAAACGCTGCCGTAATCAATTTGTAAACGCACTGCATGTATTAAGGGGAGATTTAGAGCCTCAGCAACTAAAGCTCTAATCACCCCAGCATGTGTGAAAGCAATAACTGCTTCGTCCTCGTGTTTTTCGCTGACCTCTTCCAAAAAGCTTTTAGCTCTTAAATGTAAATTTTGGTATGACTCACCATTAGGTGGCGTAAGGCGTATATGCGCTTCAGTCCATTCGCCCGCAATGCCTTGTGGAATATCAGACCAAGGCTGCAACTCCCAATCACCAAAATTAAGCTCCATTAAACGACTATCTTGCGTCACCGTTGGGCTTTTTAGATGAGTAGCACTGGCATGGGCAAGCTTTAAGCATCGTTGTAAAGGGCTGCTAAATACTCCTATTGGTTTAATAGTGCTTAATTTGTTTTTTAATACTTCAAATTCTTCATTAAAACTTGGTGCAACATCGATATCAGCTTGTCCATAGCACACACCATCAAGTACCTGAGGTCTTGTATGCCGAATTAAATAGAGATCCATATGGAATGCCTTTAGCTGAAGCCTTGTTATTAATAGTATGGATTCTACCGTTTTAGCTTTATTTAAAGGGAAAACAGACTCTTTAATTATGGGCTATTGCAAATAAGTTTATAGTTTGAGATGCCACAATAGATTTAGTTTGTTATAATGCCGGACTTTCGTGATGTGCAAACATCAAGAAATGATGGCTGGGTAGCTCAGTTGGTAGAGCAGCGGATTGAAAATCCGCGTGTCGGCGGTTCGATTCCGCCCCCAGCCACCAATAAATATAATAAAAAAGCCACCTTATGGTGGCTTTTTTATGCTGCAGTTAGAACCCTGTAATTTTGGGGGCCCCACATTTATCAAAATCCTTGTTAAATGAAATTGCCTTAAACTCCCATTTTTGGTTTGCGCCTAAACCAGAAACATTAGCTAAAGCATCGCCTATTTTTGTGCCATCTTTTTTCAATAATGGAATTTGTATTTGAACATAGCTGTAAACTTTAGAATTGGTATTTTGAACAATTCCTGTTGGTTGTTCACTACACTCCCAATTAACAACTTTTAATTCAGCATATGCATTGCCGCTTATAAATAAAAGACCCAAAAATTTAATAATAAATTTATTTGTCATTTTAGAGCGCTCCAAATTAATTTTTCGGTCTAGTAAGCAATACAAATATTCCTAAAATAATGTCGCCAATTGCCCAGACTGTGAAAATCAGGAACATGCCAATTCCTGTTCCAATTGCTGCGCCTGCTTGTTCGGCGTCACTTGATGCTGATGATACAACTTCACTTGCCCCCATCATGCCGCTAATAAGCCAAAATAGCATTAATAAGTTAAAGCCAATAAATATCCACTTAATTAGTTTTCCAAAGAAACTTCTTTGAGCCATTTTATTCTCCTTAAATAATAAAGGGTTTTTATAAACTACCTTAAGAATGTTATTCTTAATCATTATAAAAAACAATAATGTTTTTTATAATGATTATTATACTTTGCTATATTTTTTGTGAGGCAGTATTGAATTTATGAAATTAATTAAATATTTCTTAATTGTAATCTTATTAATTGGATCAAACTCATCCTTTGCAGGAATGGAGCTTGTCTGCAAAGGTCGTCAACCTCAGAGCAATCATAAAGCAGTCTATGTTAATTGTAGTGATCGTAAAGAATTTGTTCAAACCTTAGGATCTGCTTGGCGAACTTTAAGAAAAAACTATATTGGAGGAACAACTGAAGATCTCTGTTGGGAAGCATATAATGATGCAAAAGATATCCATCCATCCATTTCCTTTGACAATATTTCCGATAGTTTTCTAATGCGTTGCAATATGGGATTAGCTTACGTGAAGTAGTCATTGTTGTTTAAAAAAACAATCCAAAACTGTTCATTCGGTCTACATCTTACAGCCATCCTAATGGTCCTCAGTTCGATTCCGCCCCCACCACCATTAAATCAAGCTCACGGAGACGTGGGCTTTTTTTATTTCTATAAGTTTGAAAAATCCAGCCTGATCAACAGGCGCTATTCAAATTGACAATAATTAAATATAACTCCAAACTATTTTTAACACTTAATACATGGAGTACTTATGTTTTGTAGTCAATGCGGTACGGAATTAGATAATTTAGCCAAGTTTTGTTCAAGTTGCGGTAATCAGATATCTAACAAGTCAGAAAAAACTGACAGTGTTAAAAGAACCTTAGCGTCTGGAGTTTTATATCAAGCCAAAGCGTTGACATTTACTGAGTCGATTGGCGCATGTTATTCAAAATTCTTCGAATTTAGTGGTCGAGCAAGCCGTTCTGAATATTGGTGGTTCTATCTTTTTACGATTCTTTTAACTTGGGGCGCTAAGCTTGTTGCAACGATTACTATGCCTGAAGACGAGACGGCTGTTTTCGCTGGTCCTGTATTGCAAAGTGCAGTGCTCTTTGCAACACTTCCAACATATTCTGCTTTGGTCAGAAGATTGCATGATGTTGGTAAAAGCGGATGGAATATATTGTGGTTGTTTACGATTGTTGGAGTAATTCCACTCATGATATGGTTGTGCCGTGAAGGGGAGGAAACTCAAAACGATTATGACACTAAAAAAACTAATAATATCTTGGCAATAATAATGTTGGCTCTTTTAACGCTTTTAATAAGCGTAGGTTTTTTTATTCAAGCCAATAAAAAGGTAGGCAATGAACCCTCTATATCTGAGAACAGCACCATAGAAAATTTAATAAGCAGATTACCTGATGTAAAAGAAGAAAAATCTCATTGTTTTAACGCTGACAATAATGAACCTAAGTCACTAGAGGGGAAATTGACTATGGTAACTTTTCCGGGCCCCCCTAATTATGAAGATGTTACCCAGGGCGATAAACCTGAAGTTAATTATATTTTGGAATCCAATCGTTCCTTTTGTGTGTTCTCTGACCTTGGCTCAGTTGATGATGTAACTCAAGCGCAAATTATGCCATTAAATAATACGGTAGGGTCTCGAATGGAAGCTCTGCTAGGTCAGAAAGTCAGAGTTCAGCTATCTGATCAATATACTGCACATACAGGCCATCATCACGCACCATTTCTTGCCACTGTTAAATCTATTGTCCCAATAAATTAAATGATTAGCTTCTTTAAATCGCATTATTGGGAACAGTCCAAAACTGTTGATTCAGTCTAGCGCATTTAAACATCCGCGTGTCGGCGGTTTGATTCCGCCCCCACAACCATTAAATCAAGCTCACGGATACGTGGGCTTTTTTTATGACTGTAAGTCCAACCAATTTAATTGACAAAAGTATAATTATTATTGAATATGATTTCATTTAGTGTCTTTAATTGCCCCAATAGTTTAAATAATTTTTTTTAGAAAAATCAAAATGATTAGATTAATAGTATTAATTTTGTTAGTAGGACTATCGTCAAATACTTATGCCTTTAATTTAAAAAAAGCGCTTAAAGCATTGGAAGGTGATAAAAATTCAGACCAGGCTCAATCTAAGGGTCAGATACTAGATATTGACGCTCAAATTCAAAGCTTTATTGATCAGTCTAATCGAACCAATAAATTGGTCGGACTTTCATTGCTTTCTGTTGAGCGGGCTTATGCAAATGGCAAGGAGCGGGATGAATTAACACTTAAAATGAAAGCCTTAAATGAAGCCACTGACACTAAAGAAATAAATGCTCGCGTCACCGAGGTTCATCGATCTGATTATGCGAAGGTTATTCAGTTGTCTCAGAGCCAAGATATTCAGAATGCAACGGCGAGTCTTAATGATGCTAATAAAAAAGAAATTACAGCCTCAATCGCCAATTTAATTCTAGCTGGATTTCAAACAACTCAATTAATTCAACAAGGGAAAACTATTGCTGGTGCAGTAGGCAGAGATCCAATGCTAATTTTTAAAGTGGCTCCTGTTGCAGGATCTATCCCTAATTTGATGAGTAGTTTATCTAGTACTACTAAAATTGTAGGCACTTATATAAATGTTGTTAAGGGAGCAAACCTTGATGTACCTAAAGTCACTGCTGAATCACAAGCAGTTGCTATAAATATAGATGATTTTGGTGGAAACACAGTAACAACAGCTCAGGCTGCAACTGAATCTCAATCAGCTCAGGTTGGACAAACAGTGAATACCACATCCGAGAATGATGCTTTGGCTTTATGCCAAAATATTGCAATTGAGATAAATAAAGCTTTTGTGAAACAGATTGACAATATTACGGCTGGAAAGTCTGTTACTTGTAATAATCAAAATCCATTATCTATCGTTTACTTATTTCAAGCCAATGTTGTAACTAATAATGAGATTAATAAAGCAGTAGCTAATTCTCATTCTGAACAGCTAAAGGATTGGTGTTCTAATTCAGATAAAAGACAGGTGTTAAATTTATATAATGTTGAATATAAGTATATTGATAAGATTGGCAACCCAATCGCTTCTAATATTTTTAATAAAGCGCAGTGCAACTCAAATAATCAAAGCAAAAGACTTATTGAATTGAAAGAAGCAAAGATGAAGGAGTTGCAATCGCAACAAGATATAGCAATAGTTCCATCAGTGACAGCTGAATCAAAACCTGAACCGTTTGTAGATTTTTAATTTATTTGGCTCAATTCCGCCCCCAGCCACCACCATTAAATCAAGCTCACCGAGACGTGGGCTTTTTTTATGTCAGGAATTCCTCAAAGGTACTATTTGAAGTAGAGGATTAAATTTTCAATATACAAAGTTAAATAACCCTTCGTGATTCAAATGAAGGGTTATTTAATTAATAGCAAATCGTTGTTATAAAGAAATCACTTCAACTAAGCAATCATGTGATGTTGGCGAATGACCCATATCACCAAACGCATTTGAACTCACCGAATTGACGACACCCTTATTAAGCTGACGCCAGTAACCAAGGGTCGCAACTACAATACCCTTATTTACATCAGTTGTGACCTTAGCCACCGCTTCGAATGAACCGCGTTCATTGATCACTTTGGCTCGACTGCCATCAACAATCCCTCTGTCCATAGCATCCGCAGGATGAATCATTACAAACTGTTCACCTTGTCCTTTAATCTTGCTCTCAAAGTTAGCGTAGGATGAATTGATAAATCCATGACTCTTAGGGGCAAGAATATTTAAAGGGTATTTCTTCGCTAGTTCAGGGTTAGCTGATGAAGTTTCTTTTGATGGAACATAGTCTGGAAGTTCAGGAATATCCTCCCCAGGTTGAAAGTCTTCATACATCTGTCTAAATGGACCAGCGACAAAATTCTTGGCACCGACCACCCTAAACTCACATTTACCTGACGGTGTTGGGAAGTTACCTTCTTTATGCGGTGCTCTATTATCTTTTGTGCCGACATTTAATCTGAAGTAGCCATGCTCCTTTAGATAATTCAAGTCAATACCATCACAAGCAGGAGAGCTCCAATCTATGTAATGCTCAAGACATTCAGTGTCACTCCATTTAAAATTTTCTTCCTCGAAACCTAATCGCTTAGCTAGTCTTCTGAAAATTTCATTGTTTGGTATTGCCTCGCCGGGAGATTCAATACATTTGGTGTTGTATGTGAGATACAAATGACCCCAAGATAAGATGATATCTTCTTGCTCTGCACCCATTGATGCGGGCAATAATATATCAGCGTATGCGGCTGTGTCAGAAATGAAATGTTCAGCCGATACGAGGAATAAATCTTCACGACTCAGACCCTCAATGATCTTTTCTGACTCTGTAGCCTGAGTGACTGGATTAGTGTTCCAACACATCATGGATTTAATAGGCACCTCTAGTTTTTGTTCTCCAGTGAGAACTCTACCTAGTTGTAGGTTATTAACGACCTGGGTTCCTTTTGGGATTAAATCTGGGCGGCAAATAACATCAAATCTATAAGGGTGCTCCCAAACTGGGAACTGAAGAATACCGCCACCCACATGACGCCATGCGCCAGTTAATGCTGGCAGGGAAGTGACGGCTCTAATTGCTTGGCCGCCTCCCCAGCTTTTCTCTAAGGCAACACCAATTCTAATGGCTGAAGGTTGGGTTGTTGCATATTCTCTTGCTAATTTACGTATATCTTCTGCAGAAACGCCTGTGATGGCTTCTGCCCATTCTGGTGTTCTTTCCATAGCTTTTTCTGCTAATTCAGTGAAACCCACTGTATATTTGTCTACGTAGTCTTGATCAACTAAACCCTCAGCAATAATAACGTTCATCATTGCCATCGCTAGGGCACCGTCAGTACCTGGTTTAGGGCAGATATGCCAATCAGCTTCTTTAGCTGTCTTTGACGCATAAGCATCAATGACAACAACTTTCGAACCATTTTTTTGTGCTTCTTTAATAATGTGCCAATGATGGAGATTGGTACTCACAGAATTACAGGCCCAGATAATAATAAATTTAGAGTGGATAAAGCTCTCAGGATCAACGCCTGCAGTTGGACCTACAGTAAGAAGCCAGGCTGTACATGAACCCTCGCCACAAAACGTTCTTTCTGTGACTGTAGCCCCAAGTCTGGCAAAAAAAGCATCACCTCCATTTAAGCCATGAACTAAGCCCTGATTGCCTAGGTAACTATTAGGCATAATCGCTTGAGGGCCATAATCCTTGATAATTGACTGCCATTTATCAACGATAGTGTCGAGTGCTTCATCCCAAGATATACGCTCAAATTGTTTCGTTCCTTTAGGCCCAACTCGTTTCATCGGGTATAAAAGGCGATCCGGATGATAATGTCGTTTTTCAAAATCATTCAATTTAACGCAGAGGCCACCACGTGTCATTGGATGATCTGCGTTGCCTTTAACTGCTACGAGCTTATCGTCCTTGACGTGGAAAACCATGGAGCAGGTATCTGGACAGTCATGCGGGCAGCCCCCATGGTAAGTCTTAATACCACTATCTTTTAAGTCGTCCATCATGACCTCCAAAAATTCTAAAAATGTGTAAAGAAATGTTGTTGAAAAAATATACACCTTAAGTTATATAAAAAATAGGGGCAGTAATTAATAAAGTAAGGATCACTAATTTTATAAAAAATGGGGTGGTTACTTATGAGAATGTGCGGATGAGGCAGTGCCGCCCACAAATAAAAAAGCCACCTAAGAAGGTGGCCTTTTTATTTGTTGAATCTTATTGATCGGCAGGCACGACGTCTGGTAACGGAGCTACGCCTTCAGGCAAAGCTTCAGCTGCAACTTCATTCTCGGCAGGCTCATCAGCATAAACAGTAGGGATAGCACTAAAAACAAATACAGCAATTAATAAAGCCAATACTTTCTTCATTCTTTTCTCCTGAAATGTTTAATGTTTTTTATATTTATTTAGCTTTCCAATTGGTTAGCAAGATAAATATTGAACTTTATTTACATCAATAGCAAGGGTCTAATTGAAGAGATTTCTGGATGCTTAATATCCTTAGTGCGTAAGATTATATTGCAAGATATAAACCGCAATGCCTGCAAAATAACTCACTAAAGCTAACCAGCTTATTTTCTTGATATACCAAATAAATTCTATTTTTTCTAAGCCCATGGCAGCTACCCCAGCAGCAGAGCCGATAATTAAAATAGATCCGCCAGTCCCTGCACAATAAGTCATAAATTCCCATAAGAAACTGTCGGTTGGGTATTGAGCTAGGTCGTACATGCCCATTGATGCCGCAACTAATGGTACGTTGTCTACAATTGCACTGGCTATACCGATAATAGCCACAATGAAATCTTGGCGGCCAATGGTTTGGTCTAACCATGTAGCAAGTGCGTTAAGGATATGAGTGTGTTCGAGTGTTGCAACCGCTAATAAGATACCGATAAAAAATACAATTGAACTCATATCAATACGCATCAATGCATGAGCCAATGTTAGATGCTCTTTATCCTCATCTTCTTTATTGCGGTGAATTAAATCACCGGTTAGCCACAAAATGCCCAATCCAAAAAGAATTCCCATAAAAGGAGGGAGATGGGTGAGCGTTTTAAATGCCGGCACCATAATGAGTACGCCCAGTCCCATAAAGAACATGGCATTTCGTTCAAAACTTGTCGTTTCATTAATATGTTTATTATCTTGTTTGATAGGCGCGCTAATTTTCTGGCCTTTCAGTTGATAGCTAGCGATGGCGAGTGGAACCAAAAGGTTAGCTACGGAAGCGAGAAATACACCTTTGATGACTGCAGTTGCAGTGATTTGGCCCCCAATCCATAGCATGGTGGTAGTGACGTCACCTATGGGTGACCAAGCGCCGCCAGCATTCGCTGCAATTACCACAATGCCTGCAAATAGCAGTCTATCTTCTCTTTTGGCCAAGAGCTTCTTGAGAAGAGAAATCATCACGATTGTTGTCGTGAGGTTGTCGAGAATTGCACTTAAGAAAAATGTGACAAATCCAACCAGCCACATCAAGCTAGACAACTTAGTTGTTTTAATTCGTGAAGTAATTACTTCGAAGCCGTTATGTGCGTCTATGACTTCTACAATGGTCATTGCACCAATTAAAAAGAAAATAATCTGTGCTGTGGACGCAAGTGACTCACTGAGTTGATGATCAATAAGGTGGTGATCATTGGTCGCGACCGCATAAACCGTCCATAATAAACCCGCCCCAAGAAGTGCTGAGGCAGACTTGTTAATGTTAATTGGATGTTCTAGTGCAATTGCTGTATAGGCAATAACGAAAATAATAATGAGTGATGTAATCATGGGTTTATTGTAATCAATAATGTGATTTCTGAGGTGCTATTTTGCAATAGAGTCGATTAAAACAAAAAAGGCGCTTAAAGCGCCTTTTGCAACATTGCAGCTAATTCATTTAGTGCGTGATTTGATTAGTATTCGCTTGGTTTAAGTGAATTTTCCAATCTTCTAAATGCTCATCTTCATACTCAAGTTGGATCGCGATTAATTCTTCTTCGCTGATTAGCTTGCTATCAATCATCTTTTGTAGCTTTGTTGCAATATCCAACCCTTGATTCTTGCTTACGTTTTTGACGTACTGTTGCATATTTCTTCCTTATACGAAACATATTGTTGATATTCGGCTTTTGACCGAGCACAAATGTTAAACGTGATTTGTTTCAGCATTATGTAAATGATGTAAAAAAGTTTGTTAATCGATTAAACTTAAGACTGTATTTTTTTGAGGGATATTTAGATTATTGTTTAATTGGTCCGGGTGATTTTTTATGGCAACCACTTGAATTAAACTCTCATTAAAGTATTAGTTAATATATGTTTCTTAAAAGAATAGGATGCTTTTTAATCGGCATCATTTTCACACTCAATCTAAGCGCACAAGATTTAAAAGTTGATGAGCCATCAAATCTTAAATTAAATGCTTACCTTGAAGCTTATTATCTTCATGATTTTAATCATGCAAGTCAAAAGAGTCAGCCCGATTTTATCTACAACTTTGATCGAAGCAATGAACCCAATATCAATTTAGCTTTCATTAAAGCTGCTTATGCCACAGACAAGTTTAGAGCGAATTTTGCGCTTGCAGATGGGACGTACATGAGAGCTAATTATGCTGCGGAGCCTCATCATTTAAGAAATATTTACCAGGCCAATATTGGATTTAAACTTTCGGATGAGCATAAGTTATGGTTAGACGTCGGTGTATTACCCTCTCATATTGGCTTTGAGAGCGCTGTTGGCATAGAAAATTGGACGCTGACAAGAAGTGTTCTTGCGGATAATTCACCATACTTTGAGACTGGCGCAAGCATTTCATATACATCTCAAAATGGGCAGTGGTATTTGAGCGGTTTAGTCCTTAACGGCTGGCAACGTATTCAAAGAGCTGACGATAATTCCACGCCTTCTTTTGGTCATCAATTAACCTATAAGCCAAATGATAGACTTGTATTGAACAGCAGTTCTTTTATAGGTAATGAGCAGTCTGATCAAGATCGAAAAATGCGTTATTTCCATAACTTTTACGCGCAATATAAATTAAATAGTTTTTGGAGTGTATTGTTTGGACTAGATCTTGGAGCCGAACAAAGGGTTCGAGGTAGTCAAGAGTACAATTTCTGGTATGCGCCTGTAGCTATTGTAAAATATCAAATGACCGATCAATTAAGTTTTGCAGCCAGAGCTGAGTATTATCGAGATCGTGATGGTGTCATTGTGAAAACCAACGCTAATGATGGATTTACAGTTGAAGGCTATTCTATTAATGTCGATTATAAATTGAGTGATAGTATGACCTTGCGAAGTGAGCTAAAAAGTCTCAACTGCTCAGAAGCTCTATGTTCAAAAGCTAATACTAATAGCACTCAAGATAATGTAACGCTCACTTCATCGCTTGCTGTAAGTTTTTGATCATTTTTTTAGTTGGAAATTAATATAATGTGTAAAAAATTGATTGTAATGAATTTGGTGGGCGGAATTGCTTGGCTTTTGCTGGGAGTGGCGCTCTATCCAAGTCACCTGACACAGCAGTCACCCAGTCTTCCAGTGTCTGCTATTTTGTTATATGTAATGATTGCCGCAGTGCCCTTGAAAACCGCTTATGTTTTTTATCGAAAAAATAAAATGCTGGCAAATTCGGCTGCGCAAGTATTTAACTTTGCCTTGATTGTTTTTTTTGTATTCAGTTATGTTGGAATTATTCTGATTGAAAAAAGTATGTTTACTAAGATATTTGATTACCCATTACTTATTTCTCTTTTTGTGATTGTGATTCCATCGCTCATTAATATACGAGCATTAAAAAAACTTCGCTCTTAATAGAGATCTCATATGCACCATAAAACTTGGTTATTGTTATTGATTAGCTTATTTTTTAGTCTAACTGCGAATGCCAATTGTTATTCTATTGATGACCAAGATAAGCGAAATTTTTGTTTGGCTAAAACGAAGCAGGAGAGTAGTTATTGCTATTCAATTCGTGAATCAGATTCAAGAAATATGTGTTTAGCGCAAGTTAAAAATACCCGTAGTTATTGTTATAGCATTCGTAATAGCGATGAAAAAAACGAATGCCTTGCTATTTTGAAGAATTAGGATTTATGAACAAATATTTAGATATTGATGCATCAGCTGTTAAGGCAATGATGGCAAATGAAAAGATTCGTTTAATTGATGTTAGGAATCTTGATGAGGTAGTACGAGGTATCCTACCTCATGCCATACATATCCCATTGTCTCTGATTCCTGATCAAGACTTTGAACCAATTGCTAACGAAAAAATAATTTTTTATTGCCATAGTGGAATTCGTTCGGCGCAAGCTGCCGCTTTTGTGGCGGATAAGTTAGATACGCAAACTTACAATTTGCGTGGTGGAATTTTAGCCTGGGGAAGAGAAGGTTTCCCATTTGCAGAATACCAATTATGAAAAATGACTTGATACAATTTGATCGAGAATTAGATACGCGAGGGCTTAAATGTCCTTTGCCTATTTTACGTTGTAAAAAAGGGTTGGCTGAACTTCAACCCGGTCAAATTTTAAAAGCTTATGCAACCGATCCAGGTGCGGTAAAAGATTTTCAAGCGTTTTGTAATCAAACAGGGCACCTGATGTTGTCATTAGAGGAAACCAAAGAAGCTGATTTGACGGTGTACGTTTTTCACATACAAAAAAAGACAGCCTAGGCTGTCTTTTTTTAAACAACAATTCTTAAAAAGAATTATTTGTTCATTACGTACATTGTTACTTCGAAACCGAAACGCATTTCAGTAGCAGCTGGTTTTGTCCACATAATATTTCTCCAAGTTTTAAGTTTATTTCGCTCTGCATTAATTGCATTACGTGAATGAATCTTACGCTGACAACAAAAAGTCACGCTATCAGTCTTCATGAATAAGGCCTAATGATTTTCATTAACTTGATTTATTTCAAGCATTAATTTTTCAAAGAAATAACACAACCTTATATTTAACTTTAATTATGGCGGGAAATTTTCCTGAAATTATTTAGGGTTGATATTTAAAAGATAGATGAAGTTAAAAATAACCTATTAAAAATAGGGCTATTGAATTTATCTTTAAAAAATCAAAAATAATAAAAATTATTGATTTTAAATAATTTTTTTTAATAAATATTTTTTATAGCATCTTAGTCAATCATAGTGTCACTTTTTTGCCATTATTGATCACCCTGATGAATTAAATGTTAATGAATTGTAAAAATAAAGCTAGCTATTAAAAGTTATCTGATCTAACAATGCATAACTTCCACGAAAGTGGGGTGCAAATAACAAACTTAAATTTAACTATTTTGTTGTTATTTTTTTATTAAATCCTTATTAATTAAAATTTTGGAGATTTAAAAAATGGAGATGAGCAAAATCAAATTAGCTCTAGGTTTAGTAGTTGGTGCATCATTGGCTATGCCAATGGTAGCTTCAGCTGCTGCTGATCAAGAAGCTGCAATGAAAGATGCTAACAACTGGGCACATCCACGTGGCCAACACAATAACCAAGGTTATTCAGCATTAGCACAAATCAACAAAGCTAACGTTAAAAACGTTAAAGCTGCTTGGACATTCGCAACCGGTGTAAACCGTGGTCACGAAGGTTCACCAGTTGTTGTTGGTAACATGATGTATGTACATACAGCATTCCCAAACAACGTTTACGCTTTAGATTTGAACGACAATCAAAAAATCGTTTGGTCATATTTCCCTAAACAAGACCCATCAGTTCAAGCAGTTCTTTGCTGCGACAACGTAAATCGTGGTCTAGGTTTCGGTGATGGCAAGATTTTATTAAACCAAAATGATGGTACTTTAATTGCTCTTGATGCTAAGACAGGTAAAAAAGTATGGTCTACACAAAACGTTGATCCAAAAGTTGGTGCTACAAACACTAACGCTGCACACGTGATCAAAGACAAAGTGTTGGTTGGTTGTTCAGGTGCTGAATTCGGTGTTCGTTGCTTCATGGCAGCTTACAACCTAAAAGATGGTTCATTAGCATGGAAAGCATACTCAACAGGTCCAGATTCAGAAATGTTGATCGGTGCTGACTTCAACAAAGCTAACCCACAATACTCAGCATTGTCTGTTTATGAAGATGTTAACGGTGGTAACAAATTAGGTGGTTCATTCAAGAAAATCGCTAACGATGCATTAAAAGTTGGTGAAAAAGATCTTGGTGTTAAAACATGGTTGAAACCACAAGCAGTTAAAGATGGTTGGCAACATGGTGGCGGCTCTGTATGGGGTTGGTACCCGTACGATTCAAAAACTAACCTCGTTTACTACGGTACAGGTAACCCATCAGTTTGGAACCCAGACGTACGTCCAGGCGACAACAAATGGTCAATGACTGTATTCGCACGTGACTTAGACACTGGCGTTGCAAAATGGGGCATGCAAATGACTCCACATGACGAGTGGGATTACGATGGTATTAACGAAGTGATCTTGTTCGACAAAGGTGGCAAAACATATGCAAACCATATGGACCGTAACGGTTTCGTGTACACATGGCAAGCTGACAACGGTACTTTAGTTGTTGCTAACAAAGTACACCCATTCGTTAACTGGGCTACAGATGTTGATTTGAAAACTGGTGTGCCAAACAAATTGGCTTCAGCTTCAACTCACCAAGATTACAATGCTAAGGGCGTATGTCCAGCTGCTTTAGGTACAAAAGACCAACAACCAGCTGCTTACTCACCAAAAACTGGCTTAATGTACATCCCATTGAACCACGTATGTATGACTTACGAACCAGTTGAGTCTAAATACGTTGCTGGTCAACCATGGGTTGGTGCTACTTTAACGATGTTTGCTGGTCCTGATGGCGTCATGGGCGGTTTCACTGCTTGGGATCCTATCAAAGGCAAAAACGTTTGGTACAACAAAGAGAAATTCTCAGCATGGGGTGGTGTATTAACAACTGCTTCAGACTTAGTTTTCTACGGTACATTGGATCGTTGGTTCAAGGCTGTTGATGCACAATCAGGTAAAGAACTTTGGAAATTCCAAGTAGGTTCTGGCGTGATTGGTAATGCATTCACATACGGTCACAAAGGTAAACAATACGTTGGCGTGCTATCAGGTATCGGTGGCTGGGCTGGTGTTGCGATGAACCTTGGTATGACTAACCCAACAGACGCTCTTGGCGCTGCTGGTGGTTATGCTGAATTGACAAAATACAACGCTGCTCCTGGCGGCGGTGCATTAAACGTATTTAGTCTTTAATTGAAATAATGCGAACTCAGTAAAATGAGTTCGCAAAAAATCTTTCTGTATCAATTCAAATCCATAGGGATTGGTATTTAGGGTGCCCCACTCAGGTGACTGAGTGGGGTTTTTTGTTTTTAAAGCGATGTGTTTTGTTACTTTAGATGTAAAAAAAGAGACTTAATTTAAGTCTCTTTTTTTATAAGCAATCAAGATGGCTACCAATGACCGTCTATTAGCCTAAGGTTATTCTTTGAATTTACCTATATCACCAGGTTTTCTAAGCATTTTATCGACTTCACCTAAATGTAACTCTTCTTGATAGATCATTTCTCTTGCGTATTCTTCTAGCATCACAGATTCTTCACCAACAATTTTTAAAAGAGATTTGTATGCGTTGAGCGCATTAGATTCATGCGCTAAAGATTCTCTTAGGATGTCGCCAATATCATGATTGTGAGTTTCTAGAAGAGGCCCAATTGATAAAGACGGGTGTCCGCCTAAATGTGTAATTAATTCACCCGCTTTGTCAGCATGGCCAAGGGACTCTGTTGCCTGACTACGAAGCCAAGAGATGATTGGAATACGATTGTAACCAAATACCATCAGTGCATAGTGTGTGTAGCGTACTACGCCTGCTAATTCAAGTTCTAGGATAAGGTTGAGGGCATCAATGACCTCGTTGGTTTTTTTACTGTTCATGACAAAGACTCCTTTTTTGATAATGTGGCTTCATTCTATTCTTTAAACTGATTTTGCAAAACAATTGACGCTCATCACTCAAATCATTAATATTCATTTGTTGTACGAACGTACAGAAAGTGAATATTATGAATCTCATCAGCTTTATTTCACGCTATAACCGCAAGCTCCGCAATTACTTCATGGGTAATGTTGAAGCTACTTATGTCTGTGGCTTTGACGGTACGGTATCAGTGCCACTTTATGATAATCCAGTCTCTGCGGGTTTTCCTAGTCCAGCAGCAGATCATGTTGAAGCGCGATTAACCACAGATGAGTATTTGATTAAAAATCCCGTATCAACTTTTTTTGTGAAGGTGAAAGGGGATTCAATGATTGATGCTGGGATTACACACGGTGATGTTTTGATTGTTGATCGCTCGATTAATCCGGTCCTTGGTAACATCGTTTTAGCAGAGCTTGATGGCGAATTTACCGTGAAGTATTTAGGTCGCAATCAACTTATTCCAGCAAATAAAAAATATCAGCCTATTCATTTTTTAGAAGGTCAAACAGTCAGTTTGATTGGCGTTGTGACCGGATCTATGCGCAAGTACTTATAAGCACTAACTGGCGAGGCAGCTACTATTAAACTCTTTAACTGTAGATAAGGATTCGTTTAGTGCGAAACGCGGATTAAAGAAAGGCTCTTTTATGTATAGCGCTGATAGTTTTTTGCAATCGAGCACGCTTAGTTTTTCTGCGGAAGATACAAAACATGATGGTTTTTGCAGAATAATTTCCTCAATGTTTGCTGCGTAATTTGCTCTATATCCTGATTTATTAGCATCCTTAATAGCGTTTTGTAAAAGTGCACTAAAGCTTTTGTTGGAGGTGCATTGATTAATCGTATTTAAGTAGTTTTTTTGAGAAATTAATTTTTCTATATCAATATTTGTTTTTGTTGTGGCACTTATTTCAAAACTTGTTATCAAAAGAAAGCAGAGAGTGAATAGTTTGTACATTTGATTCTCCTAGTGACTCTTTTCATAAGAGTGACTGAATTTTGTTCATAAAAAAGTATAGAAGCATAGGCAATAAAAAGTCTTTTTAGTTCAATAAGATCAATGAGGTTGGCAATGAGTGATGGTAAGACAAATCGTTTTTTTCAGTTGATATATACAAGTAAGCCAGTTTCTCAGTTAACTGAGGAAAGTATGATTGATATTTTGGTTGGTGCTCAGAAATATAATCAAGATGAAGGCGTTTCTGGTTTTTTGTTGTATAGCCCTGAAAAACTTATTCAACTCATTGAGGGTGACGAGCTTAATGTTAAAGATCTTTATCAAAAGATTAAGAAAGATAGAAGACATCATGATATTGCCGTTCAACACTTTGGCTTCGCTGAAAAAAGATGTATGCCTTTTCTTGGGATGGGTTTGTGTTTTATGGAAGAGATTAATCATCATGATCATCAGTTTTACTTTACACGTGCTGAAGCTAAAAAATTTAGCGCTCTCATTCAAGGTGAGATAGGCGAAGTTTTTGCTAAGTACTTGGATTAAGTTATTTCGCTATGAACTCTAAACTTCCCAAGATAGCGGTTATAGGTGCTGGTATTTCTGGACTAAATTTATCACGTCTTTTGTCTGATGTTGCTGAGATTGTTGTATTTGAAAAATCTGATAAGTTATGTGGCCGGATGGCTACGCATCAATCAAACGGTTTTTCTTTTGATCATGGGGCTCAGTTTTTTACGGCTAAAAAAGCAGCTTTTAAAAGCTTTGTTAACGAACTTGAATCTAATGCCGTTGTTGCCCAGTGGAATGCCAGATTTGTCGAGCTTGAGCCTATTAATATCGGCAGCAAGCGCACATGGGATGATGAGTTTCCTCATTATGTTGGTATTCCAGCGATGAACTCAATTGGTCAGTATTTAGCTAAAAATTTAGATGTACGTTTTAACCAATTGGTTACTGGCATTAGAAAGGTTGAGTCAAGTTGGTTTGTAGAAACCTCTGAGTCTCAGCATGGTCCCTTTGATTGGGTGCTTGTGACTATTCCAGCAGCGCAAGCGCACGATATCTTACCTGAAATGTTTTATCCAAAAATGCATTTGCAAGATGTGACGATGCAGCCATGTTTTGCGTTAATGCTAGGGTATGACCAGCCTAAACCTTTTGATTGGGATGCGGCATTTATTTCAAAATCAATATTGAGTTGGGTTTCAGTTAATAGCTCCAAACCAAATAGAGGTAATGCTTTTACAATTGTTGCAATGAGTAAAAATGATTGGGCTTATGAGAATTTTGATCGTGAAGAGTCCGGCGTTGTAGCTGAAATGCTTACCGAATTAGAGCGTATTAGTGAGATGAAATTAGATGATGCTGCCTATATCAAACTTAAAAGATGGAAATACGCGAATGCTTTTAGGAAAGATGAGCCACTTGAATTAATCGATTACGGCGCTCAATTGGCTTGTTGTGGTGATTGGTGTATCAGCGGAAGAATTGAAAGTGCATTTATGTCTTCATTAGTGCTTGCACAAAAGTTAAAGGATGTGATGGCTTAAATGTTAGATGATTATGTATTACTCGATCTCGAAACTACAGGCGCAACCCCATTAAGAGATCGTATTACTGAGATTGCATTAATTCGTTTTAGAGATGGTATCGAAATAGATCGCTGGCAAACGCTAGTGAATCCTCAAGCGAACATTCCTGACTTTATTCAATCTTTGACGGGCATTACCAATGAAATGGTCGAGGATGCCCCTGTATTTGAAAAAGTGGCAGGGGAGCTTTTAGATTATTTAGAAAATGCTGTCTTGTGTGCGCATAACGTTAGGTTTGACCATGGGTTTTTAAAAGCTGAATTCAAACGTATTGGTATTACGTTAAAGCAGCGAGTACTTTGTACGGTCAAGTTATCTCGTAAGCTCTATCCTCAATATAAAAGTCATGGTTTAAGTGCCTTAATAGAACGTCATCATCTCAGCTGTTCTCAGCGTCATCGCGCCATGGGAGACGTTGAGGTCATGGCACAGTTTATCGAACTTGCCAAAAAGGAGCTTGGGGTTGAAGCGCTAGAGAATGCAGTCAACGAATTATCCAAAAAAACCAGTCTCCCATCAGGAATCGATGCGGATTTGGTAGATGATATACCTGATACGCCAGGTGTTTATTTGTTTTATGGTGAGAATGAATTGCCCATTTACATTGGAAAGAGTGTGAATTTGAGAACGCGTGTGATGTCGCATTTTAGTAGCGACCATCGATCAACAAAAGAGATGCGTATCAGTCAGGAAATTAAACATATCGATTGGATAGAAACAGCAGGAGAGTTTGGTGCGCTTTTACTTGAATCTAGACTAGTGAAAGAACGCCAGCCAATTTACAACCGACAGCTTAGGCGTGAGAGAGCGCTTTGTTCTTGGATGCTTTCAGAGAGTAAGGAGCACGCCCCGCTCTTAACATTGGTGCGAGAAGATCAGATTGTGCCGGAGAATATGGCTTATTTATTTGGTACTTTTAGATCAAAAAAACAGGCCACTGATGCAATTCGAAATATCGCTCAAGAAAAAAACTTATGTTTAAAAACCTTGGGGATTGAGTCAGGCAAGGGTGCTTGTTTTGGGCATCAAATTAAACGTTGTAAGGGTGTTTGTGTTGGCCAAGAAGATCCTGGAATGCACTATCTGAGAGTACAACAAGCTTTAGTTGCTTTAAAGCTTAAATCTTGGCGATTCAAAGGAAGAATTGCGATTAAAGAATATCATCCGGAAACGCAAAAAACTGAATTACATATCTTTGATCAATGGCGACATTTAGATACGCTGAAAAGTGAGGATGAGATTTACGCTTTTGATCAGCCTAGGCAAGCTTTGACATTTGATTTAGATACCTATCACTTATTGGCCAAACATCTCGCAAAAGGTAATTTGAATGTGATTGATTTTTAATTTCAAGAAAATCATTTGACTTGAAGAACTTAAAGACCCTTTTGTGGCCTATCTTAATCATATTGATTGGGTACTTTTATGTATTTAGAATCGCTTAAAACCATTACTGAAAAATTAACAATTTATTATGACGGTGCTTGTCCTCTCTGCCTTGCAGAAGTTCATTTTCTAAAACATCACAACCATAAAAACTTATTGAGTTTTATCAATCTTCACGATCTGGATTCTTCTAACACTGAGTTGAATTGCGAGTTAGCAATGAAAACCATACATGGTCGTCTTGGAGATAACAAAATTATTACTGGACCTAGTGTCTTTCAGGAAGCTTATAAAAGAACGGATCTTAAATTAATTAATTATCTATTTTCTTTAGCTTGGTTTCGTTTTATTTATTCAAAGTTTTATATTCTGTTTGCTCGATATCGCCATCAAATATCTAGTGTTATTGGGCCATGTTTACTTCGCTGGACCAAAAGTCGATATCACTAAAACTGAATTCTTTTATTGTTAAAGTCTGAATTTATGAGCCGCAATATTGCATTGATTGATGTGAATAATTTTTATGTAAGTTGTGAGCGAGTTTTTAATCCCTCGCTGAAGCATCAGCCTATCATTGTGCTATCGAATAATGATGGATGTGTGATTTCAAGGAGTGATGAAGCAAAAGCACTAGGCATCAAGATGGGTGAGCCATGGTTTAAGTGCCAAGATCTTGTTAAAAAATATAATATCCAAGGGTTATCTAGTAATTACGCCTTATATGCTGACATGAGTAATCGTGTCATGACCATTCTCAGTGATTTTAGTCCTAACCAAGAAGTCTATTCTATTGATGAATGTTTTTTAGATATCACAGGATTTAATAAAGACTTAAAAGATTATGGGCAAGAAATGCGAAGCCGTATTCTAAAGTGGACAGGCTTGCCTGTTTGCGTGGGTATAGGCTCGACAAAAACACTCGCCAAGTTAGCTAATCATATCGCTAAGAAACAAAGTCAGTTTAATGGCGTGTGTAATCTCAACGTATTATCTAAGGATGAGCTTAATCAGCTATTACGTAATATTGATGTAGCTGAAGTATGGGGAGTAGGGCGAAGACTTGCTTCAAATCTAAAGACGCTGGGCATTAATACAGTATTAGATTTAAAGCTGGCTGATCCTGAATATCTCAGACAGCAGTTCAGTATCATCATGGCTAAAATCGTGAGTGAATTAAACGGCACTGTGTGTATTGAGCTAGAAGAAATCGTAGCACCAAGAAAGCAAATCTTAAGTTCTCGTAGCTTTGGACATCCGGTACGTGACTACAACAGTCTTGCAGAATCTATTACGCTCTATATGAGTCGCGCTGCTGAAAAGCTGCGTAGCCAACAATCGTTAGCTAATGTCGTACAAGTCTACATTCGCACTAGTCCATTCAAGCTCGATGAACCTCAATACAGCAACGGTATGACGATTCCATTGCCTAGCCCTACAGACGACACCAGAGAGTTGGTGAAGATCGCTTTATGGGCTCTAAAACAGCTATATAAGGCAGGCTACAAATATGCTAAGGCTGGTGTAAGCTTGGGCGACTTGATACCAAGAACTTCCGTGCAGTTTGATATGTTTGCATCAGGACAATCAAGCAGTCGAAGTGCAAATCTTATGACCACTATCGACATCATCAACAGTAAGATGGGTAGAGAGAGCATCAAGCTGGCCAGTGAAGGGTTTACTAGACCTTGGAAAATGAGGCAGGGGAACCAAAGTCAGCACTTCACAACCGATTGGTCAGGTCTAATCTCTATTAATTAAAATATTATTTACTAAGGTGAATATCCCATGACTACAAAAAAAGGATTGTTTCTGATATTAATTGTTTTGCTTATTCCAGCAATCATCTATATTTTTACTTTGAACACAATGCCAGTATCAACACATACTGAAAAAACGATGCTAGACAAAGTGGGGGATGAATGTGCTGGTATTGCAGAAAACTCAGTAGCAAATATGACGGCGATTGTTGAGTTTCAAAAACTTGAAATTCAGGGGCGTAAATTTAATGTGATGCGCCGTTGTATGGCAGATCATGCTTATTTTGAAAATCCTAAATGGACAGCTTACGCAAAACCCCTGTCTCAATCGAACTCAATTAATCAGAAAATTTCTGAGGATGAGGCGATTGAGAACTTAAGACGCAACCATATGCTGGTCTTTAAAGAGATGCCAGGACAACCTATTTATTGGGAGTACCGCCCTTAGTCTGCTTTGTTTGTTTGAGCATCGTAATCTTTTTAGATAACTCTTCGGCAGCATAGCTATCAAGTGCCGCAATAGATGCATTAAGTTTATCTAAACGATCTAAATCAACTTCTTTGAAAGCAATTTCAGATTGTTTAATTAACACATCAAGATTTTTTGGATTCAAGCTAAGCGCTTTTTCTAATTCAGTTTTTGCAATCGGCAGATGATCCAATTCAAAGTCAGCAACGCCTAGGAAGAACCAGGCATCAGCAGTGTTGGGTTGGCTGATAGTCCATGCTTTTGAAATCGAATGAAGATTTTTCCAATCATGGTTTTGGTATGGGATGACAACTTGCATGAAGTAAGGCTGTTGTTGGTGAGGGAGTGCCCAAAAAGGAGATTCGTCTGTGTTTAATGTCAGTAATTCTTTTGAGTTGATGAGTTGTTTGATCCATTCAACAGGTAGGCTATAAAAAAAGCCTTGCGGACCAGGACTCTTAAAGCTGGTAATGCCAATTAAGTTGAATTTTTGATCGAACAAAGCGCCACCACTTGAACCAAGTGCAAATGCTGCATCAGAGCGAATGATTAAGCTTCCATCATACGGATACTTGGCTTTGATACTGCCATAGGAAGGCTGGGGTACGTTGTTGCCATTGGGATAACCAATACTAAAAACGTCTTCTTCTAAATCAAGTGATGCAGAGTCTCGCATCGGCACTGGTTTGAATGGTATGCCGTCAAATTTTAGTGCGCACAGGTCATGCTTCCAGTCAGCTTTAAGTGCAATAGGTTTATAACCATCGCCATATTTTGCGACATTGGCACCTTTGCCATTCGCTAATACGTGACAGTTAGTCACGACATATTCATTACTAATCACAACGCCAGTCCCTGTCCCAACATTTCCGTTTTCAAGCTCAACGGATATTTGAACAATCGATTCATGGAGTTTTAGTAAGTCACCTATGGTGGGTTGTGCGAGGGTAATGCTTGAATTGATGAGTAAGAAAACGAACAGTATTTTTTTCATGAAAAAACCTAAATGATTTAGCTATACTCAATTTGTCAGCTTCGCTCGCTTTAGGTTCAAAAAATATCATTTAAATTGAATTGTTGGGTATCACAATAAAGCCCTCTTCACTGCAACCATATGCACTGAATTGCTCATTAACAAAGTAATCTGCAGATACAGCACAAAGTGCAGCATCGATTAAGTCGATACTAGTCAGTTTTTTTGTTTCATATTTAGCATGAAGTGCTAGTGTCTTTCTTCTAATAGAAGATTTACTGCCTTCGGGACAGGATTGTCCATGACGAGCCCATAGTGATAGTTGAATGGCATGCGGAAAGGTTTCTATGACGCATGGTGAATTAATTTTATCTCCCATGAAGATGGGTAGTTCTAGCTTTTTGTAAATTAACTCACCATTAAAAACCCAATCGTAAAAATGACTCTCCTTCGCGAGATCTCTCGTTGGTGTGTAAAAACACCGCATCCCATTATCAACTAAGTCTCTCTCGGCTTTTCTAGAACGACCGTTTTGGCTAAACATGGAGGGCGCATCTATTGCGATTACAGAAGGTTTTTGACTTAGTGCCCAAGCTACGACTGCGTCAGGGTTCGTTGATTGAAAATGATCATGATATTGACCCGCATGATTAACCACAGCATGAAAGCCTTTTTTAATACCGCCAACATCAATGCCTACAGTAATTTTTGGAGAAGTCATCTTTGAAAATAGAAGTAACAGAGAATCTTAAAGATACACCATTAATCGTTTTTATTAAGAGTAAAATCTAAAGATGAAAAAATTAATTCTCATTTTAGGCGACCAGCTGGATATTAATAGCTCAGCTTTGAGAGATTTTGACCCAAGCACAGATGAGGTGCTGATGGTTGAGTCTCAGAATGAGTCAACTTATGTTTGGTCACACAAAGCTAAAATTGCTATCTTTTTATCAGCAATGCGACATTTTGCGCAAACGCTGTTATCTAAAAAAATACCTCTGACTTATATTGAAGAATCTACCTTAACCATTGAAGAAGAGCTTAGATCTCAAATTGTAAATAAACAAGTGACGCATCTGGTTTGTGTTGAACCAGGTGAGTATAGATTAAAGCTTGCTATTGAGAATTTAGCGGGTGATTTAAATGTTCATTTGTCGATGGAGGATGACCATCATTTTTATTGCAGCAATCAAGAGTTTAGAGAATGGGTTGCAGATAAAAAAGAGCTCAGATTAGAGTACTTTTATCGCTACATGCGTAAAAAGCATGACATTTTGATGGATGGTGAATCTCAACCTGTAGGTGGGCAGTGGAATTTTGATGATCAGAATAGAAAGCCTTATTCTAAAAATGGGCCGGGATTAATAGATGCTCCATTGATATTTGCACCAGATGAAATCAGTCGTGAAGTTTTGGAGTTTGTTGAGCGGCAATATTCTGAACATCCGGGTTCGCTTGAGCATTTTTCCTGGCCTGTGACCAGAGAGCAGGCTTTAGCAGCGTTAAAACATTTTGTTAATCATCGACTGGCTACTTTTGGTATATATCAAGATGCCATGTGGAAAGAAACGCCATTTGGATGGCATTCAATTCTTTCAACAAGTTTGAATCTTAAATTACTTAATCCAAGAGAAGTAGTTCAGAGTGCTTTAGAGGCGTATCAAAATAATCGCTTAGATCTTGCAACGGTCGAGGGATTTATTCGTCAGGTGATTGGCTGGAGAGAGTTTGTAAGAGGTATTTATTATCTCGATATGCCAGATATGGCTAATGCAAACTTTTATCAACATCAACGTAAATTGCCCAAATGGTATTGGACAGCTAATACAAAAATGAACTGTATGAAAGATGCGATCGGCCAGACGCTTAAGTACGGATATGCGCATCATATTCAGCGTTTAATGATTACCGGTAATTTTGGGCTTCTTGCAGAAATTCTTCCGCAAAAAGTTTCCGATTGGTATTTAGCTATTTATGTTGATGCAATTGAGTGGGTGGAATTGCCTAATGTTGTTGGTATGGCGCTTTTTGCTAATGGGGGCCGTTTTACTAGCAAGCCTTATATTGCAAGTGGCGCTTATGTGAAGCGAATGAGTAATTATTGTGATGGATGTCAGTATAAGCCTGATGTGAGATATGGTGAGCAAGCTTGTCCGATGACGACTTTATATTGGAATTTTTTAATTAACCATCAAGTTGAATTTAATCAAAATCCACGTACTCGATTGATGACGGCAAATTTATCTAAAATCAGTACGGAAGATCAGGCGCTGATTCAATTGCACGCTAAAAAAATTCTAAACGATATTGAATCAATATAATGATTAACTTTTAAAGTGATTAAATAATAAAAATAGCAATGCAGTCATTGCACTTGCGGCAAACAATGTTGTGAAAAATCCAAAACCTTGTTTTAACATCCAACTGAAAAGTGGTAGTGCAGGAATAACAGGCAATACATACAAAAAATTGTTCTTAGCTAAGTCTGCAATCATTTCGGTGTCTTTAGTTTCAAACCAAAGTATGGTGTAGCTGGTAAATGACACAATTGGTAATGCCAAAATGAGGGCGCCAATATTAGTATCTTTTTTACTAAGCTCAGTCACTGAGACAATAATCAGAACTGAGAGGATGGTTTTAAATAGAAATATCATAGATGGTTTTACTTTTTAATATTCTTGCAACGTACAGAGCAGTATTTCACCTCGTCCCAAACTAGCTTCCATTTCTTTCTCCAAGTAAATAGACGATTGCAGGCTAAACAAGTTTTGCTAGGTAAATTTTCTTTTTTAATCATTAAATTTACTTGATAGATTATTCAAATCATTAGTCCTGGGTTGTTTGTTTAAGTTCATCTGAAGTGATTTCAGCGCGAACTAAGTAATGGGATATTGTTCATAATAAATGAAAATTTTTGGAGTGAGTCATGTATAAAATAATCCTGATGTCGTTATTGATGTTGTTTAGTACTTATCCGGTCATTGCCTGTGAATTTGGCTACGCACCTAAAAAATTAATCCAAATACAAACCAATAACTTGCTTAGAAACACGCCAGACTTAAAAGATTTTTTTTAGCGAAAAATGAATCATGAAAGAATTAAATTCAATATTTAAAATTAATTTGCCAAGTGCTCGCATTGAGAGACTTAAGCTGATTAAAGATTTATTTCCTGACCATAGCGGGCCTGATTTAAACGATGCTTGGCCTGGAGGCAGAGTTGAAGCGCTTAGCCGTTTGGCTAAGATTAAACCTGTACTTTATTCAAAAAACCGTAATTTTCTGGATGGGGATGTAACGCGGTTATCTCCTTATATCCGACATGGATGTATTTCAATTGCAGAGGCCATTCAAGCAACAAAAGAAAAAGCTAAAGAGGGTGCTGAAAAACTTTTGTTTGAATTCGCATGGCGAGATTATTGGAGAAAGGTTTGGTATTTAAACGGCCATGCAATTGAGTCGGATATGGAGTCTCCAAAAGTAGAGTTAAAAAGAAGCGTGCTTCCTCAAGATGTAAAAGATGGGAGTACAGGCTTAGTTTGTATTGATCATTTTGTTAAAACGCTAGACCAAACCGGCTATCTTCATAATCATGCGCGTATGTGGCTTGCTAGTTATATGATTCACTGGAGAGGCTCTGATTGGAAATTGAGTGCTGATTGGATGTTTAAGATGCTGCTAGATGGAGATCGAGCATCCAATAATCTTTCTTGGCAGTGGGTTGCCTCAACTTTTGGCAGTAAGCCTTATTTTTTTAATAAAGCAAACTTAAGCAAATATAGTGAAAATAAGTTTTGCCAAAATTGTAAAGCTAAATGCCCATTTGACCACAGTTATGAAGCTCTAAGCGAGCAACTATTTAAGCCAACTACTGCGCCAGTAAAAATTTATAAGAAAACAGAGCTTCCAAAATTTCAGGTAAAACTAGGAAGTGATACGGTCATTTTATTTCACGATGAAATATTATCTTCCACAAACTCACTCTATGACAGTCAGCATAAAAAAATATTTATTTTTGATCCGGTGATTCAACATGGATGGACCCTAAAACGTTTACAGTTTATTGCAGATTGTTTGGCTGAAATGCCAG